>Ga0114986_1000420_pt1 | contig 11939 bp, 10 predicted proteins | sample Shrwel1BS1Day17_FD_96988 | JGI IMG/M metagenome (GOLD analysis project Ga0114986, IMG submission 96988) | Subsurface microbial communities from deep shales in Ohio, USA - Utica-3 well 1 S-1-Day17 | ecosystem: Environmental > Aquatic > Deep subsurface > Shale gas/oil reservoir > Produced... | reverse complement strand
GTCGACCTCGACCCGCAACTTCCCCAACCGCCTGGGCAAGAACACCAACGTGTTCCTGGGCTCGGCCGAGCTGGCGGCCATCTGCTCCAAGCTGGGGCGCATCCCGACCGTGGCCGAATACCACGCCGAGATGGGCATCATCAACAAGGATGCCGCCAGCGTGTACCGCTACATGAACTTCGATCAGATCGAGGAGTACGCGGACACGGCCAAGGCCGTGGCGGTCTGACCTCCCGTCCGCATCCCCTGAAACGGCCCCATGAGGGGCCGTTTTCTTTTGCAGCCCATGCTCGCAGACGCTTGACCGCAAGGCCCTGCCCGCCCTAACGTCATGCCCTGTGGAGACAATGTCTCCGTCCTGCTGCCTTCCCACACCCACGCCTCACGGAGTCCTCCATGGCCAAAGCCCCTGCGCATGCCTTTGCCAAGACCCTGAAGACCTTCAAGACCGCCTCCGGCAAGTCCGGTCAGTACTTCTCGCTGCCTGAGCTGGCCAGGCAGTTCCCCAACGTGTCGAAGCTGCCGGTGTCCCTGCGCATCGTGCTGGAGTCGGTGCTGCGCAACTGTGACGGCAAGAAGGTCACCCCTGAGCACGTGCAGCAACTGGCCAACTGGGCGCCCAACGGCGAGCGCGTGGACGAGATCCCCTTCGTGGTGGCCCGCGTCGTGCTCCAGGACTTCACCGGCGTACCGCTGCTGGCCGACCTCGCCGCGATGCGTTCGGTGGCGGCCCAGATGGGCCGCAATGCCAAGACCATCGAGCCGCTGGTACCGGTGGACCTGGTGGTGGACCACTCGGTGATGATCGACCACTACGGCAACAAGCAGGCCCTGGACCTGAACATGAAGCTGGAGTTCCAGCGCAACCGCGAGCGCTACCAGTTCATGAAGTGGGGCATGCAGGCCTTCGACACCTTCGGTGTGGTGCCCCCGGGCTTCGGCATCGTGCACCAGGTGAACCTGGAATACCTGGCCCGCGGCGTGCACAAGACCGCCCAGGGCGTCCACTACCCCGACACCCTGGTGGGTACCGACAGTCACACCACCATGATCAACGGCATCGGCGTGGTGGGCTGGGGCGTGGGCGGCATCGAGGCTGAGGCCGGCATGCTCGGTCAGCCGGTTTATTTCCTCACGCCCGACGTGGTGGGATTCGAGTTGACCGGTGCACTGCGCGAAGGCGTCACCGCCACCGACCTGGTGCTCACGGTCACCGAGATCCTGCGCCGCGAAAAGGTGGTGGGCAAGTTCGTGGAGTTCTTTGGCGAGGGCACGCGCAGCCTGTCGCTGCCCGACCGGGCCACCATCGCCAACATGGCACCCGAGTACGGCGCCACGATGGGCTTCTTCCCGGTGGACGAGAAGACCATCGACTACTTCCAGGGCACGGGCCGCACCAAGGCCGAGATCGAAGCCTTCGAGGCCTACTTCAAGGCCCAGAAGCTCTTCGGCATCCCGGGCACCAAGGGGTTTGCCGGCGGCGACATCGAATACTCCAAGGTCGTCAAGCTCGACCTGGGCACGGTCGCGCCCAGCCTGGCCGGTCCCAAGCGCCCCCAGGACCGCATCGAGATCGGCCATTTGTCGACCAAGTTCAGCGAACTCTTCAGCAAGCCCATCGAGGCCAATGGTTTCAATCAGCCGGCCGACAAGCTGGGCCAGGCCTTCACCACCTCCAACGGCCTGCAGATCCGGAACGGCGATGTGCTGATCGCCGCGATCACCTCCTGCACCAACACCTCCAACCCTGGCGTGCTGCTGGCCGCGGGCCTGCTGGCCAAGAAGGCGGTGGAAGCCGGCCTGAAGGTCGCGCCGCACATCAAGACCTCCCTGGCCCCGGGCTCGCGCATCGTGACCGAGTACCTGGAAAAAGCCGGGCTGCTGCCCTACCTGGAAAAACTCGGCTTCAACGTGGCGGCCTATGGCTGCACCACCTGCATTGGCAATGCCGGCGACCTGACCCCCGAGATCAACGAGGTCATCACCAAGAACGATCTCGTGTGCGCAGCGGTGCTTTCGGGCAACCGCAACTTCGAGGCACGCATCCACCCCAACCTCAAGGCCAACTTCCTGGCTTCGCCGCCGCTGGTGGTGGCCTACGCGATTGCCGGCAACGTCACGCGCGACCTGATGACCCAGCCGGTGGGCCAGGGCAAGGGTGGGCGTGACGTCTACCTCGGTGACATCTGGCCGACCAGCGACGAGATCTACAAGCTGATGAAGTTCGCGATGGACCGCAGGGCCTTCAAGGAGAACTACGAGAAGGTCAAGACCAAGCCCGGCAAGCTGTGGAACCAGATCGAGGGCGTGAAGGGCCAGGTCTACGACTGGCCCACCTCCACCTACATCGCCGAGCCGCCCTTCTTCCAGGGCTTCACCGCCCAGCCGCAGGCCAGCGACCCGGGCGTGAAGGGCGCGCGCATCATGGCCCTGTTCGGTGACTCGATCACCACCGACCACATCTCGCCGGCCGGCTCGATCAAGGAGTCCTCGCCCGCGGGCCAGTGGCTCAAGGCCCACAACGTGCTCAAGGCCGACTTCAACAGCTACGGCTCGCGCCGCGGCAACCACGAGGTGATGATGCGCGGCACCTTCGCCAACGTGCGCATCAAGAACCTGATGATTCCGCCGCGCGAGGACGGCTCGCGCGAAGAAGGCGGGGTGACGCTCTTCCAGCCGGGCGGCGAGAAGATGTTCATCTACGACGCCGCGATGAAGTACATCGCCCAGGACACGCCCACGGTCATCTTCGCCGGCGAGGAGTACGGCACCGGCTCCAGCCGCGACTGGGCGGCCAAGGGCACGCAGCTGCTGGGCATCAAGGCCGTGGTGGCGCGCAGCTTCGAGCGCATCCACCGCTCCAACCTGGTGGGCATGGGCGTGCTGCCCCTGCAGTTCAAGGGCGGCGATTCCTGGGAAAGCCTGGGGCTCAAGGGCGACGAGGTGATCGACGTGGTGATCGGCGGAGAACTCAAGCCCCAGGCCGACGTGACCCTGGTCATCCACCGCGGCGACGGCAGCCGCCAGGACGTGACGGTGACGCTGCGCATCGACACGCCCATCGAGGTGGACTACTACCAGCACGGCGGCATCCTGCCCTACGTGCTGCGCCAGTTGCTGGCGGCCTGAGGCCCGCACGAGAGGAGGCGCCCGCCGCCCGGCGGGCGCCCCTTCAGTCCTTCAGCGTGGCGTAGCTCGCCTCGTCAAAGCCCACCAGCACACGCTCGCCCGCCTCGACCACCGGCCGCTTGATCACACTGGGCTGGGCCAGCATCAGCGCACGCGCTCCGGCGTCGGACGCTGCAGCGGCCTGGGCCGCCGCATCGAGCTTGCGCCAGGTGGTGCCCTGGCGGTTCACCAGCCGCGCCGCGCCCACGGCGTGCATCCACTGGTCGAGCCGCGCCTGCGGCACACCCTGCTTCTTGAAGTCGTGGAAGGTGTAGGCGACGCCCTGGTCATCGAGCCAGCGGCGGGCCTTCTTGACGGTGTCGCAGTTGGGAATGCCGTAGAGCGTGATCATGGGCCGGCAGTGTGGCCGCGCCCCGATCCCGGGTCAATCCGGAAACTCCTTGTCGCCATCGCACAGCGGATCGACCCCGTAGCCGGTGGATGTCACCTTGTCCGAGGTCCGGTCCAGGCTCACCTGGAACCACTGGCAGAACGGCGATTCGTAGCGGTAGGACCAGACCAGCTCATTGCGTCGGGGAATCGAGATCACTTCGGACGGACGACCCAGGCTGTACAGGACCTCAGCACGGCTGGCGCCCACGGGCACGGCATTGAAACGGTTCTCGGTGAGCACCTGCTCCCATGAGCGCATCCGGCCCTGCCCGTCCAGATCCACCATGTAGGTGTGGCGTCCATAGGGACCGCGGGCAAACTCCAGGCGGCGCTGGCCATCCGGCCCGACGTGATCGCCTGTGGGCGCCCCCATCCGGGCCACCACCTCGGCTTCGGTCGCTCCTGAGGCCAGCGGCCCGGGCCCATAGCCCGCACAGCCGGCCAGCAGCAGCACGCCCAAACCCAGCGCTGCGGGTTTCAGCCCTTGGATCGATGTCATCGTGTCACTCCTGGCAGAACGATTGCGTTGGCGTTGGAGGCACGGTCTGCACCTGCGGTTCCACCCGCAGGTGCCCCCCGGAAAGGAAAACGCCGTCGGCGCTTGCGCGCACGACGGCATCTTCTGACGATCTGGTGGGCCCTGAGTGACTCGAACACTCGACCTACGGATTAAGAGTCCGCTGCTCTACCAACTGAGCTAAGAGCCCGATTTCCGGTCGGACCACGCCCGGCCAGGGCCAAGGTGGTGGGTCGTGCAGGATTCGAACCTGCGACCAACGGATTAAAAGTCCGCTGCTCTACCAACTGAGCTAACGACCCGGAAAGCCTTCGATTATAGACAACTTCGCGCCTGCCGATCAAGGCCCTCCAGGGCCTTGTGCCAGCGCGTCCAGAACGGCGCCGGCCGCCACGAGCCCGAAGGTGGCCGTCACCGACACCACCGAACCGTAACCGTGGCAGTTCAGGCTGCCATCGGTGCCGCAGGACGCGTCGGGACGCATCACCGGCTCGCGCGAGTACACGCAGGGCAGGCCGATGCGTCCTTGCCTCGGTGCCCCGACCTCCTTGCGCAACCGCTGCCTCAACGAGGCCAGCAGGGGGTCATGGGTGGTGGCACTCAGATCGTCGAGCTGCACCTGGTGGGCATGGCGCTTGCCTCCAGCCGCGCCCACACACACATGGACAAGACCTCGCTGTGCCAGGGCCCAACGTGCCAGGGCCAGCTTCGCGCGGGCCTGATCACAGCAGTCGATCACGGCATCCACGGGCCGCCCGCCCAGGAGTCCGGGCCAATTGTCGGGTTCGGCGAAGGCCTCGACCGGCCACACCTCGCAGTCCGGGTGGATGTCGGCGATGCGATCTCGCAGGGCCAGCACCTTGGCCTGGCCCACGCTGGCACCGACAGCCTGCACCTGCCGGTTGATGTTCGATTCGGCCACGTGGTCCAGGTCGACCAGGGTGAGCGAGGCCACGCCGCTGCGCGCAAGGGCCTCCGCCGCCCACGAGCCCACCCCTCCGACACCCACGACCGCCACGCGGGCCGCGCGCAGCCGCTCATACCCGGCATCGCCATAGAGTCGCCGAAGCCCGCCAAAGCGGCGCTCCAGGTCGGGTGCCTCGGTGACGGAGGAGAGGTCCCGCAGATCCATGTCGCTCAGACCATGCGCTCAAGGCGCCACATCTGGTACTTGAAGGCCAGCCAGGCGCCGGCCAGGATGCCCGCCAGGGCCAGGAAGCTGCCCACCGAGAGCGTGGACAGCCCGGACAGTCCCTGACCGATGGTGCACCCCATGGCCGTGACACCGCCCACCCCCATCAGCACGGCGCCCACGAGGTGATTCGCCGTGTCCTCGGCATCGCGGAAGCCCTCCCAGCGGAAGCTGCGGGTGGCAAGGGCATAGGCAGCCGATCCCACGATCACGCCCACACTGGTGACGATGCCCAGCGTCAGCACCTTGCTGGTGTCGCTGAAGTAGATGAGCCAGTCCAGGGTGTACGCGTAGGGTGCGACAAAGCTCAAGGATTCCATGCGCTGGGAGTTCGTGGCCAGGAAGGTGGCCTCCAGCGTTTCAGGATGCTCCGCCACGAAGCCGAGGCGCCCCGACACCCACCACACGCCGAGAATCACGGCCCCCGTGCCCAGACCGGCCAGCAGCGTGTTGCCGCTGCGCCCCTCGGGCCGGGCCCAGGCCCAGGCCAGGCAGGCACCACCGATCAGCAAACCGAGCGCCAGGGCAGCCGCCGGAAGCCCCCAACCGGTGGCCGCGCTCATCAGGCTGGGCAGATCCTGCGGCCCGTCGAGCTGGATGGACACCGTATCCACGGTATTGACCCGCAGCACCCCCGTGATGCCTCGCAGGGTGGCAAATGCGGCCAGCCCCAGAACGACAAAGACCACCAGGGACTTCAGGTTGCCTGCACCGATGCGCACCAGTGTCTTGCTGCCGCACCCCGAGGCCAGCACCATGCCAAACCCGAACAGGCTGCCCCCGACGAGCGCCGACAGCCACAGCAAGCGAGGCGAGGCGTAGATCGTGTTGGACGCCGAGACCCATCCCGCAGCCACCATGGCATTGAAGCCGACGATGGCCACGCCCATGGCCATGACCCACATGCGCATCCGGGTCCAGTCCCCCATCGTGACGATGTCAGAGACGGCCCCCATCGTGCAGAAGTGGGTCCGCTGGGCGATGACGCCAAAGACCGTGGCCAGTGCAAAGGCCGCCCACAGCACCTGGTCTGTGAGCGCGGAGATGTCGATGTCTTGCATGGCCGGGATTGTAGGCATGGGCGCCCATGCGTGCGCCCATGCCTCCCGAGAACCAAGGAACCGGCGTCCGGACCTACTTCAGCGCGGCCAGTCGCTCGCGCGCTTCGCGCGCGGCTTCGGACTGCGGGTGGTTCTTGATGAGATCTTCCAGCGTGCGCCGGGCGCCCGGACGGTCCTTCAGCTCGATCTGGCACATCGCGATCGACAGCCAGGCTTCGGGCGCCCGCGGGTGGCCCGGCGCCGTGGTAACGAGCTGACGGAAAGTCGCCAGCGCTTCCTTGTAGTCGCGCCGGCCATAGTGGGCGTTGCCCAGCCAGTAGAGCACGGCCTCGGCGTAGCCACTGCCGGGATAGCGGCGCTGGAAGGAGACAAACGCTGCGGCCGCGTTGTTGAAGTCACCCTTGCGGAAGATGTCGAGCGCCGCCTCGTAGTCGCGCCGCTCGTCCGGACGGACCAGGATTTCCTTGCCGTCCACCACGATGGGCTGGGGTTCAACCTGACGGATGCGCTCCTCGACCCCCTGGACGATGTCGGTCTGGCGGCGCTGCAACTCGGCAATCTCACGGGTGAGTTCCTCGTTGCGTCCGCGAAGGCGGGCGATCTCGCCCCGCATCAGATCGAGCTGGGAGTTGAGTTCGAGCAGGCTGCGCCGCAGCTGGTCGAATTGCTCAGCCGTGCGGGCCTGCTCGGTCCGCTGAGCCTCGCTGCTTTGCTCCAGGCGCTGACGCAGGTCGAGGATGGCGCGACGGGCCTCATCGTCGCCGAACAGGGCGTGGGCGCCGGTGGGCATCCACAAGGCCACGGCGGCCAGCCAGGCGCCCACAGGGGCGACCAGCACACGCCGGCTGAGGTTCTTCCACATGGGTGAATTCTCGCAGGATCAGCGCAGGATCAGCTCGGCACGGCGGTTCTTGGCCCAGGCTTCCTCGTTGGAGCCCGCGGCGGCCGGACGCTCCTTGCCGTAGCTCACGGCTTCGAGCTGGTTCTCGCGCACGCCCAGCAACTCCAGGGCGCGACGCACCGCTTCAGCGCGCTTCTGGCCCAGAGCCAGGTTGTACTCGCTGCCACCGCGCTCATCGGTGTGACCCTCGATCATGAGACGACGCTGGGGGTCGGATGTGAGCAGGCGGGCATAGCCCGACACCGTCGGCCGGAACTCGTCCTTGAGCACGTAGCTGTCGAAGTCGAAGTACACGACACGGGCCAGCTGGCTGGCCGCATCGAGCGAACTGGCCGAACCGCTCGGTGCGGTGACCGTCGAAACCTGGGACTGCGACTGGCCGGCACCGCCCACGGGCGTGGCCGTGCGCGACTCCACAGGCGGCGTCTCATCGAGCTTGACGTTCGAGCCGCAGGCCGAAAGCACGCCCGCCAGCAGCACGGTACCGCCGAGAGTGACGAGGGAACGCAGGTTCATGGTGTTTTCTCCGGATGGAAGGGTGGGACTGAAACAACGACGCCAAGTGGCGCCTGAAAAATGGGGTTATCGGCCGTAGGGTCCCCAGGCCGGCTCGCGCACGTCGCCCCGGTTGGACAGCAAGGTGGCCTTGATGCGGCCGTCCAGCGTGGTGGTCATCAGCACATTGCGCCCATTGACGCGCGTTGCATAGACGATCAGACGGCTGTTGGGCGCAAAGCTCGGGCTTTCGTCATGGGCCGTGGCCGTGAGCGTGGTCACCGTGCCGGAGGCCAGTTCCATCAGCTGCAATCGGAAGGCACCGCCATCGCGCGTGATGTAGGCCATCCAGCGACCGTCCGGGCTGATGGCCGGACTGATGTTGTAGCTGCCGCTGAAGGTGACCCGTTCTGCGGAGCCCCCCGCTGCAGGCATGCGATAGATCTGTGGGCTGCCGCCGCGATCGCTCACGAAGTAGATGCTGCGGCCGTCGGGCGTGAAGGCGGGCTCGGTATCGATGCCGGCGCTGGTGGTGAGCCGGCGCAGGTTGTTGCCGCTGCGGTTCATCGCGTAGATCTGGGACAGGCCGTCACGGGTGAGCACCGCGGCGATCTGCTGCCCATCGGGCGACCAGGCCGGTGCGCTGTTCGAACCCTTGTAGCTGGCGATCGGCCGTCGCTGGCCGGTGGCAACGTCCTGTCCGTACACCACGGGCTTGCGGGTTTCAAAAGACACATACGCCAGCTCCCGACCGTCCGGGGACCACGCCGGGGAAATGATGGGCTCGGCGCTCGCCAGGGCCACCTGGGCACCCTCCCCGTCCGAGTCGGCCACCCACAGGGTGTGGCGCTGGGCCGCCTGGGTCACATAGGCGATGCGCGTGGCAAACACACCTCGCTCACCCGTGAGCTTTTCGTAGATGTAGTCGGCGATGCGGTGGGCCGCCAGCCGCAGGTCGGCATCGGCAACGGCGTGGGCCTCGCCGCCCAGGTCCTGACCGCGCACCGCATCCCAGAGCTTGAAGCGCACGTCCACCCGGCCATCGGCCAGGCGGGTGATGCTGCCAGCCACCAGCGCATCGGCCCCGCGGCTGCGCCAGGCGGTCATGACCGGGTTGGCTCGCTCGTTAAGCACGGCCCCGTCGGTGGGCACCATGCGAAACTGCCCCGAGCGCTCGAGATCGGCACGAACGATCGCCGACACCTGCTGGGTACGACCGGCCTCGCCATCGAAGGCCACGACGGCAATCGGAAACTGGGTGGCGCCCACCCCGGAAATGTCGACCCGGAACTGCGCCATGACCGGCCAGGCGGCAGCCGCAGCCGGAACGGCCATGAAGGAACGTCGGGACCACATCGTCATCAAACTCCTCTGCCTTGTTGTCTTGGAGCACACCGCCGCACGCCAGCCACGGTTGGCCCACCGGTCAACGTCTGTGAGCCGGATCGCGCTGACAGGTTCCGTGCGACCCCAATCGAATATTGTCGCCCCGATGCGGCCTGTCTGACGCCGGCAGATGCAACAGATCTAAACGGAATGCTGCGATCGGCTCCTGGTGCAGACCCCGAGCCCCCCGCCCATCCCCGTCGGGATAATGCGTGGAACCTCACCTCCGGGCCCGTCGTCATGACCTCCGCTGCGATCAGCCGCTATCCCGTTCCCTCCCTGCTGGAGGTGCCCGACGACCTGCGCCAGCGTTTCCTGGAGGTGCAGGACAAGGCCGGCTTCGTGCCCAATGTCTTCCTGGCACTGGCCCACCGGCCGGAGGAATGCCGGGCCTTCCTGGCCTACCACGACGCCCTGATGCTGCGCGAGTCGGGCCTGAGCAAGGGGGAAAGGGAGATGATCGTGGTGGCCACGAGTGGGGCCAACCACTGCCTGTACTGCGTGGTGGCCCACGGGGCCATCCTGCGCATCTACGAGAAACAGCCCCTGCTGGCCGACCAGGTCGCCGTGAACCACCGCAAGGCCGACGTGAGCCCGCGCCAGCAAGCGATGCTCGACTTCGCGATCAAGGTCTGCCTGCGCTCGCACGAGGTGGTGGAGGCCGACTTTGAAGCGTTGCGCTCGCATGGCTTCTCGGACGAGGACATCTGGGACATCGGCGCCATCACCGCCCTCTTCGGCCTGTCCAACCGCATGGCCAACCTGATCAACCTGCGGCCCAATGACGAGTTCTACCTGATGGGCCGGGTCCCCCGGGCCAAGGCCTGAGCCTGCCTCACCTCAGAGCAGCACGATGTCGTACTGTTCGGGCGAGAGCGTGGGCTCGGTCCGCAGCGAGATCGGCTTGCCGATGAAGTCGCTCAGCCCCGCGAGGTGCTGGCTCTCCTCGTCGAGCAGCATCTCGACCACGGCTGCGCTCGCCACGACGCGGAATTCCTTGGGGTTGAACTGGCGTGCTTCGCGCAGGATCTCGCGCAGGATGTCGTAGCACACACTGCGCGGCGTCTTGACGGACCCCTTGCCCTGGCAGGTGGGACAAGGTTCGCACAGCATGTGGGCCAGCGACTCGCGGGTGCGCTTGCGCGTCATCTCCACCAGGCCCAGTTGGGTGAAACCGCTGACCGTCATCTTCACGCGGTCTCTCGCAAGCTGACGGCGCAGTTCCGACAACACCGCGTCCTGGTGCTCTTCGCGCACCATGTCGATGAAGTCGATGATGATGATGCCGCCCAGGTTGCGCAGGCGCAGCTGGCGCGCGATGGCCTGGGCGGCCTCCAGGTTGGTCTTGAAGATGGTGTCGTCGAAGTTGCGCGCGCCGACATAGCCGCCGGTGTTGACATCGATGGTGGTGAGCGCTTCGGTCTGGTCAACGATGAGGTAGCCGCCGGACTTCAGGTCCACACGGCGTGCCAGGGCCCGCTCGATTTCCTGGTCGATGTTGTAGAGATCGAAGATGGGCCGCTCTCCGGCGTAGTGTTCGAGCTTGCCCACGGCGCCGGGGGTGAATTCACGTCCGAACGCCTGCAGCGCCTCGAACTGCATGCGCGAGTCGATGCGGATGGCGTGTGTGTCGTCGTCGGTGAGGTCTCTCAGCACCCGCTGCGCGAGGTTCAGGTCCTCGTGCAGCAAGGTGCCCGGTGGGCTCTTGAACGAGCGTTCTCGCACACCTGCCCAGGTCTTGCGCAGGTAGGCGATGTCGGCTGCCAGTTCATCATCGCTGGCGTCTTCCGCATTGGTGCGCAGGATGAAGCCGCCGGTGTCCCCGCCCTGGGACGATCCCGCCAGCTGTGCCATTCGCGCGCGCAGTTGCTCGCGAAGTTCGGGCGAGCCGATCTTCTGGGAGATGCCGATGTGGTTGTCGTGCGGCAGGAACACCAGCAGTCGCCCGGCAATGCTGATCTGGGCGGACAGGCGGGCCCCCTTGGTGCCGATCGGGTCCTTGATCACCTGTACGGTGAGCGACTGTCCTTCATAGACCAGCTTCTCGATCGGCGTGGCTGCTCCGCCATCCCCGTTGCCATTGCGCTGCACCAGATCGCCGACATGCAGGAAGGCCGCGCGCTCAAGACCGATGTCAATGAAGGCCGACTGCATGCCGGGCAGGACTCGCGCCACCTTGCCGGTGTAGATGTTGCCGACGAGGCCGCGCTCGAGCGTGCGCTCCACATGCAACTCCTGCACGGCCCCGTTCTCGACGATGGCCACACGGGTTTCTTGCGGTGACCAGTTGATCAGGATGTCTTGCATGCAGCGCTCGGGCCGTTCACGTCAGAAACGCACGCCGAAGCGCTGCAGCAGCAGGCCGGTCTCGTGCAGGGGCAGTCCCATGATACTGGAGTAGCTGCCGCTGATGCGTTCGATCCACAGCGCCGCCCGGCTCTGGATGGCATAGGCACCCGCCTTGCCCATGGGTTCGCCGCTGGCCACGTAGGCTTCGATCTGCTCGGGTGGGACCTCGGCAAAACGCACACGCGACACGTTGAGCAGCATCTCGCGCCGGCGGCCCTGGCCAATGGCCACTGCGGTGAGCACCCGATGCTCATGGCCGGACAAGGCCATAAGCATCTCCCGGGCCTCTGAGGCATCCGAGGGCTTGCCGAGAATGCGCCGACCCAGTGCCACGGTGGTGTCGGCGCACAGCACGGGGGCGGATGGAGACCGCCTGCGCTTCAGCCGGGCCAGTGCGGCTTCGAGCTTGGCCTGGGTGACGCGCTGCACATAGTCGGGTGGCGCCTCCCCCGGAAGCACCGCTTCGAGGGCTTCTGC
>Ga0114986_1000417_pt1 | contig 11966 bp, 11 predicted proteins | sample Shrwel1BS1Day17_FD_96988 | JGI IMG/M metagenome (GOLD analysis project Ga0114986, IMG submission 96988) | Subsurface microbial communities from deep shales in Ohio, USA - Utica-3 well 1 S-1-Day17 | ecosystem: Environmental > Aquatic > Deep subsurface > Shale gas/oil reservoir > Produced... | reverse complement strand
TAACAATGTCGATCAGGCCCTGCGCGCGCTCAAGAAGAAGCTGCAGCGCGAAGGCGTTTATCGCGAAATGAAGCTGCGTCGCCACTACGAGAAGCCGTCGGAAAAGCGCGCCCGCGAAAAGGCTGCTGCCGTGCGCCGCGCCCGCAAGATGGAGCGCAAGCGGATGGAGCGCGACGGGAGCAAGTAATCCCGTCGTCAGGCGTGTGTCCGCTAGCGGAAGCGCTTGAATCCCCCTTTCCGATCAGCCATCAGGGCGCGGTTTCAACTCCGCGCCCTTTTGTCGTCATAACGCCGCGCCGCGCGCGGTTCATCAGGACCAGACCATGACCGAGATTACCCGCGTTCCTATCCAGCCTGTCGCCAAGGGCTCGCTGACCAAGCTGTGGATCGGGGTGATCCTCGCGGTGCTGGTTGGCGCCGGGCTTGCCTGGGCGGCCGTGCCCAAGGGTCTCGATGTCGATGTGGTGCAGGCCGGCACCGGCCCCACGCCCAAGGAAGGCGAGGTGATCTTCGTCAAGTACAAGGGCATGCTCGCCGCCGATGGCACCGTGTTCGAGGATGTGCAGAAGAGCCCCTTCCCGGTGCAGGGCCTGTTCCCCGATGGCAATCCCTTCCTGTTCGAGAAGGGCCAGATGATCGCCGGCTTCTATGAAGGCCTGAAGGACGTGCAGAAGGGCGGCAAGTACAAGCTCTTCATCCCCGCCGAGATGGCCTATGGCGCCAGCCCGCCGCCGCAGTCGCCGATCCCGCCCAACGCCGATCTCGAGTTCGAGATCGAGGTGGTCGACATCGTCAGCCGCGCGACGGTTGAGCGCAATATCCAGCTCCTCCAGCAGCAGATGCAGGCCCAGATGGGCGGCGCTGAAGGCGGTCCGGCCGGGGCGCCTCAGGGCGCGCCTCAGGCGGCTCCGGGCCAGTAAGGGGCGCAAGGCTCATGTCGGTCGACAAGGCAACCGTCGCCAAGATCGCCAGCCTCGCGCGCATCCGCATGGATGATGCCGAGCTGGAGCGCATGGTCCCCGAACTCAACGGCATCCTCCAGTGGGTGGAGCAGCTGGGTGAGGTCGATGTGACCGGGATCGAGCCGATGGCGGCGGTGATCCCCAACACCCTGCGCCTGCGCGATGACGTGGTTGATGCCGACCCGCTGACCGGCGGGGGCAAGCGCGACGACGTGCTGGCCAACGCCCCGGCAGCCGAACACGGCTTCTTCGGCGTGCCCAAGGTGATCGAGTGAAGCCGTCAGGCGTAACTCGATCATCCCCGACAGCCGCGAAGCGGCGCGTGATCGGGGATCCAGAAACAAAGGCTCCTTGCGTCCATTCAGGCTTCGGTTTGGCCGGCCCGATGGATCCTGAAACAAGTTCAGGATGACAGAAACAATGACTGACCTCACCTCTCTCGGCGTCAAGGAAATCCGCGACGGTGTGCGCGATGGCAGCTTCACCGCGCGTGAAGTGGCGGAAGCCTTCAACACCGCAGTGGCCGAAGCCGCCGCATTGAACGCCTTCATCGTCACCACCCCCGACCATGCGCTTGCCGCTGCTGACAAAGTGGACGCCGCGCGCGCCGCGAGCGAGACGCTGGGCGCGATGGCGGGCGTGCCGATCGGCATGAAGGACCTGTTCGCCACCCACGGCGTGCAGACCACCGCGGCCAGCCACATCCTCGAAGGCTTCACCCCCCGCTACGAATCGACCGTCAGCCAGAAGCTGTGGGATGCGGGCGCGGGGATGCTGGGCAAGCTCAACCTTGACCAGTTCGCGATGGGCTCGTCGAACGAGACCTCCTATTTCGGCAACGTCACCTCGCCGTGGAAGAAGGCAGGTTCGAACGCGGCGATGAGCCCCGGCGGCTCTTCGGGCGGTTCCTCCGCTGCGGTTGCCGCGCGCATTGCGCCGGCTGCGACCGGCACCGACACCGGCGGCTCGATCCGTCAGCCCGCCGCTTTTACCGGCATCTGCGGGATCAAGCCGACCTATGGCCGCTGCTCGCGCTGGGGCGTGGTAGCCTTCGCCTCCAGCCTCGATCAGGCCGGGCCGATGGCGCGCTCGGTTGAGGATTGCGCGATCATGCTCGGCGCGATGGCGGGCTTCGACCCCAAGGACGCGACCAGCCTCCAGATGGACGTGCCCGACTGGGAAGCGGCGCTGAACGCAGACCTGCGCGGCAAGAAGGTCGGCATCCCGCGCGAATACCGGATGGAGGGCACCGATCAGGCGATCCTCGATTCGTGGGAGCAGGGGAAGGCGTGGCTCAAGGACGCGGGCGCCGAGATCGTCGAGGTCTCGCTGCCGCACACCAAATACGCGCTGCCCGCCTATTACATCGTCGCCCCTGCCGAAGCCTCCTCGAACCTCGCCCGCTATGACGGGGTGCGTTACGGTCTTCGCGACCTGCCCGAAGGTGTCGGCCTTCAGGACATGTACGCTGCCACCCGCGCCGCCGGCTTCGGGGACGAGGTCAAGCGCCGCATCCTGATCGGCACCTATGTGCTCTCGGCAGGCTTCTACGACGCCTATTACACGCAGGCCCAGAAGGTCCGCGCGCTGGTCGCCCGCGACTTCGCCCGCGCCTTCGAGCAGTGCGACGTGATCCTCGCGCCCACCACACCGACCGCGAGCTTCCCGCTGGGCTCGATGAACGAAGACCCGCTGACGATGTATCTCAACGACGTCTTCGCCGTCCCCGCGAGCCTCGCAGGCCTGCCCGCGATGAGCGTGCCTGCCACGATCAACGCCGATGGTCTGCCGCTCGGCCTCCAGCTGGTCGGCCGTCCGTTTGACGAGCAGGGCGTGCTGAACGCAGGCCTCGCCATCCAGCAGCGTGCAAACTTCACCGCCAAGCCGGAGAAGTGGTGGTGAAGACAGGCCGCCGCCTGTTGACCGGAGCCGTGATCCTGCTCGCCGCAGGATGTTCGGCGCCGGATACAGGCGACCTGAAAAGCGCACGTCAGGCCAAGGCCGGCGACCGGTCGAACCGTCCGGCCCTTTCGGTTGGCGGGAGCGTGCCCGAGGCCGACCGCGAGGCGCTGGCGCAGCTGCTTGCGGCCAGCACGGCGGTTCTTGCAAGCCCAACGCTTGCCTCTGGCGCACAGTCGCTGGAGGCGCGCTATCCCGCCATTTTCCTCAACGATTCGTTCGGGTACAAGGCACCTTCCGCCGTTGTCGGGATGCTGCAAAAGCCGGCGCAGGGCATGGCCTTCCGGCAGACCCCTGTGCGCTTCGGCGATGGCGCAATCACCGGCTCGCGAAACCGCGAGTGGCGCATGGAGATACCGCGCCGCGCCCTCACGCAGTGGCAATCGCGCGATCCGGTGGTGAGGAGTTGCGCGATCAACACCGTCGCCCATGAAGTGACCCACACCTTCCTTGAGGCGTCGGGCAGCATGGTGTTCATCGATGGCGGGTTTGAAGGCTACAGCTCGCGGCGCAAGGGCACGACCGGTTCCTATGTGATCGGCCAGCTCGCCCAGTGCACCTGGCTGGCCGGTCAGGGGCGCATCGCGGCCAGCGAGATCGCGGCCTGTGTGCCCGTGTTCTACGCCATGCCCGGGCCGATGCCCTGGTCGCGCGGGAAGTTCGCCGTGGGACGCTGCGATGATTTTGCTGACGGGCGTCCGGTGCGCCTGCCATGACATTCACCGCATTCTACGTCATGATCTTCCTCATCGCCTTCGCGCTGATCGGCGGGGTGGTGATGTTCCTCTCGCGCACGATCGAGCATGGCGAGGCGCGGTTTGATGCCGAAGGCAAGATGATCACCGGACACGATCCGGCAAGCAGCACAACCGCCCGTCCTGCACGGCGGACCGAACAGTCAGACACAACGGGTAACGAGCAATGAGCAACTACCGCATCCAGGGTGCCACCGGCGAATGGGAGGTCGTGATCGGCCTTGAAGTCCACGCGCAGGTCACCTCCAACGCCAAGCTGTTCAGCGGCGCGGCCACCGCCTTCGGCGCGGAGCCGAACGCGCAGGTCTCCCTTGTCGATGCCGCGATGCCGGGGATGCTGCCCGTGCCCAACCGCGAATGCATCCGTCAGGCGGTGCGCACCGGCATGGCGATCGAGGCGCAGATCAATGCGTGGAGCCGGTTCGATCGCAAGAACTACTTCTACGCCGACCTGCCGCAGGGCTACCAGATCAGCCAGCTCTATCACCCGATCGTGGGCGAAGGTTCACTCCTGATCGAGGCGGACGAGAAGGCCGGTATCCCCGAGGACAAGGTCATCGGGATCGAGCGCATTCACGTGGAGCAGGACGCGGGCAAGCTGATGCACGATCAGCACCCGACCATGTCCTATGTCGATTTGAACCGCTCGGGCGTGGCGCTGATGGAGATCGTCAGCCGCCCCGACATGCGTTCACCTGCCGAAGCAGGGGCTTACCTCAGGAAGCTGCGGGCGATCCTGCGCTATGTCGGCTCGTGCGACGGCAACATGGAAGAAGGCTCGATGCGCGCGGACGTGAACGTGTCGGTGCGCAAGGCGGGCGAGCCCTTCGGCACCCGCACCGAGACCAAGAACGTCAATTCGGTCCGCTTCGTCATGCAGGCGATCGAGCATGAGGCGATGCGCCAGGTCGATGTGCTCGAAAGCGGCGGCACCATCGTGCAGGAAACCCGCCTGTTCGATCCGGGCACAGGCACCACGCGGACGATGCGGTCGAAGGAAGACGCGCACGACTATCGCTACTTCCCCGATCCCGACTTGCTACCGCTGGTGCTGGAGGAGGATTTCCTCGCCGAATGCCGCGCCAGCTTGCCCGAACTGCCGGATGCCAAGCGCAAGCGCTATGTCGAGGTGCTCGGCCTCACGCCCTACAACGCGCGCGAGCTGACCGCCGAAGTGGAAACCTTCGCCCGCTTCGAAACCCTGCTGGCCGAGACGGCGAAGGTCACCGGCAAGGATGACGCCGCCGTCGCCACGCAGGTCGCCAACTGGTCGCTCTCGGTCGCGCCGGGCGTGATCAAGGCGCTGGGCGATGAAGCCGACCCTGCCAATGCCACGGCGGCCGCTCAGGCCGCTATCCTCGCGATGGCCGACAAGGCCGAGATCAGCGGCGGGCAGGCCAAGGAAATCTTCGAAATCGTCCTCAGGACCGGCCGCGATCCTGCTGAAATTGCCGAGGCCGAGGGTCTGAAGCAGGTGTCCGACACCGGCGCAATCGAAGCCGCCGTGGACGCGATCATCGCCGCCAATGCCGACAAGGTCGAACAGTACCGCGCCGGCAAGGAAGCGCTGTTCGGCTTCTTCGTCGGCCAGACGATGAAGGCGATGCAGGGCAAGGCAAATCCTGCGGTGGTGAACCAGCTGCTGAAGGGCAAGCTGGGCTGACGAACCGCAAGATCAGTCGGGCGCGGGGGCGCTGGCTCTCCTAATCATCTCCTGCCACGAAAGGATGGAGATGCGCGAGACCGCCGCCACCAACTACCGCAAGCGCATGGCGCGGGTGCTGGATCATATCGACCGGCACCCCGAGGGCGACCTGCGGCTTGAGGCGCTTGCCGAGGTGGCTGCGTTCAGCAAGTTTCATTTCCATCGCCAGTTCGCGAGCACTTTCGGCCTTCCGGTGCGGAGCTACGTCAGCCTTTCTCGGATGAAACGCGCGGCGTTCCAACTGGCGTGTCGCCCGGAAATGAGCGTGATCGAAGTAGCGTTAGGGGCGGGTTACGACAGCCCGGATTCCTTCGCCAAGGTGTTCCGCAAAGCCTTCGGGTTCAGCCCCAGCGCCTTTCGGGAAGCGCCGGACTGGAACGCGTGGCACGCGGCAACCCTGCCGCAGATCCATGCAAGGAAGCATGCCATGACGCAATTCACTGCTGCTGATGTCACCATCGTGACCTTCGCCGCCACCCCGATCATCACGCTGCGCCACGAAGGACCGCCGCACACGCTGGGGGCAAGCATCGGGCGGTTCATCGCCTGGCGCAAGGCAAACGGCGCGGGGCCGCAGCGGGCCCGAACATTCAATATTTTCGACAGCGGTGATGAGGGCGAGCCAAAGGTCACGCTCGCCTGTTCGCGCCTGCCTGGCCTGAAACCGGGCGAGGGAATGGGCGAGAGCGCCATCCCCGAAGCCCGTGCTGCGCGCCTGCGCCTCACGGGCCCGGCCGACGATCTGGAAGCGCCTGCCAACTGGCTCTACCGCGAATGGCTCCCCGCGAGCGGCGAGGCCTTGCGCGATTTCCCGCTGTTCTGCGAACGCTGCAACTTCGGGCCCGGGATGCCCGAAAACGAGATGGTGACCGATCTGTATCTCCCGCTGGCTTAAGCGTGTGAGCGCGACTAGGCGGGGGCGATGACCGCCATCGTCCTCGTCCAGCCCGAAATCCCCGGCAACACCGGCGCGGTGGGGCGCACCTGTGTGGCGCTCGATCTGGAGCTGATCCTGATCCACCCGCTCGGGTTCGAGATCAGCGACAAGCGGGTGAAGCGCTCGGGCCTCGATTACTGGCCGCATGTGCGTCTGACCGAATATGCGAGCTGGGACGCGTTCCTCGAAGCGCGCATGCCCCGGCCCGACCAGCTGTTCCTGTTCGAGGAATTCGGCGCGCGCAGCTTCTACGAGCCCCCATATCCGGACGACGCGTTTCTCGTCTTCGGGCAGGAGACCAAGGGCATCCCGAAGCCAATCATCGACCGACACGCCGACCGCCTGTTCAAGCTGCCGATGCGGTCGGATGTGATCCGCTCGCTGAACCTTGCCAACACGGTGTCGGCGGCGGCCTATCAGGCGCTGCGGGGGAAGATCTGATCTACTCCAGCCCCAGCGCCTGAAGGTTCATCGTCGCCGCGTTGTAGCTGGCTTCGGCCAGACGGCCGGCGAGTTCGGCGCGGATGGCGCCGATCTGGGCGTTGGCGGCGGTTTCCTCGCGTGCGTTAACCAGAAAGAATTCGCCCGCGCCCAGCCGGAAGCGGGTGCGTTCGGCCTGCACCATCTGGTTGGCCTGCTTGACCTCGGCATCGGCAAGATCGGCCAGCTTGATCGCCGCCCCCAGGTTGGTGAGGATATTGTTCACATCGGTGGTGATCTGGTCGGCAATGCGGCGCTGGCGCAGCTCTGTCTCGCGCAGCTCCGCCTCGGCGCGTTGCAGCCGCCCGCGTGCCTCGCGGCGCTGGAGCGGGACGGAAAAGGTCAGGCCCACCACAGTATCGGTCGAATCGAAGCCCGGCCCGCCGGGGCCGATTTGGCCGAAATCGCGGGACAGTTCGACAGAGGCATTGAGCGAGGGTTGCAGATCGTTTTGGCGCAGGGCGACGCGGTTATTGGCGCGTTCGAGCGCGAGCCTGAAGGTCTGGAGTTCCGGCCGGCTCTGGATCACTTCGCTCACCGGGGTCGCGGCGAGCACTTCCGGCCGCGCGACCGATTTCATCCTCGCCAGATCGGGCAGCATCTCGCGGGTGGGGACAACCATCTGCCCGTCCGATCCGCGCAGGTAGAAGCCGAGGCTGTTCGACGCGACGAGGAAATCGCGCCGCGCCTGTTCCAGCAGCGTGCGGCGGCGCAGCAGGTTCTGTTCGTTTTCGGTGAGCGCGATGCGCGCACGGGCACCTTCCGTCACTTCGCGGGTGAGACCGATCTGACGAGCCTCGGCGATTTCGAGCAATTCCTCGAACACGCGGATTTCCTCGCCCGCCGCGACCCAGCGCCAATAGGCGCGCAGCGCTTCGTGCTGGACGTTGAGCCGCACCAGCATCACATCGAGCTGCGCCTGCGTGGCGGCGAGGCGGGTGTCCTCGATCGCGAAGCGGCGGCTGTCGATGTCGCGGTTGCGCAGCAGCGAGAACAGCGCGCCGACTTTCACTTCACCAAGGTTGTTGGTGTAGTTGTAGTTCTCGTAGGTCGGAAAGGTGCCGTCCGACACGCGGTAGCTCCCGAACACCTCCGCGCCATAGGGGCGCAGCGGCTGGCGGGCTTCGGCCTTGGCAAAGCCGCCCGAATAGAAGCCGGTCATCCGGTCGTAGTATTCGCCCTTGAGCATCAGGTCGAAGGCGCCATCGGCGGCAAGCTGGTCTGCGCGGGTGGCGGCTTCACGTTCGAAGGCTTCGAGGATTGAAGGGAAGGTCAGCGCCGAGGAACGCAGCACTTCGTCAGGCAGCAGGGGGCCGCTTTTCAGGGCGACATCCAGCGGCTCGGCATTGGGGACGATGTCCTGCGCCAGCGCCGGCGCTGCGGTCCCCGCGCACAGCAGTGCCAGCGCCAGCCCCGGCAGCAGCAGGACAGGTTTTCGCGCGTGCTTCACTGGGTCTTCCCGTTGCTCGTCGGTGCCGGGAGCTGCGGCGGGAAGTTGTTGAGCTGACGCCAGATTTCATAGCCGACCGGCACGGTTTCGAGCAGCACCCAGGCCTGCACTGCCGCGCCGAAGCGGACGTAGCGTTCCTCGGGCCAGCCATAACCGTCGAGCTTTTCCTCAGCGATCAGCACGCGGAAGCGGCCATCGACCTGCGCCGACTGGTCGACCGAGATCACCCTTCCGCCAAAGGTGCCGACCGCGACCGAGGGCCAGCCGGAAAACTGCACGGCGGGCCAGCCTTCGAACTGGATGCGGGTCTGGTCGCCCGGGCGCACCAGCGCCACATCGCGCCCGTCGATGAAGATTTCGACCACCCGCACCGCGCCATCGGGCACGAAGGTGGCCAGCACGTCGCCCGCGTTGATGTAGGTTGCGGCATCGCCCGCGTTAAGGCTCTGGATGAAGCCGTCACGCGGGGCGCGCACGATCTGCACCGACTGGCGCGACAGATTGACGTCGGCACGATTGAGCGCGGCCTGCGCGGCGGCAACCTGTCCTTCGCGCTCGTTGATGCGGATCTGCGCCTGTTCGAAATCGCGCCGTGCCGCCAGCCCGGCCTCGAACAGCTCGCGCGCGCGGCGTTCGTCGATCCGGGCGGTGGCAAGCGCGCTCTTGGCGGCATCGAGTTGCAGCGCAATCTGGGCGCGTTCGGCCTGCAACCGTTCGATCAGATTGGGGTCGATGTCGGCGATGCGGACGATCGGATCGCCCTTTTTCACCGTGCTGCCATCGCGCACGTACCATTCCTCGATCCGGCCCGGGACGAGCGCGTTGATGTCCTGCTTGCGCTCGTTGGGGCTGAGCGTCGTCACCACGCCCTGTCCCGAAGTGGTCTGCACCCAGGGAACGTAGATCAGGAACGCGACCGCGATGATGATCGATGCGAGGATCATGAAGAACACCACCCGCATCACCCGCGGCACCCTGATCGTGGCCAGGGTGGTGAAATGCGCCATGTCTTCCTTGAGAGTGGCCATGGTCATGCGCCTCCCTTGGCGGCGGTGCCGGCTGCGGCGGCGAATTCGTCGAAGCTGGTGAAGGTGCGCTGGCGGTTGGCTTCGAGATACATGAAGCGGTCAAAGCCCAGATCGATGCGGCGGTTGGAGAAGTAGATCACGGTGGAATAGGCCTGCGCGCGCAGTTCGGCGACGGCGCGTTCGATGGGTTCGGGATCGAGCAGGTCGAACAGGCGGCTCAGGACAAGAATGCGCGGCTGTTCAAGCAGGGCATTGGCGAGCTTGAGCTGTTGCAGCTCCACCGCCGACAGCGGGTAGCCGGTCGAGGCGAGCGGAGTGTCGAGGCCCTTTTCCAGCATGGCGATGGTGTCCGCGAGGCCCACCGTCTCCAGCGCGGCCAGCATGCGTTGCGGCGCGGTGTCGGGGCAGGACAGGGCGAGGTATTCGCGGATCGTCATCTCGACGATGCTCGGCCGGTCGAGGACATGGACGTTCTTGCGCAGGTGGTGCACCTCGATCGCCTTCATGTCGACGCCGCCCAGCGTGGCGATGCCGCCCTGCGGCAAGACGTGCATTTTGAGCAGGTTGGTGAACAGCCGCTGCACCCCGTGATGGCTGGCGGCGGCCATGATGATCGCGCCGCGCGGGATTTCCAGATCGAACTGCGCCTCCTCGTGCCGCGCCTGCCCGCGCACGCCCTTCATCACGATGGTGTGATCCGGCCCGTCGAAGGGATCGGCGCCCTTGGGCTGTTCCAGTTCGACATCGTAGAACTGGGAGATTTCCTCCACCGCGGCGAACAGGTCGTAGAAATAGCCGAGATAGCTGCCCAGCTGCGAGACGCCGACGAACGCGGCCGACAGCACCAGCTCGGCGGCGACCAGCTGGCCGAGGGTCAGCTCGTTCTGGACCACCAGATAGCCGCCCAGCCCCAGCAGTGCCGCGCTGGCGGCGGCATACATTAGCAGGAAGGCGACCGTCTGCGAGAACATGTGGCGGAAGTGGCGGCGCCGTTCGTGGATGTAGCCACGGGTGAAATCGTCGGTCTTGTCGAGCGCGTAATCGATGCGGCGCTGCGATTTGAAGAAGCCGTTCGATCCGCCGAGTTGCTCAAGCCAGGCGGCCGTTGCGTGCTTGGCGTGGCTCAGATCGACCCCGGTGCGCAGCGCCCGCGCGCCCCAGATCAGCCACACCGCCCAGATCATCGCGATCATGATGAGGGTGAAGCCGAGGAAATAGGGGTGGTAGAGGCTCACCAGCACAAAGCCGACCGCAATCTGCAACAGCGTGGTGAAGCCGCCGATCATCAGGATCGGGATGGCGGTCTGGACATAGACGACATCGAAATAGCGGTTGAAAAGCGAGCCCTTCTTGGCATCCGAGAAAAACGGGTTCTGCGCATAGACCGAGATCAGCGAGATTTCCGCGACCATCCGCGCATAGAATCGCCGGGCGAACAGCTCCATCAGGTGGACGCGCAGGGCATAAAGCAGCACCGAAAGCACCATCAGGCCGAACAGCGTCAGCGCCAGCATCACCAGCGGCGCGGTGAGTGCGGTGTTGGCGATGGTGTTGATCAGCATCTGCACCGAAATCGGTGTCGCCAGCGAAAGCAGGCTGATGCCGATACCGTAGACCACGGCCAGCCAATAGAAATTCGCCTCGGGCTTCAGAATGTCGAAGAACAGCCTGAAGAATTTCACCAGCGAGATTTTCGAGCCGTAACTTTGGCCTTCGCCTGCCATGTCAGCCTTTCCGTTGCGTAACCCGTGCCCACGCCATGCACCGCCCCGGGCACGGAGCGCGCAAGCATTCTTGCCTCTATTGCAACTTTCGCGCGCCGCAAGCGATCAATGGTCCAGAACCTTCCGGGTTCCGCCTGCGAACAAAAGTTGCAAATTCTTGTAGATACGGATTTATGATTGCTTTGAGAGGTAATAAAGTATCTTTATTCCCGATAGCGGCCAAAGCTTGCGGGGCGATGAACCGCGCGCGATGAAGCGAGTATGAAGACGGCCAAAGCGGCACAAACGCCCGGACGCGGAAACTGCGCGATGCTGCTTGTGGGCGGCGGGCACGCGCATGTCGCGGTGCTGGCCGACTGGGCGCGGCAGGGGCCGCCCGCGGGCGTGCGCGGCGTGCTGCTGACGCCGGAGCGGCATCTGCGCTATTCGGGCATGGTGCCCGGCTGGCTGGCAGGCCAGCACGGGGAGGGCGACGGTCTGGTCGATCTTGCCGCGCTGGCCGCACGCGCAGGGGCCGAGCTGATCCTCGATCGCTGCGCCGCGCTCGATCCTGATGTGCAGGTGGTGACCACGGCGCAGGGGCGCGAAATCGGTTTCGGCATCGCCAGCTTCGATACCGGCGGGGAAGGACAGGGCGAGGGCCTGCTGGGCGCCGACCCGCGCCTGATCGAGGTGCGCCCGATCGGTGCCTTTGTCGAACGCCTCGCGATGCTGCGCGCCTCCGGGTGCGCCCTTGCCCACGTGGTTGTCGCGGGCGGCGGGGCGGGCGGCGTGGAGATCGCCTTCGGGCTCAGGAACCTTGCCGGAGCGGACCCGCGCCCTCACGTGACGTTGGTAACGGGCAGCGCCGGGCTGCTCCCCGGCTTTGCGCAAGGGGTGCGGCGGCGGGTGGCCACCGCGCTTGCCCGGCAAGGGATCGCGGTGATCGCCGAAAACGCGCGTTTCGATGGCGGCGCGCTGCTGGCG
>Ga0114986_1000414_pt1 | contig 12010 bp, 8 predicted proteins | sample Shrwel1BS1Day17_FD_96988 | JGI IMG/M metagenome (GOLD analysis project Ga0114986, IMG submission 96988) | Subsurface microbial communities from deep shales in Ohio, USA - Utica-3 well 1 S-1-Day17 | ecosystem: Environmental > Aquatic > Deep subsurface > Shale gas/oil reservoir > Produced... | reverse complement strand
CATAAATACCGCCTGCGTCCCGGCAATACCGTCGATGCCATCCATGAAGTTGAACAGGTTTATCCACCACACGCCCACCAGCAGCAATAGCCCAAAGAAGGCCCAGCCTGCCAACTGAAATTCCAGCCCCGCGCTCAAGGTCAAGACTGGCAAGTCACCCAGCGTGATAAGCAACCCGGCGCAGACTAATACCTGCACGCCAAATCGCACCCTAGCGGGCAAGTGCGCCATATCGTCGCGCAGGCCCACCGCAGCCAACACGGCGGCAAGCCCGAGCACAAAACCACCGAGCCCCCAACCCGAGAACAGCACCAAGCCAAAGCCAGAAAGGCTGCCTGCCACCACAATGCCCAGACCACCGCCATTCGGAGTCGGCTGCACATGGGAAGATCGGTGATTGGGCGCTTGCACCAAACGCAGCGCCTCGGCGCGGTGATGCACCCATTCCGCAACAGCCCACGAAAGCAGCGCACTTAAAAGGATAGCTGCCGCCATCAAACTCATCACGGCACCTCCCCCACCAGAGAACCAGAGCCAGTCAAAAGTGGCGATGGCCTCATACAACCCCCCCTCGTTTCGGCATCTTCTTTTTCAAACGGAAAGGTCTCGGCGCGTACCCAAAATCATCCTTCGCCGCTTGGTTATCGGCGGTCAGATCCTGAAACATACGCTCTACCATTTCTTTGCGGACAAATGCGGCCTTTGGGAACTTCCTCGCTATTGAGATCAAAATTGAAAATAGCAACATAGGTATTGGGATCAGAATCGCTCTTTTCCCCTCTGCTTCAAAAATTCTCTTTACCAAGACTGAAAAACTGAGCACTTCACCGCCGCCTAAGTTGTAAGCCTTGTTGCAGGTTGCCCCTTGTCCCAGCGCTAACACGCATGCAGAAGCGAGATCATCGACATGGACCGGTTGACGCAAACCATTAGCACCAACTGGAATCGGAAAAAAGCCGAACTTACTGATCATTGACTTGATAAAGGACACGTTCAGATCAGAGTCGGCCCCATAGATCATGGTCGGCCGAAACAAGGTCCACCCCATACCAACAGCCTCACACTGCATTGAGAAAACACTTTCTGCGCGCTCTTGCTGCGCCACAAAATCCTGCTCAATCGGTGAAGTTGACCTAAGCTTTGAAAACCGCCCCGTCGAGCCAAATGCGATGATTCGCTTTGCTCCTAGGGCTTGCGCCATTTTCACCACGACATCAATTGACGGAAGTGGCGCCAAAGAGATCACCGCATCAGCGGAGCCAAGGCTCGGAACGAAGCTACGGCTGAACTCGTCAAACACATGAGTGGTTATCCCCTCAGCGGCACCTCTATCTTCCCGGCCAATGCGACACGCCAGATAACCCGCAGCCTCCAAGCGGGGAATAAGCACCTGGCCAATCTGACTGGAGGCGCCTACAACGGCGACACGTTGAGAACTAGACCCAGTCACCCGAGCCTTCCTTTTACGACTTCCGGGCTTTGAATATTTTTGGTTGAAGCCAACAAAACAGACTCCATCTGCTCCCGCATCTTCGCCGCATCAAACCGGCTTTGTACGTAAGCTAGACCACCTGCGCCCATGCGTTCCACCCGAGCGGGGTCCTGCAAGAGCTCGGCGATCAATTCACTTAGCTGTTCATCGTTGTCAGGCTCAAACATGACGCCAGCACCGGCATCATCAACGATGCGCTCTGCCTCTCCCCGGATTCCGCAGAGCACTGCTTTTCCACACGCCATGTAATCGATCAATTTGGTCGGAATCGCGCCATCAAAGAGAGGAATATCACGCAGCGTAACCAAACACAAATCAGCTGCATTGATATACAACCGCGCATTGTCTTTTGGCACAGGGGGGAGAACGAGCACATTATTTAAGCCCAGCGCTACCACCTGTTTTTCAGTTTCAGCCCTTTTCATACCGTCACCGATCAAAACAAAAATAATGTCCTGCCGCGATCGCAAGCGTTTTGCCGTTCGGAGTGTGACGGGTAGATTATTTGCCTCACCCAAAGCACCAAAATACAAAACAACCTTCTTATCCTTCCAGCCGTGTTTATCACGGATAAATTCGGCACCCGGCATATCGGGATAAAGCTTGTCAAAATCAACGCCACAAGTAACCAATTCAACTTTGTCTTTTGGCCAGCCTCGGGAACAGATGTCATCACGTATCCCTTCGGTCAAGGCCACAATTTTTACCGACTGGTTATAGAGCACTCGCTCCATCCAGGCCATGATTCCGATGAGTTGCCGATTTTTTAGGATGCCCATCTGCACGGCCGATGCAGGCCACAGATCACGAACCTCCATTACAAAAGGAATGCGACGCAGCTTGCAAATCAACCAGGCTGAAAACATGGGAAAAATCGGTGGTGACGATGCCAGCACCACATCCGGTTTGCCTACTGTCAACAATCCAAGCGGGCACGATAAAGAAAAGGAGATAAAACTCAGCAATCGGCCCAGATAGCTTCGATGCAACTCCGAATAGGTATAGGTTCGCACCACGTTCACCTTGCCGTCGCGCTCGCGCCTGACAATGCGTCGATACCAGGGCAAAGTGGGCATGTTTCGCTGCATATAGCCCGTCTCACCGGAAACCACCGTAACGTCATGCCCGCGTTCTGCAAGAAACTGCGTCAACTCATAAACGAGGGAATGCCCAGGCGCACCGTGCCCCTGGTAGTACTGGTAGACAACAACCACTTTCATCGCAATGCCTCGTAAATTTCCACCAGCTTTTTCTCTTCCAACTCCCAGCAAATCCGCTGGCGCACCACTGCTACATTTGCTTTCCAAGTGGCAAATCGATGATCGTCCGAGAAAAAACCATCTATCAATGCCGCCAGCTTTCGGGGTGAGCCGGTATCACCTACCAAGCCAATCTGCTGCCCGTCGACAAATCTTCGAATCTCGGGCAAATCTGTAGCCAGTACAGGCAGACCTACCGCAATAAACTCAAACAACTTGTTCGGCGTGCAGTAGCGGTTGTTCAAGCAAGTTGCCTGATAGGGAATAACCCCGGCATCGGCAGCTGCAGTCAGTGCCAGCAATTCGTTTTGCGGCACGGCGGCATGAAAATAAACTCGACCCGTCAGGCCCTCTTGCCTAGCCATCTTCTGAAGACTACGCAACAAAATTCCATCGCCAAGCACGACAAGAACCACCGACGGGTTTTGCACATAGCGCATGGCATCCACCAGCGTTTCCAAATTGCGCCCAGCAGATAGTCCCCCCTGCAGCAAAACAATTTTTTTCTCTAGCTGCAAGTCAAAGACTTCATGCAGCCGACGAGACGCCACCGGCTTCTGGCTCGTCCGTTCAGCGTTGTAGATCACCTTGACATCACTCACGCCATACCGCTGCTCCAACTCGGTTGCGATCGATTGGTTGACCGTGATCACGACGTCGCAAGCGCCGATGTACTTGGCTTCTATCTCTGCCCAGCGACGCTTTTCGCGCTCAGTAAACTCTTGCTCACTGTAGAGCTCGTGGCTGTCGTAGACCAACTTGGCCCCGCACCTCTGGGCCAACTGACTGGCCACGGGCAACATGGGCAAATCGTTAGCCACAAACACGCGCGGGGCATACTTCGATGCCGTGCTGTAAAACAGCTTGGAATAAAACGATTCCTGATCCACCAAATAGCGCCAGGCTAACCGCTTCATCCAGCGCATCAGACGACCATTCATTGGCAAATGCCCCCGTACCCAGCGGTACGCATCCAGCACCCTGTTTTCCCGGTTGAGAGTGCCCGCCTTCGAACCGATCCGTACCACGCGCCGATCATCGACTGCCTGCTCGTCCAATGGCATGGCGATGATGGTGACGTCCCAACCAGCGGCTTCCAGACTGTCGGCACTTAATAAAATTCTGCGGTCGATTTGACGATCAGGCGTCAACATCACGACGTCCGGCTTCGAGCTTTTCATCTTATGAAGCCACCTTGAGTTCGCCGGTGCGAATCACTGCGAGGTACCACGCTTCGATACGTGCAAGCGCCGCGCTCGCCGAGAAGCGAGCAAGAAAATCCTCGCGCAATGCTTCCGGTTTATACAGTTCCGCATTTGCAACCATGTCCATCATGGCCACCACCAAATCATCTACGCTGTTCAATGGCACCAATAATCCGTTACCTGCATTCACGATATCCTCAGGCCCACCGCAACGTGTCGCTATCAGTGGTTTGCCAAAAGCCAATGCCTCAATGAAGGCAATGCCGAAGGTTTCCCCTTGGCTAGGCAGGACAAAGGCATCACAGGCTTGATAGAGCTCAGACATCTGGTCACGCGGCACTGCGCCCAACCACTGCACCCGCTGAAAAACACCCAGATCCGCAGCTAACTGCTGGAAGAAAGTCATCTCTGGACTATCCCCAACCACTCTCAGAGTGACATCCGGGCTCACTTTAGCCAGCGCCCTCAAAAGCACATCCGTGCCCTTCGCATGGCTGGGACCACCCACGCTGAGAAATGAGAATCCGCGTTCCGCAGGCCTTTGCTGCTCTACCACTGAACCAAATAGATCAGGCAAGAAATTAGGCAGGACCGTAACTTCATCCGCCAAGCCCAGTTGCCTCACACGATCTGCCAATGACTGACTCACTGCGCTACACAGCGATGCACCTGCATAGGTATCGGCGACCAGCGGCATCACTTGCCCGCTTGCCAAGCACAACGTTGGCGGCGGAAAAGGGCCTAAATGTTCTGTTAGGCCGACTGCAATGCCGTATTCCTTACCCAAGGCAACCGCAGCAGCGCCACCAGGATAGACGGCTTGGGCATGGATCAGATCGGGCCTGCCAAAGCGTTGAATAAAGTCCTCCAGCGCCAATTTGGCCTGCGAAGCTAGCGCCTTGACATTTACAACCCATTTACTCTGCCGCCCGAAGCGAGGAAGGTAAGGCGTCCATACGCGGTACTCATGCAAACCGGACTGCGCCTCTAAACGCTCCAGCCGCGGAATAGACAGACAATCCTTCACAAACTGCGGCACATCACTGGGGCGCCAAGGCATGCGCGATCGAGCAAGGTCAAACTGGCAGATTGCAACAATCCAGTCAGGCCGCAGCAAAGTTATCGCATGTGCTTGCTCGACAAAAAATGTGCCACTGAAAGGTTGATCAGCGGTTGGGCACCATGAGGGGAGTATGAATACGCGCATAGCTTGCCTGGCTCAAGCCCGTTCGCGCGCTGGCAAATCGGCAATGCGCCACAGCCCTAGCGATTTATCCCCTGCCAAACCACCGGCCTCGGTGCATTTCTCCGAAATTAGCGTTGTGGGCTGGGGCAAGTTGAACGGCGGCAAAGTCAAGTTCAGGGCACGCCAACCTGCCTCATCCAGGTCAGCGTTTGGGGTGTCTCGCGTGAATGTTGTCGTCAGCAGCCACTCGCACTTACTGAGTCGGATAGTCTCAATGGCGGCCAAGGCATCTTCAAAAGGCAAATGCACCAAGCAATCGCGACAAAACACCAGATCTGCCGAAGGCAGTGGACCAGTGATCAGGTTGACACACTCGAATGCCCGCGACGGACCACCAAACAACTGCTGGTTTTTACGAACCATCTCATCAACCACATCCGCACCGGTGTAATGGATGCCAGCCAAGTCCACATCGCGCATCCAGTGGAAGTCACCGCATGGAATATCAAGCACGCTCCTAACACCCAGTTTGCGAAAAAGCTCTGGAAGCTTCTGCCGTATGACACGTGTCTGAAAGCGGGTAGAGCCAGCACCCGACAAGGACTCGGTGCCTACAAAACCGTTGTTAAGATAGATGGCAGAAAAATCCAGCCGCGAACCGGCGCCATCTGTTCGACTTGTGAGGGTCGAGCGCAATTGGCGCTTTATGCTGGCTGGAAGACGGCGCAAAGCACTGCGCAGAAAAGGTTTGACAAACGACCGCAACGCTCGACTGCTATTTGCGCTTCGGCTTAGCAGCGTGGCAGCGGTCCACAAAGTGTCCCAAGCAGCAAGCGGCAAACCTTCTGCCAATCGCGCCACCGTAGCTTCCCCAAGCGTCGCGAACAAGTCAACATCGTAAACGCCGCTACTACCCGACCTCACAACTTCTGGAAGCAAGCTCGCATACAAACTACGCAGATAATACTTCTCTGTGGTACTGAATGGCGACCGCTCCGTGATGCTAACCAATGACGCCGCCATGCCCACCAGATTGCTGTTCTGGCTCAAGGCCAACACAAAACCTTGCAATGCTGCCAGTCCTGCGTCTTCATCCAGCAAACCCAGCTTTGCCATGGCTTTGCGTGAAACCAAGAGCGTGCTGCAATCTATAGGCAATCCACAATAGATCTTACGAAACATGGCCGATGGGTCAATCGAAGGCAGAGCAATTGGCACTCCATCCTCATGGCTGCCATTCAGCAGGGTGTAGTCACAAAACACCGCTTCGCCCTGCAAGTCAAACCGCTCTACAAAGGCGACTTGTTTGGCAGTCTTGTCAGGGGTGTAACTAGCGCCAGGAAGTAGGAAGCTGATGAAGTCACCCTTACTGGCAGACAGCTCCGCATTCACGGCTTCGGCAATTCCTGTTGGCACTTGGACTTGAACCGGAATTACTTCCAGCCTGTGCCAGGTTTGCGCACGGGCGCAGTCCAGACGCCTCTCGCTCTCATGCACATCATCTGTGATGGGCACAATGATGGAAACCAATGGCTGGTATCCTGAAGACGCCGCTGTCTTCACGCTACCACCTACCTGTCAAAAGTCGAACGCACCTACGCGCGACAGCATAAACAAAGGCATTGCCTTGCAAATACGCCCTGCACTTACGCCCAATTGGTGAATAAAGAACTAACTCATAACGCCGCATAACCAGCCGATGCAAAGCACCCCAGTTAATCTGCACGGTCACAACTGGGTCGGGCATCTGGTCAAAGTGACGCAGAGGCTGGCTGGTTGGGGTTTGCATGCGTTGGCCAGGAATTACCTTGAGTGCCGCATCAGCAGATGCGCGCCACGCAATCAGCCCATAACAAGGCTCGTACCCTTTGCCCGGCAATTTCGCATTTGCAATATGGGCGTCGAGCATGCCGATGAAGTTACGGAAGTGGTACCTGCCTGAAGCAATCACATCGTCGTATGCACGCTGAATCATGGCCTCTAGACTTGGCAAATCTGCGAGAGAAGAAAAGACCTCATCTACATTGCTGAAATCCTTTTTCAGCGGAATGAAATGTTCCCACGGCCTAACAACGCCTGAATAGTTGCCTTCAAAAAGAACCAAGCCCGTTCTCAAAGCAATCGCTTCGAAAATTCTGGGGGAAACCTGGTTCATGTGAATCACGTCATCGCGCCCTTGCAGGAAGCGCTCATGCACAGATTCGAAGTCAGCATCTGGATGCTCTTTAAGAAACGCTTCAATAGCGGGCTTGATCGATCCGTCAAAGTCAAAAAAATTGGAGCCGCTTTCTGTGCCCAACACAGCCCTGCAATTCCCGACAAATTCTGGCCATGCCGCTCCATAAATCCGAGACTCTTCCGTGACTTCAATGTTGGCCGGAATGGATCTTTCTGCACAGATTTGCTTCATGCGCTGCCCGATCAGCAGCTTCTCTTGGGTGAGACGCCCGTAGGTGTAGGGCACAGGACGGCTTCGATAACCCAGTGTCCAATCCCTTTCAACAAGGGGTTTGTCGGGGTTCGACGAATTTAAAAGGCTATCGGGCACGTAGCCCGTCAGGGCGTTGATGAAGGTAACGCGCCTGAACGCATCATCACGAAAAACGTCACGCCAGTGCGGCTCTGGCACGCAAGTGACAATAATGTTGATGCCTAGCGCAATCAACGTTTTTTCGTGCCAAAGAAAGTAGTCGTATTCGTCTTGAAGAATGGCGATCTTCAAGCCAGAGAAGCCAGCGACACGTTCTCTTAAATCAGGCGAAACGGATGAGCAGCGTGCCCAGTAACAATAGTTAAAAATAATGCAATCAAACGGTTCTAAATCGAAGTCCAGCGGACCAGAATCCAAGTCGTAATAATGGATTCGATGCAAAGAGTAGTAGCCAAATGCCTGCACGTAGTCCCGCACCGCATTGGTGAATAACGGCAGGCGTGAGTAGCAAAACAGTACGTTCTTAGGCACTGGGACTATCCACAAACTGTTGGTGCCACAACTCTAAGCTCAGCAAAGCCCAGAGGTTACGGCCATAGGCACTTTGTGAATCAAGAACCGCATCGATGGAAAGGCCATTGCTCAGATAGGGCCGTGTGCGCGCTCGTTGCGAACCCAGAATGTCGCCAATCAAGTCCCTGGCCGGGCCGCCGCGTTTGAGCCAAAGGTTCAAAGGCACCGGAAAGCCCATTTTGTCCTTGCGGTCACGGATGGCAGAGGGCAAGTGGTTGCCAAATACGGCCCTCAACAGACGCTTCAGTTCGCCATTGCGAAACTTGATGTCTGCCGGAATCGTGGCCGCAAACTCAACCAAAGGATGGTCCAGGAAGGGCACGCGGGCTTCCACGCCGTGAGCCATGCTCATGCGGTCTTCAACTTGCAGCAGTGCGGGTAGCAGCGTTTTAAAGTCAAAGTGGGTCATGGAGTCAAAATACGACTCCTTGCCCACATTGCTGCCCCAGAAAATACTCTTGAATTCTTCGAAAGTGGCGCGTTGGTCAATGGCCTCTGGTGCCAGAATGTTGCCAAAGGTGTTGGCCCGGTTCACCAGCCTCCAGTAACGCTCGTCACGTTCCCCAAACAGGCCACTCGACCAAAACTCGCGCAACATAGGTTTGTACTGGCGCAGGGTTTCCAAGTTGGGAATAATGGATTCGTAGGACACAACGTAATTACCGTTGTGTAGCGTTCCCTCAATAGCGCCCTTGATGCACTGCTCAAAGTAGGCAACCAAGTACCGCGCATAGCCACCAAAAATTTCATCTCCGCCTTGCCCGCCGAGTACCACCTTGATGTGCTGGCCTACCTGCTTGGAAACCATGTACTGCGGAAAAGAACCGGGGCCTGCAGTTGGTTGGTCCAGATGCCAAATGACCTTGGCGATGTGGTCCACAAAATCTTGCTCGTCAATATCAGCCACATGCAGTTGCATGTTCTGCTCATCCGCCAGGGCTTTAGCATAGCGAGATTCATCAAAATCAAGGCCGTCCATAAAGCGGCCGTTAAATACCTTAAACGGACCATCTGGGCGCACGCCGCGTGCCAGAGAGGCCAACAGGCTGGAGTCCACCCCACCACTCACATAACTCCCGACCTCCACATCTGCCCGCATGTGCATGCTGACTGAGTCCTGAAGTAAATCACGCAGACGCTCGGTAAACCACTGCTCGGTATGGTCGTAATCAACCTCGTAGTGAACCTCCCAGTAGCGGTGCATTTTGGGCTGCTGACCAGGGGAGACGTAAGCAAAGTGGGCGATTGGCATTTGCCAAACGCCATCCATCAAAGTCTTTTCACCCAAGCAAAATTGAAAGGTGAAGTAGTCAGAGAGTGCCGCGCCATTGACCGAACGATGGTCCAGAAATGGCAGAAGAGCCTTGACCTCAGAAGCAAAACAAAAGCCTTGGGAAGTCTTTGCCCAGTACAGGGGTTTGATTCCAAACCGGTCGCGTGCCAGAAATAGGCGTTGCTCAGCTGCATCCCATATTGCAATAGCAAACATGCCACGCAACTTGTTGACACAGTTCGAGCCCCAGCGCTCGAAGGCACGTAGAACGACTTCCGTGTCAGACTGGGTGCGAAACTGGCTTTCGCCCAATTCAGCCCGGAGCTCGATGTAATTGAATATCTCGCCGTTGTAGATGATGGTGTATCGGCCATCGTCGCTACGCATGGGCTGGACACCTGCCTCCAAATCTATGATGGAAAGCCGAACATGCCCCAAGGCCACCTGGCCATTATCCGATACCCACTTGCCCGTGCCGTCGGGTCCGCGGTGGCGGATGCGCGTCAGACCCACATCAAGATCAGTTGAAGATTGTTCAGTTGTACGAGAGCAGTCTGTAACAAGACCAAATATTCCACACATTTGTACTCAACCTTTTCCAAGAAGTCGCTTTAATCGTGGCTTCAAAATTTCTCTCACCGATTCAGGCAACTTCCACCATAGGTAGATCGCAAAACGCCTCCCTAAATCTTTTGCCCCCTGCGATCCAACTACAGTGTGAACAATCGTGTCCGTGGAGGGTTTAGGCGGCATGGCTCGAATCGGCCACGTTGTGATTGGCGTCAATGACTGCCTAGCATCCATTGAGAAGGACTTGCTAATGCATGCTAGCTCTTTACAGGAGTGCTCAATTTCCATATCTACCATCTTGACAAACGACTTATACGAATAAGTCCCTGAAGCAATCACATCGCGCCATGCACGATCAGCCATTTTGTCCACGAATTCACCGTCTGCCAGTTTTGACATTACCTCAATGAGATTGCTGCCATCTTTCCTTAGCGGAATATAGTGTTCCCATGGTCGGATGACCCCCGAATAATTACCCTCGAAGAGCACCAGCACCGTTCTGAAGGCGATGGCCTCAAACACCTTGGGAGAAAGCTGATTCATCAGTCCATCAATTTCGAGTGGTGCAATCAGCTCGCGGTAAATCGTGTCATCGTCAACGTCTGAACAATTCGATTTGAACTCATCAATTGCTTGATCGAGATTTCCATCCCAGTCGAAAACGTTGCTGCCGCTCTCCGATCCGAGCATAGAGCGGCAACTCTGTACGAATTCATACCATTTGTGACCGTAGATGCGCGATTTCTCGGACCATGCAATATCACACGCTACCCCGGTTAGATCGCAATACTCCTTAACGATTGCCCCGATCGCCACCTTTTCAAACCCTAACTGACCATACCGAACTGGAAGTGGTCGGCCCCGATATCCGACCATCAAGGGGCGCTGGGAAGGCCATAGCAAGTTCTCCACTGGAGGCAACTCTTCTGGCACGTAGCCAGTCAGATTGGAGACAAACCTAGTGCGTTGAAATTCCGAAGGGGGGTAAACCGTGGCAATGCTCGGCTTAGGTACGACCGTAAACACCAGTTGCATGCCCAGCCGGTTGATCCAGTTCCAAGCACGTTTCGTGTGATCGTATTCGTCTTGAATGAACAGGAATTTGAGGCCACTGTAGGTTTCCAGCGCCCGCACTACCGAGGGCGAGACTTGGTCAAATGGCAGGCGGATCGTGTAATGGATGCCCACCGCATCAAAGCAGCCGAGATCCACATTCAGTTCAGAGACTGGATCTGCATGCGCAAAAAAAATGCAGTGCTGGGAATACTTCTTCAGACTAACCAGGTGTTCATAGACGGTGTTGGTGTAAGTCTGCGTGCCGTTATAAAGGATCAGAATGTTCATGACCCGTCACTTGGTAGCTGTGGCGTAGATGTCTAGGCCCATCAGGGCGGGCCAGCGGGTCTTAAGCAACTCGCTGCGCGGCGCACGGTTGAACGGAGGTTCCTGGTTGATGTTTTCCAATGTTGCCTTGAATTCCGAAAAGTCGCGGCAGTAGTATCTGAGCGAACGTTCCGATATCCAGTCGGTATGGGGAGCACCACCGCCCTCCGAGCCGGCATCGTAGGCTGCGCGCTGCCTGTCTGATCCACTGCCAACTACGCCACGGTAACCGAAGGATTCCTTTACTAGAGTCTTCAGGGTAAGGAGCGGGGTCATCCTGAATCTTCGATAGGAGTAGGCGTAATACACCATGAATATCAACTGCCCTCCGGTCTTGAGCAGCCGGAAGCATTGTTGGATGGCTAACTGGAGATTTCCCGTGTGGTGCAAACACCCAATGGCAACTACATAGTCAAAGGTATCAGCAGGTAAATGGGGATCCAGGATACTTCCCTGAACGGCCTTGCCAGATAATCCGCACATAGCGAGCCGGTGGTTGGCCATCAACACCGGGCCCTCGGCAATATCAAGGCCAGTATAGTCCGCGCCAGCTTCAGCTAGTCGCTGCGCCACGGTACCATAACCCAAACCAATATCGAGCACCTTTTTGTCGTTCATCTGCTCGAAAGGAATATGCT
>Ga0114986_1000413_pt1 | contig 12028 bp, 7 predicted proteins | sample Shrwel1BS1Day17_FD_96988 | JGI IMG/M metagenome (GOLD analysis project Ga0114986, IMG submission 96988) | Subsurface microbial communities from deep shales in Ohio, USA - Utica-3 well 1 S-1-Day17 | ecosystem: Environmental > Aquatic > Deep subsurface > Shale gas/oil reservoir > Produced... | reverse complement strand
TGCGCCGGCGCATGTCCCACAGCACCGGAAACAGGGCGTAGATCTCGTCCGGAATGCGCTTGTACTTGGCGTTCTCCAGCCCGGTCTGGATGTTTTCCTCCACCGTCAGGGTGGGGAAGATCATGCGGCCCTGCGGCACATAGGCGATGCCCTTGGCGACGCGGCGGTAGCTTTCGTCCTTCGAGACGTCCTGGCCGGCGACCTCGATCTGGCCGGACTTGAGCGGCAGCACGCCCATCAGGCTCTTGAACAGCGTGGTCTTGCCCATGCCGTTGCGGCCCATGATGGCGACCGTCTCGTTCTTGTGGCCCTCGAAGGAGATGCCGTGCAGCGCTTCGCTCTGGCCATAGGCCACGTACATGTCGGTGACTTTGAGCATTTTTGACTCCTAGGTAATCAGTGGCCGAGATAGACGTCGATCACCTTGGGGTCGGCCTGCACGGCTTCCATCGAGCCTTCGGCCAGGATCTTTCCCTGGTGCATGACGGTGACCTTGTGTGCGATCTGCTTGACGAAATCCATGTCGTGCTCGATCACGATCACGGAGCGGTTCTTGCAGATGCGCTTGAGCAGTTCGGCCGTGAGCTCGCGCTCGCGCGCGCTCATGCCGGCAATCGGTTCGTCCAGCATCAGCAGCTCAGGCTCCTGCATCAGCAGCATGCCGATCTCCAGCCACTGCTTCTGCCCGTGCGACAGCAGGCCGGCTTCCATGCCCAGCGCGTCGGCCAGGCCGATCTCCTCGGCGACCACCTGCACCCGCGCCTTCACCTCGTCGGTGCACTTGAAGCCCAGCGCGCCGAAGACCGAACGGCCCGCGGGGTAGGAGACCTCCAGGTTCTGGAACACGGTGAGGTTTTCGTAGATCGAGGGCGTCTGGAACTTGCGGCCGATGCCGCGGCGCACGCGGATGTGCTCGTCCAGCGCGGTCAGCTCCTCGTTCTTGAACTTGATGCTGCCGCCGCTGGCCTTGGTCTTGCCGCAGATCAGGTCCAGCAGCGTGGTCTTGCCGGCGCCGTTGGGGCCGATGATCACGCGCAGCTCGTTCTTGTCGATGTACAGCGTCAGGTTGTCGATTGCCTTGAAGCCGTCGAAGGAGACCGTGAGGTCTTCCACGGCCAGGGCGAAGTCGGTGTTGCTCATGATGGGACTCCTGCGTGTCGGGGGTCAGGCGCTCTGGCCGCTCAGGGTGGGCGGCACGGCCGGGCTGCTGCTGCGTGCTGCGGGCGCTTCTTCGGCCGGGGTGGCGGCATCGCGGGCCAGGGCCAGGCGCACGGCACGGCGCTGGGCCTGGTTGCGCTGCCACCAGGGCACCACCTTCTGCGACCACACGCCGGCCAGTCCTTCGGGGAAGGCCATGGTCACGCCGATGAAGAGCGCAGCCATCAGGAACAGCCAGAGGTCGGGGAAGCTTTCGGAGAAGTAGGTCTTGCCGAAGTTCACCAGCAGGGTGCCGTAGACCGCACCCACCAGGCTCAGGCGCCCGCCCACCGCGGCGTAGATCACCATCTCGATCGAGGGCACGATGCCGACGAAGGACGGCGACATGAAGCCCACCTGCAGCGTGAACAGCGCCCCGCCGATGCCCGAGAGGGCCGCCGCCAGGCAGAACACGAAAACCTTGAACATGGCCACGTCGTAGCCGGAGAAGCGCACGCGGTCTTCCTTGTCGCGCATGGCCAGCAGCAGGGTGCCGAGCTTGCTGCGCTGGATCCAGGCGCACAGCACGATGGTGCCCAGCAGCATGAGGGCGCACAGGTAATACAGGAGGTACTTGGCGCTGTCGGTGCGGATGTCCCAGCCCAGCAGGGTCTTGAGGTCGGTCATGCCGTTGACGCCGCCGGTGTAGCCCTGCTGGCCGATGATGAGCACGGTGAGGATCAGCGCCACCGCCTGCGTGATGATGGCGAAGTACACGCCGCCCACGCGCCGCTTGAACATGGCGTAGCTGATGATGAAGGCCAGCAGCGTGGGGATGGCCACCACCGCGATCAGCGCAAACGGCAGGTGCTCGAAGGGCTGCCACCACAGCGGCAGGGCGGTCAGCTGGTTCCAGTCCATGAAGTCCGGGATGCCCGGGGTGGACTGGATCTTGGTGGAGATCGGGTCACTCGCTTCCAGCTTGAGGAACATGGCCATGGCGTAGCCGCCCAGGCCGAAGAACACGCCCTGGCCCAGGCTGAGCACGCCGCCGTAGCCCCACAGCATCACCAGCCCGAGGGCGACGAAGCCGTAGGTCAGGTACTTGCCGACCAGGTTGAGGCGGAAGATGTCGAAGACGAGGGGAAAGACGACCAGCAGCAGGACGGCGAGGATGGCCACGCTGCCCAGGCCCCGGCTGGTGATCCATGCTTTGAATTGGTTCATGGTTGGACTCCGGAAATGAATGGCGATCTCAGCGGCGCACCTTGCTAGCGAACAGGCCCTGCGGGCGGATCATCAGGATGACGACGATCAGCGAGAGCGTGAGCACCTTGGCCATGGAGCCGGTGATGAAGAACTCGCTGATGGACTGGGTCTGCGCGATGCCGAAAGCCGAGGCCACCGTGCCCAGCAGGCTGGCGGCGCCGCCGAAGGTGACGACGAGGAAGGAGTCGACGATGTAGAGCGAACCGGAGGTCGGCCCGGTGGAGCCGATGGTGGTGAAGGCCGCACCGGCCACGCCGGCGATGCCGCAGCCGATGGCGAAGGTCAGGCGGTCGGTCTTGCTGGTGTTGATGCCGATGGCGTTGGCCATGGTGCGGTTGCTCACCGTGGCGCGTACCCGCAGGCCCCAGCGGCTCTTGTAGAGCGCCAGCAGCACGGTGCCGGTGACCAGGGCAGTGAGGCCGAGCACGAACATGCCGTTGATCGGGATGTCCAGGCCCTCATGCGGTGCCCAGGAGCCCATCAGCCAGTCGGGCAGGGTGGGGCTGACCTCCTTGGGGCCGATGGCCGAGCGGAACACCTGCTGGATGGCCAGGCTCAGACCCCAGGTGGCCAGCAGCGTGTCCAGCGGGCGCTTGTAGAGAAAGCGGATCAGGCCCCATTCCACCAGCCAGCCGGCGATGAAGGCCAGGATGAAGGCCACGCCGATGGCCAGCGGGAAGTAGTAGGGCATGAAGCCGGGCGCGAACTTCTCTGTCAGCGTGGAGAAGAGAAAGACCGTGTAGGCGCCGATGGTCATGAACTCGCCGTGGGCCATGTTGATCACGCCCATCTGGCCGAAGATGATGGCCAGGCCCAGGCCCATGAGCAGCAGCACCGAGAACAGACTGAGTCCTGCGAAGCCCTGCATGAGGGCGATGTTGAGCATTTCCGAAAATTCCATGGCGTCACCTGTCTGTCTGAGAAGAAGGGTGGCGGCCGTCCCTTGATAACCCTGGCCGCCACCCGCATCCCCTCGCGGGGATTCCTGCTTACTGGTAGCCCTTCGGGAACGGATCGGGCTCGATCAGGTTGGGCGACTCGGCCACCACCTTGAAGGTGCCGTCCTTGTTGCCCATGGCGATGCGCGACTTGCTCCACAGGTGGTGGTTCTGGTGCACCTTGACGTAGCCCTCGGGCGCGGTCTTGAGCTCGATGCCGGGCGAGGCGGCCACCACCTTGTCGACGTCGAAGCTGCCGGCCTTCTCGACGGCGGCTTTCCACAGCCACGGGCCGAGGTAGCCGGCCTGCGTGACGTCGCCGATGACGGCGTCCTTGCCGTACTTGGCCTTGAAGGCGGCCACGAACTTCTTGTTGTTCTCGTTGTCGAGCGTCTGGAAGTACTTCATCGAACTGTAGAAGCCGGCGAAGTTTTCGCCGCCCACGCCGGTCATCTCGTCTTCGGTGACCGACAGCGTCAGCAGGAACTGCTTGTCACCGGTGATGCCGGCCGCCTTGAGCTGCTTGTAGAAGGCCACGTTGGAGCCGCCCACCACGGCTGCGAAGATGCAGTCCGGCTTGGCAACCTTGATCTTGTTGATCAGCGAGTTGAAGTTGGTGTTGCCCAGCGGGTAGTACTCCTCGCCGACCACCTTGCCCAGCTTGCCCACGGACTCGATGTGCTTGCGCGCGATCTTCATCGAGGTGCGCGGCCAGATGTAGTCGGAGCCCACCAGGAAGAAGGTCTTGGCCTTCTTCTCCTTGGCACCCCAGTCCAGGCCGTAGATGATCTGCTGCGTGGCTTCCTGGCCGGTATAGATCACGTTCTTGCTTTGCTCCAGGCCCTCGTAGAAGGTGGGGTAGTAGAGCAGGCCGTTTTCCTTCTCGAACACCGGCAGCACGGCCTTGCGCGAAGCGCTGGTCCAGCAGCCGAACACGGCGGCCACCTTGTCGTTGATCAGCAGCTTCTTGGACTTCTCGGCGAAGGTCGGCCAGTCGGAGGCGCCGTCTTCCTTGATGACGCGGATCTTGCGTCCCAGCACGCCGCCCATGGCGTTGATCTGGTCGATGGCCAGCTGCTCGGCCTGGATGGAGCCGGTCTCGGAGATGGCCATGGTGCCGGTGGACGAGTGCAGCTGACCCACCACCACCTCGGTGTCGGTCACGGCGAGCTTGGTGGTGTTGACCTTGGCGGTGGGGAACTGCTGGGCCATGGCCAGGCCGGGCAGGCCGACCATGGACATGGCGCCCATGGCCTGCAGCACGTGGCGACGTTGCAGGCCGGCGGCCGGCTGGGTATCGGAGGGGACGGACGGTTTCTTCATGGGGCACTCCAAGAGGAAGAGGGGAACCGGAAACACCTGCGAGAGGCGGGGGCGACACCTTGTCACCACGGCCTTGAGGTTAGGGATCGGTCCCCAAACCGCCCATACGTCGATTGACGTATGCGACGTAGAAACCGCAGTGAGAACGGTTCTTGCGTGTGCACAGGAAAAGAAACTTCATGCACCAGAACGGCGCATCCATGAACCCCGCACCGCAACGCATCTTTCGCATCCGCCGCGACTACAACTCCTGGGTGGCCAATGAAACCCTGGAGGACTACGCGCTGCGCTACACGCCCCGCAGTGCACGCAAATGGAGCGAACTCAGCGTGGCCAACACGGCGCTGGGCGGCATCTCCTTCCTGGCGCTGGAGGCCATCGGCGGCGCGATTGCGCTGAACTACGGTTTCGACAATGCGCTGTGGGCCATCCTGGTGATGGGCCTGATCACCTTCCTGACCGGCTTGCCGATCGCCGTGTATGCCGCGCGCTACGGGCTCGACATGGACCTGCTGACGCGCGGCGCCGGCTTCGGCTATCTGGGCTCCACCGTCACCTCGCTGATCTACGCCAGCTTCACCTTCATCTTCTTTGCGCTGGAGGCGGCCATCATGGCGCTGGCGCTGGAGCTGGCGCTGGACTGGCCGCTGGTGTGGTGCTACGTGCTGTCCTCGCTGCTGATCATCCCCATGGTGCTGTACGGCATCACCTTCATCTCGCGACTGCAGGCCTGGACGCAGCCGCTGTGGCTGGTGCTGCTGCTGTGGCCCTTCATGTGGTTCGTCGTCGCCCAGCCTGAGCTCTACCGCGAGTTCACCAGCCTGTCGGGCCTGACCTCGGGCAGCAGCGACTTCGACCCGCTGATGTTCGGCGCCGCGGCGGCCGTGACGTTCTCGCTGGTGGTGCAGATCGGCGAGCAGGTGGACTACCTGCGCTTCATGCCCGAGCGCACCGCCGCCAACCGCTGGCGCTGGTGGGGCGGCGTGCTGGTGGCCGGCCCGGGCTGGATCGTGCTGGGCATGGTCCGCATGCTGGGCGGCGCCTTCCTGGCCTTCGTGGCGCTGCAGTACGGTTCGGCGCCGGCGCATGCGGTCGAGCCGACGCAGATGTACCTGATCGGCTACATGCGTGCGCTGGGCGACTCCGGGGCGGCGCTGGTGCTCACCGTGATCTTTGTCGTGGTCTCGCAGGTGAAGATCAACGTCACCAACGCCTACGCCGGTTCGCTGGCCTGGAGCAACTTCTTCGCGCGCCTGACGCGCAGCCACCCCGGGCGCGTGGTCTGGCTGGTGTTCAACGTCATCATCGCCACGCTGCTCATGACACTGGGCGTGTTCGGCGCTCTGGAGAAGGTGCTGGGCCTGTACAGCAACGTGGCCATTGCCTGGGTGGGCGCGCTGGTGGCCGACCTTGTCATCAACAAGCCCCTGGGCCTGTCCCCGAAGGGCGTGGAATTCCGCCGCGCCTACCTGTACGACATCAATCCGGTGGGCCTGGGGGCCATGGGGCTGGCCGTCATCCTGTCGGTCACGGCGCACGCCGGGCTGCTGGGCGACCATGCGGCTGCCTTCTCGCCCTTTATCGCCCTGGCCACGGCCATGGTCACGGCGCCCTTGCTGGCTTGGCTCACGCGGGGGCGCTACTACCTGGCGCGCAAGGACCCGGCGCCCTGGCAACCCGGGGAGCTGGTGCGCTGCAGCGTGTGTGAGAACCTGTTCGAGAGCGCCGACATGGCCAGCTGCCCGGCCTATGGCGCGCCCATCTGTTCGCTGTGCTGTTCGCTGGAGTCACGCTGCCACGACCGCTGCAAGACCAACGCCCGCGCGGCCGACCAGGCGCGGCTCGCGCTGGCGGCCATCCTGCCGGCCAGCCTGAACAACCGCTTCAACTTCCGCGTCGGCCAGTACTTCACGGTGTTCCTGTCGCTGTGCGCCGTGATGGCCTTCGTGCTGGGCGTGGTCTATCTGCAGGAGAGCCTGCCGGCGCCGGCCGAGACGCTGCGCCAGCCCTTCATCAAGGCGTTCTCCCTGTTGGCGGCGGTGAGCGCAGTGTGGGCCTGGTGGGTGGTGCTGACCAACGAGAGCCGGCGCATGGCGCAGGACGAGTCGGAGCGCCAGACCCAGCTGCTGCAGAAGGAGATCGACGCGCACCAGCGCACCGACGAGGCGCTGCAAAGCGCCAAGGAAGCGGCCGAGAGCGCCAGCCACGCCAAGACGCGCTACGTGGCCGGCATGACGCACGAGCTGCGCACGCCGCTCAACAGCATCCTGGGCTATGCGCAGATCCTGCTGCGTGGCGGCAAGCTGGCTGCCGGTGAACGCGAGGCCGTGACCACCATCCAGCAAAGCGGCCAGCACATGCATGCGCTGATCGACGGCCTGCTGGACCTGGCGCGCATCGAGGCCGGGCGCCTGCGGCTCGACCCCGCGCCGCTGCCGTTTCCGGAGTTCCTGTCCGAACTCGTGCGCATGGTGCAGCCGCAGGCCGAAGGCAAGGGCCTGAGCTTCCGCCTGGAGACGCAGGGCCGCGTACCGGCCTGGGTGCAGGCCGACGCCAAGCGCCTGCGCCAGATTCTGATCAACCTGCTGGCCAATGCCGTGCGCTTTACCGACCACGGCGGCATCGTCTTCCGCGTGGATTGCCGGCACGAGGTGCTGCGCTTCGAGGTGGAGGACAGCGGCATCGGCATCGCCCCGCAGGACCAGGAGCGCATCTTCCAGCCGTTCGAGCGCGGCAGCGCCGGCCGGCGCGCCAGCGAATCGGGCACGGGGCTGGGCCTGACCATCACCCACCTGCTGACCGACCTGATGGGCGGCGAGCTCACGCTGCGCAGCGCCGTGGGGCAGGGCAGCACCTTCAGCGTGCGCCTGTACCTGCGCGAGATCGAGGCACCGGCCGTGCGCACCGTGCGCAACCTGCGGCCCATCGTCGGCTACCTGGCGCCGCGGCGCACCCTGCTGGTGGTGGACGACCAGCCGATCCAGCGCCAACTGCTGGCCAGCCTGCTGCTGCCCCTGGGCTTTGCCATGCACGAGGCCGCCAGCGGCCGCGAGGCGCTGGAGATCATCCAGCAGCAGCGTCCGGATGCCGTGCTGCTGGACATCAACATGGACGACCTCAACGGCTGGCAGACCGCGCAGCTCATCCGCGAGAGCGCCGGCCCCGCGCTGCCCATCCTGTTCGTCTCGGCCGACCCGTTCGAGAACCGGCCCGAACTGCTGGCTGCGGTGGGGGCGCAGGGCTTCGTGAACAAGCCGGTGATCGAGTCCGAACTGCTGGACCTGCTGGCGCGCGTGCTGCAGCTGGAATGGGTGCATGAGGCCCATCCGGCGCCGGCGGCGACCCCGGGCCGCCGCGAGAGCGTGGCCGTGCTGCCCTTGGCCGACGAACTGCGCCAGCGTCTGGTGGCCATGGCCCGCCTGGGCAACGCCAGCGGCCTGCGTGCGCTGCTGCGCGACACCGCCCAGGAGGAGCCGGCCATGGCCGACGTGCTGCAGAGCCTGGTGGTGCACGTGGACCGCTTCGACTTCAACGCCTTGATCGAGAAACTGAAAGTGGATGCCGATGAGTGAGACCGACCGTACCGCCCCGGTGCCGGGCGTCGTGCTGGTGGTGGACGATGCGCCCGAGACGCTGCGCATGCTGTGCGATGCGCTGGCGCTGGAGGGCTATACCGTGCTGGTGGCACGTGACGCCGTGGAGGCGCTGGAGCGCTTCGAGATGGCGGTGCCCGACGCCGTGCTGCTGGATGCCGTCATGCCCGGCGACGACGGCTTCACGTTGTGCCGACGCCTCAAGGCCGAGCCGTCCTGGGCCCACGTGCCGGTGATCTTCATGACGGGGCTGGCCGAGACCGAGCAGATCGTCGAAGGCTTCGCCAGCGGCGGCGTGGACTACGTGGTCAAGCCGCTGAAGATTCCCGAGGTGCTGGCGCGCCTGGCCACCCACCTGCGCAATGCCCACGTGGCACGGCTAGCGCGTGAGGCGGTGGACGTGGCCGGCCTCGGCGTCGTGCTGCTGGACCGCCAGGGCCGCATGGCCTGGCGTTCGCCGCAGGCCATGCGCTGGCTGGAGGCGGCCGTCCACCTGCAGCAGGGCGCGGGAGGAGACCCGCAGCAGGATGCTGCCGCGCTGCGGGCCTGGCTGCAGCAGGCGGTGCAGCAGGGTGAGACGCTGAGCGCGCTGCCCGATGGGGCGCAGTTGCAGGCACGGTACCTGGGCCAGGCCGGGCCGGGTGAGACCATGGTGCTGCTGCGCGTGCTGGGGCCGGCAGCCGATGCGGCGCACAAGCGCCTGTCCAGTGCCGCGCTGACGCCGCGCGAGACCGAGGTACTGTCCTGGCTGGCCAAGGGCAAGACCAACCGTGACATTGCCGACATCCTGGGCATGAGCCCGCGCACGGTCAACAAGCACCTGGAGCACATCTTCGAAAAGCTGGGGGTGGAGACGCGCACCGCGGCGGCCGCGATCGCCAGCAGCCTGTTGCAGGACAGCCAGTGATTTCCACCCGGCTGACGCGCGCGATCGCGTGCATGCTCTGTCTCGCCGGTACGGCTGGTGCACAGGAGAACGTGGCCCTGTCTGCCGTGGAAGTGCGCAGCCAGGTGGAAGACGTGCGCGGCATCGCCGGCGCGGCCAGTGAAGGGGTGGTCTCCGGTGCGCGGCTGACCATGGTGCCGCTGTTGCGGCCGGCCGAGACGCTGGAGCTGGTGCCGGGCCTGATCGCCACCCAGCACGCCGGCGACGGCAAGGCCAACCAGTATTTCCTGCGCGGCTTCAACCTGGACCACGGCACCGATTTCGCCACCTGGGTGGATGGTGTGCCCGTCAACCTGCCCACGCATGCGCACGGGCAGGGCTACACGGACCTGAACTTCCTCATGCCCGAGCTGGTTGAGCAGGTGAAGTACCGCAAGGGTCCGCATTACGCCGAGGAAGGTGACTTCTCCTCGGCCGGCGTGGCGCGCATCGCCTATGCGCGCCGGCTCGACGCACCGTTTGCGCAGGTCACCGTGGGCGACAAGGGCTTTGCCCGCACACTCCTGGCCGGTTCGCCATCGGCTGCCGGCGGTGGGCAGTGGCTCTACGGCGTGGAGCTCTTCCACAACGACGGCCCCTGGCGGGTGCCCGAGGATTACCGCAAGTTCAACGGCCTGCTGCGTTACAGCGAGGGCACACGCGAGCAGGGCTACAGCCTCAGCGCCATGGCCTACGACGGCCGCTGGACCAGCACGGACCAGGTGCCGCAACGTGCGATCGACAGCGGGCAGGTCGATCGCTATGGCTCGCTGGACCCGACCACGGGAGGGCGCACGCAGCGCTACAGCCTGTCGGGTGAGTGGGCGCAGCGCGAGGGGGAGCGCCAGCGCCGCGCCAGTGCGTGGCTGCTGCAGAGCGAACTGGATCTCTGGTCCAACTTCACTTATTGCCTCAACGATCAGGAGGCCACGGGCAGCTGCAACCGAGGCGACCAGTTCCGCCAGAGCGAGCGCCGCCGCGCGGCAGGCTTCACCGCCAGCGAAGCACGCGTGACCTCATGGGGCGGGCGCGAGGTGGTGCACAGCGCGGGCCTGCAGGGGCGCCTTGACCGCCTGGCGCCGGTGGGCCTGTACCGCAGCAGGAACCGTGTGACGTTGTCCACCGTGCGCGAGGACCAGGTGAGCATCGACAGCCTGGCGTTGTGGGCCCAGAGCGAGGTGCGCTGGACGCCGCGGCTGCGCAGTGTGGCCGGCCTGCGCGGAGATGTGGTGGGCATCCGCGTGGATTCCAGTCTGGGGGCCAACAGCGGCGTGACCGGTGACCAGATGCTCACGCCCAAGCTGGCGATCATCTACGCGGCCGGTGAGCGCACCGAACTCTATGCCAACTACGGCCACGGCTTTCACAGCAACGATGCACGCGGCGCCACCATCACCGTGGACCCGGGCAACCCGTCCACCGCCGCCGAGAAGGTGCGCCCTCTCGTGCGCACGCGCGGTGCCGAGCTGGGCGTACGCACCGAACCGAAGTCGGGTTGGCACAGTACGTTGGCGTTGTGGCAACTGGAGCTGGACTCGGAGTTGCTCTTCGTGGGCGATGCCGGCACCACCGAGCCGTCACGCCCCTCGCGACGCTGGGGGGTGGAGTGGAGCAACCGTTTTTTGCTGAACCGCTGGCTTGCGCTGGACGCGGACCTGGCCTGGTCGCAGGCACGTTTCACCGACGGCGATCCCGCGGGCGAGCATGTGCCTGGCGCGGCCAGCGGCACCGCCAACCTGGGCGTGACGCTGGACGCCCTCGGCCCCTGGTCCGGCGCATTGCGCGTGCGCTATGTCGGGCCGCGCGCGTTGGTGGAAGACGGCACCGTGCAGTCGCTCGACTCGGTGCTGCTCAACCTGCGCGTGGGCTACCGCCTCGGTCCCCGCACCCGGCTGGCGCTGGACATCTACAACCTGCTGGACCGCAAGGCCAACGACATCGAGTACTGGTACCGCTCGCAGCTGAACGCCGAGGGCGTGGCGGTGGACGGCCGCCACGTCCACCCGGTGGAGCCGCGCAGCCTGCGGCTGACGCTGGCGCACCGGTTTTAGGGCCTGTTCACACTAATTTCACAAGATGCGTTGCGGATCAAAAAGGCCATGCGCAAGGCGCGAAACGCAGCCGGGGTTGGCCCCCGGCAAGGCTTCGCAACGCGGCGCATGGCCTTTTTGGCCGCAACCCGAAGGGAACGTGGTGAAAACCGCGCCACTCGTTGTTGCACTCCTAGCCCAGGCGGCCAGCCTGAGCGTCGTCGTACGCCTAGATTGGCGCGGTTTTCACCACGTTCGCATTTGAGAAATTAGTGTGAACAGGCCCTAGGTGGCCCAGACCCGCGGTGGCACCGCGTCCATCTGCCACAGCGCCTGGCGCCACGCCGCGCGGGCCGGGCGCAACAGTTCCAGTACCGGTTCGACCAGCGGTGCCAGCACCCGCAGCACCAGCACCTGCGGATGCGGGCTGGTGGCGCCGGCGCTGAGCCGCAGCGGGTGCTGATCGATCACCTGGCGCACGGCGTCGAGCGCGGTGTCGCGCCGCTGGCGCTCGATCGGTGCACCGGCCACGAAAAACAGCGTGGCCAGGCAACGCTGGCCAGCCAGGCCCAGCGGACCGTCGAGCAGCAGAAGGTCGTCGGCCGCGATACGGCCCTGCTCCAGCCAGATGCCCGGCACCTCCAGGTGCTGGGTGAAGCAGCCTTCGGCAAACGGCAGGTCAGCGGCCGGCAGGCCCAGGGCGGTGACGTCCCAGCCCAGCAGTTCGGCACCGGGGGCAAGCTCGAACACGGCCCGGTTTTCAGCCTGGCACTGGTTGTAGGCCAGGGCCTCCAGCGGCAGCCACTCCAGTCG
>Ga0114986_1000411_pt1 | contig 12047 bp, 10 predicted proteins | sample Shrwel1BS1Day17_FD_96988 | JGI IMG/M metagenome (GOLD analysis project Ga0114986, IMG submission 96988) | Subsurface microbial communities from deep shales in Ohio, USA - Utica-3 well 1 S-1-Day17 | ecosystem: Environmental > Aquatic > Deep subsurface > Shale gas/oil reservoir > Produced... | reverse complement strand
TAGATCAGGCTGTTGATGTAGCCCGAGTACCAGCTCTCGTCGGTGAAGATGGTCTTGTAGTTGTCCCAGGTGAAGGCCTGGGGCCAGAGGCTGAATGAGGAGAGGATTTCCTCGTTGGTCTTGAAGCTCATGTTGACCATCCAGTAGATGGGCAACAGGGCGAAGATGAGATAGGCGATCAGGAACAGGGACCGCTTCTGGAAACGCCGCTCATGCATGGCCGGCTCCTTCTTTCTCGGCCTGGCCGAGGCTTTGCATCCAGTTGTAGAGCACGAAGCAGAACAGCAGGATGATGAGGAAATAGATCAGGGAGAAAGCCGCTGCCGGGCCCAGATCGAACTGGCCCACGGCCTTCTGGGTGAGGTACTGGCTCAGGAAGGTGGTGGCGTTGCCGGGACCGCCTCCGGTGAGCACGAAAGGCTCGGTGTAGATCATGAAAGAGTCCATGAACCGCAGCAGCACCGCGATCATCAGCACGCCGCGCATCTTGGGCAGCTGGATGTAGCGGAATACCGCGAGCTTGCTGGCGCCATCGATGCGGGCGGCCTGGTAGTAGGCGTCGGGGATGCTGCGCAACCCGGCGTAGGCCAGCAGCGCCACCAGTGGTGTCCAGTGCCAGACGTCCATGAGCAGCACGGTCAGCCACGCCTGCGTGGCATCCCCCGTGTAGCTGTATTCGATGCCCAGACGTTCCAGGCTGTGGCCCATCAGGCCGATGTCGGCGCGCCCGAAGATCTGCCAGATGGTCCCGACCACGTTCCAGGGAATGAGCAGCGACAGCGCCACAATGACCAGGGTCGCCGAGGCCTTCCAGCCTTGCGCCGGCATGGCCAGGGCCAGGGCGATGCCCAGCGGGATTTCCACCACCAGCACGGCAAGGGAAAACTTCATCTGGTTCCAGAGCGCGGCATGCAGGTCTTCGTCGCGCATGACGGCCGCGAACCACTCGGTCCCGACAAAGACGCGGCGCTCGGGACTGATGATGTCCTGCACCGAGTAGTTCACCACCGTCATCAGCGGCAGGATGGCCGAGAAGGCCACGCAGATGAAGACCGGCAGGATCAGGAACCAGGCCTTCTGGTTGACTGGTTTGGTGGTGGCGCTCATGCGACGAGCTCCTCGTTTTGGTAGAAACAAGTGTGATCGCCCAGGATCTGCAGGCCGACCAGCGATCCCATGCCCGGGATGGCGGTCTCGTTCGACAACCTGGCCTTGAGCGACTGGCCCGCCGCATCGACGGTGACCAGAAAATACGTGCCGATGTCCTGGACACGCGTCACGGTGCCAGGCAGGCAACCCTGCTCCGACAGTGGCACCAGCCGCAGGTACTCGGGCCGGATACCCAGGCGCAGCGGGCCCTCGGGCAGTGGACGGGGTACTGGCAATACCCGGTCACCGATCCGCAACGAGCCGTTTTGGGCCTCCACTTCCAGCAGGTTCATGCCGGGTGAGCCGATGAAATGCCCCACAAAAGTGTGGGCCGGGCGCTCGAACAATGCGTCCGGCGCCCCCAGCTGCACCACCTTTCCACGCGTCATGACCACCACCTGGTCGGCAAACGTCAGCGCCTCGACCTGGTCGTGCGTCACATAGATGAGCGTGAGCTTGAGTTCGTGATGGATCTGCTTGAGCTTGCGCCGCAACTGCCACTTGAGGTGCGGGTCGATCACCGTCAGGGGTTCGTCGAACAGGACCGCGGACACGTCCGGCCGGACGAGACCCCGACCGAGCGAGATCTTCTGTTTCTGATCCGCGGACAGCCCTGCGGCCCGCATGTCCAGCTGGTGGCTCATGTCCAGCATTTCAGCGATCTGCCCGACACGCTGGCGGATCTGATCGGCCGGCACCTTGCGATTCTTGAGGGGAAATGCCAGGTTCTCGGCCACGGTCATGGTGTCGTAGATGACCGGAAACTGGAACACCTGGGCAATGTTGCGCTCCTGGGGGGTGGCCCGGGTCACATCCCGGCCATCGAAGCAGACCGAACCGTGCGAAGGCACCAGCAGCCCCGACATGATGTTGAGCATGGTGGTCTTGCCGCAACCCGACGGCCCCAGCAGGGCGTAGGCACCGCCATCCTCGAAGCTCATTTTCAGGGGCAGGAGTGCGTAGTCACTGTCCTGCGAGGGGTTGGGCCGGTAGGAATGGGCCAGGTCGAGATCGATGCGGCTCATGCCTTCACCTCCTGGCGACGGGGTGCGCGAACAAGGTCACCAGCCCGATCGAACACATAGACCTGCGACGGGTCGATGTGCAGGGTGATGTGCGCACCCAGATCAAATTCGTGGACCCCGGTGAGCTGGGCCACCAGTTCACCCTGCGCGGTGTTCACATGGACAAAGGTGTCCGATCCGGAAATCTCGGCGAGTTCCACCTCACCCGGAATGCCAATGTCACCCGGGCGTGCCGTTTCCCGCAGCGCGCTGGCGCGGATCCCCACGGTGACCGAGCGCGAAGCCTCACCCGGCAGGTCCACCGGCAGATTGACGCCGCCGCGCAGGCGCAGGCCGCCATCGACCGCTTCGGCCTCCACCAGATTCATGGGTGGGTCGCTGAAGGCCCGGGCCACCCGGATGGAGCGAGGCTGGTGGAAGACCTCGGCGGTGGGCCCGTATTGCAGCAGTTCGCCCGCGTCCATGACGGCGGTGTACCCCCCCAGGAGCAGGGCCTCCGAGGGCTCGGTGGTGGCGTAGATGACCGTCGAATTGCCCGCGGAGAACAGCGAGGACAACTCCTCGCGCAGCTCTTCACGCAGCTTGTAGTCCAGGTTGACCAGCGGTTCGTCCAGCAACATCAGCGGCGCACCCTTGGCCAGAGCCCGGGCCAGAGCCACCCGCTGCTGCTGGCCGCCCGAGAGCTCGGCCGGTAGTCGCTCCAGGAAGATGTCGATGTGCAGGCGCGATGCGATCTCGCGCACACGCTGGTCAATTTCGGCACGGGGCTGCCCGCCCAGCTTCAGGGGCGAGGCGATGTTGTCGAACACCGTCATGGACGGGTAGTTGATGAACTGCTGGTAGACCATGGCGACATTGCGATCGCGCACCGGAATGCCCGTGACGTCCCGGCCGTCCACGAGAACCCGGCCCTGGCTGGGCACATCAAGCCCCGCCATCAGGCGCATCAGACTGGTCTTGCCCGCCTGGGTGGCACCCAGAAGCACCGTAACGGCACCGGGCACGGGGGAGAGACTCATGGGATAGAGATGGACCGCAGGGCCCACCGTCTTGCCCACCTGCTCCAGAGATAGCTGCATTCGTCTTCCTGGAAGTGGCGCGAAGCCGTTGCTGTTCTGTTCGTTTCGCTGATTTTAATGTTCGTTTTTCTTCGTTTTTATTCGGTACTTACCCTTAGGACCGACGGTTGGTTTTCCGTTATGTTCGGGTCATCACGATCGAAGTCACATCTCCCTTCATGAATCTGGCTCCCCGCCACACACAAATGCTCGATCTGGTGCGCGCCCAAGGGCCGCAGTCGATCGAAGCCCTGGCCGAACGCTTCGGCGTCACCCTGCAAACCGTGCGCCGGGACGTCCAGCGCCTGGCCGAGGCCGGGTTGCTGTCGCGTTTTCACGGCGGCGTGCGCCTGCCGGGCTCCACCACCGAGAACATCGCCTACCGGCAGCGACAGGCCATGCAGTCCGAGGCCAAGAACGGCATTGCGCGCGCGATCGCCCGGCGCGTGCCCAACGGATGCTCGCTGATCCTGAACATCGGAACGACCGTGGAAGCGGTGGCGCGGGAGCTGCTGCACCACCGGGGACTGCGTGTGATCACCAACAACCTGCACGTGGCCGCCCTGATGAGCGCCAACCCGGACTGCGAGGTGATCGTGGCCGGGGGACAGGTGCGTGCCTCCGACCAGGGCATCGTCGGCGAGGCCACGGTGGACTTCATGCGCCAGTTCAAGGTCGACATCGGCCTGATCGGCATCAGCGGCATCGAGGCCGACGGCACGCTGCGGGACTTCGACTACCGCGAGGTCAAGGTGGCCCGCACCATCATCGAACAGTCGCGCGAGGTCTGGCTGGCGGCAGACCACAGCAAGTTCAACCGTCCGGCAATGGTGGAACTGGCCCATGTGAACGACATCGACGTGCTGTTCACCGATGCGGCGCCGCCTGCGCCATTCGACGACCTGCTGGCCCAGGGTCATGTCGAATGCGTGGTGGCGGCCGAGCAAGGCGATAGCCACTGAACCCTTTTCTTCGTCCTTTCTCCCTGGTGTTTCCCATGAGTTACCTGCTTGCCCTGGATCAGGGCACCTCCAGCTCCCGCAGCATCGTCTTCGACCGTGACGGCCACGTGGTGGCCATGGCGCAGCGCGAGTTTCGCCAGATCTATCCCCAGCCTGGCTGGGTGGAGCACGACCCGCGCGACCTGTGGCAGACCCAGCTGGAGACCGCCCGCGAGGCCCTGGCGAAAGCCGGCCTGAGCGCCAGGGATATCCGCGCGGTCGGGATCACCAACCAGCGCGAGACCACCGTGGTCTGGAACCGGCGCACCGGTGAACCGGTCTACAACGCCATCGTCTGGCAGGACCGCCGCGCCGAAGCCACCTGCGCCGCCCTGCGGGATGCCGGACTGACGCCCGTGGTCCAGGAGAAGACGGGACTTCGGATCGACGCCTACTTCTCCGGCACCAAGCTCAAATGGATCCTGGACCAGGTACCCGGCGCACGGGCACAGGCCGAGGCGGGGGAACTGGCCTTTGGCACGGTGGACAGCTGGCTGATCTGGCAGCTCACCAAGGGCCGCACGCACGTGACCGACCACAGCAACGCGGCGCGTACGATGCTGTTCAACATCCACACGCAGGACTGGGACACGGATCTTCTGCGGGCGCTGGACATTCCCGCAGCCATGATGCCGCGCTCGTTGCCGTCCAGTGCTCCGTTCGGCGAAGTCGACCCGGCGTGGCTGGGCGCGCCGCTGGTGATCGGCGGCGTGGCCGGTGACCAGCAAAGTGCGCTGTTCGGGCAGGCCTGCTTCTCGGCGGGCATGGCCAAGAACACCTACGGCACCGGATGCTTCATGCTGATGCACACTGGCGAGCGTTTCCAGATCAGCCAGAACGGGCTGATCACCACCGCCGCCGCGCAGCCGCCCGGCACGCCCCAGTACGCACTGGAAGGCAGCGTCTTCATTGGCGGTGCGGTGGTGCAGTGGCTGCGCGATGGCCTGCGCGCCATCGAATCCAGCAGCGAAGTCCAGGCACTGGCCGAGAGCGTGCCCGACGCCGGCGGCGTGGTGCTGGTGCCGGCCTTCACGGGTCTGGGCGCGCCGTACTGGCAGCCGGATTGCCGGGGCAGCATCGTCGGGCTGACGCGCGGCACGACGATGGCCCACATCGCCCGGGCCGCTCTGGAGAGCATTGCCTTCCAGAGCGCTTCGCTGCTGCAGGCCATGAGCCGCGACGCGGTGGCCAGCGGCGGCGTACCGGTGGCCGAATTGCGGGTGGACGGCGGTGCCTGCGTCAACGACCTGCTGATGCAGTTCCAGGCCGACCTGCTGGGCATCCCGGTGGTCAGGCCGGCCGTCATCGAAACCACGGCGCTGGGCGCGGCCTACCTGGCGGGTCTGCATGCCGGGATGTACTCAGGCCTGGAAGAGTTGTCGGCCCAATGGAAGGCCGAGCGGGTATTCCATCCGACACTTTCGCGCGAGCGCGCGACGGAACGCATGGCGCAATGGGAGCATGCCGTGAGGCAGACGGTCACGGCCTGACCCGATATCGCCAGTCTGCTGCAAGCCAGCGTCCACCGGGTCGTCGCAAAATAGCGGACCCAACATTCAGGACGGCTGGCCATGAGCTCATCACAGACTCCCCTCATCACCTTCATCGGCGGCGGCAACATGGCCAGCGCCATCATCGGCGGTCTGGTCCGCCAGGGCCACCCGGTCAACGCTCTGCAGGTGGTGGAGCCCTGGGACGAGCAGCGCATCAGGCTCACGCAGCAGTTTCCTGGCATGACCGTGCTGCCCGCCGCCAGCGCCGAACTCAAGCCGTCCGACCTGGTGGTCTGGGCCGTCAAGCCGCAGACCTTCAAGGACGCCGCCGAAGCCGCCCGCGCCCACGTGGTCGGCGCGCTGCACCTGAGCGTGGCCGCCGGCATCACCAGCGAGAGCATCGCCCGCTGGCTCGGCACCGAGCGCGTCGTGCGTGCCATGCCCAACACCCCGGCCCTGGTCGGCCTGGGCATGACGGGCCTGATGGCGCGCGCCGCGGTGAGCGCCGACGACAAGGCCCTGGTCGAGCAAGTAGTGCGCACCACGGGCGAATTGGTGTGGGTGAACGTGGAAGCCGACCTGGACGCCGTGACTGCCCTGTCCGGCTCGGGCCCGGCCTACGTGTTCTACTTCCTGGAGGCGATGCGCGATGCGGGCGCAGCCATGGGCCTGTCGCCCGAGGTGGCCTATCAGCTCGCGGTCGGCACCTTTGTCGGCGCCTCGACGCTGGCCCAGCGCTCGGATGACCCGCCGCAGGTGCTGCGCGAGCGGGTCACCTCCAAAGGGGGCACCACCTACGCGGCCATCACATCGATGGAATCCTCGGGCATGAAGGACCGCTTCGCCCAGGCCCTGAAAGCGGCACAGGCACGGGCCGCCGAGCTGGGGCGCGAATTCGGTGCCTGAGCCTCAGGCCAGGCCAGCCACCACACCGACGAACACCGTGAAGCCCAGCCAGTGGTTGAGGCGGAAAGCCTTGAAGCAGCCCTCACGCGTGCGGTCCTTGATGAGCTGGTAGTGCCAGACCACCTGGGCCAACGCCACGACCAGCGTGACCCCCAAAACCAACGGGTTCACCTGCTCCCACAACACGGCGGTCCAGATACCCAGAAAGACCAGATAGAACACCGTGATGGCCGGCACATCGGCATCGCCCAGGGTGATCGCCGAGGTCTTCATGCCGATCTTCAGATCGTCGTCGCGGTCCACCATGGCGTACTCGGTGTCGTACGCCAGCACCCAGAACAGGTTGCCGACCATCAGCACCCAGGCCGTGGCGGGTACGCTGCCCAGAAACCCCGGGGTAGCCCCCGCGTCGGCCGAGCGAGCACCGAACAGCTCCCAGGCGGGTCCACCCAGCACCGCGGCAAATGCCATGGGAATGCCAAAACTGAAAGCCACCCCCAGCACCGCTTGCGGCATGGAGACATGGCGCTTGGCGTAGGGGTAGATGAGCGAAAGGACCAGGCCGACCACCGACCAGGCAATGGTCGACAGATTGGTGGTCAGCACCAGCAGGAAAGCCACAAAGGCCAGCACGCCACCGACCGCCAGCGCCTCCCTGACGCCGATGCGGCCACTGGTGACCGGACGCGCCGCGGTCCGCTTGACGTGGCGATCGAAGTCGCGGTCGGCGATGTCGTTGACGCAGCAACCCGCACTGCGCATGAGGATGGTGCCCGCGACAAAAACAGCCAGCAGGTGCCAGCCGGGGAAGCCATCGGCCGCCACCCAGAGTGCCGAGAGTGAGGGCCAGAGCAGCAACAGCCACCCTGCCGGGCGGTTCCAGCGGATCAGGTCCAGATAGAGATTCAGGCGCGAAGGCGCCGCCATGGCCGCAGCTCCCATGTCAGGACAGCCGCTTGACGCCCGGCAGTTCGCAGGCATAGATGGCGTTGCGCAACTCCGCGATGGCCTCGTAGCGGGTGAAGCTGCGCCGCCACGCCAGCACCACGCGGCGCGTTGGCGGGTCACCCTGGAAGGGCAGGTAGCGCACGAACAACGAGTCGCCGAAATCGGCATCCTCGGGCGCCGACCCGTCCAGCGCCGAACTGGGCACCGACAGGCGCGGGACCAGCGTCACGCCCATGCCGGCGGCCACCATGTGCTTGATGGTTTCCAGCGAAGAGCCCTCAAAACTCTTGCGGATGCCCTCGGCATCGTTGGAGAAGCGCGCGAACTCCGGGCAGACCTCCAGCACGTGGTCACGGAAGCAGTGCCCGGTGCCCAGCAGCAGCATGGTCTCGCGCTTGAGTTCCTCGGACGTGATGCTGTCCGCCTTGGCCAGCGGGTGATTGACCGGGACCGCCGCCAGGAAGGGCTCGTCGTAGAGCGGCGCCAGGGCCAGGTTGGTGTCCGGAAAGGGCTCGGCCAGAATGGCACAGTCGATTTCACCCAGACGCAACTGCTCCAGCAGCTTGGTGGTGAAGTTCTCCTGCAGCATGAGCGGCATCTGCGGGGTCCGCTCGATCACCTGGCGCACCAGGTTGGGCAGCAGGTAGGGGCCAATGGTGTAGATGACGCCCAGGCGCAGTGGGCCAGCCAGCGGGTCCTTGCCACGCTTGGCGATCTCCTTGATGGCGGCGGCCTGCTCCAGCACCGTCTGGGCCTGACGGACGATCTCTTCGCCCAGGGGCGTGACCGCGATCTCGCTGGCGTTGCGCTCAAAGATCTTGAGCTCCAGCTCCTCTTCCAGCTTCTTGATGGCCACGGACAGCGTGGGCTGCGACACGAAGCAGGCTTCGGCCGCCTTGCCGAAGTGCCGCTCGCGGGCCACCGCGACGATGTACTTGAGTTCGGTGAGCGTCATGGGCGTATTTTGCCCGTGCTTCTAGGCTTTGAGGTATTCGGCCTTGGTACCGAGCCAGCGGGCCACGTGCCGCTCGGCAGCGTCGGGGTGATGCGTCAGCATCTCGGCCGCCGCCTGCCGGGCCCAGTCCAGCAGGTGGGTATCGGTGGCCAGGTCGGCAAAGCGCAGCAGCGGCGCGCCGGACTGGCGGGCGCCCAGGAACTCGCCGGGACCGCGGATCTCCAGATCCCGGCGAGCGATCTCGAACCCGTCGGTGGTCTCGGCCATGGCCTTCAGGCGTTCCCGCGCCGTCTCGCCCAGACGCCCGCCCTCGGGCGGGGTGTACAACAGCACGCAGGCCGAGGCCGCTGCCCCACGCCCCACCCGTCCGCGCAACTGGTGCAGCTGTGACAGGCCGAACCGCTCGGCGTGCTCAATCACCATCAGGGACGCATTGGGCACATCGACACCCACCTCGATCACCGTGGTGGACACCAGCACACCCATCACCCCTTCGCTGAACAGGGCCATCACCGCCTTCTTCTCCGCCACCGGCATGCGCGAGTGCAGCAGGCCAACCATGACGCCACCCAAGGCTTCACTGAGTTCAGCGTGGGTCGCGGTGGCGTTGGACAGGTCCAGGGCCTCGCTCTCTTCGATCAGCGGACAGACCCAGTAGACCTGCCGGCCCTCGGCCACCTGCGCGCGGATGCGCTCGATCACCTCGTGGCGTCGGCTGTCGGCCACGACCTTGGTCACGATCGGCGTACGTCCGGGCGGCAGTTCGTCGATGGTCGAGACGTCGAGGTCCGCGTAGTAGCTCATGGCCAGGGTGCGCGGGATCGGGGTGGCGGTCATCATCAGGAGGTGCGGTTCTCCGGCCACGTCAGAGGCGCCGTCACCCATCTTGCTGCGCAGCGCCAGCCGCTGGGCCACGCCGAAGCGGTGCTGCTCGTCGATGATCGCCAGGGCCAGGTTGCGGAACTGCACCTGCTCCTGGATCACCGCATGGGTGCCCACCACCAGCGCCGCCTCACCGCTGGCAATGAGCGCCAGCATCTCGGTGCGCTGCTTTTTCTTCTGGCTGCCCGTCAACCAGGCCACGCGCTTGCCCAGGGGGGCCAGCAAGGGTTCCAGCCAGCCGACCAGCTTGGCAAAGTGCTGCTCGGCCAGGATTTCGGTGGGCGCCATCAATGCGCATTGCCAGCCCTCATCCATGGCGATGGCGGCGGCCAGCGCGGCCACCACGGTCTTGCCTGAGCCCACATCCCCCTGCAACAGGCGGTGCATGGGCACCGGCCGTGACAGGTCGCGCGCGATTTCCTCACCCACCCGGCGCTGCGCCGCCGTCAGACCGAAGGGCAGCACCCCCAGCAGCTGCTCATGCAAGCCGCCACTGCGCAGCGGGAGCATCGGTGCCCGCAGGGCATCTCGTTCGCGCTTGGCCGCCAGCTGTGACAGCTGCTGGGCCAGCAGCTCTTCGGCCTTGAGCCGCTGCCAGGCCGGGTGGCTGTGGTCTTCCAGCGCGTCCAGCGACACATCCGGCCCCGGGTGGTGCAGGTAGTGCAATGCCTCGCGCAGGCTCATCAGCGGCGCATGCAATCCCCTGAGCGTTGTTTGCAACGATTGCAGCACCCCGGTGGGCAGCGTCTCGCCCAGGTCCGCCCGGCGCAGACCCGAAGCCACCGCCTTGCGCAAGTAGGGCTGGGGCAGTTGCGCACTGGTGGGGTAGACCGGTGTGAGCGCATCAGGCAGGTCACCACCGGCGGCCTGGAAGGCCGGGTGCATGAGGCTGCGTCCCAGAAAACCTCCCCGGATCTCCCCGCGCACCCGCACCCGCGCACCAACCGCCAGCGCCTTCTGGTGCGAGGGGTAGAAGGTGAAGAAACGCAGGGTGCAGGTGTCGGTGCCGTCGTCCAGCGTCACCAGCAATTGCCGCCGGGGCCGGTAGCTGATCTCCTGGTGGGTCACCGTGCCTTCAAGCTGCACCACCTGCCCGTCACGGGCATCGCGCAGGGTCGTGATGCGGGTTTCGTCCTCGTAGCGCAAGGGCAAATGCAAGGCCAGGTCGATGTCGCGGACCAGGCCCAGCTTGCGCAGCGCCTTCTGGGGCGCGGACAAGGGTTTTGAGGGCGTGGCAGCGGCGGCTTCGGCGGACATGGGAGAATTCTGCCTGCATTTCCTGTATTTTTATCCACCCTTTCGGGTGATGCCTTTCCCCGATCACCTTGGAACGGGCCTGGTCCGGCCCTCAAGCGCATGAGCACTCCATCCTCCTCCCCGGCACACGAGTTCGCCGTCGCCGACTTTGACTTCCACCTCCCTGAAGACCTGATCGCCCAGCACCCGGCCGCCGAACGCAGCGCGTCGCGCCTGCTGGACGGCAGGGGCACAGCCCCGGTCGACCGCATCTTCCGGGACCTGCCCGGCCTGCTGCAGCCGGGCGACCTGCTGGTGTTCAACGACACCCAGGTGGTCAAGGCGAGGATCTTTGGCGAGAAGGCGTCCGGCGGAAAGCTGGAACTGCTGATCGAGCGCGTGCTGCTGCCGCACGAAGCCACCGACGGCTCCGGCAACGAGGTGGTCGGCCACTTGCGCGTAAGCAAGAAGCCCCTGCCCGGCGGGCGACTGCACCTGGCCGGCGGCCTGAAGGGCGGCGGGTTTGACGCCGTGTTCATCGGCCGCTGGCCTGACGAGCAGGGGCAACTTTTTCGCCTGCGGCTGGAAGGCCCGGCGGGCGAGGACCCGTATGCGCTGATGGAGCGCCACGGCCACGTGCCGCTGCCACCCTACATCACCCACGGAGACACCGAAGACGACGCACGCCGCTACCAGACCGTGTTTGCCCGGGTGCCTGGCGCCGTGGCCGCGCCCACCGCCGCGCTGCACTTTGACGAAGGCGTGCTGGCGGCACTGGAGGCGCGGGGTGTTCAGCGGGCCAACGTGACCCTGCATGTGGGCGCCGGCACCTTCGCCCCGATGAAGACCGAGCGCATCGCCGACCACGTGATGCACCGCGAGCGCTATGCCATCCCGCCCGCGACAGTTCAGGCGATGGCGGACTGCAAGGCGCGCGGCGGCCGTGTCGTGGCGGTGGGCACCACCACCGTCCGGACCCTGGAGAGCTGGGCACGCAGTGGCGAACTGCAGGGTGACACCGACATCTTCATCACGCCGGGATTCCGCTTTCAGGTGGTGGACCGCCTGATCACCAACTTCCACCTGCCCAAGAGCACGCTGATGATGCTGGTCAGCGCGTTTGCGGGCTATGACCACATCATGGCGCTCTACCGCCACGCGGTGGCCCAGCGTTACCGCTTCTTCAGCTACGGCGACGCGATGCTGCTGGAGCGGTCAACCCAGATCCAATAGGACTCGCCCGGCCTCAACCTTGACCGGCCAGACCTTGATGGGCTTGCTGGCCGGCTCCAGGGTGGCGTCGCCGGTGCGCAGATCGAATCGTCCCTGGTGGAACGGGCATTCGATCTCCAAGCCCTCGATGTAGCCGTCGCACAGCTTGGCCGGGCCGTGGG
>Ga0114986_1000409_pt1 | contig 12072 bp, 11 predicted proteins | sample Shrwel1BS1Day17_FD_96988 | JGI IMG/M metagenome (GOLD analysis project Ga0114986, IMG submission 96988) | Subsurface microbial communities from deep shales in Ohio, USA - Utica-3 well 1 S-1-Day17 | ecosystem: Environmental > Aquatic > Deep subsurface > Shale gas/oil reservoir > Produced... | reverse complement strand
GATGGCCCTCGCATCAGGCCCGATGGGCCAAGAAACGAGGCCATCTATGCCTCGTTTCGACAACTTCGCTTCGTCAGAGGGCCGTGTCGGCGTTTCTACGGGGCTTATTCAGCGTAGCCTTAAGGCGCATTTGCAGTGTCTCCTCGACATCCTCAAGCTGATGGTGATATGTTGAATTTTTTTGTGGAAAAAATCCAGATCAGGGAGTTGTGAATCCCGTCTGGCCCTCTCCGCTCCAGACACCAGCCCATTGCCGTTCAGTGGCTACTCATTCGCACCTCAAGACAAAGCTTTCAAACAGGGCTGACACATTCGCAATCAAATCGGCGCTGGGGAACTTCTTTGTCGATATGACATTCAGGTCGTCATTCTTGCAACCGGTGCCGCGAAAAACTTGCAGGGCGTAGTTGCGCACACCCATCGCGCTCAAGGTTTGCGCCAACGCCAGAATCTCTGAGGTGGTGTGCAGGGCCAGATGCACCGTGGTACGAAACTCGTGCGCCACGCCGCTGGCCACCAACATCTCGGCACTGGCCCATACCGCCTTGGCACTGTCAGCCGTACGGGTGATAGTGTCGTAGCCCTGCTGCGTCGCCTTGATGTCCATACCTATCCAGTCCACCAGTGGCAGCACCTCTTGCAGGCGTCGGGGGTACATGCCCGCCGTGTGCAGCCCCACGCCAAAGCCCAGAGATCGAACATCGTGCATGGCATCTTTCAATGCCCGGTCCATGGTGGGTTCACCTCCACTGAACACCACCGAGTCGATCAGCCCCACGCGCCGTTGGAGCAGTGCCAGCACTTGCGCCCACGCCAGCGGACTGTCCCTGGTGCGGCTTTGCAAATGCGGGTTATGGCAATAGCCACAGCGCCAGGGGCAACCCTGCACAAACACCACTGCTGCGAGTTGCCCAGGGTAGTCCGTCGCGCTGAAAGGCGTGATGCCTCCCACCTTGAGTGGCTTGGTCCCGGGTGCCGAGGTGTTGACTCCGCTGTAGCGGTTTGCCGCCCGCTCAGCCGGCAGCAGGGGACTTGCAGTTGTTTTCACTAAAGTAAGTGCGCTCATGGAACTCGCCCTTCTTGCCGGTATTGAAGGACGCCACGGGACGGTGGTAGCCCATGACGCGGGTCCACACCTCGCAGCGCTGCCGCTCGTCATCACGCAGAACAATGGGGACGGCTTGGGAGACCGGGGTTGGTTTTTTTTGTAGAGCAATCATGTCATTCCTTCTTTGGGTGGTTAAACAGGTTCCAATTGCTTGCGCGCGATGATTTCGGTATCGCACTTCGGGCAAAAATCGTGGCGCCCGCCCAGATAGCCGTGCTTGGGGCAGATAGAAAAAGTGGGCGTAACAGTGATGTAGGGCAGGCGAAAACGCGACAGCGAGCGCTTGATCAGCTGACGGCAGGCTTCTGCACTGGACAGCGGCTCGGTCATGTACAGATGCAGCACGGTGCCGCCGGTGTACTTGCGCTGCAAGTCATCCTGCATCTCCAACGCCTCGAACGGGTCGTCGGTGTAGCCTACCGGCAACTGGCTGGAGTTGGTGTAGTAAGGCATGTCCTTGGTACCGGCTTGCAGGATGCCAGGGAACTGCCTGGCGTCTTCCTTGGCAAAACGATAGGTGGTGCCTTCTGCCGGGGTCGCTTCCAGGTTATACATTTGGCCGGTCTGATCCTGAAACTCCAGCATGCGTGCGCGTACATGGTCGAGCAGGCGAATGGCAAAGGCGTGTCCCCATTCGGAGCTGATGTCTTCGCGGTCCAGAGTGAAGTTGCGGATCATCTCGTTGATGCCGTTCACCCCCAGTGTGGAGAAGTGATTGCGCAGTGTGCCCAGATAACGCTTGGTGTAGGGGAACAGGCCGTTGTCCATGTGACGCTGGATCACCTTGCGCTTGATCTCCAGGCTGTCACGTCCCAGCTCCAGCAGGCCGTCAAGCGCCTTTAGCATGCCGGCCTCGTCCCCTTGGTGTAAATAACCCAGGCGCGCGCAGTTGACGGTGACCACGCCGAGCGAGCCGGTCTGCTCGGCCGAACCGAACAGACCGTTGCCGCGCTTGAGCAGTTCGCGCAGATCAAGCTGCAGGCGACAGCACATGGAGCGAATCATGTTCGGTTTGAGTTCCGAATTGATAAAGTTCTGGAAGTAGGGCAGGCCGTACTTGGCGGTCATCTCGAACAGCAGCTCGGCATTCGGGCTATACCAGTCGAAATCCTCAGTCATGTTGTAGGTGGGGATTGGGAAGGTGAACACGCGGCCCTTGGCATCGCCGGACACCATCACTTCAATGTAAGCACGGTTGATCATGTCCATCTCGGCCTGGCACTCGCCGTAAGTGAAGCTCACTTCCTGGCCAGCAATAACGGGCGTCTGCTCGCGCAGGTCTTCCGGGCAAATCCAGTCGAATGTCAGGTTGGTAAATGGCGTCTGCGTACCCCAACGCGAGGGCACGTTGAGGTTGTAAATCAGCTCCTGCATGCACTGGCGAACATGGGCGTAGTCCAGCTTGTCCTGCCGGACGTACGGTGCCATGTAAGTATCGAACGAGCTGAACGCTTGTGCGCCAGCCCACTCGTTTTGCAGCGTGCCCAGGAAGTTGACGATCTGCCCCACCGCACTCGACATGTGCTTGGGCGGGCCGCTTTCCACCTTGCCAGGCACACCGTTCAACCCCTCGTTGAGCAGGGTCCGCAGTGACCAGCCCGCGCAGTAGCCGGCCAGCATATCAAGGTCATGGATGTGGATGGCAGCGCTGCGGTGTGCCGCGCCGACTTCGGGCGGGTAGACGTGGTTGAGCCAGTAGTTGGCGATCACCTTGCCTGACACGTTGAGGATCAGGCCGCCCAGCGAATAGCCCTGGTTCGCATTGGCATTGACGCGCCAGTCGAGCTGCTGCAGGTACTCGTTCATGCTGGACTCGACGTCCACCATCGTCTTGCGGTCGCTGCGCAGCTTCTTGTGTTGCTCGCGGTAGACGATGTAGGCACGCAAAGTCTTGGGGTAGCCAGCGTCGAACAGTGCAGCCTCGACCGCGTCCTGGATCTGCTCGATGTGCGGCGTCGCCGGTCCAAGTATCCTGATTTTTGGAGTCACCAGATACTGCGTCAGGCGACGGGCTTCGGCGCCATCGAACTCGCCGGTGACCTGGGCAGCGCGCTCCAGCGCCTGGGCGATCTTGCCGGCATCAAACGGCTTGATCCCGCCGTCGCGCTTGATGATATGGGTAAATACGGGTGCGGTTTGTATGCTCATCTAGCATCCTCTTAAAACACTATAGGTAGTGTGAAAGTGGATGATAGCCACTACAGGTAGTGTTTCTCGCGAATTAAATCGTGCAAAAACCAACTTCCGGTTAAAGGTTGATCTGTATCAGGAAACGCTCATGATGCTGTTGACGTTGAGATAGTGCTCAACAGCTGCCTCCTTCTGCGCTTGCGGGTACTTGGGTTCCCGGCCCGCATAGCCCACCGGCAAATCGAGCCATTGCTCATATTCCCGGTACCAGCCCTTCAAGGCATTCTTCGTTGGGTAAAGGGCGTGCGATCCACAAGGTGGGCTATGCGATAGCGATCCGGAAGATTATTGGTAGGGCAGAACCCGCAAACCCCGTCGACGGGATGCGCGCCCTTGGCGACCGTGGCAAACAGGCATCAAAGACTGGGCTTAAAAAGCCCAGTGAAGAGGGGCGCGACTGAAATCAAGCGCAGCAAAGCAGAAAAACCGGAAGTTCACCCCGGGGCGGCTTGGTCGAGTCGCTGACCGCGGACATTCAGAAGTTCGGCTTCGGATGCACGCTGGCACCCGAGTGTGACATCTGATGGCCATACGGCAAAGGTATGCCATCGGGATGGTCGGCAGCAAGGAGACGCTGTTGACGACGGGTCTCAACAAAAGCCTGGGCAGCTACGGGCTGGGCCTGAGTGCAAGTTATTCAAGCCGCGGGGAGTTTGCCGTGGGCCTGCAACTTTTTATCGCTACGAGCAGAGAGCCACGACAGGGACAGTGGCGTTTTGATGCGCGGCCCAAAGCCGACAGCGGCGCCACCTCGGTGCGTGTTTTCCTGGACGACAACGCCAACGGCGTCATGGACGCAGGCGAAGAACCGATCGAGAACGTCGCGCTGACGGTCAACGGCAGCAGGGCGCTGGTGCGAACGGATGCCGCAGGCATTGCCTTGCTGGACCGTTTGCCGATCAGGCAACACGTGGACATTGCGGTCGACACCCAGACGCTGGAGGACCCTTACTGGGTGCCGCAGCGCAAGGGCGTGCGCATGGTTCCGCGTCCTGGTCATGTCGCCGAATTGGACTTTCCCGTCGTCCTGACCAGCGAAATCGACGGAACGGTTTACCAGGTCGAAAAAACTGCCAAACGCGGCCTTGGCGATATGGCAATTGAACTGCTTGACCTTGATCGCAAGGTGCTGTCCACCATCAAAAGCAGTTCGGACGGCTACTACATTGTTCCCGCCGTCGTGCAAGGCCGCTATTATTTGCGGATATCGCCGGAGCAACTCAAGCAGTTCGACCTGATCGATCCGGGCGAGCGTGACATCAGCATCCTGCCCGATGGTAAATTTATCAACGGCGTGGATTTTCTGCTGAGTCGAAATCCGGCCGGGAGCGTGCCAGATCTTCCCCGGGAGGAAGCGCGTGATAAAAAATGAGTTCCCGCCAAAAATCCTTCGGCAGGCCGGTGCCTGCGCCCTCTTGATCGGCAGCCTCGCCCTGACCGGTGACAGCGATGCGGGCACCGCAACGGGCACGGCGAGTGCAACGGTGCTTCAGTCGGTGTCAGTCACCTTTTCAAGTCCCTTTTTAAGCACCTTTTCTGGCACCACCTTCACCATTGAGCGTTTTACTGGTAGCCTGTCCCTCAGTGGCCCCTTGCTACGCGTTGGACCGGAGCCGTCCCCCGGCGCCGTTTTGACCGGCGCAGGCGCTGCGCCCTCCATCGCGGACAACGCCACCGTTTATGTGTCGCTCAATGCCGATGGTTCCCTGAGCGTCAGTGGTGGTTCGGGCTTGACGTATGCCGTGTCGCAGCCTGGCGCTGGCGTGATCAACATCGAATACAACTGAAACTGAAGTTTTGATCATCAAAACGATAAAACCTCTATTTCACGCTCAGGCCGGCGCAGCCAGCCCATCCATCATGAACAAACCGGAGTCCTCCATGAATTCACTCAAACGCATCCTGCTGGTCGAAGATAGCCCGAGCGATGCGGGGCTGGCGCTTCACGCGCTGGCGGAGCACAACCTGGACCAGGATGTCTTGCACCTGCCCGACGGCGCCCAAGCGCTGGACTACCTGTTTCGCCGGGGTGAATTTTCCGGCCGGGCCCCGGGCAACCCGGCGCTCGTGCTGCTCGACCTGAAGATGCCGAAGGTCGATGGGCTCGAAGTGCTGAGCCAGATCAAGGGCGAGCCGGCCCTGCGCACGATTCCGGTGGTGGTGATGACGTCCTCGCGTGAGAGGCGCGATGTGGAGGCCGCCTACCGGCTGGGCGTGAATGCCTACGTTGTCAAGCCGATGAAGTTCACGAATTTCGTGGATGCGGTCAAGCAGGTGGGCGCCTTCTGGGCCATCCTGAACGAGCCGCCGCCCGCAAGCACGCCGGTGGCCGATGAACCCAAGATATAACCTAGGTAAAACGCTCGATCCGGAGGCCGATATGAACCCATCCATCCGACTGCTGCATCTGGAAGACAATCCGTTGGATGCGGAATTGATCCGGCTGAGGCTGGAAGCGGCCGGTCTGTCCTGCGACATCCGGTGGGTGAGCGGCAAGGAGGCATTCGAGTCCGCTTTGGCGCAGGAAACCTTTGACCTGGTGCTGGCCGACTACAAGCTGCCGGGTTACGACGGACTGTCGGCGCTCAAATACGTCCGCGAGAAGCAGCCGGAGCTTCCGGTGATCATGATGTCCGGCGAACTGAGCGAGGAAGCGGCGGTGGACTGCCTGAAAGCCGGCGCCACCGATTACGTCCTCAAGCAGCGGCCGCAGCGGCTCGATGCCGCCGTGCGACGTGCGCTGGTGGAAAAAGAAGAACTTGCCGCGCTGCGCCGCGCCGAGGAAGAAGTTCGCCGCCAGAGCCTTTTTCTGCGCCAGGTGATCGACCTCAACCCCACGTTCATCTTCGCCAAGGACCGCGCGGGACGCTTTGTCCTGGTGAACCAGACCATGGCCGAGGCCTACGGCAGCACCGTCGAGGAAATGCTGGGCAAGACCGAAGCGGACGTCACCGCCGATGCGCAGGAAGTTGCACGTTTTCTCAAAGCCGACCTTGAAACGATGGACACGCTGCGCGAAGTGTTCATCCCCGAGGAGAGGCTCATCGACGCCACCGGGAAAGTGCGCTGGCTGCAGACCGTCAAGCGTCCCATCGTGGCCGCGGACGGCACCGCCGACAGGGTGCTCGGCGTGGCGGCGGACATCACCGAACGCAAGCGGGCCCAGGAAGAAATCCTGCGGCTCAATGCCGACCTCGAAGAACGGGTTCGCCAGCGCACCGCCCAGCTGGAGGCCGCGAACAAGGAACTGGAGGCTTTTTCCTATTCCGTGTCACACGACCTTCGTTCCCCCCTGAATACGATTGACGGATTCTGTCAATTGATGGAGCGGGCGGCAGGGGACAAGATCGGCGACAAGGGCAAACACTACCTGAGCCGGATTCGTGCGGGAACCCAGCAGATGAGCGAACTCATTGACGGGCTGCTGTCGCTTGCCAAGCTGTCACGCGATCAGCTCCGATCCGAGGCGGTCGACCTGTCGACTGTCTCCAGGAAGGCAGCGCAGGCATGCAGGGAGCGCGAGCCCGAGCGCCAGGCGCGGATCCAGATTCAGGACGGACTGCTGGCGCACGGCGATCCGCTTCTTCTGTCGGTCATCATTCAGAACCTGCTGGGCAACGCCTGGAAGTTTACCGCCAGGCGGGCGGTGGCCCGGATCAATATCGGCGGCGAGCTCGATGCCAGCGGCGAGACCGTTTATTTTGTCAAGGACAACGGCGCCGGTTTTGACATGCACCATGCCGGCAAGCTTTTCGGCGCGTTCGAGCGGCTGCATTCGCATTCGGACTTCTCGGGAACAGGCCTGGGGCTGGCCATTGTGAAACGCGTGATTGACCGCCACGGGGGCCGCGTCTGGGCTGACAGCGTGGAGAACGAAGGCGCCTCCTTCTATTTCACGCTGGGGACGGTGGGCTAGGAGTCTGCGCGGCAGAAGCCGAGCAGGTCAAATGAGATGCAACGCGAGGGGAGTAACGCGGCGCTGGAGGCGTTCAAGGGCGGAGCAATGTCGATGAATTGGCCTGAGGCGTGCGCGTGGCACCCCGGGCGGCCTGTTGAGAGGCGTTTTTTCCTGTGCCTGCCCCCTCAAGCCATTCGCAAAGTGCTCATTCTGCGCAGGTTCAGCGCCAGGCACACGAGCTTGAACTCCGCTTGCACACGGTGTAGCCCTCTCATGCTGAACTGCCGGAACCCCAGCACGTTCTTGATCCAGCCGTTGGGCGGCTCGGCGATCCACTTGCGCTTGCGATAGGCGCGCCGGCCTTCCTCGGTCTGCAGCTTGGCTGCCATGGCCAGCGTGCACGGGTACGTGTTCGCATCGATCTCGACTTGCTGCTTGCCCTCGCGCCCCAGTGCCACGACCACCTCGCTGGGATGATCTTTGAGGTGCTCGAACACCGCTTCGCTGCGGTAGCCCGCATCGGCCAGAACACAGCTGGCATCGGCATCCAGGTTGGCCCTCACGGCATCGAGCATGCCGGGCAACTCGCCACTGTCAGCGGCCATGTTGGTCAGCTCGGCCGCCACGATGATGTGCGCCGTCGCGTCCACCGCCGTCTGGGCGTTGTAGCTGTAGTCAAAGCCGCCGTCGGCGCGCTTCATCACCCGGCTGTCGGGGTCGGTGAAGCTCTCCTGGGCCTTGTCCTCGGACGCGCCGAACTCGCGCTTGTAGCGCCCGCCCTTGGGCTTGCCGTCCTTGCCCCGGGGCTTGCGATCATCATCCTGGTCGCGTCCACGCTCGATGTCCGCCTCGCGCTGGCGACTCTCCAGCCGCGCCTTGGCCGCCGCGATTTCCTGCAGCCGGTCTTGGCGTCGCGCGATCTCCGCCGGGATGTCCAGCTCCGGCTCGTTCTTCTTGGCTTCGTCGGCGGCCTTTGCTCTATCCTGCAGTGCCTTGATCTGCGCGCGCAGCTCGGCCTCGGCCTTGAGCATGCGCTCGTAGCTCATGGCCTTGTGGCGGCTGGCGTTGGCCTTGACCTTGGTGCCGTCCACCGCGATGGTGCCCAGCTTCACCAGCCCCATCTCCCGGGCCAGGTGCACCACCTGCACGAACAGCTCACCCAATTCCTTCAAGTGAAACGCGCGAAAGTCGCTCAAGGTGCGGTGGGCCGGGAAGTTGCCCGCTGCCAGCACTCGAAACGCCACGTCCTCATGCTGCCTCCTGGCCAGCTTGCGCGAGCTGAATACGCCCGTGGCGTAACCGTAGATCAGCACCTTGACCATCATGGCCGGATGGTACGGCTGGTTGCGCGGTCCGTCCTTGGCATACCGGGCATGGAAGGCCTGCAAGTCCAAGCTGTCCACCGTGTCGTTGATGAAATAGGCCAGGTGTCCTTCGGCCAACCACTCGCGCATCGAGTGCGGCAGCAAGAAGTCCTGGTCAGGCAGATAGGGCAGGTAGCTGGCAGACATCAGCCTGTAACGCCGTCGCCCCTACTTACGATGACTTCATCGGGCTTCTGCCGCGCAGACTCCTAGGCGACAGTTTTAGCTGGAAAAGTCAGGTCCTGAAGCACGCGGCCCAACTGGCGCGTGACGGCTGGAAAAAGGCCAAGGCCGCCATTCTGAGCGGCGACTACTTCATGGTGACGCTGGACGAGATCACCTACCCGCTGATCTATGGCTGGCTGCCGCTGGACGATATGTTGCATACCCTGCGTGAGCGGCCCAGCCATGTGCATGTGGTCATCACCGGTAGGCGTTTCCCGCCCGAGATCATCGAACTGGCTGACACCTTGACCGAGAGGGTAATGGTCAAGCACACGTTCCAGGCCGGCATCCCGGCCCAGGGCGGGATTGAGAATTGAGCGTCACGTATGACTAATCCTGATCCAGCAGGTTCGGCGGCATCGGCTCCCGACGCAGGTCCGGCCTTTTCCGCAGCCGAGCCGCGGTATACCGGACCATCTTCGAGCGGCGCGATATGCGTCACTTCGCTGGTGGCACGGTCGCGCCTGAAGTAATGCGGCGCCTGCTCACCGCTGCACACCACGCGCCCAGTGTCGGCTTCATGCAACCCTGACGTATAGCCAGCACTGAGCGGCGCTCTCAACTGAACAAACTGGTGAAGCAGGAGCGGATATTGACCGCCAAGGCGCTGGGCGAGCGTGAAGAAGCACTCATGCAACTCAAGGTAGAGGGACTGCGGGAAGCCGCCGAGCTGTGGGTTGTGGCGTTAGCTGACGGGCGCGAGAAGTATGTCTTCGGTCGACGCCCCTGCCACAGATGGCCTTGCCCCCCGCCGCCTGCGCGATCCAGAACCTGCGGCTGGCGGCCGGCGCCTGGAAGGGTTTCTGGGTCATGGCTGTAGCTCCGGTGCCGAACGTGTCATGCCCAGCCGCTGCAGCAGCGCGACGTCGGCGCCGGTGTCCGGGTTGCCGGTGGTCAGCAGCTTGTCGCCATAAAAGATGGAGTTGGCGCCGGCCAGGAAACACAGGGCCTGCACCGCGTCACCCATTTGCTGGCGGCCGGCCGACAGGCGCACGCGCGCCTTCGGCATGGTGATGCGTGCGACCGCGATGGTACGCACGAATTCAAACGGGTCCAGATCGGCCTGATCCGCCAGCGGCGTGCCTTCCACCTTGACCAGGTTGTTGATGGGCACCGATTCGGGGTAGGGCGTCAGATTCGCCAGCTCGGCGACCAGGCCGGCGCGCTGGCGCCGGGTTTCGCCCATGCCGACGATGCCGCCGCAGCAGACCTTGACGCCAGCGCTGCGCACGCGCGCCAGGGTGTCGAGCCGGTCCTGGTAGTCGCGCGTGGTGATGATGTCGCCGTAGAAGTCGGGCGCGCTGTCGAGGTTGTGGTTGTAGTAATCGAGCCCGGCGCTTTGCAGCGTTTCGGCGTGGCCGTCTTCCAGCATGCCCAGCGTGGCGCAGGTTTCCAGTCCGAGGGCCTTGACCGTGCGCACCAGCTCGGCGATTTTTTCAATGTCGCGGTCTTTCGGCGCGCGCCAGGCTGCACCCATGCAAAAACGCGTGGCACCGGCGTCCTTGGCACGCTGCGCGGCCAGCCGCACTTCATGCGGCTCCATCAGCTTCGTCGCTTCCACGCCGGTGTCAAAGCGGGCGGCTTGCGGGCAGTAGCCGCAGTCTTCCGCGCAGCCGCCGGTCTTGACCGACAGCAGCGTGGCAAATTCAACCCGCGTCGGGTCAAAGTGCGCGCGGTGCACGGTTTGCGCCTGGTGCATCAATTCCGGGAAGGGCAGGTGGAACAAGGCTTCAATGGGGCGTCGATCGACCAGCGCGCGGCGGGTTGGGGGTTGGTAGGCGCGGCTTGGCGCGGGCGGTGCAGGGTGACGGCTTGTTCAAAAACACTGGACATGGCTTATTCCTTGAATCGATACACATTTCGTATCAAATTTTTGTCGGGATGGCGCGGCAATTTCAATGGGGTTTCGATGGATTTTGCAGTCTAGCCGATGGCGACTGTCGGCTGCCACGCTGCAGCAAGTTCGGTCAGGGCCTGGACCAGCTGGTCGATATCGGCTTCGGTGTGGGCCGCCGACAGGGCGATGCGCAGGCGCGCGGTGCCCTCGGGCACAGTCGGTGGTCGGATCGCGGGTACCCACAGGCCGCGCTCGCGCAGGCCTTCCATCACCGCCAGCGCCTCGTCGTTGCGGCCAATCACCAGCGGCTGGATGGCTGTCTGGGACTCGCCGAGCTGCCAGTGGCTGCCGCGCAGGCCCGTGGCCAAGCCCTGGCGCAGGCGCTGGATGAGTTGCTGCAGGTGCTCGCGCCGCCACTCGTCGTGTTCGATCAGTTGCAGGCTGGCACGCAGGGCGCTGGCCAGCAGCGCGGGGGCGGCGGTGGCATAAATGTAGCTGCGGGTTTTCTGCAGCAACCACTCAACAATGGCATCGCTGCCGGCGACAAAAGCGCCGGCGACGCCGGCTGCCTTGCCCAGGGTGGCCATGTAGAGCACGCGCGGCGACGCGCTCGCGCCGGTCAGTGCAAAGTGGGCCAGGCAGCCGCGCCCCTGCGGCCCCAGCACACCAAAACCGTGCGCGTCGTCCAGCAGCAGCAACGCATCATGGCGCTCGCACAGTGCCAAAAGGGCCGGTACGTCGGCCAGGTCGCCATCCATGCTGAACACCGTGTCGCTGATGACCAGTTTGCGCCGCGCCGGGCTTTGCGCCAGCGCCGCCTCCAGCGCCCCCAGGTCGGCGTGGGCGTAGCGCTGAATCTGCGCGCGCGACAGCCGCGCACCGTCAATCAGGCAGGCGTGGTTGAGCGTGTCTGAAAAAATCGCATCGCCGCTGCCCACCAGCGCTGGAATGATGCCGATGTTGGTGGCGTAACCGGCGTAAAAATAAAGTGCGCGTGGCAAACCGACAAAACTGGCCAGCGCGTGCTCCAGCGTGTCGTTCGCCGCGCTGTGGCCGCTGACCAGCGGTGAGGCGGTTGCACCCACGCCGAAGCTGCGTGCGCCCAAGCAGGCCGCCTCGATCAGCGCCGGGTGATGGGCCAGGCCCAGGTAGTCGTTGCTGCAAAACGCCAGCATGCTCTGCCCGTCAACCTGCAGCCGGGCGCCGCTTTCGGGCAGCACCACACGCCGCCGGCGCCGCAGGTGCGCACGGTCCAGCTCGGCAATGCGCGCCGGAAATTCATCCAGCCAGGAGCTGGTCAATGAAGGGGTGTTTGCCATGTCGGGGGGAGTTGGATGGTCAAGGTTCGGGCATCCGGCGCGTTCTGGTGCGCCACATTCGCCAGCAGCGGCGCACCCAGCCGCTGCTGCAAAAAATCGAGGTTGTCGTCTTGCGCCAGCATGGCCAGATC
>Ga0114986_1000408_pt1 | contig 12081 bp, 12 predicted proteins | sample Shrwel1BS1Day17_FD_96988 | JGI IMG/M metagenome (GOLD analysis project Ga0114986, IMG submission 96988) | Subsurface microbial communities from deep shales in Ohio, USA - Utica-3 well 1 S-1-Day17 | ecosystem: Environmental > Aquatic > Deep subsurface > Shale gas/oil reservoir > Produced... | reverse complement strand
TGGCAATCACCTTCAAACGCCCACGCTTATCGGCTGTATGTTGTTAAGGAACCCTCGCAAAACTTATCTGTCTTGCGCTTGCTTGCTGTGATCAGCGAAGCCTTGAATTATAGCACGCTTTTTTTGCCTCCGTCAACATCGCGAAAATTTTTCGCTTTGCTGACTTGGCTTTGCGCCTTCTCGCCGCTCGGATCATTTTGAATGAATCTCAGCAGCGAAGCCCGCAACTATAACACGACTTTCAGCCAGCGCAAGCTCCTTTGGACAAAAGATGCGTCGCGCGGCGTTCCGCCTCGCACCGGCGAGGCTTCCCAGCCCATGCGGATAATCTGCCTCCACTTATGGCCCTTATCACCCTCTCAAATGCGCAGCTGGCTTTCGGCCACGTGCCCCTGCTTGACCATGCCGACTTCTCTCTTGAGGCCGGCGAGCGGATCGGGCTGATCGGCCGCAATGGCGCCGGCAAGTCCTCGCTGCTCAAGATACTGGGCGGCCTGGAGCAACTGGATGACGGCAAGCTGCAATGGATGCAGAACCTGCAGCTCGCCTATGTTGCCCAGGAGCCCGTGCTGGCGTCCGACGCCAGCGTGTTCGACGCGGTAAGTGCCGGCCTTTCCAGAACACTGTCCTTGATTGACCAGTACACCCGCGGGGAAGGCGATCTGGATGCACTGCAAAGCGAGATCGAGGCCCATGACGGGTGGAACTGGCAACAACGCGTCGAGGAAACCCTGCAACGGCTGCATCTGGACCGGGACGCCGTGATCCAGACCCTCTCCGGCGGCAATCGCAAACGGGTGGCGTTGGCGCAGGCTCTGGTCGCGCGGCCTGATGTTCTCTTGCTGGACGAACCCACCAATCACCTCGATCTGGATTCGATCATTTGGCTTGAAAGCCTGCTGCAGGAGTTCAAAGGCAGCGTGGTCACCATCACCCATGACCGCGCCTTCCTGGATCACGTCGCAACCCGAATCGTCGAGCTTGACCGAGGCCGTCTCACGTCCTATCCGGGCAACTTTGCCCAATACCAGTTGCAAAAGGAAGCGCAACTGGCACAGGAGGCCGTCACCAATGCCAAGGCCGATAAGCTGCTGGCGCAGGAAGAGGTATGGATTCGCAAAGGCGTGGAGGCCCGCCGCACCCGCAGCCAGAGCCGGATCACGCGGCTGGAGCAACTTCGTGCACGGCGCGCCGCCCGCCGTGAAGCGGTTGGCAACGTCAGGTTGGATGTCGCCACCAGCGCGCCGAGCGGCAAGCTGGTTGCCGAGCTAACGGACGTCTGCAAGACCTTCGGCGACAAGGTGATCGTGCATAACTTCAACGCCACCATCCTGCGCGGCGACAAGGTTGGCGTGATCGGCCCCAACGGCGCAGGCAAGACCACGCTACTCAAACTGATTCTGGGTGAACTCGCCCCTGACAGCGGCAAGGTACGGCAAGGCGCCAACCTGCAAGTGGTCTATTTCGACCAGATGCGCAACGCGCTGCAACTGGATGCGACACTGGAAGACTTCATCAGCCCGGGTAGCGAGTGGATCGAAATCGGTGGACGGCGCCAACATGTCAAGAGCTATCTGGGCGATTTCCTGTTCTCACCGGCCCGCGCCAGCTCCCCCGTGCGCTCCCTTTCTGGCGGCGAACGCAACCGCTTGCTGCTCGCCCGCCTGTTTGCACGCCCCGCCAATGTGCTGGTGCTGGACGAGCCGACCAACGATCTGGATATCGATACGCTGGAGCTACTGGAGGAATTGCTGCAGAGCTACGAAGGCACGGTGTTTCTGGTCAGCCATGACCGCACCTTCCTCAACAACGTCGTCACCAGCACGATTGCCTTTGAGGGCAACGGCGGTTGGCGCGAATACGAGGGTGACGTCGAGGACTGGCTGACCCAGTCGCAGCGCGCCCAGGATTGGCAAAACGCTACAAAAAACGTAGCCTACAACGCCCAGCCAGTGAGGTCAGAGGTTGAAAAAGACCTAAAGAAATCGACCCCGCAACGCGCCAAACCCAGCAGCAAACTCAGTTACAAGGAGCAGCGAGAGTTGGAAGCACTGCCCGATCAGATCGAGACCCTGGAGTTGGAACAGGCGCAGCTGCGGGAGGCGTTGTCCGACAGCAGCATCTACAGCCGCGATCCAGCCCACGCCACCCAACTGCACGCCCGCGATGCCGCCATCGAGGAAGAGTTGATGGCGGCGCTGACGCGCTGGGAAGAGCTGTCCGCGCGCCAGGGCTGATCAGACGCGGTAGCGGTCCGTCGACGTGCTCAGGCGGGCCAGCAGGGCCGGCGCAATCGCGGTCAGCGGCAGCACCTCGTCCGCCGCGCCATGCGCAATGGCCTCGCGCGGCATGCCGAACACCACGCAACTCGCCTCGTCCTGCACGTAGTTGTAGCTGCCGGCATCCTTCATCTCGCGCATGGCCTTGGCGCCATCGTTGCCCATGCCGGTGAGCATGATGCCGAAGGCATTGCGACCGACCACCTGGGCACAGGAACGAAACAGGACTTCAACCGAAGGTTTGTGCCGGTTGACCGGTTCGCCATCTTCCACCACGGCCACGTAATTGGCACCACTGCGGTCCACGCGGAACTGTTTGCCGCCGGGCGCGATGTAGGCATGGCCGGGCAGAATCCGCTCCCCGTTGGTGGCCTCCTGGACCGTGATCCGGCACAGGCTGTTGAGACGGGCAGCAAAACTGGTGGTGAACCCGGGCGGCATGTGCTGGGTAATGACGATGCCAGGGGAATCGGCCGGCATGCGCGTCAGGATTTCCTTCACCGCCTCCGTCCCTCCCGTGGAGGAGCCGATACAGATCAGCTTCTCCGTCGACAGGCGCCCCAGCGGCTTGACCTCAGGCCGGGCAGCTGGCGCCGCCCCCCCCTCTGCCGGCGCGGCGCCCAGCACGGGTGTTGCCAACCGACGGATATGCGCTGCCGCTGCAACCCGGATCTTCTCGACGATCTGATCCGAAAGCTCCTTGATGCCCTCGGCCAGGCCGATACGCGGCTTGGCAACGAAGTCCACCGCCCCGAGCTCCAGCGCACGCATGGTGACTTCGGCGCCGCGCTCGGTCAAGGTTGAAATCATCACCACCGGCATGGGCCGCAGACGCATCAGGCGGCCAAGGAAATCAATGCCGTCCATACGCGGCATTTCCACGTCCAGCGTGATTACGTCCGGATTGAGTTCACGGATCATTTCGCGCGCGATCAGGGGATCGTTCGCGGTACCGACGCACTCCATGTCCTTCTGACGATTGATGATCTCGGCCAGCAGGCTACGCACCAGCGCGGAATCATCCACCACCACAACCCGAATCTTCTTCAAACCAGAACCCCTAGAACAGATCCACAGAACCACCTGCGGTGGACTTGGCGACCACGGCGGCATTGCCCTTGCGCTCTTCCACGGCCAGGGCCTCGGGATGGGCATGGGCCAGCCGCTTCACCAAGGCCTTGCCGGTGACGGGAAAGAAGCAGACCTTGCGCGGATGGATGTCCAGCACATCCTGCGACACCACCGGAATCCGCTCGGTTGCCAGATAGTCCAGCACAAACTTGGTGTTGCGTTCACCCACGTTCATCGTGGTAAAGCCGGACATCACCGCCCCACCGCCAAACACCTTGGCCTGCATGGTCTCGCGGCGCGCTCCCAGCTTGATCATCTCGTTGATCAGCAATTCCATTGCATAGGAGCCGTAGCGCCCCGAGCCATCGGCACCATCCCCATCCGGCAGCATGAAGTGATTCATGCCACCCACACGCAACTTGTTGTCCCAGATACAGGCGGCAATACACGAACCCAGGACGGTCATGATGACGAGGTCATCGCCAGAGACAAAGTACTCCCCAGGCAGCACCTTTACGGCGTCGTACTGGAAATGATGGTCAGCGTAGAAGAACGAGGCTTCGCCCGGCTTGCGTGGCTGCGCCTTGAGCTGGTCCACGCGCGAGACACGCCCACCGGCCAGAATTTTGGGAGAGGCGATCGCAGCGCCCGACGAACTAACGGCGCTCATACACAGTCTTCCCGCGCAGGACAAACAGATCGCGCGACTCGTTGAAGTTTTCCGAATGGCCGACAAACAGCAGCCCCCCCGGCTTCATCACGCGATGGATGCGCTCCAGAACGCTGCGCTGCGTCGCCGCATCGAAATAGATCATGACGTTGCGGCAGAACACGATGTCAAAGGGCTCGCGAAATGGCCAGTCGTCACGGATCAGGTTCACACTGAGGAACTCGATCATGCGCTGCAACTCCGGTTTGACGCGCACCATGCCCTCGTTGGCGCCTTTGCCGCGCAGGAAGAAGCGCTGCAGGCGGGCCGAGTCGATGCCTTTGAGGCTGTCCAGGCGATAGACGCCGCGCGCCGCCGTGGCCAACACCTTGGAGTCGATATCGCTGGCCCACAACTTGAAGTTGGCACTGCCGCCCAGCGCATCCAGCGCTGTCATGACTATCGAGTACGGCTCTTCACCGGTTGAGGCCGCGTTGCACCAGACCTTCCAGCCCGCGCTGGCGGATTTGGTCCTCAGATGGTCGGCCAAGATGTCGAAGTGATGCTGCTCGCGGAAGAATGACGTCAGGTTGGTCGTCAAGGCGTTGACGAACTCCTGCCATTCCGGCCCGTCGTGCGACTCCAGCCAGCTCAGGTAGTCCCGAAAGCTCTGGTAACCGGTTTCACGCAGTCGCCGCGAGAGGCGGCTGTAGACCATGGCGTGCTTGCCATCGTGCAGGCTGATGCCGGCGCGCTGGTAGATCAGCGACTGCACACGGGCAAAGTCGGCTTGCGTCCAGGTGAACTCGCGTCCCTGGGCGTCGGCACTGCCGGCATCAGAGCCAGCGGCCGCCTGCGAGCGTGCTGCCCCGGCAGGGCGGGTCGTCTTGGAATCAGTCTGCATAGGCGGGGAGGCTCATAGTCCGCAATCATTCCTCCCCGGAAACCAGGCCCATATCGAGACCAGACATTAGTTTTTCTATATCCAACAAAATCAGCATGCGATCACCCACCGACCCCAGGCCCATCACGGCCGAACTGTCAATCACGCTGTCGATCTCGGGCGCGGCCTTGACGTTGTCCGCCGGCAGCTCCATCACATCACTGACTGAGTCGACCACGATACCGACGATGCGGCTGCGCAGGTTCAGGATGATGACAACGGTGAAGTCGTTGTACTCGGCCTTGGCGCATTTGAACTTCAGGCGCATGTCCACGATCGGCACGATGGTGCCACGCAGGTTGACCACGCCCTTGATGAACTCGGGTGCATTGGCTATCCGCGTCGGCTTTTCGTAGCCCCGGATTTCCTGGACCTTCAGAATGTCGATGCCGTACTCTTCCTGATCCAGGCGGAAGGTCAGGTACTCGCGCGCACCGACCGCAGCCACCCCGTCTGTCTTTTCCATCACATCCATTCACATTCTCCTTCGCAAGACTCAATGGCGCGAGCGCCGCACCAGAGCACTGGTATCCAGAATCAAGGCCACCTTGCCATCGCCCAGGATGGTGGCGCCCGAAACATTGGGAACCTTGCGGTAATTGGTTTCGAGGTTCTTCACCACCACCTGCTGTTGCCCCAGCAGTTCGTCGACCAGCAGGGCCACACGACTGCCCTCGGCCTCGACCACGACCATGATGTCGCTGGACTTGTCGTGGTCGAAACGAGGCACCTGGAACACTTTCTCCAGCTCGATGACGGGCATGTACTCGTCGCGCACCTTTACCAACTGGGAGCCCTGACCCACCGTACTGACGGCATCGGGCTTGACCTGGAAGGACTCGACGACCGAGGACAGCGGCAGGATGTAGACCTCATCGCCGACACCCACCGACATGCCGTCCATGATGGCCAGTGTCAGGGGCAGACGCACCGACACCCGCATACCGACACCTTCGGCCGAATCGATCTCCACCGTACCGTTGAGAGCCGCGATGTTCTTCTTCACCACATCCATACCGACACCGCGCCCCGAAATATCGGTCACCGTTTCGGCGGTGGAGAAGCCCGGCGCAAAAATCAGCTGCCACACCTCGCTGTCCGGCATCTGATCGGAGACATCCAGTCCGCGCTCGCGAGCCTTCTGGAGGATCTTCTCGCGCGACAGGCCGCGTCCATCATCGCGCACCTCGATCACGATGGATCCACCCTGGTGCGCGGCCGACAGCGTGATGGTGCCGGTCTCCGGCTTGCCCTTGGCCAGTCGATCCTGCGGCATCTCAATGCCATGGTCGCAGCTGTTGCGCACGAGGTGGGTCAGGGGGTCCGTGATCTTCTCCACCAGCCCTTTGTCCAACTCGGTCGCCTCGCCCTGCGTCACGAAATCCACCTTCTTGCCCAGCTTGCTGGCCAGATCGCGCAGCATGCGCGGGAAGCGGCTGAACACGATGGACATCGGAATCATGCGAATGGACATGACCGATTCCTGCAGATCGCGCGTGTTGCGATCCAGGTCGGCCAGCCCGGTCAGCAACTGCTGGTACACCGTTGGATCCAGCGTACGGCTGTTCTGCGCCAGCATGGCCTGCGTGATGACCAGTTCGCCAACCAGATTGATCAGCTGGTCCACCTTGTTGATGGCGACGCGGATCGTGGCTGCCTCAGGCTGCGCCAACTGTGCAGCCGGTGCCTTGGCGCCGGCCTTGGCCGCGGCACTCACGGGCTTGGCTGCAGCGGGCGCGCCGGGCGCGCCCTCGAAAAACCCGAAACCCGGCGCGGGTGCGATCGGTGTTCCGGGCGGCGGATCATCGTCGAAACCCGAACCCGGGGCAGGCTCGCCCTCGCCCAGATCGCGGATGTGGACGTTTTCGCGCGCCACGTGGAAGGCGAACAGGTCGAGCAGGTCTTCGTTGCTGGACGCCGTACCCACCTTGAACACGCGCACGTTCGGCTGGTCACTGGGCAGATCAACGATTTCGCCCAAGCCGGCTATGTCACGGAACAGATCCTTGACCGGATCCACCTGGTCCAGCCGCTCCAGCGGGCCCATGCGGATCTCCAACTGGCGCTCGCCCTTGACAGTGGGGGTGGCAGCAACGGGCGCGGCCACCGGAGGTGCGGCCACCACAGCAGGCGTGGGGGCGGGCACAGGGGCCGGTGCCGGCGCAGCGGCCACCGCCGCCGGCGCAGCCCCGGAAGCCAGTTCACTGATGCGGCGCACCAAGTCCGAGGTATCCGGCGGATCACCAGCCTCACCGGCCTGGTGGCGCGCCAACAGGCTGCGGGAAATGTCGGCCGATTCCAGCAGCACGTCGACCATCATGGCGTTGGGCTGCAACTCATGGCGACGCAGCTTGTCGAGCAGCGACTCCATCTGGTGAGTCAACTCCGCCACATCACTGAAGCCGAAGGTTGCCGCGCCCCCTTTGACCGAGTGGGCACAACGGAAGATGCCATTCAACTCCTCGTCATCGGCCGTCTCCAGATCAAGGTTGAGCAGCATCTGCTCCATCAGATCCAGGTTTTCACCCGCTTCTTCAAAGAAGATCTGATAGAACTGACTCAGATCAAAATCACCGGACCCACTGCTTTCCTGATGCGCCTCAGCCATGACTAGAACTCCTGTGTTTCGTGCGCGCCGCCGACCTCAGATCGGGCTCTTGCTTATTTGTTGATGACCTTCTGGATCACATCCAGCAACCGGGCCGGATCGAAGGGCTTGACCAACCAGCCGGTCGCACCGGCCGCACGGCCGGCCTGCTTCATCAGGTCACTGGACTCGGTGGTCAGCATGAGGATGGGTGTGGTCTTGAACTGGGGATGCTCGCGCAGCTTGCGGGTCAGGCCCAGACCATCCAGGCGCGGCATGTTCTGATCCGTCAGGACCAGGTCGAAGTGCTGGGCCTGCGCCTTCTCATAGGCATCTTGACCATCCACCGCCTCCACCACCTGGTAGCCCGCACCCGTCAGAGTGAAAGACACCATCTTGCGCATGGAAGGCGAGTCGTCAACGGCAAGTATCAAGGGCATATGAGGCTCCGACAGATTGGAATAAGCTAAAAAACATTCAGAACAACTCGATGGACCCGGCGTCCATCTCATCCTGAGTCACGGGGTTAGGCCGCTCAGGGACTTCTTCAACAAAAGGCACGGCCTCACCATCCTCCTGCCCCATGGACTCGGCTGCCAGACGGTAGGCACAGCCCTGCAGGATCTTGGCCGTGTGGTTGATCAGCTGGGAGGCCATGTCCTGGAACTGCAGCTCGGTCACGGCGGCCCGCAAGGTCGCCCGCACCGTCTCCAGCGCTTCCGCATCGACGGTGGATGGGTCATTCAGCGTGGCGCTGGCCGTGGTGAAACGCTCCATCAGGTTTTCCATGGTGTGCGCCAGCAACCCATCCAGCCGCGCCAGATCGTGCACCACGACCAGCAGTGCATCCTGTACTTCGGCAACCAGCATGACCGGCAGCTGGACAGCTGGCACGGCCGGCGGTGGCGTTGTGGGTTGCGTTGTCATACCATCTTGTTGCACGGTTGGGGCCATGATTCACGGCGCCATGGATACCGGCGTTAGAATTTTGCCAGATGTAGGTTATCAGGATTCGCCCGATTTGGGGCTATTTATCCTATTTATCGACCCTTTCGGACGGTTTGAAAAGCCGGCAGAACCCGAAGCAATGGGCGCTTCTCAGGGCCTGCGGCCACCATAGTGCCAACTTTATGCAGCCAGAAGCTCCGGCCCACCCTATTCGCATTCTGCACCTCGAGGACTCGCCGCTCGATCATGACCTGGTCGCGCGCACGCTGCGCAAGGCCGGGTTGGCACATGACATGGTACGCGTCGAGCGACTCGATGAGTTCCTGAACACCCTGCACACAAGCCCTTTCGACGTCATTCTGGCCGACTACCGGCTGCCCGGCTTCACCGCCCTGGACGCCTGGCAAGCCCTGCAGGACCTGCCCCAACGTCCGCCTTTCATCTTGTTATCGGGCGCTATCGGCGAATCTGCAGCCGTCGAGGCCATCAAGCTCGGCATCAGTGACTACCTGCTCAAGGACGACATGGGCAAACTGGCTTATGTCATCCTGCGCGCGATGGAGGTCCAGGAGGCGCGCCTGGCCAAGGAGCGCGCCAATGCCGAGCTGGCGGCCTCCGAGCGCCGTCTGGCACATTTCGCGGATCACCTGCAGATGACCATCGAACAGGAACGTGCCGCCATTGCACGTGAAATCCACGACGACATCGGCGGTTCATTGGCAGCCATCAAGTTCGACCTGTCGTGGCTGGGCCGCCACTATGACGATGCCGATGCACGCACGCACATCCAGTCCGCGATGGACATGCTGCAGCACGCCCTGGGGGCCAGCCAACGCATCATGCTCAACCTCCGCCCGGCCATCCTGGACCAGGGCCTGGAGGCGGCCGTGGACTGGCTGGCGCGCGAGTTTGAGCGACGCACCGGCATCCGGACCACCCTCTACGCCTCACTTCGGAACGCCGACATCAGCAAACCGGTCCAGCTGGCCGCCTACCGGACCGCGCAGGAAGCCCTTACCAACATCTCCAAACATGCGCAGTGCAGCGAGGTGCGCATCGAGTTGTCGGATGCGGAAGGCGTGCTGACGCTTGAAATCGCGGACAATGGTCGCGGCATCCGGCCGGCTGAACGCGAGAAGCCCCAATCCTTCGGACTCAAGGGCCTGCAGGAGCGGGCCCGCAGTGTCGGCGGCTGGCTGGATATCAGCAGCCGCAGCGCAGAGGGCACATCGATTACCCTCACGGTACCCCTGTCCACACAACCTTCTGACATGCCCCAGGATGTGACCTCATGATCCGCGTCATTCTTTGCGACGACCATGCCGTCGTTCGGCGCGGCATCCGGGAAATGCTCTCCGAAGCCGTCGACATCCAGGTCGTGGCCGAAGCCGGCAGCTACGCCGAAGTTCGCGAAGCGCTGCGCTCACACCCCTGCGATGTGCTGGTGCTTGATCTGAACCTGCCGGGCCGCGGAGGCCTGGAGGTGCTGGCAACGTTGCGGGAATCGGAGTCCAGCGTCAAGGTGCTGATCGTCTCCATGTTCCCGGAAGACCAATACGCCATCCGCTGCCTGCGCGCCGGTGCGCAGGGCTACCTGAACAAGGCGGGCGAACCAGGCGAACTCGTGACCGCGGTGCGCACCGTGGCCCAGGGGCGCAAGTACGTCACGCCGGACGTGGCGCAGATGCTGGTGGAAAACCTGTCCGCCCCAACGGATGAGGCACTGCATGCCGCCCTGTCGGAGCGCGAACTCCAGACCCTGCTGAAGATCGCGTCCGGCAAACGCCTGTCCGACATTGCAGAGGAATTGATGCTCAGCCCCAAGACCGTGAGTGTCTACCGGGCGCGCGTGCTGGAAAAGCTCAAGCTGTCGAACAACGCCGAACTGACGGTCTACGCCATCCGCAACGGCCTGGTCTGAACGCCTATCGACCGGTGAAGATGTCGATGGCGCGTTCCATCAGCGCCGTGAAAGGCCGGTCCAGCATCGGCAACGTGATCGCCATGCCGACCAGGCCGACGGTCAAGGTGATGGGAAAACCCACCGCAAAGATGTTCATCTGCGGCGCCACCCGGGAAATGATGCCCAGCGCCAGATTGGTAAACATCAGCATGCCCAGCATGGGCAAGGCAATCCAGAATCCGCTGGCAAACAGCTCGCCGCCCAGGCTGTAGAGCTTCATCAGACGCAGCGCCTCCAGAAAGTTCTGGTTGACCGGGAACACCTCGAAGCTGCGCACCACGGCCATCAACACCATCAGGTGTCCGTTCAGCACCACGAACAGCAAGGAAGCCATGTAGCCGAAGAAGCGGGCCGTGGCGCTGGACTGGGTGTTGAGTGCCGGATCGAAGAACGCCGCGAAGTTCAGGCCCATCTGAAAGCCGACCACATCGCCCGCCAGCTCGAACGCGGCAAACACCAGTCGCACAACGAAGCCGATCGCCAGGCCGATGCCGATCTGCTGCACCACCGCCCCCAAGGCCTCCGAGCCGTTGAGGTTGATGACAGGCTGCGGCGGCAAGCTGGCCTGTGCGGCCAGGGCAATCACAAAGGCCAGGGCAATGCGCGCACGGACCGGAAAGGCACGTGAGGAGATCACCGGCGCCACCGTGAAGACGGCCAGCACGCGCAGGAAAGGCCACAGGATGGGCGAGAGCCACGCCATCAGCTGGGCTTCGCTGAGCGAAATCATCGCAACGCTCCGCTCAGGCCACCACGCTGGGGATGGCCTCGATCATGCGTCGGATGTACTCCACCAGCATGTTCAGCATCCACGGGCCGGCCCAGGCAAAGACCGCCATGGCCGCCACCAGCTTGGGCACGAAAGCAAGCGTGGCTTCATGGATCTGCGTGATGGCCTGAAACAGGCTCACCAGCAGGCCGACCAGCAGCACCACCCCGAGCACCGGCGCCGACACCATCAGCAGCATCAGCAAGGCTTCCTGCCCCAGCGTGAGAACCATCTGCGCGTTCATGCCTGGCTCCTCAGGTCACGAAGCTGGCGGCCAGGGAGCCGATCAGCAGGTTCCAGCCATCGGCCAGCACGAACAGCATGAGCTTGAACGGCAGCGCCACCAGCACGGGCGACAGCATCATCATGCCCAATGACATCAGCACACTGGCCACCACGATATCGATCACCAGAAACGGGATGAAGATCATGAAACCGATCTGAAATGCGGACTTGAGTTCACTGGTCACGAAGGCCGGCACCAGCACCCGCATCGGCGCCGTCTGGGCCTTGGCGTCCGGCCCCAGCTTGGCCAGCTTGGCAAAGAGGGCAAAGTCGGACTGGCGCGTCTGCTTGACCATGAACTGCCGGATCGGCGCTTCCGCCTTGTCCAGCGCTTCCTCGAAGGTCATCGCATTCTGGGTGTAAGGAAGGTAGGCATCCTGGTAGATGCGGTCCAGCGTCGGCCCCATGACGAAGAAGGTCAGGAAGAGCGACAGGCCGATGATGATCTGGTTGGGCGGCGCCGACTGGGTACCCAGGGCCTGCCGCAGCAGCGACAGTACGATCACGATGCGGGTGAAACCCGTCATCATCAGCAGAATCGCCGGCAGGAAGGACAGTGCCGTGAAGAAGATCAGCGTCTGGATCGG
>Ga0114986_1000407_pt1 | contig 12142 bp, 9 predicted proteins | sample Shrwel1BS1Day17_FD_96988 | JGI IMG/M metagenome (GOLD analysis project Ga0114986, IMG submission 96988) | Subsurface microbial communities from deep shales in Ohio, USA - Utica-3 well 1 S-1-Day17 | ecosystem: Environmental > Aquatic > Deep subsurface > Shale gas/oil reservoir > Produced... | reverse complement strand
GTCTGGGTGGACGGGTGCGGCAGCGCGTAGCTGAAGAACACCGCACTGCCCTTGACCGGGTTCACCGAGAGCTTCACGTCGGGGAAGGTGGTGGCGCCGCCTCCCTCGGGCGTGTTGAGGTACATCACGAGCGTGCCCACACGCTGGCCGCCACGCTTGAGGATGGTGGGGGTGCCCGGCTGGGCCGGGTCGAAGTAGTCGTAGTGCGGCTTGTATTCGGCCCCCGGGCGGTAGCGCAGCACCTGCAGGCCTTCGCCGTTTTCCAGCGGCCAGTTCAGGAGCCGCGCGATGCGCCGCTCGATGCGGTCGCACAAGGGGAATTCGCCGCGCTGGAAGAACATGCCGTCGCTGGTGCGCGCGGCGTTGACCTCGCTGGTGCCGGTATCGGTCTTCACCGTGAGCGAACGCTCCAGCCGCGTGGCCGCCAAGGCCATCAGTTCATCACATTCCTGGTGGCTGAGGACGTTGGCAAACACCACCACGCGTGGCTGCTCGAGGCTGAAGACCACCTGCACCTGGGCATCGCCCACGTCGATGACGGTGGGCTCGCCGTGCAGCGAGGGGGCGGGCACCGGCTTGTCGTAGAGCGCTGCCGTGCCGCGTTCGTAGATGGCCTCGGGATCAATGCCCCGTTCGGCCAGGAACTTCTCGAGCGTCTGCTCCAGCGCCTGCAAGGCCACATCTTCCTGCCACCCGCTGGCCGTCATGGACTTCAGCACGGCCTCCGGGCCGTGCCCGGCCGTCACCTGCTCGGTGATCCACTGCCGCAGCTCCGGGGTGATCGTCTGGTTCATGGCGGGCCCCTTGTTCGTCATGCGCTTCATTGTGCTACGCAGGCTCGCGGCGGCGGAAGACGAGCCGGTCACGTTCGGACGCGCCCGGGTCGAAGGCATACCCGTCGCGGTCGAAGCCCTGGAGTTGCTCGGGCAAGAGGGCCTGGGTGTCGATGGCATAGCGTGCCATCCGCCCACGGGCGCGCTTGGCATGGAAGCTGATGATCTTCCAGGCGCCGCCCTTCCAGTCCTCGAAGACGCAGTGCACCACGCGGGCCTTGAGCGTCTTGAGGTCCACCGCCTTGAAATACTCCTCGGAGGCGAGGTTGACCACCACGGGCGACGCATCGGCCTGGAGGCGTCTGTTGAGGTAGTCGGCGATGCGCGAACCCCAGTACGCGTACAGGTCCTTGCCGCGCGGAGTGGCCAGGCGCGTGCCCATCTCCAGGCGATAGGGCTGCAGGCGATCGAGCGGACGCAGCACGCCGTGGAGGCCGCTCAGGATGGCCACATGCTGCTGCGCCCAGTCGAGCTGTTCGGGCTTGAGCGTGCGGGCCTCCAGGCCGTCGTAGACATCGCCGTTGAAGGCCAGCACGGCCTGCTTGGAATTGGCCGCCGTGAAGCGTGGCGACCAGGCCGCATAGCGCCCGACGTTCAGCGTCGCCAGCGCATCGCTGAGCGACATCAGCTGGGCGATTTCAGTCGGCGTCTTCTGGCGCAGGTGGTCGATGAGCTCGGCAGCCTCGTCCACGAAGACGGGGCGGGTGTGGGTGGCCACGTGGGCGGGGGTGTCGTAGTCGAGCGACTTCGCAGGCGACAGCAGGAACAGCATCGGGCAAGCGGCAAGGGCGTAAAGTGGAGAAGGTTACCAGCCCGCCCCGTGATCCACATGACGGCCCCGAACATCTGTCCTTGCGGCACCGGCCGCGCCTACGCCGACTGCTGCGGCCGCTGGCACAGCGGTCCTGCGCATCTGGATGCCCCCGATGCCCAGGCCCTGATGCGATCTCGCTACAGCGCCTATGTCATGGGCTTGCACGACTATCTGCTCGCCACCTGGCATCCAAGCACCCGACCGACGGCGCTGGAACCCGACCCGCCGGGCCTGCGATGGCTGGGCCTGGATGTGAGAGGCCATTGGCGCGATGACGACACCCACGAACGTGTCGAGTTCGTGGCCCGCCACAAGCTGGCCGGCCGCGCGCACCGCCTTCACGAGCACAGCCGGTTCGTTCTTGAGGACGGCCGCTGGTACTACGTGGACGGCAACACCACCTGAGCGGTGCGCAGCAGACTCAGGGGACCGTCAGCGCTGCCGGACGCGTGTCGCGGGGAGTGACAGCCGAGGCCCGCTCTGCACAGACCACCTCGATCTTCACGGTGAACACGCTGCCGCGCCCAGGCTCGCTGTGCACCACGATCTCGCCACCCATCAGTGACACCAGCTCGCGCACGATGGCCAGGCCCAGGCCAGTGCCCCCGGACGCCGAGCCCGGGGCCTGCGCGAAGCGCTCGAACAGGCGATCGCGCACGGCCGCGTCCACCCCCGGGCCCGTGTCGCGCACATGCAGCACCAGACGACAACGGGCCGGGCCGACAACCTCGGGCGGATCCAGCGCCAGCACGACGCTGCCATCGGCCGTGAACTTGATGGCATTGGACAGCAGGTTGCCGAGCACCTGCCTTGTGCGCATCGGATCGAGCATCACCGGGTCAGCCCAGACTTCCTCGCCCTCGACGCGCAAGGCCAGCCCCTTGGCCTGCGCGGCCGGCCGGAATTCATCCGCAAGCTCGTGCACCAGCCTTTGCACACTGACGGACGTTTCATGCAGCGTGATCTTGTGCGCCTCCAGCTTGGCGGCGTCGAGCAGGTTGTTGAGCAGCTCCACGAGCCGATCGGCCGAGCGCCCCATGGCCTCGACCAGGCGCCGGGCCTTGGGATTCAGCGATTCGTGCCGCAACAGCGACAAGCCTCCGGAGATGCCCGCCAGCGGCGTGCGCACCTCATGGCCCATCTCGGCGAGGAAATCGGCCTTGGCCGCCGTAGCGGCGCGGGCCGCGTCGCGCTCGGCCTGCAGCTGGCGCTCCACCACGCGGCGGGCCTGCACGTGCTGCTGCAGCCGCCGGTTGAACAGCAGGCTGACGCCCAGTCCGATGACGAAGACCACGAGCAACGGCACACCAACCCCTAGCACCTGCGACCAGCTCAGCCCGGCATGGAACTCGGTACGCAGCCAGATGTTGGCCAGGGCCGCACGCTCGTTCTCGGGGATCGCATCCAGCCCGCGACGCAGGGCCTCGGCCAGTTCGGGGCTGTCGCCGCGCACGGCAAAATACAGTTCGCTGGGTCGCCCTTCCACGGTGCCCGACACCTGCAGCTGACCCAGGAAGCGGCGCTTGATCAGGCTGGCTGCCACTTCGAGGTTGGTGATCATCGCATCGGCGTCTCCACGCGCGACCGTGAGCATGGCCGCCTCGACGGTCTCCACCTCCAGCAACCGCACGGCGGGCGCTTCGCGCTGGATCACCGGGATCAGGTAGTGCGCGCGGTCGATGGCCAGCGTGCGCCCCGCCAGCGAGGCCACATTCGGCCAGCCGCCATCGAGCCGACTGACCAGCACCGAAGGCGCCGAATAATAGGGGCCGACGAAGCTCGCAAACTCCATGCGCGGGCCTGTGCGCACCGCAGACAACATCACGTCGATCTGGCGCTCGCGCACGCCCGAGAGGCCCTGCTCGAACGTGCGCTGCGGCTCCAGCCGGTAGCGCAGCCCGGCGTTGTCCGCCGCGCGCCGGAAGAGCTCGATCGCAAAACCTGCGGGTTCGCCGTCGTCACCCAGGGCATTGATGGGCCCGAAGCCCTGGTCGAAGCCGATGCGCAACTCACCGCGTTCGGCCAGCTTGCGCCTCAGCGCCTCGTCCACGGCGGGCGCAGGCTCTGGCGCCAGGGCAAGGTAGCGCGGCTGCCAGGCCGCCACGAGCTGGTCCATCCAGCCCGGGTCGATGGCACGCAGCGCCGCGTTCAGGGCTTGGTGCAGCGGCGCCGCCGATCGCGGCACCCCGAAGTGCAGCTGGCCCTGCCCGAGCGCAACCCGGCGCAGGACCTGGAGGTTGTCGATGCGCTCGACCTCGATCACCCGGTGCGCGGGCGCCAGCGCGCCCAGGTAGACATCGGCCCGTCCCTCGGCCACGGCCTGGACTGCCGCACGCGTGTCATCCACCTCCACCAGACCTGCGCCCGGGTAACGGGTCAGCAGGTACTCGTGGGCCGCATAGCCACGCTCCACGGCCACACGTCGGCCACCGAAATCGTGGTTTTCGGAGAAGTCGGTCATGCCGAGCCGCCCGATGTAGGCCATGGGCAGCTGCACATAGCTGTCGGTGAACAACAGTTCCGCTTCGCGCTGCGGGGATCGGGCCAGCGAGGGCAGGACGTCGATCTCGCCCGCGCGGGCCGCTGCCATCACCGAGGGGAAGTCACGGAAGGTCTGCACCTGCACCGTCATGTGCAGCATGCGCGCCAGTGCCTGCGTCAGGTCGCCAGAAAGCCCGGTGTAGCGTCCGTCGCCATCCACCCAGTCGATGGGCTGCCAGTCCTGCACGACGCCCACGCGCAGCGCGCTGCGACCGTCGCGCCAGGCGATGAATTCGGCCGTGGGCGACACGCGCGGCAGCGTCTGCAACTCAGGCAGCGGCTGTGTCTGCGCATGAAGCGCAGGCAAGACCGTCGCCAGTGCAGCCAGGCCAGCCAGCTGAACGCAACGACACAGCCCGGAAAGCCAGCGGCGGGGCCCGAAGGCCCTCGCGAACACAACTTGAACACCAACTGCCCAGTGAACCAGGCCGGCCATGCGGCATCCCCTGCAGATCGAAGGTGGGCCCGCCATCCTGCCGTGCAGCGGGTCTTGCGTGAAACCATTGTGCAGCCCGACGCGTTGCTGCACCATGGTTTGCAACCCGCAGCGTGCGCATCACGCGCAAGGTCAGCGAGGACTTTGTCACAAATTGGCACAATTCGCCGGATGCCCCTGGATTCAGACACCTGCAAGGTCCTGTACCTCGACGATCACCTGGTGGCGATGGACAAGCCGGCCGGACTGCTCGTGCACCGCTCGCCCATTGCCAGCGCAGACACCCGCTTTGCCATGCAGATCCTGCGCGACCACCTGGGCCGCGCCGTCCATCCCGTGCACCGCCTGGACCGCGGCACCTCGGGCGTGCTGCTGATGGCCCTCGATCCCGACACGGCGCGGGCGCTGTCGCGCCAGTTCGAGGCCCATGCCGTGCGCAAGCACTACCTCGCGCTGGTGCGCGGCTGGCCCGCGGCGCACGGCGAGATCGACCACCCTCTGCGCCGCATCGACGAGGGGGCTCCGCGTCACGACCGCGGCCGCGCCACCGACGCCCAGCCGGCGCTGACCTGCTTCCGTCGGCTGGCCCGGCTGGAGTGCGACAGTCCGCTGCCGCCCCACCCCACCGCCCGCTATGCCCTGGTGTCCGCAGAACCCCGCAGCGGTCGCCAGCACCAGATCCGCCGCCATTTCAAGCACCTGAGCCACCCGCTCATCGGCGACGCCACCTACGGCAAGGGCGACCACAACCGGTGGTGGGCGGATCGACTGGGCGTGAGCCGACTCTGGCTGCACGCGGCCGCCCTGCATCTGACACACCCGGTGACCGGCGAGGCCCTGAGCTTGCGGGCCCCGCCGGGGCCCGAGTGGCGCACCCTGCGCGCCGACCCTGGCTGGGTGGAGGACGACGGGCTCGTCCTCGACGCGTTGCTGGGCCGCTGAGGTCCCCCTCAATCCAGTCCCAGCAAGCCCCTCGCCAGCTGGTGCACGCGCTGCCCGGGCTGCGCGAGCGTCTCCACGACGCTCAGGTGGTGCGTGTGCGGGATGGCCTCGCACACCGGCACGGCCTTCGGGCCCCAGCGATCCCGGATGAGCTGGTTCTGGCGCAGGAACTCCTCGCTCTCCTGCGCGCCCACGGTGGCCAGCAAGGGCACCGACGGTGCCGGGAAATAGGCCGGGCTCAGGCGGGCCACGGACTGCGGCGTCAACAGCAGATCCGATTTCAGGAAAGGGGTGTGACGAACGGGATCGAGGTCGAAGACCCCTGAGATCGAGAGTGCCCCCTTGACCAGATCCTCCGGCAGTCCTGCATCCACCTGGCGCCAGCGACACGACACCATCATCGCCGCCAGATGCCCGCCCGCCGAATGCCCGGCCACGATGATGCGGTTCGGGTCGCCCCCATGATCTGCCGCATGCTGCCAGGTCCACACCAGGGCACGCACCATCTGCATCACGATGGTCTCGATCGTCACACTGGGACACAGGGCGTAGTTGGGCACCACCACGCAGGCCCCTGCGTCCACGAAAGCCGGGGCGATGAAGGAGTGGTCCGCCTTGTCCAGTGAACGCCACCAGCCACCATGAATGAACACCAGCACCGGGGCACCGGGTTTTCGGGCCGGGAAGACGTCCAGCGTCTGCGCTGCCCCCGGACCGTAGGCGCGGTCCAGGGCGGGCGAGAGCCGCGCGCGCGCCTGGGCCGAATCGCTCGCCCAGCGGGCGAAGATCTCCGCATGCTCCGGAATCCGGGCGCGGTTGTTGTATTGAACGTCGAGCCACTGCGGGTCGTAGGCGGGGGTCATGCACATGCTCCTTGCGAGGGTTTGCGTCGGGTCGTGGCCAGCTTTCTATACTGACCGGCTGCTTTGCACCAGAGGAGCACCGCCATGAACATCACCGTGCTGGGGATCGGCCTGATGGGCCTGCCCATGGCCCAGCGCCTGCGCGAGGCCGGATTCGCCGTCACGGCGTGGAACCGCACGGTCGAGAAAGCCATGCGCCTGGCCTCGCACGGCGCGCGTGTCGCACACACGGCGGCGCAGGCCGTGCGCGAGGCCGACGTGGTGATCACCATGCTGGAGAACGGCGACGCTGTCGAGGCGGTCCTCTTCGGCCAGGGCGTGGCCCAGGTGCTCAAGCCCGGCACCCTCGTGATCGACATGAGCTCGATCAAGCCGGCCCAGGCCCGCGACCACGCCCGCCGCCTGGCCGAGCATGGCTGCGCGCACCTCGACGCCCCCGTCTCGGGCGGCACCGTGGGGGCCGAGGCTGGCACGCTGGCCATCATGGCCGGCGGCGACGCCGCCGATTTCGCGCGCGCCCAGCCCGTCTTCGCCCCGCTGGGCCGCGCCACCCATGTGGGCCCGCACGGCGCCGGGCAACTGGCCAAGCTGGCCAACCAGATGATCGTGGGCATCACCATCGGCGCCGTGAGCGAGGCCTTGCTGCTGGCCGCCAAGGGCGGGGCCGATATGGGCCGGGTGCGCGCCGCCATCCGGGGCGGCTTTGCCGAAAGCCGCATCCTGGACGTGCACGGCCAGCGCATGGTGGACCGCGACTTCGCCAAGCGTGCCGCGATGAGCGTGCAGCTCAAGGACCTGCGCAACGCCCTGGACACGGCCGACGCGCTTGACTTCCAGGCCCCCATCACCAGGCTCTTCGCCGAGCTCTACGCAGACGGCATCGACCATGGCCTCGCCGAGTACGACCATTCCGCCCTTTTCGTCGAGCTCGCCCGGCGCAACGGCATGAAATGATTTGCTAGAATTGCCGGCTACATCGGGCCGATAGCTCAGCTGGGAGAGCGCTGCGTTCGCAATGCAGAGGTCGGGAGTTCGATCCTCCTTCGGTCCACCAAGATTCGCACAGGCACCCGCGTCGTACCGGGTGCCTTTTTCATGCCCGGCCGCCGGCCGTGCGGAACCTGCTCCCATCCCATCGACTCCATCGAGGCTCCGCGTCCATGACGCGCGCCGATGGCGCGTGGCCTCTCCATGATCCAGATCTCGGGACTTCACCTGTCCTACCCCTTGCGCGGTGAACGCATCGACGTGCTGCGCAACGTCGACCTGACGGTGAGTGCCGGCCAGCGGGTGGCCATCGCCGGCCCGTCCGGTTCGGGCAAGACCTCGCTGCTGCTGGTGCTCTCCGGCCTCGAGCGCCCGGACGCCGGCACGATCCGCATCGACGGCATCGACCTCAGCGCCCTGGACGCCGACGGGCTGGCCGACCTGCGGCGCGACCGCATGGGCATCGTCTTCCAGTCCTTTCACCTGCTGCCCAGCCTGAGTGCGCTCGACAACGTCTGCCTGCCGCTGCAGATGGCCGGACAGGCTGCGCCCGAGGCGCGGGCACTGGAGTTGCTCGACCGCGTCGGCCTGGCGGCGCGGGCCCACCACTACCCCAGCCAGCTTTCGGGGGGCGAGCAGCAGCGTGTGGCGATTGCACGCGCCCTCGTACACCGCCCGCGGCTGGTGCTGGCCGACGAGCCCACCGGCAATCTCGACGACCACACCGCCGAATCGGTTCGCGACCTGCTGTTCCAGCTCAACCGCGAGCTGGGCACGACGCTCGTGCTGGTGACGCACGACCTGGACTTCGCCGCCCGCTGCGACCGGGTGCTGCGCCTGCACGACGGCCGCCTGCATGAACAGCCCCCTGCCGCCCCGGTGAGCCATGCGCTTCCTGCTTAGCCTCGCGTGGCGGGACCTGCGCGCCAGCGGTCGCCGGCTGTGGATCTTCTGTGCCTGCCTGATGCTGGGCGTGACGCTCATCACCGCTGGCGGCGGCCTGTACGGTCAGATGGACCAGGCCCTGCGCGCCGACGCCCGCTTGCTGTTCGGCGGTGACGTCGAGGTGGAGTCGGCCACGCCGCTCGATGCAGACACCGTGACCTGGATGCAGCAATCCGGCGCACGCGTCTCGCGCCTGGTGGAACTGCGCTCCATGCTGCGCACGGCCGATGGCCGGGCCCAGCTCATCGAGCTGCAAAGCGCCGATGAACACTACCCGCTCTACGGCAGCGTCGAACTGTCGCCGCCCGCTGCATTGGACGAAGCACTCCAAGAGCGCGAGGGGGTCTGGGGCGCCGCCGTGGATGCCGCACTCGCGCAGCGACTGGGATTGAGCCCGGGCGATGGTGTGGAGATCGGCGACCTGACGCTGGAGGTGCGCGCGCTGATCGTGCGTCAACCCGACCGCAGCCTGCGGGCCGACTGGGCCGGCGCACCCGTGCTGGTGGCCGAAGGGGCCCTGCAGGCCACCGGCCTGATCCAGCCGCTGAGCCGGGTGGACTACCTCTACCGCATCGCCACGCCCCAGGCGCCCGCCGCCTGGCGCGCGGACTTCGTGGCGGCCTACCCCGCGCTCGACGTGGAAGTGCGCACCTTCGAGGAGCGCAGCGCGCGCATGGCCGAGGTGCTCGGGCAGATCGGCTCGGGCCTGCTGCTGATCGGCTTTTCGGCCCTGTTCATCGGCGGGCTGGGCGTCTACAACAGCGTGCAGGCCTACCTGAACGGCAAACTGGCAACGCTGGCCACGCTGCGCGCCCTGGGTCTGCGTGACGCGCGGCTGGCCGCGCTGGTGGTGCTGCAGATCCTGATGCTGGCGCTGTTGTCCAGCGCCGCCGGCGTGCTGCTGGGCAATGCGCTGGCCCTGCTGGGGGCCTGGGTGGCCGCCGAGCGGCTGCCCCTGAGCCTGGCGCCGGCCGCGCTCGTGCCGGCGTCGCTGGCGGCGCTGGCCTTTGGCACGCTCACCGCACTGGCGTTTTCGCTGCCCGCACTCGGTCGGGCCCTGTCGGTGTCGCCGGCCATGCTCTTCCGCGGGATGGACGCCGGCGCCCTGCGCATGCCCTGGCAGGCTGTTGCCCTCACCGGGGCCGTGGCGGCCCTGGGCGTGGTGATGCTGGCCGTCCTTCTGCCCGATCCGCGCTTCGCCCTGGCCTTTGTCGCGGCCACGGCGCTGCTGCTGATCCTGCTCGAGGGCATCACCCGTGCATTGCGCCGCGTCGCAGGGTGGTTGCAGGCCGGCTCGCGGGGCCGCTTGCCGCTGGCCGTGCAACTCGCCCTGTCCGGGCTGCGGCAGCCCGCGTCGCCCTTGCGGGCTGCCCTGCTGTCGCTGGGCACGGCCCTGACGCTGCTCGTGGCCTGCACCCTGGTGGTGGCCGCGCTGCTGCGCACGGTGAACGAGACCGTGCCCGACAACGCGCCGGCCCTGGTGCTCTATGACGTGCAGACCGACCAGATCGACCTGCTGCGCGATACCCTGGCCGGCTCCCCCAGCTTGCGGGAGGTTCGCACCGCGCCGCTCGTGCTGGGCCGGCTGGCCGAGGTCAACGGCGAGCGTCTGCGCGACAGTGATGATGCCGAGCGCGCGCTGGAAGCCCGCGACGAGCACAAGCTGAGCAACCGCGCCGGCAACGTCGATGACGTGATCCTCAAGCAAGGCGCGTGGTGGCCCGAGGACTACCGCGGCCCGCCGCTGGTGGCCATGGAAGACCGGGAGGCCGAGCAACTGGGCCTGCAGGTGGGCGACCGGCTGCGCTTCGAGATCCTGGGCGATTCGCTGGACGCCGAACTCGTCGCCATCTACGGGCAGCGCCGACTGCAGGCCCGGCTGTGGCTGGAAGGCATCTTCTCGGACGGCGCGCTCGACCCCTACATCACGCGGCATGTGGGTGCTGCCTACCTGGCCCCCGGTGAGGCCTTGCAGGCGCAGGACCGCCTGGCCGCCGTCGCTCCCAACATCGTGAGCGTGCGCACCGAATCACTGCTGCGGGAAACGCGCGCCCTGATGGCGCGCGCCGGCACGGGCCTGGCCGTCGTGGCCGGGGTGTGCCTGGGAGCGAGCCTGCTGGTGCTGGCAAGCGTGGTGGCGGCCAGCCGCACGCGCCAGGTCTATGACGCCACCGTGATGCATGCTCTCGGCGCCCGACACTCCACCTTGCGGCAGGTGCTGTACTGGGAATACGCCTTGCTAGCCCTCGTGACGGCGGGCTTTGCGGTGGTGTGCGGCAGCACGCTCGCGACGGGCTTGCTGGTGTGGCGCATCGAACTCGACCCGAGCGGCCTGTACTGGACCGCGATGATCACGGCCCTGGGCGTGAGCGGCCTGAGCCTCGGTGCAGGGGCACGCTATCTGCTCGGCCAGATGCGGTTGAGCCCGGCGCTGTTGCTGCGATCAGCTCACTGACACGGCGAGGCGAAGGTCCAGCGCCCTGGACCTCCACACGCCATCGGCTGCGTCGACCATGACGACCTGGGTCTCAGGATGCTGTTCGAGCCAGGCGCGACTCCAGTCGGCCCCACCCACCATCATCGCCGCCCCCATGCCATTGACGGCATCGATGCGGTTGCTGACCAGGGCCAATCCGCGCAGCCCCCGCGTCGGGTGGCCAGTGCGCGGGTCCAGGATGTGATGCAGGCGCTGCCCCTGGTGCCACCGGAAACGTTCGTAGTCGCCAGAGGCAGCCACCACACCGCGATGACTCAGTTCCACCTGGCCCAGCAGGGTCTCTGGTCGTCGTGGATCGCGCAAGCCGACACGCCACGGCCGGCCGTCCACGAGGCCGTGCACGAGCACATCGCCCCCTCCGTTGACAAGCGCTCCTTCAACACCGTGCTGGACGAGAACTTGCAGGCCCGCCTGCAGGATGGGGAGCTTGGCCACACCACCCAAGTCGATCTGCACACCGCGGCGTTGCAGCCAGGCGGTCCCAGCGTCTTCGTCGAGCGCGAGTGCGTCGATGCCCACGAGCCCGCGTTGGGCCCGCAGCACACTCTCATCGGGTACACCTCGCGCCCCCGGACGAAAGTCCCAGGCCTGAAGACTTCCCACGGTGACGTCGAATCGCCCTTCGCTGGTCTCGGCAAGCCGGCGAGCGGCCTGCAGCACAGTCATCAGCTCGTTCGGCACCACGATGGCCGCACGCCCCGTGGCCCGGTTCAGAGCGCTGACGACACTGTCCGGGCGGTAGCGACTCATCATCGCTTCAAGCTGTGCCATGCGGTCGAAGGCGGCTTGATGGGCGTGCGCTGCGTTGGGGGAGCTCAGGCCCTGCACGACCAGATCGACACGCGTGCCCAACATCACGCGCGACGCGCGATGCACGGCACCGCGGGCACGTGCTGCCGGGAGCCAGCACGCGCCGGTGATCCCCGCAAGCGTGCCGACGAACCGTCGCCGGGTCGGCGAACTCACAAGGGCCCCTTGCACAGCCATGGCAGGTCCTCTTCTATCTGGACCGATCGACCATGTACTGCACGGCGGCCTTCATCTCGTCGTCCGTGAGGGCGGGGTTGCCACCCTTGGCCGGCATCAAGCCTTTGGATCCGGTGTAACCCTCAATGGAGTGCTTGAAAAGCGCGTCCATGCCCTGGGCGATGCGCGGCTCCCAGTCGGCCTTGTCGCCCGGCTTCGGTGCACCGGCCACGCCGGCGGCGTGGCAAAGCGCGCAGGTCTTGTTGTAGATGGATTTGCCCAGGGTGTTCTCTGCAACGGCCGGTGCCGGTGCAGGGG
>Ga0114986_1000406_pt1 | contig 12168 bp, 8 predicted proteins | sample Shrwel1BS1Day17_FD_96988 | JGI IMG/M metagenome (GOLD analysis project Ga0114986, IMG submission 96988) | Subsurface microbial communities from deep shales in Ohio, USA - Utica-3 well 1 S-1-Day17 | ecosystem: Environmental > Aquatic > Deep subsurface > Shale gas/oil reservoir > Produced... | reverse complement strand
TCCCGACGTGTTCAAGATGTACGAGGAAAAAGCCAAGGAAATGGGCTTTTCCGGGGCCGCCTGCGGCGCCATGGTGCGCAGCTCCTACTGGGCGGACCAGCAGGCCCATACCGCCGGCGTGGTTGTGAATTCCAACGATAAAAGCTACTGAACAACGATATTGGCTACTCTCCATAGATAAACGCTACCGGAGAGCCCATGGAGACCTTGCCGAGCTTTCCCAGCCTGACGCCGGATGAGCGGATTTGGCGACTGGATTGGTTTGGTGAGTGTGCCTATCCGGGCGCCGTCCGGCGCTACGCCCAGCCCAGCATCAAAGTCGTCCTCTCTCCCCTGCGGTGTGATCCAACCGATCACGCCGCACTTCTACTCCCCGACTGCACCGACTACCAGCACCAACATAGCGCTTGGGCACCGATTGCGGCCCTGCCCATGCTGGCCATCGGCGATCTGTGGCAAGCGGGTCGCCAGATCGCCTCCCCCGACTACCAGGTGGAAGTGTTCAAAGGCCTGTCCATTAATCCCGAGTCTGCAGCCTTCGTGAAGGCAGGCCTTGCGCTTGAGGAGCACTTCCTCCTGCCATTGAGCCACCATCCCTGGCATCGGCATCACACCCAGTCCTACTGCGTGGCGATCTCGCTGGGTGGCCAACGCCGGTTGCTGGTACCGTGCGTGGAGATCATCCGCTTCTACTTCGGCTCCTCCAGCAACTTTCTCCAGCGCCTATTCACGGCACCATTGGCCCAGGAAAGCCTCTGGACCCATAAGCACTTCAATCCAGCCACCCGACATCTCCACCTGGTACTGGCCAACCGCCTGTCAGGCCTATCCGCGCCGGACATCGGACGGATTGCCGAGAGCAAATTTGCCTGGCGTGCCGCGGTGGGGATTTATGCCTCCTGCCAGAAGGCTACGGCAACCGGACACCCGGCCTATCCCTACACCGGATTCCCCTTCGAGGGAACCTCCGACCTGGTGGCAAGCGGGCTATGGTTGCCCTTTGGCGATCAGGAAAACGCCACCTTCCTGGCGTACCGACTCCGCTCCTGCTCTCATCCGTTCCCGTTCCTTTCTCTGTCCTATGAGGCCAGCGATCGGAAAGCACGGTATGGCCCTGCGGAGAAGTCAGGTACTAGGGACAAGATATTTTCCCGAAGCAGCCCCCGCGGACAAAAGAGCGAGGTGGCAGAAAGTGACCCTCGCGCCAACAGAGCGCAACGCATGGGAGCGCTCACGGTTCAACATCGCTTTCCCGACCTGCATCACAAGCAGGTCTGGCGAGAGAAGATCGAGGCTATGCCACAGGCTGATGTATACCTACGGCGTGCAGATGGGAGTTTGGAACAAGTGGCGTTTGGGGAATCAGAAGGGCATTCCACCGCATCGGCGATTGACGTGGCCCAGCCAGCCTTTGGGGAGGCCACATCCAAGGATGCATCACTACCTTGGTTTGTACGCGTGGGGCTGAAGCAGATTACAGCAGATCCGGCCTACGCGTCGGCCAACCAGGTTACAAAGATTGTTTCCTCGGTGGGGATGACTCACCCTGTGTTCAGTTTGCCGGTAGTGATTGACCAGGATGGAGTGATCGATGCCAACCTACTATTCACAAGAGCGGATGGGGGGACACGCCAACGGCGGGGGTGCTTTATAGAGGTTACAGGTTCTGGCCAAAAGCAGAATTATCTAGTGATCTTAGAAGGAAATATCCAGAGGGAGATCCCTACCGTTTATCCAATAGACAGGACTGAGATAGCGGCCTTGATGCGTATTAGCATGAAACCTGCCACTCATTCGCGCTAGGAACGCTCCCCAATGTCTGCTATCTGATGTCTTCGGCAAAGGCCTACTTTTGGCCGGACTCGGTCAGCACACCTTCGACAAGAGTACGTTGACCGGACGGGTTTCTGCTCATCTGGTATTGGACTCCAGGGATATCTCTACAAATGCAGATCCCACCAGTCCAGTTAGGACTACTGTAAAAACAGTAGTCAGCTCGTTGGAACGAGTACTGCGACTCATCTGTTCTGCGAACTCGCCTCGTCATACAGCGCCGTCGCTTCGATGAATTCCAGCAGTCTCTTTTTCAATGATTCCAAATTCTTCAATTCACATTGCCATACGACTAACACACGCCAACCCATGCTCTCAAGGAGGCGGACGTTATCTGCATCTCGCTGACGGTTACGTTCAATCTTCTCTTTCCAGAAGGATTCCCGAGTCTTGGGTAGTTTTCCATATCTGCAATCGTTGTGACCATGCCAGAAGCACCCCCTGACATCAATAATCTTCCTGCGCCCCGCCATAACGATATCCGGCCTACCTGGTAATCCTTTGACATACAGACGGTAGCGGTATCCCATCCCAAAGATCAGCCGCCTCACTAATATCTCGGGTCCCGTGTCCTTGGATCGAACCTTCGACATAATTTCGCTTCGCTTCTCTTTTGAGCGGGTATCCACCATCTACTTGGCTTCCACAGATCGGGCGACGATCATGATAACGAGCCCGGCACTTAAATATAACCGGACCGGCCAAACCCAATTTGGTCCCAGTATCTCTCCTGAGCGAGCAACGAAACGAGCTTCAATCGTTGATTATTCAAACCGGCTATCCTTCCAGTACTGCAAAATTAGGCAGATAGCGATACATCTCTACAAAGTGATTTGCTTCACCCTCTGGGATCGTGCCCAACTCTAGGCTAGCTCCCGGAGCGAGAGGCAACTGACTCTCAAGTTTTTTAAATTCTCGAACTGTCAGTTTCGGCACAGTAATTCGAACAGGACGTGGCGGGTCGATAAGAAAGTCAAGCGCCTCAAAATGACAAGAACATAGAGCTTCCTGTTCTTCTGCAGCGCAAAAAACTCCAACAACCGTTGTCATCTTTGCACCGTCTTCATATTCAAACTCACAAATTGGGTGAAAACCTATATCGTCACCGCAATTATCAATAGGGTTCGAATTGCGAATTGCCAATGCCGCTTCTATCTCTCTTACGACCATTTGGCGACTGAGAGCACCAAATTGCCATCCATATAATTGCTCTTCTATCGTATCGGTTGGAACACGATCTCTTCCAAAGTCGGTAAAAAAGCGCTCCAACGCGCTGGCTGTATTATCTTGCTCTGCCTGAGCGATTTGAGGAGCCTTCATACACTGCACCGAAACAACTAAAACGGTCCCTGATTGGGCACGTCGCGCCACTATGCTCAGATCTTGTAGCGTTTCAGTTGTGAGCGGATCGTCGTAATCTAGCCATAAGAAATGCTTGCAATTCCAATCAAGATGTAGCAGAGCTTCACCGGACTTTTTGTATTCAACGGGAATTTGAAATGGCTTGTTTTCTTCAATGCGCTCGCGAGCTGACACCGCTTGCTCTATGGATATCATTTTTTTAATGCCAAGTGCGCGGTGAAATAAAACAAAGTCGGAAAACCAGACCGACCCAAATCCAACGTAAACATATTCTTCGATACGTCCAAACGGACGTAACCTGCGAAACAGGTCGCACAGCATGCGGCGTTCTGCATGTTTCGCAGGTCGTAACGAATAGTCAATGCGCCGAAAGCTTGCGCTCATTTCCCCCCCATACGCTGATAGATCAGCTCGAAGGAGCGCTCTCCGACCGCTTTGGCCGATCCTACAGATAGCTCTTCCATCAAAAACTCTACCTGATCCAGTGGCTTGGAATACTGGATTTTTACTGTTCTCGGTCCTTTAGTAATGCTTCCCCTCGGCGGAGCGACAAAGGTCGCACGACTTGGCAACTCCTCTGGCTTAATCGTTCTTGCTTTATTTACATAATTCAACAGGGGGCTATTCTCACGCGTATATTCATCAATATCGGAATCAAGATCGTTTAAGAAGGTGATAACCGGACGCATCATCTCGACCATGCGCCCAAAGGTCCTCATCCATATTGGGCTGTCCTGGTCGACATCTGTTTTCGTCGTATTCCACGGCACGCGTGCCGAATCGTTGGAATCGAAAGAAACGATTCCCCTGAATCGTGCAAATTGATTGTGATAGTTTGGGATAACTAAGGAGCTCGATTGCTCCTCAATCAATCCCCAACCCGTCATAGTTCTTCGATCTGCTTCAAGAATTACTCTCCCGTTACATATCACATACCATCCAGCTTCACGTGGAGAACTAGGACCTACACCGACATATATTCTGACCTTGACCGGCTCTTCGTTATCTTGCTCGAAAAGGATTTCATCAATTCCGGGAGAGAACGTTCCGTCATCCATTACCAATAGATAAAGGCTTGTCGCATCAATATGGGTTCCATTCACTTTTATGGACAACCCGCCCGCCACGAACTGGCGGTGCTTTGATTTGATTAAGCCAATAATCATGGTTTCAAAATTCTTTGTTGAGAAACGCGTAGCAACCTCTGGCCGCAAATTCGTTACAAGAATTTCCGTGCCAGGGTTATCACGAGAAATATTCTCATTTGGCTCAAAAGTAGCCCAAGGAAAATGCCATCCCTCTTGGCGCTCCCACTCGGAAACAGGAACATCGACGGCCCATGCATCTTGGGTCGTTGCCGAATGAACTAAGAAATGATCTCCGAATTTAAAAAGCGCTCTTTTCATACCGACGCCAAACTGCCCAATAGAATGGGGCGTACGCGGCGAGCCAGTCGGCCGACCGAACCTAAACGCATAGTTTTTAGCGGTTTCTCTATCAAAACCACCGCAATTGTCGGTTATACGAAATCTAGTTTTATCAAACTCGATTGAGACTTCACGCCCGTCGAATGGCCGGTCTCCATCACTTTTCAATGCTTTTGCGCCGTCAACCGAGTTGTCCACAAGATCAAGTACCGCTTGCTCCAATGCAATATCTCGGGTAAGCATCTCCACAAAAAAGGCCTTTGTTGGCTCAGCGCTAATTTGATCTATTCCTCCAACGTCAACCATTTTCAACTCCAATATTAGCTATACTTATAGCTGTACTACAGCTTTGTACTTTCTAGCTTGGGCAGATAGTGCGCCCAACAGTTGTAAGAAACCGTGATGGTCAGGCTGGATATTGTATGGATGGAACACTGCAAATCGTCCCTTATTAGTGTTAACAAATGGCCTTTCTCGTGTCACGTCTGCCACTGTTCACCGGCAATGGAGAACCGTCCTAGCACGATCTGCGCAATGTGTTTATATCGCTAGACCGTCCGAATAAAATGCACTGGCGCCCCCCATGAACTGGGCCGCCGTGCGCTATCGCTCCCAATAAACACCACGCCCAGCCGAAATAATCATGAAGAAAATCTGAGCCTTTCCCATTAACTAACAGTCAAGGATACCTCTTGCAAACCGCTTGAGTTGCTCCGTGTAGAATCGCTCTGTATTTTTGAATCAAGTAACGCAATTTTTTGAACACAAAAAATGAGAAGGGCGTAAATTTCGTTACGAATTTCTCTTGTCTGCCCTTCATCAATAGCGTCAATGCCGTGAACGAGGCCATTCATCTTTTTTGTGTGTTTAGACGCATTTTTTGTCGCTAGGGCCAACTTGGGACGCTCAGCTCCAAATATTTCTATGGCAACAGAGTTGTCGTTTAACCACCCAAGCATCATTTCAAGATTTAGCGTCTGGCGTTTTTTGTACTCTTCCGACAAGGCCTCCTTATTCTTTCTTTTGTTTTCCTCATCAACCCTTGCAAAATAATGATCCTTAACCGACTGAAACCTTCCCGAACTAACGATGAAGGTTTTTAGAGATTTTTCCAGTATCGACCTTAGCAACATAACGCACGCAATAGGTGCGGTAGATAGCTTCACTCTTGTCGCCTCAATGATGAAAGAATTGAGAATGTACTCGTGTGAAGTACACGGAAATTCTGGAGGCAAAAGCGTTTCCCAAGTTTGAATATGGAGATTTGGACTCGCGCCAGCGGCAGCTTGGCCCTTTGGGGATTGAGAGTTGGCTGCACCGGTGGTATTGGCTGCACCGGTGGTAGTCCCATTCCTCGTGGCAGCAGAAGATTGGGCACTATTATTTACAGAGGAAGTGCCTGCCCCTTTCTCTTTGGGCTTATGGAAAATATTACGTGCATCCCTTCTGTACTTATCCGCAAAACCCTGCAAATCCCCCTTGACGCGCATAAATAATTCACTTTCGGTGCGCAATGCGGTTTTGACCGTATTCCACGGAATTTTTGTTGAATCTTCAGAGACAAACCGCACAATAGCAACAAAGCCGTTATATTCTGAGTGCCATGCCCCAGGCTTCCACCCATATTCTTTAGCCTTGCTTGCCAAAACAATAACTCGGTCATTGCAAATGAAATACAGGCCAAACTCTTGTGTTAAATCTGTATTAACCGAGACCGAGTGGTTTTGCTCTGATCGGAAATAATATTTCTCATGGACTCCGTAGTCGATGAAAGCACGCACTCCATCTATCTCCAATAAAGCCTTATCTAGCTTTATCGCGCAATCCTTGCGCAAGGACGGAATGTAGCCTTGGATACGTTCGAACCTTTTAAAATAAGGGTTAGAAATACTTATTTTCAAACCTTTTGATGTATATACTGCGTAACGAACATTCAGGATCTCGACTGCCCTCTCGAACCATTCGTTACGCTCTATATCTTTAATTACATCAGGCTTTATCCCAGACACAATGAAGAGCGTATTACGCTTACCAGCCGTCTCGTAGACATCTCCAGTTATGGAATCCTTGCCAATCATTTGGCTACCGAATTTCATTTTGATAGCCGTATGGCCATCATCTGATGACATGGCATAATCTCTGCCAAACTTTAAAAGCGCTCTTTTAAGCCCGATACCATAATGACCGATTCCAAATTTATGGTTTGAGCTGTCGGCAATTTTCAGAGCTCTCGTTTTAAGTATTTCTTCATCAATCCCACCGCAGTTATCAAAAATGCAAATGGATTTTTGATCCAGGCGGATATGAATTTTAAAGCCGGAATAACTATTTGGCAGTCCGTATTTGTCAAAGTCGACGCCACTACTAAGCAACACATCACGTGCAGCGTCAATCGAGTTATCGATTAGATCAAGAATCGATTCAAGGACACTGATATCTGTTGTAAGGGTGCTTTCAAGAAAATGGGGGTTGACCGATGCTTGAACGTCAACCTTTCGCAACAGTTTTTTTACCATAACAACGCCTTATGCCAATATTCGAACTTGATCAGCCCCGCCTAGCCTGATCAATTTCCTATAAATCAGATTCAATATCCCCTCGGAAACCAAGGGCGAAACGCTGTTGCCGATCATTCTGAAACTATGCCATTTTGTGTTGTGAAAGCAGAACCAATCGGGAAAGCCTTGTAAGCGCGCTGCCTCGCGCACAGTGATTACTCTTGGCATCTCTGGATGCAAGGGGCGGACGGCCTGATGACTTCCTTTGTCTGCGCCTGTACCCGCCCTTAGGGTAGGGCACATGCCATCCCAAGATAGTTTTTTTGCACGACTAACTGGGTCGGTTTGCCCGGGTTGGACCGAGCCGTATCGCGCCCGTACCTCGGGAAGATGGGTGGTATCAAAATTGCCGGAAACGAAACCCTTGGAGAGATGCTCAAGCGCCACATCCCATCCCAAACCATTAATTGGTTTTGAGCGCATTTTCTGCGCGTATCTCGACGGCAGCGTGTTTTTGCGATATTGCCCCCAGCCGAGATTGCTTTTGTCTTTTTGTTGCGGCACCGGTTCGCCAATATCCGAAATTGCGTCGTATACCGTTGTTTGTGCTTCACTGATTTCCAGTATTTCCGATGCTGTTAGGTTTTCTATCGCAAGTGGGTCATATCCGATCACCACCACTCTTTTTCTTTTTGTGGGGGCGCCGAATTTTGAGGCATCTACTACGATGGGTGGCAGCACAACATACTTTTTATCAACCAAGCTGATCGCGTCGAATAGCTCTTGGGCGTTCTTACTGTCCAGCAACCCCTCTACGTTTTCCATGACGAAAAATTTAGGGGAAATGATGTTGACCGTCCTGAAGAAGTGTCGAATCAAGGATCGCCTGGGGTCGTCAATATTGCCTTTCCCCATGCGGCTGTAACCTTGGCAAGGCGGCCCGCCTATAACACCGTCAATTTCATGGCCTTGCAGCAACGAGGCCCAATCGGCTTCGCCCATTAAGGAAAGATCGCCAGTTTCTACTCTGGTGTTGGGGAAATTGCGCTTGTAGGCTGATTGAAGAGTCATATCGATATCGACCGCAATCGGAACTTCAAAACCAGCTTGTTTGGCGCCAAGACCAAAACCGCCACAACCACAAAACAAATCAACGATTTTCGCCACTTTTACCCCCTTTAGTACGTAAGGTCGAAGTGTACGGGAAATCAAAAGAAAACGCGACCGCTACCATATGCCTTCATGTAGTTCTACGTCGGCGAGGGTTTGAAATTTTCGATGCGTGAGTGTGCGCGGCCCCCCCCAAAAACCTTGCCACCGTAATATACCACCGTACTTGCACATACATCACGGCTGTGATTTTTTATCTCCGCAACGTCTCCCCTGAATTGATTAGGGGCTGACTTTAGAGTCCAACCTACCACGACAAGGAGATTGGACATGAAGAAGCGATTCACGTACGCCAATTCGAGAATGGCCTTACCAGCAAACGGTACCACTCCGGAGCATCTTCAAAATCCTTGAGCATCAGGTTGTAGCGCACCGTCTTGGACAACCAAGCATCCTGTAATCGCGGAGCCAAGTTACCTATCAGCCAAAGTCCGCAGAGCAGAACTTGGTGTCGCTCTGTCTGGCTGTGTTGTTCCACAGTCAGGCGTTTTATAGGTATGGGCAGGACTGGCAACCCAAGCTGTGCTGCTACAAAGTGCTGCAGCTTCCCATGGTTTGGCCGAGCCTCAACCATGAGGCAAAGCTGGTGCAGTACTGCGAAGAAGCCCAGGTCAAATAGCCCCGCCTGATCTGTTGCTTTCTCCAGCGACAGCAACATGGCATCGAACAGGTTATGTACCTCCTCGCTTGGGAAAAGTACTTCCCGCTCTTCTGCTTCCCGGAAATCAAATCTGCATGCATGGCAGACATACATCGGCCGGGCATCCTTCAACTCCCGCCCAAAGTCCCCTCGGTAGTGCATGATCGGGACCCCGCATGCTGGGCACGCATTCCACAGTTGAACTTGGTGATGGGGGCAGTAGGTAAAAAGCGCGACTCGCCACTGCTTGCGGAAATAGGGGATTACATCGGTTGCCAGACATTCTGGGCAGAACTGCTGACCAAACCCCGTGTGTCGCATACCGTAGTTGTTCACCGGCAATATCCAGCGCAGTTGTCCAGATGACTGGCGCCGTGAATAAAGCCGGGTCCGGTAGGTGGCCAGCGTTGTATGGAAAATATCCCAGTAGTTGGTACCGGTGTGCTTGCTAAGCGCCTGGAGCAGCCAGGGAGGGGCTGAACGGTCGATGTCCCGGTTCCAGGGAGACCTCTCGTTGCCAAAGAGCATCCAGCACAGTGTCTGGAGTTTGATTCCGTTGGCCTGGGCCACCCGCACTATCCATGAGGACAGCAGTTCATCCGGCAATGGCTTTGGATGGGCAGGCCATATCCTGCCGTAGGTCATTTCAGGTCCGCGGCTCCTTTCTACGTTCAGAAGGGGGAACCCAGTCGAGATGGTCGAGCAGCTTCTTGTCGATGCACTCCTTCTTGGTCTCCACTGCTTTGGTGGCGGCACCGATCAGCACCTGGGAGATTTCCCCCAGGTAGCCCTCGCTCATGGAGTAAATCTTGTCGGCAAGGGAGCCGTCTTTGAGGTTGGATGGATACTGCAAGGGAATGGCTCGCTCAAAGGTAGCCAACAGGCGTAGAAACTCCTGATCGTTGTGCCATCGAGGCAATAGGGCACGCTCAAAGCGGTTGGAAAGCTGGGCATCGGTCTGGATGGCCCGGAAAGCATCCCGAGTGCCCACGCCCACGATGGGAATCTCCAACTCGTTTCCCAGATACTTGATGACATTCAGGAATGCCTTCTGCTTGGTCATGGAGCCCGCCAGGATGTGGTGTATTTCGTCGATGACCAGCATCTTGAGTCCCACAGCCTTCATTACCTTCAGGGCCTGGAACTGCTTGCGATCGGCGCGATCCCCAGGTTTGTATGGTGCAAATAGCAGTTCCAGAATGGTGTTGTAGAAGCGCCCCTCATCAGGGATCGGCGGCGCCTGCATGAAAAGCACCGGCACCACGGCAGCCTCACCCTCAGGATTGTCTTCAGGCTTGTGCTGATTGCAGAAGCGCCTGACCAGCATGGTCTTGCCGTTGTTGGTATCGCCCACAATCAGGAGGTTTGGCATCCGATGGGACTTGGGATGGACCAGCAACTCCTCCAAGCGGGCAAGGATGGTCTTGGCCTGTGTGTACCCAATCCAGCGTGGGGAACGGATATAGGTCAGGCGTTCTGCATCCGGCCGGTCCAGATAGGCCGCCGCTTTGGGTAGGAGATGGGAAGGAGGATCACTCATCTGTGGCCCCTCCTTCCATGTCGTCTACTTCGTCGAAGGGCTGGATGTCCTGGTTAGGGGCGGGGGCAGGAGAGACAGGCGTCTCCTGTGGAGCGAGCGGCTTTAGATGATCCCGGGCATTGGAGATGCCGAGCCGGCTACGTTCCCGGTTGCGCCGGACCTTTTTGGTGAGCACCTTGGCGCTTTCTTCGATCTCGCGCATCTTGTCATAGGCGTCGAAGATCAGCATTTCATCCACGGGAGTCCCGGGGTGTTCCTGCTTGATGCGCCTTTCCGCTTCACTGAGCTCCCAGATGCTGATGGCCGGGTGGGCGGTGTTCCGGTAAGGGATGGGGTAATACTCCTGGACCTCCGGGTCGTAGAACCAGATGGTGCTGATGTCCCGGGGGTCTCGTCGGCAGAGAAATTTGCGCTTGAGCTTGGGGTTGTCCGGATCTGGCGAATTGATCCAGCGGCGCAGCACGTCGTGCTGGTATTCGATGTGGTCCCAGACGATGCCGTAGTGTTGGACCGTGCGGGTCTCGAAGGGCATCAGGTCCAGCTTGAGGCGAAGCTCGTCGGTGATCCGCGGAGGGATACCGATACCCGGCTTCTTCTTGGTACCGAAAACACCCTCCTGCCACTTGGCGATGGGAGGCATACCAAGTTGGGAGTGCTCCCGCTGGTGATACACCTCGACACAGAGGATGGTGAACCACTTCTCGAACTCCGCCAGACTCATCGCTGACTGCCCTACGGAGTCATAGTCGCCCTTCTGTACGGGATTGGAGAACGTGGTCCCCGGGGCTGCATGGATTTCCGTGTTGAGGGTGCCAAGGAGGCGTTCGATGTGGGCACCATAGTGAGGCGTGGCCACGGGGCGCCACTCCAGGTCGATGCCGTATTCCTTGCAGGCATTACGGAGCATGTTCCCCCGGAATTCCTTTGCGTTGTCGGCATGGATTGTCCGGGGAATACCCCAGCAGGGCCAAGTAGTCTCGATGCCTTGTTTGGCCAGCCATTTCTCCTTGGGCAGGAAGGAATGGGCCAGGCAAAGGCCGAGCGACAGGTTTCCGGGAGGGTCGAAGGAAATATAGAAGCCCAGCACCATGCGGGAGAACACGTCGATCAGGAGGGTCAGCCAGGGGCGTCCGATCGGTAGCCTGTAGAGGTCATCCACCAGGATGATGTCCAAGGGCGTGTGGTCTACCTGGACCACAGAGAGTGGGAAGTCGGCTCCAGGGAAATGCCCCTTAAGGGGGGCATAGGCATCCCGGGCTGCCTTGCCGCCTTCGCGGGCCTTGGTTTTCTTGAAGGCATCGAGCTTCTTGATGCGATTACGGATGGTGTTGGCGTGGGGTGCCTGTAGGCCAGCCTTTGCACAGAGCCTTTCCACCTCCTGGATGACCTTGGCTACGCTCTTCTTTTGCTTGTTCAAGTAAACGGCACTGATAGTGTCAGTGACGATCTGCTCTGTCGCCGCAGGGATGAGAACCTTCCCTTTGTCCTTGCGATCCCGGCGAACAAATACGGTCAATTTTCCGGTCGTCTCGAAAAGCCGGAGCCACTTGTAGAGCGTGACGAAATGAACGCCTGCCTTCTTGGCACATTCCTCCACCTCCTGCTTGGTGTGGCCTGGATTGGCCAAGAGGGGCTTAATGGCTTCGTATTTTCGTTCAGCCTCAGCTAACGCCTCCTTGTCATGCGCGTTCAAATCCT
>Ga0114986_1000403_pt1 | contig 12192 bp, 11 predicted proteins | sample Shrwel1BS1Day17_FD_96988 | JGI IMG/M metagenome (GOLD analysis project Ga0114986, IMG submission 96988) | Subsurface microbial communities from deep shales in Ohio, USA - Utica-3 well 1 S-1-Day17 | ecosystem: Environmental > Aquatic > Deep subsurface > Shale gas/oil reservoir > Produced... | reverse complement strand
GTAAGAACCTGGACTTTATTAGCTTCTGGTAAATCTGATGCGGCGACGGACTTAACAGGCCCATTTATGTACTCCTCGTAGGCTTTAACTACGATCAACGATTCACCTCGCATCCGTACGCGACCACCATCCAACCAGATCGCCTCGTCACACAACTCGAGTACTTGTTGCATCGAATGTGATACTAACAACATGGTGCAACCAGCCTCAATCATTCGCTGCACTCTGATTTTAGATTTGGCTACAAAATAGGCATCACCTGCACCGAGCACCTCATCAACAATAAGAATGTCTGGTCTAATTGCTGTTGCAGAAGCAAACATCAAGCGTGCTTGCATACCCAATGAATAAGTCTTAAATGGTTGATCCAAAAAATCACCTAATTCGCAAAAATCGATGATTCCTTCCATCGCTTTTTGGTATTCGTCGCGAGCCAGACCGTTATACTGCAATGAAGCTTCTACGTTTTCTCGCCCTGTATATTCCGGGTGAAAACCCAGCCCGATGTTCATCAGTGCCTGCACAGTGCCGTTGACTTCCACTTTGCCTGAGGTAGGCGCGAAATTTCCACAAATCAACTTGAGCAGCGTTGTCTTACCTGCACCATTACGGCCGACAATGCCGATGCGATGTCCGCGAGGTACTTCCAAAGAAATATCGCTCAGCGCCGAGAACTCTTTGAATGGTGTTTTTGTTTTAATACCGAACCGTTGCAGCCCAAGCACGTCAACGAGTTGGTCGCTTTGGCTACCATGCAGTTTGTAAATTTTGGATACATTCTGCAGGCGGATGGCGAGCGGTTCACGCATAGTCGAAGAAGACATATTTGGCTCGCTGAAAAACGCTGAATCCTGCAAAAAAACTCCCCAAACCCAGTGCTATAGCACCTCCTGCAGCAATAGGATCAGGCCATGTGCCGTAGCAAATCAACTGCTGAAATGTCAGAACAAAATAGGAGAGCGGATTCAAATAAATAAGTGGCTTCAATGCCGCAGGCACCATCTCTGGTGTGTAAGCAAATGGGCTAAGTACAAACAGCAACATGGTGACCAGGCCAAGACCGTGTTGAATATCTCGTGCGACTAGAGAAAATAAAGAGAAGATCCACCCTATCCCAATGGCAAACATCAGCAGTAGCACCCAAAACACCGGGACAAGTATGATGGCCTGCCAACTGGTTCTGCCAAGTGCATAACCTACGACTAAGGTAACGGTAAGTCCAACCAAGCTGGTTACGTGGGCGGAAAGTGCCGCTCGCAGTGGAATAAGCTCTGCTGGAAAAACTGTGTTCAAGAGAAGGTTCTTGTTTGAGGACAAAGATGACGTCGCCGCCGTAAGTGCCTCGTTAAAGGCCATCAGTGGAACCAGTCCAGAGAAGACCAAAACGACATAGCCCATCTCTGTAAGCTCGGGTACCCGAACTTTGAAAATGAAGCTATAAAGGCCCGCGTAAATTCCCAACTGCAGGAGTGGGAAAAGAAAGACCCACAAAGACCCGAAAGCCGACCCAATGTAACGTTGGCGAATATCGTGAATGACGCCTTCAAGTACTCTGTGACGGTATCCAACCAATACCCGTAGCGAGCGAAGAGTTCCAAGACTCGCGTTCATGAATTTACCTTTGCATTCTGATCTAAGCGCCACTGGATAAATTTACTTAACCCTTGGTCAAGGTCAACCTCTGCATTGAAGTTGATTTCTTGCCTTGCCTTTTCTGTACCACCCACTCTATTTCGCACAAACGGGCGCTCACCAGGCGCGAAGCGTGCCTTAACTCTTTTCGGATGCTTAATGCTCAGCTGGTCTGCAAGTTCGGCAATGGTAGTTTTCAGCCCCGTTCCAACGTTGTAGTACTGGTTGCTCGTTGTAGCCAACATGGCCAACACGTTCGCCCTGGCGCAATCCTGCACATCAATAAAATCGTAGGCCTGTGAGCCATCACCGTGAATGACTGGCTGCTCTTCTGCATCCAAAGCATTCAGCATGCGGACGATGACGCCTACATACGCGCCCTTGTCGTCTTGCCGCGCACCATAGACATTCATGTAGCGCAGGCCTACGTACTCAAATCCGCTTCCTTTTTGCTGCTCCCGGTTGTAAAGGGCGCGCAGCATCATTTCGCCGCAGACTTTGCTGGCTCCGTAAAACTCCTGGCAATTGAATGGGTGATCTTCTTCCATGGGTTCAGTCACCGCGTCGCCATAGACTGAAGCGGAGGAAGAAAACACCAGACGTTTGACACCGCTGGCAATCACAGCCTCGATGACATTCATCGTTCCCGCTACGTTTACGTCAAATGCTGAGCGTGGGTATTCATGGCACTGCAAAAGCCAAAGTGCTGCCAGATGGAACACTCCGTCCATGCCTTCCATCGCGCGCAACAAGGTGTCGCGGTGAAGGATGTCACCACCATCAGCGAATACTTCGGCACGCGGGTCGCGCAGCGCTTGTTCCAGATTGGCCCGCGTACCCCGTGAGAAGTTGTCGTAAACCCGGACCTGGGCAGCCCCTTCGTCGAGCAGCTGATCTACCAGGTGAGAGCCGATGAAACCGGCACCACCAATGACCAGGAAACGATTGCCTTTAATTTGCATCGTTACCCGCCAACCTGCGACATCAATTTATCGTGCTTCGCGATGTTTCGCTTGATGAGTTCGCTGTTCGCCTTGGTCCATTCAACCGTACGACGGACACCCTCGCGAATATCCACTTGCGCCTCAAAGCCCAGCTCCCTTGCCGCTTTTTCGGTGGAGGCAAACCGTTTGCCGGAGCGATCCCAATCTCGTGCGGGGCGCAGGTCCAGTGGTGTTTTATTACCCGTGTATTCGTTGATCAAGGTGGCCAACTCGAGGATGCTGGTCTCCTTGCCAGTTGCAAGGTTGTAGACGCCACCTGCAGAACCTTTGAGCGCACAGGCCATGAGGCCCCGTGCCATGTCTTCAACAAAGATAAAGTCACGGCTGGCATTGCCGCCGTTATCCAGGGGAAGAGCTTCACCATTCAGCGACCGCCAGACAAACGTAGGGGTGACATTGCGCCAGACGGTATGCACCGTTCCGCGCCATTGACCCGCACCCAATATCTCGCGAGGACCATAAACATTGGAGAACCGCGCTTTGACAAACGGCAGTTGATGCTGCTGGAAGTAATAGTTGCCATACAGTTCCCCGATGATCTTAGAGATCGAGTACGGGCTGTCGTGATACAGCGTTACCGGCTGCTCTTCTGTAGTTGCTGTTGGCGTGTCATACGTTTTCTCAGCCACAGCACAGGCAGCAGCCGCGTACACCACCTTCTTCAGCGCTTTGATTTCTTTGAGGCGATCAAATAGCTTGAGGGATGTCAACGTGTTGTTATCATGATCCGCAAGCGGATTGGCAATCGAGGACTGATTGCCGTGGTAGCAGGCCAAGTGAAAGGCGAAGTCTAGGTCGTCTGGCAAATTCGCGAGAATTTTGTCATCGGTAATGGAGCCGAATACGAAACGCACCTTTGGATCGCCGGGAATATTGGCGACGTCTGAGGACAAAAGATTGTCCACCACAATAATCTCACTAGGGCCTTGATCCAGAATCTGGTGAACCAGATTGCTACCCACAAAGCCTGCACCGCCTACAACGAGTACCTTGGCACCCGAAAAACTTAATGTGGCCATTTGTCCGAATTCCTTTAATGCATTCAATGCGCAGCGCGCACTGATAAACGTTTCCCAATCTCAAGCAAAGGCTGCTCAAATGCAAAATGGCACAAGCATGCTGCCATGAACACTGAACTGATGGCCAAAACCAAAGACACCCCCTTAACAAGCAGAATAATCAGCAATGGCGCATGCAAGGCATAAATGCAATAGCCAGCCAATCCAGCTTTCGCCAGAGCAGTCTCGGAGCGCCAATTTTGATCGACCCATTGAATCAACAAACCAAAAATAGTAGCAAGTCCAATTTTTCGAAGTTCAACTATTACTACGTCTCCACCAATTGAGCCAGCACCTACTAGACAAAGCGAAATCGATACGGCAATACCATAGAATTTCTTGGCTTTTGGCTTTTGGCTTTTGGCTTTTGGCTTTTGGCTTTTGGCTTTTGGAGGTTGTTGTGTTTCGGCCAAAAACGCACCAACCCACCAATACAAAGCAAAAGAAATAAAACTGCCGTTGTGCCACCAGCCTAAATTTTCCGGATTGAGATGGACATACCAAAGCGTCATCATCCAAATGATGACTGCGCTAAACACAAGCGCCCGCAAACTGTAACCACGTGCGACGAACCAAGCGACGAAGCCATAAAAAACGTATAACCATGCCTCAACGATAGCCGTTGTCAGGGGTGCATTTCCTTGCCAACCAGTGGTATGAAGTGAGGGAATAAAAGACGAAAACCCCGTCAACTTATTAAACAAACCCCACGTCGTGATTGAATCAGTACCAGTCAAGGCTTTCGTTGCTGATGCATCGGCATTTACACCAGCAAACCAGACCACCACGCCAAGTAGCGAAGCCAAAAAATAAACTGGGAAAATTCTAAAAAAACGTCTTATCCCATATGTAATCAAACAGAAGGCGCGGTTAATCCTGAATCCATTTCGATGAATGCAATAACCACTCAGGACGATAAATGCCAAAACAGCGGGATGGGTTTCCCCATCCCTTTGAAATATCCAAACAAAAGCGCGACCTATTTGACTCGGAACACCATCAGAGTCCATTGCGCCGGTGTAGACACCCCAACCAACTGCGTGAGCCAAAAGTACCCACATCGCAAGCAAAAAGCGCAACTTATCCAAACCCGCAGATCGAGTTTGATCTACGGGTTTGTCGAAGAAGCGATATTGCATGAGCGAAGTCACTTGATAGCTCTTAGCTGGAGGATGTAGGTGACTTGAGATGCGAAAACACATCGGTCACTCCGTGCTTGTCATACCAGGCCAGCTGGCGGCGAATGGTCTCGCTGAATCCGATGCTGGCCTTCCAGCCAAACGCGCGCGTGGTTTCAGAAGCGTCCAACGACACGACCGGCACATCATCTGCCGCTGGTGGAACCACGGGCACGTCTTTGACGCCCAAACCGAGATAGTCGGTAACGATGTCGAAAATCTCTTTGATGGAATGCGCTTCACCGCTGGCAAGATTGAAGACTCCCGTGGGTGCGTCCACTTTGATGGCCATATCCATGAAGCTGAGAAAATCTGACATATCCAGAAAATCTCGCGAGGTGTCGGAACAGAAGCAGTTTTGCCCCGCCTTCAGACGCTTGTAGAACGTCGGAATGGGGCCGATGGCCAGGCGCGGCCCGGTCACGTTGGCGATGCGTAGGGTCAGCGTGGGCACGCCTGACAGCAGCATGAATTGCTCACCAGCTGTCTTGGTGATGCCATAGCTGGTGAACGGGGCTGTTGGATGGCTGGCAAAAATTGGCAACTGTTGTGGTCGACCGTAGCACAGCGCAGTTTGAAAATTGATAAGCCGTTTGACATTGTTGGCCTTGGCTGCTCGGGCGACATGCGCACTCCCAATGACATTGGTGCGCGAATCTTCAATCCAGTCATCCGGGTCTTTGTAGGCAGCAGCAGCGTGAATGACCACGTCTGGCTTGAACTGGCTGAAGCATTCATTGACCAGCGCCTCATCGGCAATGCTGCCTTCTTTGACCGTCAGCCCATCAACCTCTGGCACGACTTCGCGTTTGCCCGTGGCAAAGTTGTCAATGACAAAAATCTGGTGACCCAGTGGTAGCCAGTGCTCTATGAGGTTTGAGCCAAGACAACCGGCACCACCCGTGATCAAAATTCGCATGTGTCTGCTCCCTGTTACTTACGTTCTTGGCGCAAGTGGGTGTATTCCCCCAGTGTGCCGTGTTGCTGGTAGTAGGCCATGGCAGCCGACACAGTCTCCTGCAGGGGGGTAAATTCAATATTCCCAAAGTCTTCAAACGTACGGGATGGGTCAAGCAAAATGGAAAACACGTCATCAGGTCCAAGTTCTTTTACCTCTGCCTTGGGCTTACCTGGCACATCGAGGGCCTCGACGACTGCGTCGTACAGTTCCTGTATGGCTACATCCTTTCCTGAGGAAAAGTGATACGCACCATGTCCGACACCATCACAGGCTTTCAGGACGACTTTGGCCAGATCCTTGACATAAACAAAGTCGCGTCTCGCTTTAGTGACGAAACACTGTTTTCCATCTTTCAGTCGCTGATAGAAAATTGGCAGAGGTCCAGCAACATTGCGGGGACCGACCACATTGGCGAGGCGGAACGTTACATAGTCGACGCCTGAGAGTTCGAGGTAATACTCGTTGGTGGTTTTGGAGATGGCGTAGCTGCTGCTGCCTGGAAAACGCGGGTGATCCAGTCGGATGGGCTGTTGCTGCGGTTTTAGACCGTAGCAAAGCGCGGTTTGGAAATAGACGAAACGCTTCACGCCAAATTTTTTGGCCGCATCGACCATATTGGCACCGCCAACGCAGTTGGTCAGTGTGTCGTTGTACCAGTCATCGGGGTCTTTGTAGGATGCCGCTGTATGCACGATGGCGTCTGGCTTGAAGTCGCCGATAAGCTTATCCATCAAAGGCTTGTTTGCGATGGTGTCAATCACAACGGTGAGATTGGGATGGTCAGCCAAATGCTCCCGCCGACCGGTTGCCAGGTTATCAACTGCAACAACCTTATCGCCACGCTCCAGCAACATTTCAACAACATGCGATCCGATTTGACCTAAACCACCAGTTACGAAAACTTTCATTGCTTTTCCTTAAATAGATTGAAATTGTGTTGGCACGAAGCGCTCAGATCATCAAAGTAAGAATGTCACTTGCCGCTTTGCCCATACCGTAGGGTTTTGCGCTAACGCTCTTCGGCGGGTTTTGCATTATCCCGTTTGCTGCAGACAAAATGGATGGCGTGGAAGCACCGACTAACTGATTCCATCCCAAATCAACAGTTTCCACCCACTCGGTTTCGTCACGCATGGTGATGCAAGGGACCCCGTAAAAAAAGGCTTCTTTTTGAACGCCGCCTGAATCCGTCAGGATTAGTCGAGATGACTGTTCTAAAGCAACCATGTCCAAGAAGGGTAAGGGTTCGGTTATCGTTAATCTGCCGAGCAGGGACTCCAAGCCGTAATCACCAATCAGCTTGCGGGTACGGGGGTGTAGAGGCAGCACAACCGGCAACTGGGTCGCGATGTCGGCCAGGGCGGAAAGAATTGAACTGAGTCGCTGTGGATCGTCGGTGTTTTCTGCTCGGTGGCAGGTGGCTAGTGCAAATGCACCTGACGTCAAGCCAAGAGTTTGCAAGACCGTGCTGTTTTGCTGGGCCCGGTCACGGTAGAACAGGGCAACGTCGTACATGACGTCGCCGACGTTATGTACGCCCTTGCAAACACCTTCGGCCTTCAGGTTGTTGACTGCCGTTTCAGTGGGGCAAAACAGTAAAGAAGAAACACGGTCAGCAAGTATACGGTTCACCTCTTCCGGCATGCGCATATTGAAGGAGCGCAAACCAGCCTCAATGTGTGCGACCGGGATGTGCAGTTTGGCGGCGGCTAGAGCGCCGGCCAAGGTCGAGTTGGTATCACCGTAGATCAACAGCCAATCCGGCTTTTCTTGCAGCAAGACATTCTCGACCCCTTCCAGCATGCGCCCTGTCATCGAGCCATGCTGGCCTCCGGAAATTTCAAGGTTGAATTTAGGGCGTGGGATGTCTAGTTCTTCGAAGAAGACCTTGGACATATTGTCATCGTAATGTTGCCCTGTGTGGACCAGTACCTCATCGATCTGGCCCGCATAATCATTGCGTATTGCCCGAGAGACTGCTGCTGCCTTAATGAACTGCGGGCGGGCGCCAACGACTGTAACAATCTTCACGCAATAGCCCTCATTACAACTCTGACAATCTCGTCTTGATGATGTGTTGTCAAATCAGCACTCATGGGCAAGCTCATGACTTGGCTGGCGCGCAGTTTGCTGATTGGGGTGCAGTCCGGGCAGCACAGATGCCGATAGGCTGGCTGCTCGTTGAGCGGAATCGGGTAATGGACAGCTGTCGGGATGCCCGCAGCTTTGAGTTGTTCCTGCAGCTGTTCACGGTTTTCCACGAAGACCGTGTATTGGGCAAAGACGCTGGTACGGTCGGGACGCTGGGTAACAACCGACACCTTGCCTGCCAAGAGTTCGTTATATCGCGCCCCGATCTTGAGTCGCTGCTCGACTTCCCAATCAAAACGCTCAAGCTTGGCCAGGACCACCGCACATTGCAGCGTGTCCATGCGCCCGCCGACGCCGATACGGGTGTGCACGTAACGCTTTTCCTGGCCGTGCACGCGAATCTCGCGCATGGCCTTGGCCAAGGTGTCGTCGTTGGTAAAGATTGCGCCGCCATCGCCATAACAACCAAGTGGTTTGCTCGGGAAAAAACTGGTGCAGCCGATGGTCGAAAGGTTGCCGCTCTTGCGCCCCTTGTACTTGGCACCGAAGCTCTGCGCCGCATCTTCAATGACGGGAATATTTCCATGACGCGTCGCGACGGCATTGATTTCGTCCATGTCCGCAGCTTGACCGTACAAGCTGACCGGCATGATTGCCTTGGTCTTCGGTGTGATGGCGGCTTCGATCTTGCTGGCGTCGATGTTGCAAGTGTCAGGTTCGATATCGACGAATACCGGCACTGCACCGAGCAGGACAATGACTTCTGCTGTGGCCACAAAGGTGAACGGGGTGGTGATCACTTCATCGCCCGGCTTGATACCAATGGCCATGAGCGCAATCAAGAGTGCTTCGGTACCCGATGCAACGCTGATGCAATGCTTGGCTTGTGTATAGGTCTCCAGCCGCTCTTCCAACTCTCGAACTTCCGGGCCCATGATGTACTGGCCGTGTTCAAGCACCGTGTTGATGCGCGCCTGAATCTCGGGCTTCAGGGCTTGATACTGATGCTTAAGGTCGACAAATGGAATCGTCATGAGGAAACTCGCTTAAGGTGCTGACCTGTCAAAACGTAGCTTTGACCAGTATGTGGGCACCGGTACTGTCCTTGCCCTTCGACCGGCAGAGGAATTTGTTCCCCAAATTCACTCATCCAACCGATTTGTTTGGCTGGCACACCAACCATCAATGCGTAAGGTTTGACATCTTTATTGATGACTGCACCCGCACCAACGAAAGCAAATTCACCAATAGTGGTGCCGCATACTACGGTGCAGTTGGCACCAAGGGTGGCACCTTTTTTTACCAGGGTGTGGCGGTATTCGCTTTTTCGCTCGATGAGGGATCGAGGGTTGTAGACATTGGTAAACACCATGCTGGGGCCACAAAAAACGCCTTCTTCGAGCGTAACGTTGTCATATACGCTGACGTTGTTTTGGATCTTGCAGTTATCGCCAATACTGACTTTGTTGCCGATGAAGACGTTTTGGCCGAGTGAGACGTTTTGGCCAAGTCGCGCACCGCTGCAGACATGAACCCAATGCCAAACTCTGCTGCCTTCGCCAATTTGCGCACCGTCGTCTACGATGGCCGAGGGGTGAATGGTGACGTTCATTAGTATTCCAAAGGCAAGGGTACGGTTCTACCGTCACGAGCCGACAAATAAGCTGCGATCAGCAACTCAAGGGACTTGAGCCCCTCGCGGCCATCGGTTTCTGGCTCTGCCTCCCCACGCAAGACATCAACAACATTTTTGTAGTAGAGAGGATGACCAAATCCATAAACCGAAGTGGTTTCGTAGTTGGCGTTCTGGATTTGCTGGTCGTAATCCTTAGCTTCGTCGAATTGCCAGAGCTGAATGTCGTTAACCGCTACGCCACCTATGCGCACGGTGCCTTTTTCGCCCAATATGGTGATGCTTCCTTCCAAATTCTGTGGATAGGTAAGCATAGTTACGCTCATGGAACCTAGCGCACCGTTGCGCCATTTGACATTGAGGACACCCGTGTCTTCAACTTCAATATCCCGCGTGGTACTCATCATGGCTTGTACCCTTTCCACAGGGCCGATTAGCCAGTCAAGCAGGTCGACATAGTGGCTGGCTTGGTTCATGAAAGCACCACCGTCAAATTCCCAAGTTCCACGCCAACCGTTCCCCTGGTCGTAATAGGATTGAGGGCGGGTCCAGAACACATTGAGATGGACCATATGGATCTTGCCGAATCGCTTTTCAGTCACTGCACGTTTGAGGAGCTGCAGCGTGGTGTTACGGCGGTTTTGTTTGACGACAAAAAGGCGGACACCAGCCTCGTCGCACGCTTTGACCATGCGAACACCGTCACTCCATCGGGTCGCCATGGGCTTCTCGGTCATCACATGTATTTTGTATTTGGCAACCAGTACGGCTTGGTCTGGGTGAATGCCACTTGGTGTGCACAGCGCAACAAGATCAGGTTTCTCGCTTACCAGCATTTCCTCCAAGTCGCGATAGGCTGGAACCTTGTACTTATTGGCGTGCTCTGCCAGAACTACTGGGTCAATATCGCAAATGGCGACGAGCTCAAAATCATCGCCATGTTTTTCAATAGATCCGAAGTGGTTTTTAGAAATACGGCCGCAGCCCACAATCGCAATCTTGATTTTGCGACCGGTAATAGACGGGTAATGAAGCATGCCAATTCCTCGCTTTTTAAAGACGGAACACGGTAAAGCCTGCATCAGCCGCCGCATGACGGTCAAACAAAGCTTTTAGGTCACCCAGTACCGGCTTATCACCTCGGCAGAAAGCACGCAGGTCAGCTGGGTTTTCACGTCGAAACTCGTTATGGCCGACCGCGACGATCAAGGCATCAACGGGATTCTCTTGATTGATCGTTCCCAGACGGATACCGTATTCGTGAAAAACCTCATCGGAATTAGCCCAAGGGTCAGCAACTACCACCTTAGCTCCCCAGTGTTCGAGCTCCCTGACAAGATCTGCAACTTTGCTGTTGCGAATATCCGGACAATTTTCTTTGAAGGTGATGCCCTGAACCCCCACCGTGCTGCGCGCTACGTCAACACCGTTTTTTAGCATCAGGCGAATAACATTGCGAGCCGCATATCGCGCCATATTGTCATTAATGCGACGTCCAGCTAGGATAACTTGCGGGTGATAGCCAACTTCTTCAGCTTTGTGAGTCAGGTAATAAGGGTCGACGCCGATACAATGGCCACCGACCATGCCAGGGCGGAAAGGAAGGAAGTTCCACTTGCTGCCGGCAGCATCGAGCACCTCTATAGTGTCGATGCCCAATCGGTCAAAAATTACAGAAAGCTCGTTGACCAAGGCGATATTGAGGTCACGTTGCGTGTTTTCGATGACCTTGGCCGCTTCTGCAACTTTAATACTGGTTGCGGGGAAAGTGCCTGCAGAAATAATACTGCCGTAAAGCTGATCTACCACTTTTGCAATTTCGGGCGTTGAGCCGCTGGTGATCTTCTTGATCTTGGTAAGGGTGTTAATCTTGTCACCAGGATTGATCCGCTCTGGGCTGTAGCCACAGAAAAAATCTTTGTTGAACTTAAGTCCAGAATACTTTTCCAGGATGGGCACGCAGACCTCTTCAGTACAACCCGGATAAACAGTTGACTCGTAAATCACAATCGCGCCAGATTTCATCGCCTTGCCCACTGTTTCACTGGCTTTGATCAGGGGCGTCAAATCAGGGCGATTGGCTTTATCGATCGGTGTGGGTACGGTAACAATAAAAACCCCGCACTCTTCTAGCTTATTTCTTTCACTGCTGTATTCGAGTTGTCGGGCAACATTCAGATCGCCTGGAGTTACTTCGAGCGTGCTGTCTTTCCCTGAGCGCAGTTCGGCAATTCGAGCTTCATTAATATCGAAACCAACAACTGGGCGTGACTTGCCAAACTCAACGGCCAGAGGAAGCCCGACATACCCCAGGCCAATGATCGCAATCTTTACGTCAGATCCCAACATAATCTCCAAATCAAATGAACGCGACAGTACTTTGGCTGCAATCGGCCAAAAAACGTTGTGCAAAAGTGGGGGGCTCCAATAGGCTACTTGGAGAAATGCTCACTGCGGGGTTTGCCATAAGGTGAACAGATCCGAAGGCCTGTGACATATCGACGGCACTTGCTTCCGAGTACCCCAGACTTTTCTTCACAGCGAAGGTCAAAAGCATAGCTACCGCTCCCACGAAATCTGTTTCGTGAGTAAATAGACTTTTTAACAAGTCAATTTTTGATGCTTCGCCAGTATC
>Ga0114986_1000401_pt1 | contig 12262 bp, 11 predicted proteins | sample Shrwel1BS1Day17_FD_96988 | JGI IMG/M metagenome (GOLD analysis project Ga0114986, IMG submission 96988) | Subsurface microbial communities from deep shales in Ohio, USA - Utica-3 well 1 S-1-Day17 | ecosystem: Environmental > Aquatic > Deep subsurface > Shale gas/oil reservoir > Produced... | reverse complement strand
GGTTGAAAGCGCCAACGCTTATATCGCCAACCCGCACCCGGGCTGCCGCCACGATTGCATCTTCCTGATCTGCGATGCTTGCGGCCGCGCGGTGCACATCGATGATGACAAGCTTACCGGTGCGCTCGTCGAAGCGGCCAAGGCGGCGATCCCGGCTGGGCTGCTCGAACAGCTCGCCAGCGGCAAGGCTCCGCGCCGCGCCTCATCAAGCGGCACCGGACAGAAGCGCAAGGCGGCAACCCGTGGCAAGCCGCTGGGCGCGCGTCCAGGGATGCCGCGCGGCGGCGCGAAGCTGGCGCTGATCGATTCCCTGCGCGCCGCCGTGCCGTGGCAGGCCGTCCGCCGCCGGGAGGCAGGCGGGGACAGCGCCTCCGCGATCATCATGCGCAAGGAAGACCTGCGCATCCGCCGCTTCGAGGAACGCACCGCGCGCGTGACGATCTTCGCGGTCGATGCCAGCGGCTCGGCGGCAGCGGCACGACTGGCCGAGGCCAAGGGCGCGGTCGAACTGATGCTCGCACAGGCCTATGTCACCCGGTCCGAAGTCGCTCTGGTTGCCTTCCGGGGGACGAGCGCCGAACTGCTGCTGCCCCCCACCCGCTCGCTGACGCGGGCACGGCGCACGCTTGCCGAACTGCCCGGCGGCGGGGGCACGCCGCTTGCCCTCGGGCTCAATGCCGCGCGCGAGGTTGCCGAAGCGGTGATTGCCAAGGGCCGCAGCGCCGCGCTGGTGATCCTCACCGATGGCCGCGCCAATATTGCCGCCGATGGGTCGGCAGGCCGCCCGCAGGCGATGCTGGATGCCGAAACCGCCGCCCGGGCCATCGCCCTGCGCGGGATCGACAGCCTCGTGATCGACATTTCCGCCCGCCCCGGCCCCGAAGGCGCGGCGCTGGCCGGGGCGCTGGGCGGGCGCTTCCTTGCCCTGCCCCGTGCCGACGCGCGGATGCTGCAAGCCGCGATCAACGCTGTCCAACCCTCGGCCCGCGCGGCATGAGCGCGCTCGACTGGCAGCGCGAAGGCCTGATCTGGCCGCACCGCGATGCCAGCAGCTTCATCAAGGTCGGCGGCAGGCACTGGCACGTGCAACGCATGGGTTCCGGCCCGCCGCTGCTGCTGCTCCACGGCACGGGCGCATCGGTGCATTCGTGGCGAGGGCTGATGCCGCTGCTTGCGGAGAGCCACGATGTGATCGCGATGGACCTCCCCCGCCATGCATTCACCACCGGACACGATGCCTATGCGATGAGCCTGCCCGCCATGGCGCGCGAGGTGACAGGGCTGCTGGCAACGCTCGGCGTTCAACCTGCCGCGATCATCGGCCATTCGGCGGGCGCGGCGATCGCGATGCAACTGGCGCTGGATCACGCCTATCGCGGGCCGATCGTGGGCCTCAGTCCGGCCTTGCGCCCCTTCCCCGGCGCGATGGCGCAGATCTTCCCGGCGGTGGCCAAGGCGCTGTTCGTCAACCCGCTGGTGCCGCGCATCTTCACCGGCAGCATCGATCTGGTCGGCGGAGCGGAGCGGTTCTTGTGGCGATCCACCCACTCGCGGATCGATCGCGAGGGGCTCGCCTGTTACCGCACCCTGCTCAAGCATCCCGGCCATGCCGGCGGCGCGCTGGCGATGATGGCGAACTGGGACCTGCCCGCCCTGCGCGAACGGATGAGCGACGTGCGCAATCCCGTCCTGCTGGTCCACGGCGCCAACGACCCGGCGATCCCGCCCGACTGGGCCCGCGATGCCGCCAGCTGGCTGCCGGACGCGCGGCTGGAACTTCTCCCCGGCCTCGGCCATTTGGCTCACGAGGAAGCCCCCGGGAAAGCCGCCGCGCATATCGCGGCATTTCTCGCCGGTGCGGCTTAGGAGACGCGGGACCATGAACTTCGGCTGGATCGAGATCGGACTGTTCTACGGCGTCGGCATCGGCTTCGGCGTGTGGCAGTGGGTCAAGATGGACCGGATGCTGAAGAAAACCCGCGCCGAACGGGCCGCGAAAGAGGCCGCAGAGCGCGAGAGCGAAGCCCGCGCCGAATAGTCCGCAGTCGAGTGGCGCAAAGCCGCAGGCCGGCCCTGTTCCTGCGCCTATCCCTTAATATCCTTTGGCAGATGCCAGTTTTTCCGTCATGGAGCGGAAAAACAACATGCTTGGGTGCGCGCTCCGGGAAGGGGACTGTCGGCCCTGCGTGATGCGATCGGGACCACCAGTCTATCATGGATATCCGCACAGGGCTGCTCGCGGACGAGCTGATGCCGGCGACCGCGCGGCCGCGCGCGAACCTGCTGTCGGTGGCCGGAGCGCCCGAACTTGTGCTCGCCTTCTGCTTTCTCGCCATCGCCTTGGCCTTTGCCTGGACGCTGGACCTGCCCTTCGCGGTCCCGGCGGCTGACGCGCTTGAATTCACCGGCATGAGCTACGGCGTGCCGCTGTCGCTGATCGGTGTGCTCGGCCTGTTTCTGGTCGGTACGAAGCAGACCGAGCGGCTGATCTACTATGGCCTCGCCGCTCTCGCCTATGGCGTAATCCTGATCGCGCATTTCAACGTGAAGCTGTGGATGAGCCTGATCAACCCGGCGCTGTGGGACGATTTCTACTGGAGCACCGATCAGGCGGTGCGGCCGATGGTCGAGGCAAGCTTCGCGTTGCACAACACGGTCGAGGCGACCTTGCCCTTCGGCGATCACCTCTATCTGTTTGCCTTCCTTGCGATGTTCGCGGGCAGCATCATCGTCCATTCGGCCCAGCGCTTCGTGGTGTTCCGCAAGGTCATCTTCTCGGCGATGCTGGTGCATGTGCTCGGCGCGCTGAGCTATCTGGTGATGCCGGCGCTCGGGCCGTTCCTTTACGAACCGGGGGTCAACGCGCTGGAAACGGCGCGTCAGCAGCACATGCACGGCGGCTATCAGGCGCTGGTTGCAGGCGGGCGCCCCTGGCTGGCGGACGAGGGCAGCCGCTTCATGTTCGCCGCGGTCGCCGCCATGCCTTCACTGCATGTCGCATCCTCGGCGGTCTTCGTCTTCTACGCGTGGAAGCACGCGCGCTGGCTGGGCCTCGCCTATGTGCCGCTGTTCGTGTTCATCATCTTCGAGGCGGTGGCGACCCGCTGGCATTACTGGATCGATGTCGCCGCGGGGCTCGCGCTGACGGGGCTGGCGATTGCCATTACCACCGCGGTGTTCCGCCGGATCGCGGAGCGCGAACCCGCACCCGCGCGCTTTCCGTTCCGGATCAGCGGCGCTTTCGGGGCATCCGGTAAGGCAGCATGAACTGCACGAGGCGGCTGGAAAACCGCCGCATGTCCAGGCTTTCCTGCACCGCCACCACTTCCTCGCCAAGGAAACGCGACGCGAGTTCGGAGCGGGCGTAGAAGGGCGTATCTTCCCACGTCCGGCGCACCTCGGCGACGCCGATGTCGCTGCGGGTGCGGCGGGCGATGCCCCACTTGCTGTCGGGCAGACCGGCGATCGGGGGCAGATCGACCGGCTCGGGCACACCCTTGGCATCGAAGCGCAGCGCGCTGGCGAACAGCGAGCCATCCCCGCGCTCGCCCTCGTAACAGACCAGCGCGCCTTCCTTCAGGTGCGCCCGCGACCAGTGCCAGGTGTTGAACCCGGCCTCCAGCGGCTCGGCCCCGCGGTTGTGATCGAGATAGGCCTTGCCGCTCCATGAAATGCCGGGCGAGGTCATCTCCACCTCGATCCGCGCGCAAGGGGCAAGGCAGTGCCAGATGTGGTTCTCCGCCGGATCGAGCGCAAAGGCCGTGCGGTTGAGCATTTCGGGATAGACCTTGACCGTCCCCCGCACCGGCCGCTGCCAGGGGACGAACAGCCGCGTGTCGCCTTCGACGATGTCGATGGTGAGCGCCCCGCCCTCCCAGCGCACATTGCTGGGGCCGATCGTCAGGCTGCTGGCATCGCGGCTCACCTTGTCGCGCCGCCGCTCGGTCATCGCCCAGCGCGCCTGCGGGCCATAGAGCGCGACGTTGAGCGAGCAATGATCCAGCGGATCGCCCCGCCCGCTTTTCTTGTAATAGGGCGAGAAAACCGACCCCAGAAAGGCTATGATCGTCAGCCCGTGCTGCCCGTCGTCGCTGATCGCGTCGACATACCACCAGCTGTAACCGCCGGGCGGGATGTCCTCATCGAAGCGAGGTCCTTCGCGATTACCCGCGCGGCCAGCTGCCCGGACAAGGCTGCCATGGGCACCCCAGCTGCTGGATGGGTCGCTCCGCCCGTGCAATAGAGACCCGGAAGCCGCGTCTTCGGCCCCTGTCGCTGGAAGGAGGCCGCCCAGCCGTGCGACGCTCTGCCATAAAGGGCGCCGCCGGTGGCCGGGAAGAGGCGCTCCCAATCCCGCGGGGTCATGAGTTGATGCGGAAGAGGTTCTTCCAGTGTCAGGCCGCAGCGTTTCAGCGTGGCCATCATGGCTCGGGTGCATCGCTCTCTCTCCTCGGGGGTGTAGTCGTGGACGTCTCCGTTGGCGGGGGCGTTGACGATGATCTGGAGCCGCTCTCGCCCGGCGGGCGGCGGCGCATTGTGGTCCGCGCCGCGATCAATGGCGCACACATAGACGGTCGGCTCGCAAGGCGTGCCCCCGGCGGCGATCTCGCGGAATTCGCGGGCGTAATCGCGCGAGAAGAAGACGTTGTGGTGGGTAAGCTGCGCGCCCCGCGTCTTGGCATGGGCATACCACACCAGCGCGGAGAGCGAGCGTTTGGCAGGCGGGATCGCGGGCACGGCGCGCTGCGCCGCCGCGCCAAACCGCCCTGTCGCCAGCGCGGAAGGATCGCCGTTGCATATGACGATATCGGCGGGGATCACCTCGCCGCTGGTGAGCCTCACCCCGCTGGTGCGCCCGTTGGCGGTGAGCACTTCGGCCACCGCCGCCCCGGTGCGGACCCGCGCGCCCTGCCCTTCGGCCAGCTTGCCCAGCGCCCGGGCGAGCGCATGAATCCCGCCCTCGATCAGCCACACCCCGCGCGCCTCCAGATGCGCGATCAGCATCAGCGTGGCTGGGGCCTTGAACGGCGATGATCCGCAATAGGTGGCATAGCGCCCGAACAATTGCCGGAGGCGCGGGTCGCTGAAATGCTCGCCCAGCGCGTTCCACATCCCGTCGAACGGGCGCATCGCCAGCATTTCGGGCAGCCTCGACAGGCCCATCCGCCACATCATCGGCAGCGGCGTGCTGGCCTTGTCACCGTGGAGGAAGGGGTCTTCGAGCACCTCGAAAATGCGCCGCGCCTCGGCGGCGAAGGCGGCATAGCCGCGCGCGGCGTCGGCCCCGGCAAAGCGGCTGACAGCGTCGATGCTGGCGTTTGTGTCGGCAAACAGATCGAGGTGGTCGCCGGCATCGTCCCACCAATGTCGGGCGATGACATCGGCCTTGCTGACGGTGACATGATCATCAAGCCGCGCTCCGCAGGCGGCAAACACATCGTCGAACACGCGGCGATAGGTGAAAACCGTGGGCCCGCCGTCGATCTCGACACCGTCCACCGCCACGCGCCGCGCCTTGCCGCCGATCCAGGCTTCCTTCTCGAGCACGGTGACATCCGCCCCGCGCGCGGCGAGCAGAGCGGCGCTGGTCAGCCCGCCTATGCCTGCTCCGATGACGGCGACTCGCGCGTTCACTTGGCCCTCGCTCCCGTCGATCCCGCGATTATCATTGACCTTACGGCTCCATCTGTCCAATTATTTAGACATATGGCCTGTAAAGCATCCGAGAATTGAACCGCTGGGCCGCCCTGAAGCTCGGCTATGTCGCGCGTCGCAACCGTATTTTCGCCTCGCCGAGGTTCCAGCACTGGGCCGCGCGCCTGCCGGTGATCCGCTGGATCGCGAGGAGCCGCGCCAATGGCGCCTTCGATCTGCTCGCCGGGTTCGCCTATTCGCAGGTGCTGCGCGCCTATGTCGAAAGCGGGCTGTTCGATGTGCTGAAGGACGGGCCGCTGGGCGCGGGATCGATCGCCGCGCGCATCGGCCTGCCGGAAAGCGCCACGCTGACCCTGCTGCGCGCCGGCCGCCCGCTGATGCTGTCGGAAGAGCCTGCACCCGATCACTGGATGCTGGGTGAACAAGGCGCTGTTTTCGCGAGCAATCCCGGCGTGCAGGCAATGGTCCGCCACCATCGCCTGCTCTATGCCGATCTTGCCGATCCGCTCGCCCTGCTGCGCGCCGACCGCAAGGAGCCGACCGCCCTGTCGCGCTTCTGGACCTATGCGGGCGCGCTTCAGGGCGTGACCGAACGGGGCGAGGACACGGCGGAGTATTCGCAGCTGATGGCTGCCTCCCAGCACTTCGTCGCTGACGAGGTGCTTGCCTCGATGACATTCCGCGACGTGGATCGCCTGCTCGATGTCGGCGGCGGGCACGGGGCCTTCCTGCGCCATATCGGCACCGCCTGGCCGCATCTCAAGCTCGGCCTGTTCGACCTGCCCGAGGTCGCCGTGACCGGCGCACAGCTGCTGGGCGAGGCACTGGGCGCGGGCCGCGTGACCGGCCATCCGGGCAATTTCTTCAGCGATTCCCTACCCAAAGATTATGACATGGTCTCGCTGGTGCGGATTCTCCACGATCATGACGATGCGCCCGCGCAGGCGCTGTTGGGCAATATCCGCAAGAGCCTTGCCCCCGGCGCCCGCCTGCTGATCGCCGAACCGATGGCGCAGATCCCTGGCACCGAGCCGATGGGAGAGGCCTTCTTCGGCCTCTACCTGTGGGCGATGGGGTCAGGCCGCCCGCGCAGCCCCGCCGAAATCATCGCCATGACCCGCGCGGCTGGCTTTGCGTCCGCGCGCTTCGTCGCAACCGCGCAACCGGTCAACGCCAGCGTGATCATCGCAACCGCCTGAAGACAAAATGTCCAATCAGTTTGACAGTTGGGAACGTAAGGCGTAGCACACAGTTGGGAGAACGTAGCTGTAGGGTTTTCGACTCGGCGTTCGCGCCTCGAATTCCACCTCAGGGGAGACCGAGGACAATGAACACGCTGGCTGTCATACTCGAAGCACCGGAGCGCATCGCTCTCCGGGCGCTTGAGATGAAGCCGGTGGAGGCTTCGGACGTTCTGGTCGACATTGCCTGGAGCGGGATCAGCACCGGCACCGAGAAACTCCTGTTCACCGGCCGCATGCCGCCCTTCCCGGGCCTCGGCTATCCGCTGGTGCCCGGTTACGAATCCGTCGGTCGTATCGTGGATGCCGGGCCCGAAGCCCGCGCGCGGATCGGCGACTGGGTCTTCGTCCCCGGAGCGAATTGCTACACCGACGCGCGCGGCCTGTTCGGCGGCACGGCGCAGCGGGTCATTGTTCCGTCGGCGCGAGCGCTGCCGATCCCCGAGCACCTGGGCGAATCCGGGGTGCTCTGCGCGCTCGCGGCGACGGCACTCCACGCGATCAATGGCGGTTTCGCCCGGCGCGAGGCGTTGCCCGATCTCATCATCGGCCACGGCGTGCTCGGCCGCCTGCTCGCCCGGCTGACGCTGGCGCTGGGCGGCGCGGCACCCACCGTGTGGGAGACCAACCCCGCCCGCTGCAACGGTGCGACCGGTTACAATGTCATCGACCCCTCGGCTGACGAGCGCCGCGATTATCACGCGATCTACGATGCCAGCGGCGATGCGGGCCTGATCGACGATCTGGTCATGCGCCTTGCCAAGGGCGGCGAGATCGTGCTCGCGGGCTTCTATTCCGAACGCGTCAGCTTCGCCTTCCCCGCCGCCTTCATGCGCGAGGCGCATTTCCGCGTCGCCGCCGAATGGCAGCCGGGCGACCTCGCCGAAACGCGGGCGCTGATCGAATGCGGGAGGCTCGATCTCAAGGGCCTCGTCACCAACCGGCGTCCTGCCGGAGAGGCGCTCGACGCCTACCCCCAAGCCTTCAGCGATCCCGATTGCCTGAAGATGGTCCTCGATTGGAGCGAATGCTGATGTCCGTGCTTGATACCCAGGCCGCAAGCCTTCGCGAGGAAGCCTCGCAAGAACCCGATCCGGTCCACACCGGCGAGGTGAAAAGCGAAACGCAGGTCATCGCGATCTACGGCAAGGGCGGCAGCGGCAAGAGCTTCGCGCTCTCCAACCTCAGCTACATGATGGCCCAGCAGGGCAAGCGCGTGCTGCTGATCGGCTGCGACCCCAAATCGGACACCACCAGCCTGCTGTTCGGCGGCAAGTCCTGCCCGACGATCATCGAAACCTCTTCCGCCAAGAAGCTGGCCGGCGAGGAAGTGCGCATCGAGGATGTGTGCTTCCAGCGCGACGGTGTCTTCGCGATGGAGCTCGGCGGCCCCGAAGTCGGGCGCGGCTGCGGCGGTCGCGGGATCATCCACGGCTTCGAACTGCTCGAAAAGCTCGGCTTCCACGAGTGGGGCTTCGATTACGTGCTGCTCGATTTCCTCGGTGACGTGGTGTGCGGCGGCTTCGGCCTGCCGATCGCCCGCGACATGTGCCAGAAGGTGATCGTGGTCGGATCGAACGACCTGCAATCGCTCTACGTCGCCAACAACGTCTGCCAGGCGGTGGAATACTTCCGCAAGATGGGCGGCAATGTCGGTGTCGCGGGCATGATCGTGAACAAGGATGACGGCACGGGCGAGGCCAAGGCCTTCGCCGATGCGGTCGGCATCCCCGTGCTCACCGCGATCCCCGCCAACGAGGACATCCGCCGCAAGAGCGCCAATTACCAGATCATCGGCATCCCCGGTGGGGAATGGGCGAGCCTTTTCGAGGAACTCGCGATCAACGTCGCCGAAGCTCCGCCGCTGCGCCCCACCCCCCTTAGTCAGGACGGGCTGCTCGGCCTGTTCAGCCCGGACGAGACCGGCGGCAATGTCGAGCTGGTCCCCGCGACCCAGGCCGACATGCGCGGCGGCATCTTCGAAACCCGCCCGAGCCTCGAAGTGATCTACGACGAAGCATGAGCGACCATAACGCCTTTGACGCCGTCCCGCGCGCTGCTGACCGGATCGACCTTGATCCGGTCGCTGGGGCCTGCGCGTCCAAGGACACCATGAACGAGGCCGCCCGCGCCGCCGGCAAGAGCGATATCCTCGATCAATATGCGGCTGATTATCCGGTCGGCCCGCATGACCAACCCCAATCCATGTGCCCCGCGTTCGGGTCACTCCGGGTGGGCCTGAGGATGCGGCGCACTGCGACCGTGCTCTCGGGCTCGGCCTGCTGCGTCTATGGCCTGACCTTCACCTCGCACTTCTACGGCGCGCGGCGGACGGTGGGCTATGTGCCCTTCTCCTCGGAAACGCTGGTGACGGGCAAGCTGTTCGAGGACATCAAGGAAGCGGTCGAAGGCCTCGCCGATCCTGAGAATTACGATGCGATCGTGGTCACCAACCTGTGCGTCCCCACCGCGAGCGGCGTGCCGCTGCGGCTCTTGGGCAAGGCAATCAACGGCGTGCGGATCATCGGCATCGACGTGCCGGGCTTCGGCATCCCGACCCACGCCGAGGCCAAGGACGTGCTGGCGGGCGCGATGCTGCAATATGCCCGCGAGGAAGTGATGAGCGGGCCGGTTGCGGCCCCGCGCGAACGCTCCGACCTGCCGTCGGTAGCGCTGCTGGGCGAGATGTTCCCGGCAGACCCCGTGGTCATCGGCCAGATGCTCGCGCCCCTGGGCCTCGCCGCTGGCCCGGTCGTCCCGACCCGCGAATGGCGCGAACTCTATGCCGCGCTCGATTGCGCCGTGGTCGCCGCGATCCACCCCTTCTATACCGCCTCGATCCGCGAATTCGAAGCCGCCGGCCGTCCGGTCATCGGCTCCGCACCCGTCGGAGCGGATGGCACCGCCGCCTGGTTGCAATCGCTGGGCGACACGATGGGCCTTCCGCAGGCCAAGGTCGACGGCGTCAAGAACGCGATGATCGCCGCCTGCCGTGGCGCGCTCGCCAACATGCCGATCAAGGGCCGCATCACCGTCTCGGGCTATGAAGGCTCCGAGCTGCTGGTCGCCCGCCTGCTGGTCGAAAGCGGGGCGGATGTGCGCTATGTCGGCTCCGCCTGCCCGCGCACCAAGTGGTCGGACGCCGACCGCGATTGGCTCGAAGCGCGCGGCGTGCAGGTGCAGTTCCGCGCCAGCCTCGAACAGGATATCGCCGCGGTCGAGGAATATCGCCCCGATCTCGCCATCGGCACCACGCCGGTCGTGCAGCACGCCAAGGCGAAGGCGATCCCGGCGCTCTATTTCACCAACCTGATCTCCGCGCGGCCCCTTATGGGTCCGGCGGGTGCAGGCAGCCTCGCCACCGTTATCAACGCCGCGATGGGCAACAAGGCGCGCTTCGATGCGATGCGCGATTTCTTCGAGGGCGTGGGCACAGAACATGCCGCGGGCGTGTGGGAAGACCTCCCCGTCGACCGGCCCAAGTTCCGCAAGAAGTATGCGGCCCTGAACGAGGCTGCGCGCAAGGCATCGGAGGCGATCGGATCATGACGCTCGTCTTGGATCACGATCGCGCCGGCGGCTACTGGGGCGCCACTTACGTCTTCACCGCGGTGAAGGGGTTGCAGGTCATCATCGACGGCCCGGTGGGCTGCGAGAACCTGCCCGTCACCTCGGTGCTGCACTACACCGACGCCCTGCCCCCGCATGAACTCCCCATCGTCGTCACCGGCCTTGGCGAGGAGGAACTCGGCAAGACCGGCACCGAAGGCGCGATGAAGCGCGCGTGGAAGACCCTCGATCCCGAGCTGCCCGCCGTGGTGGTGACCGGCTCGATCGCCGAGATGATCGGCGGCGGCGTCACGCCCGAGGGCACCAACATCAAGCGCTTCCTGCCGCGCACCATCGACGAGGACCAGTGGCAGTCGGCCGACCGCGCGCTGACCTGGCTGTGGACCGAATTCGGCCCCAAGAAGATGCCCGCCCGCCGCGAACGCCGCGAGGGCGAAAAGCCGGTCGTCAATATCATCGGGCCGTCCTACGGCATGTTCAACATGCCATCCGATCTGGCCGAGATCCGCCGGCTGGTCGAAGGCATTGGCGCCGAAGTCGGCGTGGTCTTCCCCTTGGGCACGCACCTTGCGGATATCTCCAAGCTCGGCGCGGCGGACGCGAATGTCTGTCTCTACCGCGAGTTCGGCCGCAACCTGTGCGAAACGCTGGAACGGCCCTATTTCCAGGCGCCCGTCGGCCTCAGCCAGACCACCAAGTTCCTGCGCGCGCTGGCAGCCGAGCTCGGCCTCGACCCCGAGCCCTTCATCGAGCGCGAGAAGCACACCACCATCAAGCCGCTGTGGGACCTGTGGCGTTCGGTCACGCAGGATTTCTTCGGCACGGCCAGCTTCGGCATCGTCGCCAATGAAACCTATGCGCGCGGCATCCGCCACTTCCTCGAAGACGATATGGGGCTGCCCTGTTCCTTCGCGTTCTCGCGCTGCGCCGGTGTCAAACCCGTGAACGAGGACGTGCGCGCCGCGATCCGCGCCAACCCGCCGCTGGTGGTGTTCGGCAGCTATAACGAGCGCATGTACATGGCCGAGTGCGGAGCCCGCGGGATGTATATCCCCGCCAGCTTCCCCGGCGCCGCGATCCGCCGCCACACCGGCACGCCCTTCATGGGCTATTCGGGCGCGACCTATCTGGTGCAGGAAGTGTGCAATGCGCTGTTCGATGCGCTGTTCCACATCCTCCCGCTCGGGACCGAGATGGACAAGGTCGATGCAACGCCTGCGCGCACCGAAGCCCAATTGAGCTGGGACAATGACGCCAAGGCCAAGCTCGACCAGCTTGTCGAGGCTCAGCCGGTGCTGATCCGCATTTCCGCCGCCAAGCGCCTGCGCGACGCGGCAGAGCGGACCGCGCGCCAGCGGGGCGAGACCACAGTTACAGCAGATTGCCTCGAAGCAAGTAAGTTCGGGGCGCTGCTCGAAGGAACGGGAGCATGATGATGCTGCCTGCCCCTTCCAACCCTTTGACGCTGCTGCCGGCCATGCCTGCATCGGCGCCATCCCATGCCCCCACCCAAAAGGGGGCTCTCCAATCCACGTGGGGGATCACGCGGGGATGCCGACGGGGGCCGTTTGGCCCCCAATCACACCCAACTGAACGGAGCAAACCCGATGAACGAACGTATCGGAACTCACCTGACGCCTGAAGAGGCACAGGAAATCCACAAGGGCTTCATGGGTGTAGATTTCCGTTGAGATTTGACCCGGGATTTTCATCGAGAAGTGACCCGGGTTGTTGGTAGCTATGTCCGTTCGGACTTGTGTTTGGTCAAGGGTTGGACATTCTCCTTTTTGGTTTTG
>Ga0114986_1000400_pt1 | contig 12274 bp, 10 predicted proteins | sample Shrwel1BS1Day17_FD_96988 | JGI IMG/M metagenome (GOLD analysis project Ga0114986, IMG submission 96988) | Subsurface microbial communities from deep shales in Ohio, USA - Utica-3 well 1 S-1-Day17 | ecosystem: Environmental > Aquatic > Deep subsurface > Shale gas/oil reservoir > Produced... | reverse complement strand
ATCTCGGCTCGGGGGATTCGCCGCGGCACCACCTCAACCGGTGCGGGCGCCGGGTGAATCAGCACCTGGGCTGGGGGCTCCGTGCTGGCGCGCAGCGCGAAGGTCTTGCCCCTCAGCGCCTGGGCCTTCGACTTCGCACCCGACCAGCTGCCGCGGTGGATTCCCCGAACAGGCCCGTTGCGAGCGTCAAACGCCGCCACCCCATCACGCACGTACGTGAACACCCCCGTCTTCCCAGCCTGATCTCCCTCATCCCGCTCCTGAGACGAATCGACCAAGGCTTCCTTGGCACGCTTGCGAGCAGCGACCTCGGACCAACGCTCAGACAGCTCCCGCTCCCGCTCCTCATGCGCGAGATGCTTGAGAAACTCCCTGTGCCCATCCCTGATCTGATGCGCTCGCGCCAGATCGATTTCATCTGGAGTCGGGACACCCTGGAAGGCGATGCCCTCATCGGCAATCACCTTGGCGTGGCCAAGCCTGATCAAGTCTTTCAGCAACCCCAGCAAGACGGCCATCTCGGTGTGACCCGCCTCCTTGTCGCCAACGAACCCCACCTCTGTGGCCGCCATGCGCGCCCATTTGATCAACATGAATCGGCGCTGCGGTAGCGGATCATCCAGCAGTGAGAGCATGAGCTGCAGGGTCACACGCACAGCTGCCGCCTGAGGGTGGAGGTGCAGCTTGGGCCTCCAGGCCCTGACCAGTGCAAACTCATCCTCGATCTGATTGGCCTGCTGCACCGTCATCGTCTGGTCCAGATCCCCGCTCTCCATCGCCTCCTTCTGGGCCGCCAGCGCATTTCTGCGCTCCTCGGACTCAGGACGGTATGCACCAGGGTTCTCAGCGGCACGCACCAGGGCGTGGGTCACCCGCCGCAGCAGACCCGACTCATGTCGATCAGCGTTCTGTGGATCCGAGATCCACTCGTGAACGATCCGCGCCGGCGCGCCCCTGGTTCTGATCTGGTAGCCCCGCCGGCCGTACAGAAAGACCACCTGGCTCTTGATGCTCCTGATCACCTGCTCCACGCGGTCCTTGTTCACTCGCCCGATCGTGTTGATCCAGGTGCCCCATTGCGTTGTGGGCAGGACCTTCTTCTGGGCTGCAAGGGTGTTCATCGCCTCTTGCACCACAGCACCTGTGGCGGCCACGAGATCGAACTCACGGTCAATGGCCCCCATGTAGCTGCCAACCGTACGCAGGTTGATCTTTACAGGGGCATCGCCACGGGCGAGCATGAGCTCGAGCAGGATGAGGCGCTCCTGGTGCCCCATGACGTGCTCCGGAAAGAGCAACCCATCACCCCTGCCGCTGATGTCGCGCGTGGCATCTGATGGACGAGCGTTCTTGGGAGGCTTGCTCGCCACCGGCGTCAGATCGCGCACGATCTTGCCCGCATCATGAGGCTTGGCCGAGGGCCACGGCGCCGCCTCAGCGTCGTCTACGGATTCGTCGTCCACGCGCTCGGATGCACTCTGTTCGTCCATGTGCAGATTGTGCACCTCTCTTCCTCAATCGGCAGACCGCACCGCCGAGACAAGTGAGGACAGGTCAGAAGTTCTTCACGCCGCCAGTGTCTGGTGGAGCACCAAAAACCTCCGGACTGTAGTAGGTAACGCTGCCGTCTTTACGGATACTGATCTGCACCCCCGATTTCAGATTCCAGACATGAGTACCCATCTGCTGGTTCTGAATTGCAGCCACAAATGAGTTGCTTGCGGCTGAAGTGGGTGTCGTGTGTGGCCCATGCTTGCGAGTCAAAGCGGCGATGATTTCCGCAGTGCTTGAAGTCTCCAGGTAAACGCTTCGAATGCCGCTCGGGGAGAACCTCACGAATCCCTTTGTCACACTTGGGCCAGTGAATGTCCCCAAGCACTGGTCATCGACAACACAGGTGGCCCTCTCAGTAACTCCAAAACCTGAGTAGCCCATGGCAATGAGCTTGGCATGGGCCGCCTTGGGTTTGTCGGTGACCACAAGCGTCCCGAAGAGCTCGGCCGCATAACCCGATGTCAGCGCAGCCCCCAGTACCGAGCCCAGCACAATCTTCGCAACAAGCCGATGCTTCATCGATAACTCCCTTTGGTTGAGCGCGTTGGTAGCAGGAACCTGATTCGCCTCCCCTGGAGACTAGCGTTAGGCCCAAAGCACTCTTTCACGCCAGTATATGCACCGTTCGATAAAGGACGAACCCAACCCACAAACGAGACGGTCGCCCTGTACACATGAAGATGGGCCCGCGAGGCAATGTGAGAATGGCTCTCAAAAATGATTCAGGGGTAAGGCATGCAGTCATCAATCATTCACTTCGTGACTACCACTTTCCTGTGCCTTGGTCTCGTAGTAGCTCCGGGCGCTGGTGCGCAAGGCCCTTTGGCTCAGGGCTCCAGTTCACAAGGCTCGGCAGCCCCGCAAGCAGCCATGAATTCACAGGCCTCGAAGCCTGACTTCATCTGGAGCATGAATGGCAGCGATTTCGTGGCCAACGACAAGGTCACCTTCGCCAACGGAGCCGAGATCAAAACCTTCCGTATGGATGGAAGCCCCCAGTTCGGCTGTGAGTTCGCCGGCATCGCCTCCCGCTCCGCCAACTCCAAAACCTACAGCGGCGCCGGGCCCTGCGACGGCTTCGCTTTCATCAACGCCGCCTGGCCCAGCGTCAGCAATGCCAAGGTGGCCATCGTCTCCACCAACTGCGGCGGCACCATTTGCCACGGCTACAACGACTACTACGTCATCCTGCCCGCCGGCCAGGGCGTGCGAGTCCTGCAGATCGGCACAGGGCACTACGGCCCCAAGAAGAAGCCCACCACGATCTCCTTCACCTTCAGCGGCAACGAACTGAAGTCATCGGTCATCACCAACTTCTACAGCGGGGCCGAGAACGACCTGGGCGACCTCATCCCCTCCAGGCGAACCTTCCTCAAGGGCAAGGGCTACTTCCAGGACGCCTTCAAGCCCGAGTTCATCGACCTAGTGGGCGAGCACCCCGAGCGATTCCTCGAGGACGACACGCTTCGCGCAGGCCTGGTGGCCAAGATGGGCCCGTCCAACTTCCGGATCCTGCGCTCTGTGCTCAGCGGGCCCGGGTCATCTCAGGTCCTGAACGGCCGTTTCATCGTGATGGAGGGCTGCCAGAAGAGCAACTGCGGTTTCGTCTGGGGAGCTGTCGTCGTCGACGGCCTCACCGGCGATGCTGCCGCGGTGATCATGGAGGACTCCAGCACCAAGGTGGCCCAGTACAGCACGCGCCCGCTCAAGGCGGATGTGGACAGCGTGTGGGTCGAAAAGCTGGACGCCGGAGAGAAACGGTTCCTAACCCTGGACAAGGGAGTCATCAGGATGGTGAAGTGAGCTTGCGGCCCCAGTGCGCAAGCCACGAAATTTGACTTTATCCCCGGGACTACGCCTGGCTCAGGGCCAGCATCTCTGCTTGACGCCCTGATCCGTACGGTGACACATTCACCAAAAACCTGTGGGAACTACATGCCTGACAAGATATACGATCCGGGTCTGCAGTACCTGGCCATCAGCTACCCACCCAACGCAGGCCTGGACAACCAGGGGCTTCTGCACTTCTTCGACGAGTTCGATGACGATTTGAAGAGCCGTGGGCTGCGGCCGGTCCTGCTCTACAACCTGACCATCCCCTCGCTGAAAGCCCACTTCCGGGCGCTTGTGGATCCTGTTCAGTCCGTCCTTCCCATCTCGAGATTCCTTGCAGAGACATGGGAGGTCGGTGGCATCCCCGATCGCCTCGAAGTCAGCAAGGATCTGCTTTTGGCCGACCGAGGCTTTTCCACGTGGGTTAGGGATCAAGGGGTCACCCTGGCGCCGGCTGCTTCCATCAAAACCTTGGCGGGCTTCAACAAAGTTCACCGAAACTTGACTTATTTCGTGCGAGCGTTGAAGGAAAAAAAACCCGACTACGCGAGCCCCATACCCCTGGACATCGCCAACGCCAACCTCAAAGAACACGACAAATTGATCAACGCCATACGGCAGGGTAGCTCGAACCTGCCGAACCTGACTGTGTTCAGGCAGCATCCTCGGCGGCCATTCAGGTCTGACCATCCGCCATCAACAACACCCGACTGGGATGCCGGGCTGATGCGCCTACCAGTGTCTCGGCGCATCAGCCCGACACACCGCCTGGAAGCCGATGAGCCTCAGAACTTCTCCATCTATGAAGCAAAGGAAGTCATCGCCTTATGGCCCATGGGCAAGAAAGCTTTCGCAAAATCGGCGGGCTTGACCGTCCGGGAGGTCGACAACTGGATCGGATACCACGCCCACTGTCCTGAACACGCCATCCCCAAAATCATCGAGATGCTGAGGGTAGAGTACGACGACAGCGTTGATTCATGGATCTTCGATGGCGGACTGCTCTTGGTGGCAAACGGACGCAGGCAAACCATGGCCGCGTACGATGCGTTGTCTGGTGGAGGCGACCTGAACATCGCCAGAGAGGTGATCAGCCCCAATGGAATCCACGCAAAAACGCACCGATTCCTCTACTTCGAGGCCAATGGACGCGCGGGGAACATTATTCTGTTTCCCATCGGAGCCCCCGAGGAAAATCTCCTGGACTCAGATTCGCTCATCAACCTTCAACCCCCCGTGGAAGCAACGCACGAAGTCTGGATGGATGTTCTCCAGATCATGGACAACTACCCCTTGGAGATCTCGTGCGATGCCGGCTTGAAGTTCATGCAGCGCCATCTCGATTGGCTAGAGCAGTTCGAGCGTTCTTGGTGAGACAAGTCGGGGAGCCGCAACAGCACCGACAGCTATCGGGCTGAAGTCAGGACCCGCCGCGCCGAGCATGCCGCGCCCGGGCAACCACTGACAGCTCCGCGCCATCAGTCTTGGCCGCCAACTTGTCCTCCACGCCCACCACAGGCCACCCTCTGACGGAGCGCAAGACCTACCCTCAGCGAAGCGGCCGGCGCAACCTGAGCTGCGGCTTTACCGTAGGTTCGAAGGTCCATCAGTACGCCCTCAGACAGCCGCGCGCCGCGCACGAGCCCGGGCCACAGGCGAGATCACCTGGCCGGCAGCCCCGGCCTCAGCCACAGCCACCTCCCCAGGACCACCCTTCTCCCCAGCCTGATCAGCCGGCCCCGCCGGCTCCACGGCCGGATCCACAGCCGGTGACACGGCCGGCGCCACAGTTAGTGCAACCGCCCCATCCAGCGCCACAGTTGCTGCAACCGGCGTCTGCCCCGCCGAAGTAATAACTCCGGCGCAGTGGTGTTTGCGATCACCACCCTGGTGCACAGCATGCTCAGCATCGCCCTGGGCGACCTGCCCCTCAGCACCGAGTGCAGCCACCAGCGCCAGGCGGTCCTGGCGCATGCGCTGCATCCGGATGTTGTCCTTCAAGGCCTTGGCCTCCTCGACCTCGGCCAGGACAGCGTCCAGACCAGGGTTCATGCTCTCGGGTATGTGCTCAATGAGCATCTGCAGGCTGTTCTCACCCCGGAAGCTGTTGACCTGAGGCTTGAACGCCACCGTGATCCGCTCAGGCACGCACTCGGCCAGCTCACCCATGTTGAAGCCCAGAACCGTCACCTCCTGCGCCATCACCTCGCAGGTCATGCGCATGTGGGTCTTGTGCTCCCCAATGAGCTTGACGTCCTTCACGTCCACCTCGTTGACGAACACCGGCTCTTCGAAGCCCTGGCCCCAGACCTGAAGGCTCAGCTCACGCACCTCGTCCACCGTGAACGCCTCCAGCGGCATTTCCCCGTCGTGCCGGATCCGCTTGACCAGCAGCTCGGGAGCGATCTCCTCCCGGCACACCCGCTCCAGGGCTTCCTTGAATTCCTCCAGGCGCGAGCGCTCGATCGTCATCCCGGCCGCCATGGCATGGCCACCGAACTTCTTCAGGATGCCAGGGTGCTCGATGTTGATGCGGTCCAGGGCGTGCTTCAGGTGGAACCCCGGGATCGAGCGCCCCGATCCCTTGATATCCCCATCCGAGGCGTCACACATCACGATGGTCGGCCGATGCCAATCCTCCTTGATGCGACCGGCCACGATCCCGACCACCCCTTCATGCCACTCGGCGTCGTAGGCCAGGATGGAATAAAGGTCGCCCCCGGCATGGCCGGCATCGGTCAGATCAGCCTTCACCTGGAGAACCGCCTCATCCACGATGTCCATCTGGATGTCCTTGCGCTCCTCGTTCGTCTTGTCGAGCCGCTTGGCCAGCTCCTGGGCTTCGCGCTCATCCAGTGTCGTCAGGCACTCGATGCCAGCCTTCATATGGCTCAGGCGTCCCGCGGCATTGATCCGGGGGCCAATGCCAAACCCGATGTCGGACGTGGACAGGGTGCCGAAGAACTTGCCCGCCACCCGCGCCAGAGCGAGGACGCCGGGTGCGCAGCACTGCTGACGGATCTGCTTCAGGCCCACCGACACCAGCGTCCGGTTGTTGCGGTCCAGCTTCACGACGTCCGCCACCGTCCCGATGGCCACGTATGACAGCAGCTCGTACGGGTCAAAGCCCGGGTCCATGTCCCGGTCCACGAGTTCGTCGACCATGGCCTTGGCAACGTACCAGGCCACTCCGCATCCGGCAATGTCCTTGGACGGGAAACCGCAGCCAGGCTGGTTCGGGTTCACGATCAGCCGGGCGTCGGGCAGAACCGCCGGGGCAAGGTGGTGGTCGGTCACCAGGACCTCGATGCCCAGCTCCTTGGCGCGCGCGACGCCAGCAACGGAGGAGATTCCGTTGTCCACCGTGATGATCACATCAGGCTTGATTTCCAGCTGCGCGGCCTCTTCCACGATTGCCGGGGTCAGGCCGTATCCATGAATTGCGCGATCCGGCACGAGGTAGTCGAAATTCATGCCGCTGGCGCCAAACGCCATGACCAGCACCGCACACGCAGTAGCTCCATCGCAGTCGTAATCCGAGACGATGAGAACGCGCTTCTGCTGCACAACGCAATCGGCCAAGTAGCAAGCCATTGCCGTCACGTTTTTCATCAGCGATCCGGGCAGCAACGTTTCCACTCCACCAAATGCTTCAGATGGCGTGGAGACTCCGCGGGCAGCGTAGAGACGCGCCAGCAAAGGGCTGAGACCAGCCTTCGAGAGGCGCGCGATGTGAAGGGGGTTGGCCTCGCGCTGCTCGAGTGCAGTGACGGTTTTCATGGGTGCTCCAGATGCTGCTTAGAGTATATCCATTACGCATCCAATTAGCAGGTCAAAACAGGGGTTAGATGGGCAGCCAGATGAGTGCCGGGAAATCGCGGCCAGGGGGTAGATCAGCAGGGAGCAAGGGGCCCTGAGACACACCGACAGAGCGGAGCGCTTGCTGATGAAGGCAGGGATCCGCGGATGAGCCAAGAGCCCCAAAGGCAGGCCAAACACCTCGCAAGACAGACTGGATGCCTCACTACAGAGGCCCAGAACCCTCCACAGCCCCTGCTCTCACCTCCCCACACCCGCATCCGTTATCAACTTTCTTCGCCGCCGCCAACTAATCTGAGTCTGGAATCTGGCAAAAAAAAGTTGTACCCACGTTACAAAGACCCCGAGACTGACAACTGCTCCGTTGGTGACACGATCCGACTGAGTCAGGGCACCAGCAATGAGCAGGATGCCCGACACCTACTTGCGGCCAATGAATAGAACTAAATAACGAAGAAAACAATCGGCCAGAGGGATTTGAGGGCCAGGGGACGCATGCTTCAAAGGCAAATCCGCATGAAAGTTGTCGCCAACACCTTTTGCTGATAACGGTCTAAATGTCGCCAAACATAGGCCGAGGAGCCAATCGCATTACCACCCATTTTGGATCATGCCAACTTTTGAGCATCATCGTGAATCATGCTGGTTCCCCGGGAAACCACATTCCATCACTTTGATGGCAGCGGGCATCACTCTGATGTGATCGAACGTCACGATGGTGCAGCGTGGTGCGATGTGGTGCTTGAACTTACTCGTTTCTTACATGAGTAGTCAGCGACTGTGGCCTGGCGTGGCAGAAGGACGATGGATAGCTCCACCTGAGCCGGTGCCTTCGCATTGATCGACCCCAGAACCACCTCAGTCAAAGCGATCGCGCACCTCACACCGGGAGAGTCCATGACCATCTCGGCCGGCCTAGTTACCGCACAAATCTGATTTCCTCAGCTCAATCAATAGGTGAATGGAAAGGTGCGTTCGCCCACGAGATTGGACGTAACCCCATCCGGCGGTAGGCGCGAATGGCGACTCCATACTCGGAATAAGGGCCAGGCACTTCAATGGAAAAGATTACTAGAGGTCCAATGAAACAAAAAACTGAATCAAGGATGCCGCGGCATAAATTGTTCACGTGTGAGGATTGATTCTGACGCGAAGAAGAAGGGCGAGCTGGGGCAAAGGGATGTGAAAGTCAAAACCTCTTTCAAAAGTCTAATAACATATGACACTTCTGAATGGAGTGGGAGTTTTTCACTCGCAGCACAAACGAACATCAAATAAGCCTATTCATCAGAACGGCGCCAAACAGTCGACATGGAGCACAAAAACCTGAATGATTGAAGATCCACGTAGAAGCTGGGGGCACTTTCCAATAAAGTCGAAAACTACCAAATAAAGTCGAAGACATACAAATAGAGTCGAAAACTCTTTGCTCACTGAAGCTCGGCGGAGAGTGCACCCAGATGACCAGGCGTGGCCCGTTTCTCGTGTCAGGTGCGTAAGGGCGAGCGGGCTTGCAGCGTGCTTGGCCACTCGGTGGGAAGTGGGTGTACGTGAGGGATGTCCATATTCAGGCCTGAACACGAGAGGCGCCGGCACATCGTGGGCAATGCCCTGCCCTCTCAGGATTTCCGGCTCCAGCACAGAGACTGAGACCTCTGGGCGCTCAATCCACTCGACAGCTGAAGCACAAGCCTGGATCCCTTCTCAAGCCCCAGCACCTGCAGGCCGCCAGTTCCGCGACCATCGCTCTCTGACCAATTTGCTGAGCCCAGTCGAAGGGAATCGATGCAGGGAGGACCGGGCAGCAGCCGCATCCAGTTTTCGACTTTGTTTGCGGCACCCTGGTATCGCGCCACGGGTGGCAGTCCAGTTCTCGAGACCAGTTTTCGACTTTAGCGATCCACACCGGCGCGCAGGCCCCTTGTGAGCCGCATGGATCCTCGAGGTCGGTTTTCGACTTTATTGGGGAGGCCGTGAGCCAGGTCGAGTACGCGCGGCAGCGACACCCCTGGCCAGGTTGCGCGTCAACCCACGAAGGACAGCAGAAAAAGGGGGTGTCTATTTCTAAACGCCAGTTTAGAAAGTCGTTTTGGCGGCCCAAAATGCAACCAAAACCAGCATCAAGTCACCATCATCAGGCCCTGGAGCCCACTTTCTAAACGCCCGTTTAGAAAGTCGCCGAACGCCCCCTAAACGCGACAAATACAAGCATCAAGTACGCGCTTTGGAGCCCCAGGCACCACTTTCTAAACGATCGTTGAGAAAGTAAGACGAGCACCAACAAGTGCAACTCAAAGCAGCATCAAGCTGGTCTTTGACGGGTTGGCCGTCCACTTCGAGGCAGACACATACAAGGCGCGTGCGCACCTGGATCGGTTGCTGCGGTTGGTGATGACAGCCCAGGCAGACGAGCATCCTCGTCACAGCACAGCCAGATCAGCGAACCGGCGGAGAAAGCCACATCGGGCAAACAAACCGTGGGCGCGGATCCATTCTGCCGGATACAGAGACTGCGATCTAGCAGCAAGGCACAGTCCGACGGGATGACCGGACAATGGCCCACTGGTGCTGAAGCACCCAGCGCCCTGATGGAGACGGACTACCGAGCGGGGCTTGAATAAGCTGAGATACCCGGCGAGGCACTGACCGCTGGGCCTGATTGACCAGGCCCAGCCGATCCGGACGCGCGGTTTGCATAGCCTGCCGACTTGCGTGCAGCAGCATCACCATCGCCCGAGGCGATCTGCCCAAGTCGCTTGAGGTTCGATGCAGCCGAACGAGATGCCGCTGCAGAGGCTTTGTCCGCCTCAACCCTCTGAGCATGGGCATCCATACGCGCCGCGAAGCCCTGCTTCCCCGAAGGCGTGAGGAGCTGAGCCTTGCACTCTGGACTCATCTGAAGGATCAAGTTGTTCCCACTCGCCACAAGGCACTCATCGCCGAGGGCAAGAGCCGGGCGATTAGCAACAAGCAGACCAAGCATGGCAAATGCCGCCAGGTAAGCAGGGCCACCTGAGCGACGCTGCATCGCTTGAAATTTGTAGGGCATGCAAGGCCTCGAAAATGAGTGGGGCCGAAGCTGTATCAGTCGCGCCCGCATGAAGAACCAAGCAAGAGGCAGGCAACTTAAGTGAGGGCGAAAACAGATGTATGTGATATTCTATGCGCACATTAACCTGCATGCACCTCACCATGGAAATGACCACCAAGTCTCCTGCCGTGTGCCTTGCCGAGCTTCAGCAATCCGGCCTGCAGCTCTGCCTGTTCATCGAGAAGCAACGGGACCTCGCCCCTGATGACAGGCAAGCCCTGTTCGGGACGATTGGTCAGATCAGCTTCATCGCCGACGGGTTGACTCTGGCCATGTGTGTCGAGAGCGAAACGGATGTACCGGACTTTGCGAGCCTCATCGAAAACGCAGACCGTCTGAACAACCTTGTTCGCGATCTGATGACCGGCGGCGCGACTGTTCACTGATGACATTCAACCAAGGAGGCACCATGAATCCCAAGATCCAAGCCATCAGCGCTCAAGCAGCAACCACCGCACAGAACGCTCGGGTTGCAACCCACGGTTCCCTGACCCCGGCAATGGCTGTGGCAAACCTTGACCCAGTCGAGGCTGGCCGCCGAATCTTTGGCTCCGTGGTTGAGCAGTTCTCGGCGATCCGCGCAAACGGCGCCGGCCTCTCCGCAGAGGCAGTTCGAAATCGCCTGACCAACGTGTGGACCGATGCGGTTGCCAGCGTCGGTGCACCTGCTGCCGCGCCCGCGCAAAAGCCGGGCCGTTTCCGCCCTTCCTGAACAGGAGCATGTCGACATGAACGCTCAGATCGCCAGAATTGCCGAGCAAGCACTGCGAACCAGCCATGCGGCTGAGCGCGTTGTCGAGAAAGCGCCAGCCGCCTCACGCGAGAAATGGCTGGCCGGCAAGCTTGCAGCCATGGGCCGTGTGGAGCGACACCAGCAGAACGCCAAGACGAGCTTCGGACTGGCAGCCATTGGTCTGGTGGGTGCCACCGGCGTAGCAATCGCCGGCGGCCCGAGCACGCTGGGCGTCGCAGCCTTTGTGGCCAGCGCCGCCTCTACCGGTGGAGCGATCTTCCACCTGGCGGCCGCCAAGTTCAACGAGATTCGTCAGTCCGTGGAAGCTGACGCAACCCAGGCCCGCCAGCTGACCTCAGCTGAACGAACCGAGCTGCTGGCGGAGACCAGGAAGCTGACTCTGGATGTGTGGGACGAAACGATCGACCAGCTCCTTCAGGCGAGCATCCGCCCAGCCAGCGTTGCCCAGCAGGAGCAGCCCGCGAAGGCGACAAAACCGAGCCTGTGACCATGGACCTCTATCAAGATCAGAACGACCGGATCTTCGTCTTCGGCAGCAACCTGGCCGGGCGCCACGGCAAGGGCGCAGCACTGGACGCCCGCCTTCACCACGGCGCCATCTACGGCAAGGGCTTTGGCCTTCAAGGCAAGAGCTACGCCATCCCCACAAAGGACGAGAACCTGAACACCTTGCCATTGACAGTCATCCAGACCTACGTGGCCAAGTTCATCGCTTTTGCCAAACAGCATCGTGAGATGGAGTTTGAAGTCACCAAGATCGGCTGCGGCCTGGCCGGATACACGCCCCAGGACATCGCGCCACTCTTCAACGGCGCTCCCAAGAACTGTCACCTGCCACCGGAGTTCAAGGAAGTGATCCGCGCCATCCCGAAACTGAGCGGTGAGGTGTCGTTCACTGCGGCATCTTTCCGACCGGCACCTTCGCTCTACCCCAACCGCCACCGCTGAAGCATGACCAAGCAGACCTTCATCGAAATCATCGAGGCTCCCCATCGCCGGTCGATCGCAGAACGGGAGATGCGGTACGAGGTCAGGCTCAAGGGCCAGACCGTGGGAGAGCTGTACTTCAACACGCGGGGGTACGTTGGAACCCTTCCGACTGTTGGCGCCGATTCAAAATTGAGCCACCGTGCCGATTGAATTTTGAGCCAGGGCTATTGGCCAACCTGTGAAGGCTGGCTGTGGATAAGTGTAGTGCCTGAGGCTTGTTTTTTCTCCTTGAT
>Ga0114986_1000397_pt1 | contig 12304 bp, 11 predicted proteins | sample Shrwel1BS1Day17_FD_96988 | JGI IMG/M metagenome (GOLD analysis project Ga0114986, IMG submission 96988) | Subsurface microbial communities from deep shales in Ohio, USA - Utica-3 well 1 S-1-Day17 | ecosystem: Environmental > Aquatic > Deep subsurface > Shale gas/oil reservoir > Produced... | reverse complement strand
GTGTCACCGGCGGCGCGACGGGCTGGGCAACGGCGGCCGGCGCTGGCGCTGGTGCTGGCACAGGGGCCGCGGCAACAACTGGCGCCGGAGCGGGCTCAGGGTCGCCGCCTGCCAGACCGGCAAGGATCTTGTCGGCCACTTCCTCGATCGAGCCGATCACCAGAAGCGGCTGTCCGCCGACGATCCCGACATTGGTCTGGCCGTTCTCCGCGCTGCGCAGCCAAGCCACGTTCGAGGCAACAACGAGGTAGTTGCCGCCGCGCGATTCGAGCTTGATGAACTTCATGGGCACCGCTTCCCGGACAAGGAGAGAGGCCGCGACTTCGGCCCAACCAGCGGCTTACGCGATGGTGGTTAAGAATCGCCTAGTGCTGCGCAGGCACCACATCATCGAGCAGCACCATCAACGCGTTCCAGCATTGCCTGTCGGCAAGCGAATCGAAAGCCGGATTGGGCTCGCCCGCCGGAGTGAGCGGGTTGGTGAAGCCATGTTCGACCCCTGCGAAGGACAGGAACTGCCAGTGGGCGCCCACCCGGTCCATCTCCTCCCAGAAGGCGGTCACATCGGCTCGCGGAACCAGCGAATCCGCATCGCCGTGGCAAACCAGCAGTCGCGGCTTGATGGGGGCGGTCGCGGGCAGGGACGTGCCGAGCAGGCCATGGAAGCTCGCACCGAGGACGATGTCGGCCCCGTCGCGGGCCAGTTCCAGCACCGCCATCCCGCCAAGGCAGAAGCCGATGGCGACTTGCGGCAGGCCGGGCGAAAGTTCCGCCAGTTTGTCCAGCGCCGCGCGCAGCCGCAGGCGCATGGCAACCGGATCGGCGCGAAGCCGCTCCATCGCGGCGAAAGCACTGGCGGCATCGTGCGGTGCGTCAGGTCCGTAGAAATCGGCCACCAGCGCGATGCAACCGGCCGCTGCCAGCGCGGCCGCTTTTGCCTCCACGCCGGGAGAGGTGTTCATGAAGGTCGGGAACACGGCCACCGCCGCCCGAGCCGGACCGGCGGGCCGCGCCAGCCATCCGGTCAGCGCGGTCTCCCCATCCGCATAATCGAGGCGTTCGAGCCCCATCATTCCACCGGCAGGAAATCGGGAACCGAAAGGTACCGCTCGCCGGTGTCGTAGTTGAAGCCAAGCACACGGCTCCCCGCGGGCAGGGAAGCCAGCTTGGCGGCAATTGCGGCAAGCGTCGCGCCAGAGGAAATTCCGACCAGCATGCCTTCCTCGCGCGCGGCGCGGCGGGCCATTTCCTTGGCGTCTTCGGCATCCACGGTAATAGCACCGTCAATTGCGGCGGTGTGAAGGTTGCCGGGGATGAACCCTGCGCCGATGCCCTGAATGGGATGAGGGCCAGGCTGGCCGCCGTTGATCACGGGCGAAAGTGCAGGCTCGACGCCATAGGCCTTCATCGCCGGCCAGTGCTTCTTCAGCTCCTCGGCGCAGCCGGTAAGGTGTCCGCCGGTGCCGACTCCGGTGATCATGACGTCGATCGGCGCATCGGCGAAGTCGACAAGGATTTCCTGCGCGGTGGTGCGGGCGTGGACTGCCGGGTTGGCGGCATTGTCGAACTGGCTCGGCATCCATGCCCCCGGGGTCTGCGCGACCAGCTCCATCGCGCGCTCGATCGCGCCCTTCATGCCCTTCTCGCGCGGGGTGAGGTCGAAGCTCGCACCATAGGCCAGCATCAAGCGGCGGCGTTCGACCGACATCGATTCGGGCATCACCAGCACGAGGCGGTAACCCTTCACCGCAGCGACCATCGCAAGACCGATCCCGGTGTTGCCCGAGGTCGGCTCGACAATCGTGCCGCCCGGCTTCAGCGCGCCGCGCGTTTCGGCATCCTCGACCATGGCGAGAGCGATGCGGTCCTTGATGGACCCGCCGGGGTTCGACCTTTCGGACTTCACCCACACCTCGTGGTCGGGAAACATCCGGGCAAGGCGGATATGCGGGGTGCCGCCGATCGTGGCGAGGATGTTGTCAGCCTTCATGTCGATACCTCTCGTTTAAGCTCTTGCGGCTCGAAGCTGCGGGCGCGGCGCAGTTCGGGGAAATACCACGCCCAGACCAGGGTCACGACTATCGCACCCGCCCCGCCGAATACAACCGCCCCCACCGCGCCAAGCAACGCTGCGGCGAGCCCGGACTGCATTTCGCCGAGTTCGTTCGAGGCGGAGATGGCGAGGCCCGAAATCGACGACACCCGTCCGCGCTTGTCATCAGGCGTGAAGAGCTGGACGAGTGACGAGCGGATGAACACCGATACCATGTCGACCGCACCCATGGCGGCAAGGATAGCCAGCGACAGCGCGAACGTCCGCGAGAAGGCAAAAGCGATGGTCAGCGCCCCGAAGGCGCCAACCGCCCAGAGCATCTTCACGCCCACTTCCCGCTGGAGCGGACGGAAGGAGAGCCACAGCGCCACACTGGCCGCGCCCAATGCAGGCGCGGCGCGCATCAGGCCGAGCCCTTCCGGACCGACGAACAGGATGTCGCGCGCGAAGACCGGCAGCAGCGCAGTTGCTCCGGCCAGCAGCACGGCGAACAGATCCAGCGTGATGCAGCCGAGCAGAAACCGCTCGCGCCAGACATAGACCAGCCCCTCGGCGATCTGCTTCAGCGGTTTGAGGCGCGGCCCGTCCTGCTTGGCGCGCACTGGGCGCACGGTGAGGATCAGCAGCATCGAACAGCCGAGCAGCCCTGCTGAAAGGGCATGGGGCAACCACTCCGCCCGGGCAAAGATCAATCCGCCCACCGCCGGGCCCGCCACGCTGGCAGTCTGCCAGGCGATCGACGAAAGGGCGATGGCGCGCGGCAGCAGGGCAGGGGGCACGATATTGGGCGCAATCGCGCTCATCGACGGGCCGAGAAACACACGGGCAGCGCCATGCGCGGCAGCCAGCGTGAAGAGAATCGGCAGGTTCAGCGCGTCAGCCCAGGTCATCAGCGCGAGTACCACCGCCACGCATCCGTCGATCCCGTTGGCGAAGGCCGCAACATGGCGTCGGTCGAAGCGGTCGGCAGCCAGCCCGGCCACCGGGGTCAGCAAAAACAGCGGCACAAACTGCGCAAGACCAAGCAACCCGAGCTGAAACGAGGCCTCGGCCACGCTCATCCCGTAATCGTCGCGCGCCACCGCGTAGAGCTGGTAGCCGAGCAGCACCACCATCGACATCGTGGCGAACACGCCCATGAAGCGCGCCAGCCAGTAACGCCGGTAGTCGCCGATTTGCAGGGGAGTGGTTGGATCGGTCACAGCAGGTTTCACCCGCGCGCCATGGCAGGCGATTGGCGTGCTGCCAAGCAGGCGAAACTTGTCAGGCTGTCAGCGGGCCTTTCGGCTCAGCGGGAGCGGCGCAGGCGCGGGTTGGGCTGGAGCTCGTCGATGATCGCGACGAAATCGTCGAGTCGGATGATCCGTTCGAACTGGAATCCGGCGCGGCTATCGCGGGTCCAGATCACGTAGGCCTCGATCCGGCCAACCACCGGCAGACGGATGATGATGCGATCGCCGCGCTGAAGATCGCGGGCATCGTCAACCATGAAGCCGTGTGCCGACAGATTGCAGATGTGTAAATGGAGATCGCCGTGAGCGAAATGCTCGACGATCGCCGGAAAATCGACCGGGTGCCGTGCAGCACGGCGCAGATCGGTCACACTGAGGTTAGCTCCACCGGCCACGAGGCGCGATCCTTCTCTCCGAATGGGTCACCATCCCGAGATGCCGCATAAAGGCTGACAATTGGTAAAGGCCGCAAGCAGATCCTATCGCGTCACAAGGGCGTGCCGCTTCTTCCCCAGGCTGAGACGCAGGGTCTGCCCCACTTCGGGCAGGACCAGCTGGGCAGGATCGCTGACCGTTTCCCCTTCCAGCCTGACCGCGCCCTCGGCCAGCTTGCGTTTTGCCTCGCCGCCCGAAGCGGTGAGGCCGATCGCGGTGAGCAGCGCGGCAAGGCGCATCCCCTCGGGGCCGGTCGCGAGGGTCGGCAGATCCTCGCCTGCACCCGAACCGGCAAAGGTCTCGCGCGCGGTCGCCTCGGCCCGAACGGCGGCATCCTCTCCGCGAACAAGCTTCGTCACCTCGTAGGCGAGAACGATCTTGGCCGTATTTATCTTTGCACCCTCAAGCCCTTCGAGGCGCTTGATTTCATCGAGCGGCAAGTCGGTGAACAGGCGCAGGAAGCGGCCCACGTCGGCATCATCGACGTTGCGCCAGTATTGCCAGAAGTCGTACGCGGGCAGTTGCGCCTCGTTGAGCCAAACCGCGCCGGCTGCGGTCTTGCCCATCTTGGCGCCGCTCGCGGTGGTCAGCAGCGGGGTGGTGAGGCCGAACAGCTCGGCCCCGTCCATGCGCCGGCCAAGCTCGATCCCGTTGACGATATTGCCCCACTGGTCGCTACCGCCCATTTGCAGGCGCACGCCAAGTTCGCGCGACAAGTGCCTGAAATCGTAGCCTTGGAGGATCATGTAGTTGAATTCGAGGAAGGTCATCGGCTGTTCGCGTTCAAGCCGCAGCTTGACCGAATCGAAGGTCAGCATCCGGTTGACCGTGAAGTGCGTGCCGACTTCCTGAAGCAACTGGATGTAGCCGAGCTGGCCCAGCCAATCATGGTTGTTGACCATCACTGCGTCGGTCGGCCCGTCTCCGAATTTCAGCAGCTTGTCGAAGACCGTGAAGATCGATTGCACATTTGCCTCGATCGTCTCGTCGGTCAGCATCTTGCGGCTTTCATCGCGCCCGGTGGGATCCCCGATCCGCGTGGTGCCGCCGCCCATCAGCACGATCGGCTTGTGCCCGGTCTGCTGCAAGCGGCGCAGCATCATAATCTGCACGAGGCTGCCGATGTGGAGCGAAGGCGCAGTCGCATCGAACCCGATATAGCCCGGCACGATCTGCTTCGCGGCCAGGGCGTCAAGGCCCTCCGCGTCGGTCAGCTGGTGGATATAGCCCCGCTCGTCGAGCAGGCGCAGGAGGGCGGATTCGTAATTGCTCATGGGCTGCGCCCCTATCAGTGCGGGCGCGCGACGGGAAGTGGCTTGCCCGAGGCGAGGGGACGCGGCAATCAGAGGCCATGCACCCGCTGATGCTCCATCTGAGCTGCGATCTCGGCCCGGTTCGCGCCATCACGGCTTCGGTCGTCGCGACGCCGGAAGGCTGCGAGGCGGAATTCCGGCTCGACGGGCATGTCTCGTCGATCATCCTGCCGCCTCCCGCCACGCCCGCGCGCCGCGACAATCTGTGGCAGACGACCTGCTTCGAGATTTTCTGGCAGCCGCTCGGCGGGACGGCTTATCGCGAATTCAACCTCTCGCCCTCGGCCCAATGGGCAGCCTACGACTTCGATTCCTTCCGTGAAGGAATGCGCGATGCGCCGGTTAAGGCCATCGCCATTGCCTGCGCGCAGGATGATGCAGGACTGATTCTCAAGGCCAGCATCGCCGCCGATCTACCCGATCCGGCTCAGGTCGCACTCAACGCGATTGTCGAACATGCCGATGGCAGCAAGCAATACTGGGGACTGGCTTTTCCGCCCGGCAGACCCGAGTTCCACTCGGAGGCGAACCGCGCACTGATTGTCGAACGCTAGACAGCAGCCGGCCTGCCGAACGGCCGGTTGAGCTGCACGATCTTCGCATTCAGCACAAAGGCAAAGCTGACCCAGATGAAATAGGGCACATTGAGCCAGCCTGCGAAGCTATCGCCCACAAGCCGCGGCAGCACCACCATCAGTCCCACGACCGAAAGCCACAGGAGCACATTCTCGGCGAGCGCCCAGTCCGGACGGCGCAGCTTGAAGAACAGCGGCGACCAGAGGAAGTGCAGCACGAAATTCGCGCTGAACAGCGCCCACACGCCCGCCCTTGCTGCGGAGGAGGGTGCCTGTGTCAGGCCGACATAGAAGCTCCACCCTGCAAGGGCCAGGATCACCGTCCAGGCGGGACCGAACAGCCAGTCTGGCGGCTGCCAGGGGGGCTTGCGAAGGTCGCGATACCATTGGCCGATATCGGTCAGCGCGCCGCCCGCGCCGCCAAGAATGATCGCCCAACCGGCGGCGATGGCGGCAGAGGTCCAGTCAATGTCCATGCAGGCCTAACTGGCACACTGCGGACAATGTTCCCACCCCCATCGGCAAGGATTGCCTTTGCGCGCGTGCTGTTCCAACGCTTGGCGCATGAAGAACGGCATCGACCGGCTGCTCGCCGACCCTGAACTCCTTCGCCAACTCAAGAGCCGCCGTGTGGCGCTGGTGGCTCATCCTGCCAGCGTGACGGCGGATCTGACCCACAGCCTCGACGCGCTGATCGCGGCGGGTGTGCAGGTCAACAGCGCCTTCGGCCCGCAGCACGGGCTGAAAGGCGACAAGCAGGACAACATGGTCGAAACCGCGGACGAGATGGACCCGCGCTACGGCATTCCGATCTTCTCGCTCTACGGCGAGGTGCGCCGCCCCACCGGCCCGATGATGTCGAGCGCGGATGTGTTCCTGTTCGATCTCCAGGACCTCGGCTGCCGGATCTACACCTTCGTCACCACCCTGCTTTATCTTCTCGAGGAGGCAGCCAAGGCCGGCAAGGAAGTGTGGGTGCTCGACCGGCCCAATCCCGCGGGTCGCCCCGTGGAGGGCACGCTGCTGGTGCCGGGCCAGGAAAGCTTCGTCGGTGCCGCCCCGATGCCGATGCGCCACGGCCTCACCATGGGGGAGATGGGTCACTGGTTCATCGAGCACTTCGGTCTCGACGTCGCCTATAAGGTGGTGGCGATGGAGGGCTGGCATCCTGACGAAGCGGATGGTTTCGGCTGGCCGGCGTCACGCCTGTGGATCAACCCTTCGCCCAATGCCGCCAACCTCAACATGGCCCGCAGCTATGCCGGAACAGTGATGCTGGAAGGCACCACCCTGTCCGAAGGACGGGGCACGACCCGCCCGCTCGAGGTGCTGTTCGGCGCGCCCGATGTGGATGCGGGCGGCGTGCTTAAGGTCATGCGCAAGCTGGCGCCCGAGTGGCTGGCGGGCTGCGCCATCCGTGAATGCTGGTTCGAGCCGACTTTCCACAAACACTCAGGAAAGCTCTGCAATGCACTGATGATCCATGCAGAAGGCGGCTTCTACGCGCACCACGCCTTCCGCCCGTGGCGGCTTCAGGCGCTGGCCTTTAAGGCGATCCGGCTGCTCTATCCGGATTATCCGCTGTGGCGCGATTTCCCTTACGAGTATGAACTGACCCGTCTGGCGATTGACGTCATCAATGGCGGACCGGCCTTACGCGAATGGGTCGATGATCCTGCCGCCACGCCGCACGACCTTGACGCCATGACGTCACCTGACGAGGCCGCATGGGTTGCCGCGGTGCGACCGCACCTGCTTTACTGATTGGCGTCATTCCGGCACCAACCGGACAAGCGCAAGGATGGCGGACCAACCGCCACCGATGGGAGAGAACACGATAATGGCAACCGCGGCAGAAAGCGGCACCGGCACAGCTGTGCAGTCGGCAAGGGTGACCCTGTGGATCCTGTTGACGGTCTACGTATTCAATTTCATCGACCGCCAGATCGTCAACATCCTGGCCGAGCCGATTGCACGCGATCTGGATCTGAATGACACGCAGATCGGGCTGATGACCGGTTTGGCCTTTGCGCTGTTCTACACCGTGCTGGGCATACCGATCGCCCGTTTCGCCGACCGCCCGACCACCCATCGCCCCCGCCTGATCGCAGTCGCTCTTGCGGTGTGGTCGGGGATGACGGCGCTGTGCGGGCTGGCGCAGAATTTCTGGCAATTGCTGCTGGCACGCATCGGGGTGGGCGTCGGCGAGGCGGGGTGCACGCCGCCCGCGCATTCGCTGATCAGCGATATGGTGCCGCCGGAGAAGCGCGCCTCCGCCCTCGCATTTTACTCGCTTGGCATTCCGATCGGCACTTTGCTGGGTATGGTGATCGGCGGCAAGCTCGCGGATTATCTGGGCTGGCGTGAGGCCTTCGTGGTGGTAGGGCTGCCTGGCGTCATTCTGGCGCTCGTCGTGTGGCTTGTGCTCAAGGATCCGCGCCGCTCTGACGCCGCTGCGATCCTGCAAGCCAAGGCCGCCGCGCCAGCGCTTCCCTTGCGGCAGGCGCTGGCCGAGGTGATGGGATCACGCGCCTATCTGCTGCTGCTGTGCGCCGGGTCCGCCGCCGCTTTCCTCGCCTATGGCAAGACCACCTGGACGACGATCTTCTTCCAGCGCAGCCATGATCTGACCCCGGGAGAGGTGGGGCTGTGGTTCGGGCTGATCGGCGGAATCGGCGGAGCGATGGGGACGTGGCTCGGCGGATACCTTGCCGACCGCTTCGGGGCCCGCAATCGCCGCCATGTGCTCACCGCACCGGCGGTGGGCATGACGCTTTCGATCCCGCTTGCGATTGCCGCCTACCACGCGCCAAGCTGGCCGATGGCGCTGGTGCTGTTGTTCGGGCCGCAGGTGTTCAACTCGCTATACTATGGCCCCTGCTACTCGGCCGCGCAAGGCCTCGTCCCGTTGCGGGCGAGGGCGATTGCGGCTGCGGCGCTACTGTTTGTCCAGAACTTGATCGGGCTGGGGCTGGGACCGCTGTTCTTCGGGGTGCTGTCGGATTGGCTGAAGCCGATGTTTGGGCCGGACTCGGTTCGCTATGTGCTTTACGGCGCGGCGGTGCTGGGGCTGGTTCCTGCGTTTTTCTTCTGGCGATGCAGCCTGCACCTGAACGCGGAGCTCGACCAGAAAGGCGCCTAATCCGGCGCGCGGACCGGCTGCACCAAGGTCACCAGCACGAAACTGATCAGCATCAGCAGATACCAGCTGCCGTATTTGGCGATGCTGACCATGCGCCATTGCTGCTCTTGCCCGGGATAGTTCCAGGCATTGGCGAAGGTGGCGATGTTCTCGGCAAACCAGATGAACAGCGCGACAAGACCGAACCCGACCAGCAACGGCATCCAGCGATGCACCCGCCAGTTCCTGAAGTGGACACGGGTGCGCCAGAAGATCGCAGCCGTGGCGGCAAACAGTCCCCAACGGATGTCGATGGTGTAGTGGTGGGTGAAGAAGTTCACATAGATCGCCGCGGCGAGGGCCCATGTCATCCAGACAGGCGGGTAACCGATGAAGCGGAAGTCGAAAATCCGCCACACCCGGGCGATGTAGCTACCGACTGCGGCGTACATGAAGCCCGAAAACAACGGCACAGCGCCGATGTGGAGCACGCTCGCCTCAGGGTAGGTCCATGACCCGGCGGCGGTCTTGAACAGCTCCATCACCGTGCCGACGATGTGGAAGATCAGGATAACCCGCGCCTCGCGCCATGTCTCGAGGCGGAAGGCGAGCATCCCCGCCTGAATGGCAATCGCGGCGAGCGTCAGGAAGTCATAGCGGTGGAGCGCCGCGCTGTCGGGGTAGAACAGGTGCGTGCCCAGCAACAGCGCTAGCAGCAGCCCGCCAAACAGGCAGGCCCAGCCCTGCTTGAAGCCGAACAGCAGGAGTTCGTAGAGGGCGAGCCGCCAACCCGTTCCGGGGTCGAAAGCTTCGAGCCGGAGGCGGACTGTTTCGAAGCGGGTGTGAGGACCCGGGTGGCCCTCCTTCAAGCCCCGTGCTTCCGCGACAGTTCCCGCATCGCGTCATCCAGCCCTTCGAGCGTCAGCGGATACATCCGGTCGCCGACCAGCTGCTTGATCATCTTGGTCGACTGCGAATAGCCCCACTGCTTCTCGGGCACAGGGTTCAGCCACACGGTTGCAGGGTAGGTGTTGGCGACGCGCTGCAACCACACCGCGCCCGCTTCTTCGTTCATGTGCTCCACCGAGCCGCCCGGATGGGTGATCTCGTAGGGGCTCATCGCCGCGTCGCCCACGAAGACGATCTTGTAATCGTGGCCATATTTGTGGAGCACGTCCCAGGTTTTGGTGCGCTCCTGCCAGCGGCGCTTGTTGTCCTTCCACACGCCTTCGTAGAGGCAATTGTGGAAGTAGAAGAATTCGAGGTTCTTGAACTCCGCCGTGGCCGCGCTGAACAGCTCTTCGACCAGCTTGATGAAGGGGTCCATCGATCCGCCGACGTCGAGGAACAGCAGCAGCTTGACGGCATTGCGCCGCTCGGGCCGCATGCGGATGTCGAGCCAGCCCTGCTTGGCGGTGCCCTCGATGGTGCCGGGGATGTCCAATTCGTCTGCCGCGCCTTCGCGGGCGAAGCGGCGCAGGCGCCGCAGTGCCATCTTGATGTTGCGGGTGCCGAGTTCCTTGGTGTTGTCGAGGTTCTTGAACTCGCGCTTTTCCCAGACCTTGATCGCGCGCCCGTGCTTGCTCTCGCCGCCGATGCGCACGCCTTCGGGGTTGTAGCCGGAATTGCCGAACGGCGAGGTGCCGCCCGTGCCGATCCACTTGTTACCGCCCTGGTGGCGCTTTTCCTGTTCTTCCAGACGCTTCTTCAGCGTCTCCATGATCTCGTCCCAATCACCGAGGGACTTGATCTTCTCCATCTCCTCGGGCGTCAGGAATTTCTCGGCAACGGCCTTCAGCCAGTCTTCGGGGATGTCCACGGGGTTCTGGCCATAATCGGTCATTATCCCCTTGAAGACCTTCTGGAATACCTGATCGAACCGGTCGAGCAGGCCTTCGTCCTTCACGAAGGTCGCGCGGGAGAGGTAGTAGAACGCCTCGGGCGTCTGCTCGATCACATCCTTGTCGAGCGCCTCCAGCAGGGTGAGGTGCTCCTTGAAGGAAGCGCCGATCCCGGCGGCGCGCAATTCGTCGACGAAGTTGAAGAACATGGGCTGCTGCTTAACCCGCGCACCGCCACCTGACCAGTCCCCTTTCTGCGAGGGGAAAGCTGCGGACTTTAACCCTTAACTTACCATCCGCTGCCTAGTGTTCGACAACTCCGACACAAGGCCGCATCCGGACATGAACAGCCTCGCCATCGATACCGCCAATGCCCATGCCTTGGGGATGATCCCCGAAAGCTGCGGGGCGGTCACCGTCGGGTGCACCGACGTCGCCGGTGTTGTGGAGGCGGTGATCCAATCCTCCAAGACGCTGCGATCCGAGCATGAGGCTTTGGCCGAAACGGTGCGCGCGCTGGAAGCCGACCAGACCAAGGTTGCCGAGGCATCCGATGAGGCGCGCCTGCTTTCCGAACGCGCCATCGAGCGGCTTTCCGAAGGCACGGCGCTGATCCAGTCATCGCTCGGCCAGATCGCCTCGCTGATCGAGCTGGTCGACACCCTCGGCCAGCATGTCACCAGCTTTTCCGCCGCGATGGAACAGGTCCGCCGCAGCGCGCAGGACATCGGCGAGATTGCCGAGACGACCAATATCCTCGCGCTCAACGCCACCATCGAAGCGATGCGCGCGGGCGATGCCGGTAAGACATTCGCGGTCGTCGCCTCGGAAGTGAAGAGCCTTGCCAACGACACCCGCAAGGCGACCGAGGAAATCGCCGCGACCATCGATGCGCTGGGCGGCGAGGCCGAGGTGGTGATTGGGCGGATCGAGGCGGGATCCAAAGCCAGCGGCGAAGCGCGCGCATCCGTCGCCCGGATCGAGAGCACCATCGCCAACGTCGGCAGCCTTGTGGAGGAGGTCGACAAGCAGAACGACGTCATCGCCCGCTCGACCGGCACGATCTCGGGCCATGTCGACAAAGTCCAACGCGTTCTGACCAGTTACGATGCCGCATCGCGGAAAAACGAAGATCGCCTACACGGCGCCCATCGCAAGATGGAAGAGCTTGAAATTACAGCGTCCGAGATGTTCGACCGGATCGTCCATGCCGGCCTCAGCCCCGAGGACAGCGCGATGGTGGCACAGGCGCAGGCGATGATGCAGGAGATCGCTGCCCATACCGAAGCCGCGTTGGCCAGCGGGGCGATTGGCACTGCGGCGCTGTTCGATACCGATTACCAGCCCGTACCCGGCACCAATCCGCCGCTGTTCCGCACACGCCTGACCGATTGGGCCCATGCCGAATGGCGCCCCTTCCTCGACCGGGCAAAGGCGAGCGATTCCCGCGTCTTGGCCGCGGCCTGCACCGACATGAATGGCTTCCTGCCGACGCACCTGACGGAACGCAGCCGCACCCCCACGGGCGATCTCAACCACGACACCCAGTTCTGCCGCAACGGGCGGATCATGCTGGAGGCAATCGACCGCAAGGCGAAAATCTCCACCGCGCCCTACATGATGGCGGTCTACCGGCAGGAGGGTGACGGCAATTCCTACGTCGTGGTCCGCAACGTCTATGTCCCGCTGGTCTTCGGCGGGCGGCGTTGGGGCGATTTCGAGCTGGCCTACAGC
>Ga0114986_1000396_pt1 | contig 12320 bp, 8 predicted proteins | sample Shrwel1BS1Day17_FD_96988 | JGI IMG/M metagenome (GOLD analysis project Ga0114986, IMG submission 96988) | Subsurface microbial communities from deep shales in Ohio, USA - Utica-3 well 1 S-1-Day17 | ecosystem: Environmental > Aquatic > Deep subsurface > Shale gas/oil reservoir > Produced... | reverse complement strand
GTGCGGGTGGGGTCGGGCCGCTCCTGTTTCCACAGGGCCACGACGTTGAGCACCAGGGTGGCCAGTGCGGCGCCCTGCAGCACCTGGATGAGGCGCACGGCCGAGAAGTCGGACAGCAGGGCGCTGAAGCCGAAGCCGCTGACCACCATGCCCAGCAGCAGCATCACGTACAGCAACGCCACCACGCGCGGCCGCGTGGCGGGGGGCGCGATGTCGGTGGCCAGGGCCAGGCCGGCGGTCTGCGTGGTGTGCAGCCCGGCGCCCACGAGCAGGAAGGCGAGTGCGGCGCCGGCCTGGCCGATCCAGGCCGGGCCGTGGGTGTCGCCCGAGAGCACGATCAGCGCAAAGGGCATGATGGCCAGGCCGCCGAACTGCAGCAGCGTGCCGAACCACAGGTAGGGCACGCGCCGCCAGCCCAGCATCGAGCGGTGGGTGTCGGAGCGAAAGCCGATGAGGGCGCGCAGGGGCGCGAAGAGCAGGGGCAGCGACACCATCAGCGCCACCAGCCAGGCCGGTACACCGAGCTCAAGGATCATCACGCGGTTGAGCGTGCCCACCAGCAGCACCGTGGCCAGGCCCACCGACACCTGGAAGAGCGACAGGCGCAGCAGGCGCGACAGCGGCAGCTCGGTGGAGGCCGCATCCGCAAAGGGCAGCAGGCGCGGCGCCAGCCGGCGCCAGGCGCTGCTCAGGGCGGGCCGCGCGGGGGTGTTCATGGCCGCACCAGCTCCAGGGCCTGCGAGGTGTAGAAGCCGCTGGCCACCCGTTCGCTGCGTCCGGCCTGCCAGGGCGAAAGGCTGCTGCACGCCGCGAGCCGACTGCGCAGCGTGGCCTCGGCCACGGGCTCGATGGCGGGCGAGCGGTTGCCACGCGGGAAGAGCCGGCCGATGGCGTGCATCGCCGCCAGTGCCGGCGTGCGCGGGGCGAAGGTGAAGGCGATGGAGCCGCTCACGCGCGGCGCCCAGCCGTCGAGCAGCCGCAGCACGTCGTCCAGGCCGTAGTGGATGAGTGAGTCCATCGCCACCACATGGTCGAAGGCACCCAGCGCCGCATCGGCCATGTCGCCGCTGTGGAAGCGGATGCCGCCAGCGCCCGCGTGCTGCAGTTCCCGCGGCACGCGTTCCTGCGCCAGGGCGACGAGGGTGGGCGAGAGGTCCACGGCCACCACCTCGGCGCCGCGGCGCGCGGCCTCGACGGCCAGCGCCCCGGTGCCGCAGCCGGCATCGAGCAGGCGGCACCCGCGCAGGTCGGCCGGCAGCCACGACAGCAGCGTGTGGCGCATGCGGTCGCGCCCGGCGCGCACGGTGGCGCGGATGCGACCCACCGGGGCATCGGAGGTGAGCCGGGCCCAGGCCTGGAAGGCGGTCTGGTCGAAGTAGTCCTCGATCTGGAGGCGTCGCTGCTGGTAGCTGGGGGTGTCCATGGGGCGCTCCTCAATCGAAGCCGAGCAGGTCGAAGAGGTCGCGGTCCTTCATCGGCTGGGCGATGAGCGGATCGGTGCCGACCCACAGCGCGGCGGCCAGGCGCATGTATTCCTGGCGCACGGCCTCCAGCTCGGGCGAGTCTTCCATCTCGAACAGCGTGGCCTTCTTCAGGCGGCTGCGCCGGATCACGTCGAGGTCGGGGAAGCGCGCCATGGTCTTCAGGCCGATGACGTTGTTGAAGCGGTCGATCTGTTCGGTCGCGGCGCTGCGGTTGGCGATCACGCCGCCCAGGCGCACGTTGTAGTTCTTGGCCTTGGCGGCGATGGCCTGCACGATGCGGTTCATCGCGAAGATGCTGTCGAAGTCGTTGGCCGTGACGATGAGCGCGCGGTCGGCGTGTTGCAGCGGCGCAGCAAAGCCGCCGCACACCACGTCGCCCAGCACGTCGAAGATCACCACGTCGGTGTCTTCCAGCAGGTGGTGTTCCTTGAGCAGCTTCACCGTCTGCCCCACCACGTAGCCGCCGCAGCCGGTGCCCGCGGGCGGGCCGCCCGCTTCCACGCACAGTACGCCGTTGTAGCCCTCGGTGACGAAGTCCTCGGCGCGCAGCTCCTCGGCGTGGAAGTCCACCGATTCCAGCACGTCGATCACCGTGGGCATCAGGCGCTTGGTGAGCGTGAAGGTGGAGTCGTGCTTGGGGTCGCAGCCGATCTGGATCACGCGCTTGCCGAGCTTGGAGAAGGCCACCGAGAGGTTGGACGAGGTGGTGCTCTTGCCGATGCCGCCCTTGCCATAGACGGCAAAGACCTTGGCCTTGCCGATCTTGAGCGCGGGGTCGAGCTGCACCTGCACGCTGCCCTCGCCGTCGGGAGGGCGGGGGCCGCCGCGCGAAGGCGACTTGAGCGCGGAGACAGGGATGTGGGTGACGTTCACGCAGGGGCTCCTTCGAAGATGCCTTCGAGTCGATCTTCGAGTTCCTCGCCGGCCTGCCGGAGTGCTTCCAGCGTGCCTGGGTCGGGGGTCCAGTAACGGCGCTCGTAGGCTTCGAGCAGCCGGGTGGCCACCTTGGCCGACGCGGCGGGATTCAGGCGCGCGAGCCGGTCGCGCATTTCCGGGTCGAGGATGAAGGTCTGGGTCAGGTGCTGATAGACCCAGGGCTGGACCTGGCCGGTGGTGGCCGACCAGGCAAAGGTGTTGGTGATGTGGGCCTCGATCTGGCGCACGCCCTCGTAGCCGTGGTCGAGCATGCCCTCGTACCACTTGGGGTTGAGCGTGCGCGTGCGGGTCTCCAGCGCCACCTGCTCGGACAGCGTGCGCACCGTGCCCGCGCCGCGGGTCTGGTCGCCGATGTAGACCGGGGCGCTCGGGGCGTCGCCGCCGCGGGCGCGGCGCACCGCCCGGCTGATGCCGCCCAGGGTGTCGAAGTAGGTGTCGATGGTGGTGACACCCACCTCGACCGAGTCGAGGTTCTGGTAGGCCAGCTCCACGCCCGCGAGCACGCTGTGCAGCAGGGGGCCCTGCGCCTGCGCGCGGCCGTTGCGGCCGTAGGCATGGCCCTTGCGCCGCGAGAAGGTCTCGGCCAGCTCGTCCTCATCGCTCCAGCAGCTCGCGTCCACCAGGTGGTTGACGTTGGCGCCGTAGGCCCCTTCGGCATTGCCGAAGACGCGCAAGGACGCGGTCTCCAGGTCCACGCCGTGGGCGGCCATGTGGGCCAGGCTGTGCTTGCGGACGAAGTTGAGTTCGTCGGGTTCGTCGGCGCTGGCCGCGAGGTAGGCGGCCTCGGCCAGCAGGCGGATCTGCAGCGGCAGCAGGTCGCGGAAGATGCCCGACAGCGTGATGGCCACGTCCACGCGCGGGCGGCCCAGCACGTCCAGGGGCACGAGGGTGGCACCCGCCAGACGGCCATAGCTGTCGAAGCGCGGCTGGGCGCCCATCAGGGCCAGGGCCTGGGCGATGGGGCCGCCTTCGCTCTTGAGGTTGTCGGTGCCCCACAGCACCATCGCGATGGTTTCCGGGAAGGCATGGCCATCGTCGAGGTGGCGTTGCAGCAGGCGGCCGGCCTGGGCCAGGCCATCGCGCACGGCATAGGGGCTGGGGATGCGGAAGGGGTCGAAGCCGTGCAGGTTGCGCCCGGTGGGCAGCACCTCGGCATTGCGCAGCACGTCGCCACCCGGGGCGGGGCGAATGAAGCGGCCATCCAGCGCATGCAGCAGTCCGTCGATCTCGTGCGGACCGCACCAGGCGCGGTCGGCCTCGTGGAGTTGCGCAAGCAGGGCCTGCTGCTCGGCCGATGCGCCGGGCCAGGCCGGCAGTGTGTCTTGCGCATCCACCAGGGCCTCGAGACGGTCCCGCGGGATCTCGGCGCGCCCATCGGCCTGGGCCATGGCCGCCAGCGTGTCCAGTCGCGCGGCGCGCGAGGGTGGGCGGCCCACCACGTGCAGCCCGTGCGGGATCAGCGAGGTTTGCAGCTCGTGCACGTCCAGCGTGAGCCGGGCCATGCGGTCGTCGGCCTCGCCCGACCAGGGCGGCTCGGCCTCGGCCAGTTCCAGTTCGGCCGCCTGGGCCTGCACCAGCGTGGCCAGGGCCTCGCGCTCGTGCTGCGCCTGTGGCCCCAGGCCGCGCCAGCGCTCCAGCGAGGTCTTCAGGGCCACGAGGCCCTTGTAGAGACCGGCCTCGGTGATGGGCGGCGTGAGGTAGCTCACCAGGGTGGCCGCCGAGCGTCGCTTGGCCAGGCTGCCCTCGGAGGGGTTGTTCGAGGCGTAGAGATAGACGTTGGGCAGGTCGCCCATCAGGCGCTCGGGCCAGCAGCGGCCCGACAGGCCGGCCTGCTTGCCGGGCATGAATTCGAGCGCACCGTGGGTGCCGAAGTGCAGTGCAACGTCGGCGCGGAAGTCTTCGCGCAGCCAGCGGTAGAAGGCACTGAAGGCATGGGTGGGAGCAAAACCCTGTTCGAACAGCAGGCGCATCGGGTCGCCTTCGATCCCGAAGGCGGGCTGCACGCCGATGAAGACTTCGCCAAAGCGCTCGCCCAGCACCTGCAGGCCCGCACCGTCGCACTGGTGGCGCCCTGGGGCCGGGCCCCATTGCGCCTCGATCTCGGCCAGGTGCACCTCGCGGCGCACGTGGTCGTCCACGGCGATGCGCGCGTGCACGTTGGCGGCGGTGCCGCACTGCGTCGCGTTGCCGCCCAGCAGGCGATCGCGCAGGGCCTGGGGCGAGGGCGGCACCTCCACGTCGTAGCCCTGGGCCTGCATGGCCGTCATCAGCGCATGCAGCGACTCGAACACCGACAGGAAGGCGGCGGTGCCGACCGCGCCCGAGTTGGGCGGGAAGTTGAAGAGCACGATCGCCACGCGGCGGCGGCGCCGTTCACTGCGGCGCAGGGACACCAGGCGCTCGATGCGCGCTGCCAGCGCCTGGCACCGTTCGACGTCGGGCCGCATGTCGTGGGTGCCCGGGGTGTCGGCGCCGGGGGTGCGGCCACCGAAGACCATCGAGCCCGTGGCGCCGTCCAGTTCGGGGATGGCCACCATCATCGTGGCTTCCACCGGCAGCAGGCCGCGCTCGGACGATTGCCATTCCTGCAGGGTCTGGAACTCCACCGGCAGGCAGGCGAGGTAGGGCACGTCGAGCTGCGCCAGCACGGCTTCGGCGCCCTTGGCGTCGTTGTAGGCCGGGCCGCCCACCAGCGAAAAGCCGGTGAGCGAGACCAGGGCATCGATCACCGGCTGGCCGTCACGCAGGAAGTGCTGCTCGATGGCCGGGCGGGCGTCGAGCCCGGTGGCAAAGGCCGGGATCACTTGCAGGCCGCGGGCTTCCAGCGCCGCGATCACGCCGTCGTAGTGTGCGGTGTTGCCGGCCAGCAGGTAGGAGCGCATCAGCAGCAGGCCGACCGTGCCCTTGGACGCGGCGCCGGGGCGCGGCAGGTCCAGCGAACGTGGCGACAGCGAAGGCTGCATGCGCGGGTGGTAGACACCCACCTCGGGGTACTCGACCGGCGGCATCACCTTGTGCCGGCCGCGGTGCACCTCGCGCGCATCGGCCGCGTAGCGGTCCACCAGCAGGTGCACCATGTGGGCGATGTTGGACTCCGAGCCCGCGAGCCAGTACTGCAGCGTGAGCAGGTAGGCGCGCAGGTCCTGGGCGCCGCCGGGGATGAAGCGCAACCACTGGGGCAGGCGCCGCAGCATGCGCATCTGGGCCGCGCCCGAGGACGGTGGGCCGCCCGAGGTCTTCGAGGCCCCGCGCAGACGCTTGATCCAGGCCATCGGGCCGCTGCCGCTGGACTCCATCGTGAAGCGGCCCATGCGGGTGAGCCGCATCACCTCGGCCGCCGACATCGCGCAGACCATCGCGTCGCAGTGCTCGCGGCGGGCCTTGAGGGCGTCGAGCACCGGCAGGAAGTGGTCTTCCATGAAGAGCATGGTCACGATGACCAGGTGCGCCTCGCCGATGTCTCGCCGGCAGGCCTGCAGCGAGTCCGGGGCCTCGGCCCATTCGGAGGCGCAGTGCACGGTCAGCCGCACGCCCGGCACGAGCGTGTCGAGCCTCGTCTGGGCCCGCAGGGCCGCGCCCGCCAGATGGCTGTCCATCGTGACGAGCACGACGTGCATGGCGGCGGCCGCGTCAACGGCTGAAGTGCGCCTTGGCATCGTAGAGCGTCTCCACCGTGATCATTGCGACGCCGCTGTCACGCGCGTAGCGTTCCGTGTTGCGCCGGGCCTTGCCGCGCACGAAGAAGGGGATCTTGCGCAGCTCCTGTTCGGCGTCGGCCGTCCAACCCATGTCGGCCGTGGCCGTGGTGGGTGCGGGCACCGGTGGTGCGGGCTCGGCGGCGGTCGCTCGGGCCGGTGAGGCACTCGACCCCAGGTGCGAGGGCGCCGCGCCGTCGCGGAATTCGAAGTCCTCGCTGAACATGGCCAGCAGGTGTTCCTCCAGGCCCATCATCAGCGGATGCACCCAGGTGTCGAAGAGCACATTGGCGCCCTCGAAGCCCATCTGCGGGGCATAGCGCGCCGGGAAGTCCTGCACGTGCACGGGCGCCGAGATCACGGTGCAGGGGATGCCCAGGCGCTTGGCGATGTGGCGCTCCATCTGGGTGCCCAGCACCAGCTCGGGCTGCAGCCGGGTGATGGCGTCCTCGACGGCGAGGTAGTCGTCGGTGATCAGCGCTTCCAGGCCCAGTTCCTTGGCCGCGGCACGCACCTCGCGGGCCTGCTCCCGGCTGTAGCTGCCCAGGCCGACGACCTCGAAACCCAGCTCCTGGCTGGCCACGCGCGAGGCGGCCACGGCATGGGTGGCGTCGCCGAAGATGAAGACTCGCTTGCCGGTGAGGTAGGTGGAGTCGACTGAACGCGAGTACCAGGGCGAGCGCAGCCCCATCTCGCAGGCCAGCTCGTCCACGCCATGGGGCGAGCGCCCGATGAGCTGGCACACCTCCTCGATGAAGCGGTAGGTGCCGCGCACGCCGATGGGGGTGGTGCGGATGGCGGGCTGGCCGTACTGCCGCTCCAGCCACGAGGCGGTCAGGTCGGCCACTTCGGGATAGAGCACCACGTTGAAGTCGGCCTCGCCCAGGCGGGCCAGGTCGCCCGGCGAGGCCCCCAGCGGTGCCACCAGGGCCACGTCCACACCCAAGTGGCCGAGCAGCCGGGTGATCTCATCCACATCGTCGCGATGCCGAAAGCCGAGCGCTGTGGGGCCCAGCAGGTTGCAGCGTGGCCGCGCCGCGTCGGGCCGGGGCTCGGCCGCCGACTGCGGCGCCATGGCCCGGGCAAGCTGGTAGAAGGTCTCGGCCGCGCCCCAGTTTTCCTTGCGCTGGTAGGCCGGCAGTTCCAGCGTCACCACCGGCACCGGCACACCCAGGGCCTCGGCCAGGCCACCCGGGTCGTCCTGCAGCAGTTCGGCGGTGCACGAGGCGCCCACGAGCAGGGCTTCGGGCCGGAAGCGCTCGTAGGCGTCGCGCACGGCGGTCTGGAAGAGCTGGGCGGTGTCGCTGCCCAGGTCGCGCGCCTGGAAGGTGGTGTAGGTGACGGGCGGGCGCACCGCACGTCGCTCGATCATCGTGAAGAGCAGGTCGGCGTAGGTGTCGCCCTGGGGGGCGTGCAGCACGTAGTGCACCTGGCGCATGGCTGTGGCCACGCGCATCGCGCCGATGTGGGGAGGGCCTTCGTAGGTCCAGAGCGTGAGCTGCATGGAGGCCCTCGACTTTCTTGCTAGGCGGCCAGCCGGGTGCGGCGGTCGAGGGGGCGGGCGAACAGGCCGGCCAGGTCGGCGGCCTGTTCATACCCATGGATGGGCGAGAACACCAGTTCGATCGACCACTTCGTCGTGAAACCTTCGGCCTCCAGCGGGTTGGCCAGCCCCAGCCCGCACACCACCATGTCGGGCCGGGCGGCGCGGCAGCGGTCGAGCTGGCGTTCCACGTCCTGGCCTTCGGACAGCACGGTCTCGGCGGGCAGGGCGGGCAGTTCGTCGGCCAGATGCTCGCGGTGCAGGTAGGGCGTGCCCACCTCGGTGAGCGTCATGCCCAGCTCCTGGTGGAGGAAGCGGGCCAGGGGGATCTCGAGCTGGGAGTCGGGGAAGAAGAAGATGCGCTTGCCTTCCAGGCGGGGCCGCCAGCGCAGCAGGGCCTGGCGGGCGCGCTCGCGGGGGGCGGCGGTGGCGGCTTCGAAACGTGCGTCGGACACACCGAAGGCCTGTGCGGCCGCCTGCAGCCAGCGGGTGGTGCCCCATTCGCCCAGGGGAAAGGGTGCGCTCAGTCGGCGCGCGCCGCGCTCGTCCAGGGCGCGGGCGGTGTCGGCGAGGAAGGGCTGAGCCAGCAGGTAGCGCGTGCCGGGCCCGACGTCGGGCAGCTCGCGCGAGCGCCGGCCGGGCAGGAAGGCCACGTCGCGCAGGCCCATCGCGGCGAAGAGGCGACGGAACTGGTCCTCCACCACATCGGGCAGGCTGCCCACCACCATCAGCGAGGCTTTCGCATCGGTCGCGTCCGGCAGGCGCGGCACCAGGCTTGCCAGGCAAGCGTCCTCGCCCTGCGTGAAGGTCGTCTCGATGCCGCTGCCGGAATAGTTGAGCACCTGCACCTGGGGCATGAAGCGGCCGCTGAGCCGCTGGGCCGCGCGCGACAGGTCGAGCTTGATCACTTCCGAGGGGCAGGAGCCCACGAGGAAGAGCGTGCGGATGTCGGGGCGGCGCTCCAGCAGGCGCTGCACCACGCGGTCGAGTTCCTCGTGGGCATCGGCCAGTCCGGCCAGGTCGCGCTCCTCGATGATGGCCGTGGCAAACCGGGGCTCGGCAAAGATCATCACCCCGGCGGCCGACTGCACGAGGTGGGCACAGGTGCGCGAGCCCACCACCAGGAAGAAGGCGTCCTGGATCTTGCGGTGCAGCCACACGATGCTGGTGAGCCCGCAGAAGACCTCGCGCTGGCCGCGCTCGCGCAGCACGGGGGCGGCGGCGCTGCCGGATTCGACGTGCAGGGGGATGACGGGACTCATGTGGCGGCCTCGAGCTGAGCCTGCTGCAGTCGCGCGGCGCGCAGCTTGAGCAGGAACTGGGTCGCGTTGACCGCGTAGGTCGCATATGCCGCCAGCGCCAGCAGCATCTGCTGATGGGGCGTGAGCCACTGCGTGACCAGCGCCACCAGGTAGGCCGTGTGCAGGGCGAGCACGGCCATGCTGAACACGTCTTCCCAGTAGAAGGCCGGGGCGAAGAGGTAGACGCCGAACACGTCCTTCTCCCACAGGCAGCCGGTGACCATGATCGTGTAGAGCAGGGCGGTCTTCACCACGATCGACACCGTCGCCCACAGCAGGCCCTGGCCGGTGGCGAGGAAGTGCAGGATGAAGGCGAGACTGACCGCAAAGGCCACGAACTGCAGCACCGCCAGCACGCCCTGCACCTGGGTCCAGGCCGACGCATCTCGCCGGGCGCGCTGCGCCGGGGTGTACAGCGACACAGGGCGCGACGGGGAGGGCAAGGCGGAGTCCATGGACCGAATCTAGAGCGCTCCGAACGGAATGTCAATGCAGGTTGACGTCAACAAAGAATGACACTACATTGATCTTCAGCATGACCCGTGTATCGAGGTGGGCAGGCCGTATGGGCTGGGACCTCTGGCGCAAACGTCTTAGGGGTTTTCGAGTGCTTGATTCGGTTGGGCCTCGCCTTGATAGTCGATTGGTGTTTCAGCAGACCGCGGATCGGAATGGCGCGACGCCACACTGACCCTGTTGCAAGTTGCGGGACCACCGGTGACGCTCGCGCCGCCGGTGGAAGGCCCCAGCTTCAGCCAGCGTTCTGGGCGCGCAAGGAGGCTGCGGATGGACAGGCTGACCAGGGAAGGTGACCCGGGGGTCGAGGTGGCCCAGGGAGCGGAGGACTGCTGGAGCAGTCTGCGCAGCGGCGAGGTGTTCGCGTCGGTGACGCGGGACTTGGCGCCGGTCGCAGACCCTGCCGACAAGGCGCCGCCGACGGACTGGCTGGCACGCACGATCGAGGCCGAGATCATCCCGCGCCTCATGCTGGCGCACCGCACCGGGGTGACCGACCGGACGCAGACCGACCAGGACCGCAAGGTGCCCGGGCCGCTGGAAGTGGCCGAACTCGTGAGCCTGGTGCTTGGCGTCGATGCCGACCGGCCCCGCGAGTACGTGCAGAAGCTGCGCAAGGACGGGGCGTCGCTGGAGGTGCTCTACCTCGATCTGCTGGCTCCCGCCGCGCGCCGGCTGGGGGTGCTGTGGGAAGAGGACCTGTGCGACTTCACCCAGGTGACGCTGGGGCTGTGGCGGCTGCAGCAGGTCGTCTACGACTTCAGTCCCAGTTTCCAGGCCTCTCAGGCCCGATCGCCGCACCGGCGCCGGGCCATGCTCGTGCCGGTGCCGGGCTCGCAGCACACCTTCGGCGTCTTGCTGGTGGCCGAATTCTTCCGTCGCGCCGGATGGGAGGTCTGGGGTGAACCCTCGGCCTCGGCCGTTCAGCTGGCGCATGAAGTGCGGTCGGACTGGTTCGACGTGATCGGGTTCTCACTGGGCGCCGAGGTCCATGTCAGCAGATTGGCATCGGTTATCCTTGCCTTGCGCAAGGCCTCCATGAACCCGGGGGTCGTGGTGATGATCGGTGGGCCGGTGGTGGCTCTGCGACCGGAACTGGTGGCCCTTGTGGGCGCAGACGTGACGGCGACGAGCGCCACGCAGGCGGTGTCCCTCGCTGAACAGATGGTGCCTGGACGGGAGCGATCCTGTTGACGAAATGAACGACCGTACCGACCTGACACTGGCCTCACGAGAAGGAGACCTCCCCGTGACCCGCTTCGCCGCCCCGCAGCAGTCCCTCGCCGGGCTGGATGCGCAGGCCACGGCGTCCATCATCGCCGCAGCGGCCGATGTGGCCCTGGTGATCGATGCGCAGGGTGTCATCCGCGACGTGTCGCTGGCCAACACCGAGCTGGATCTGGCCGGACATCAGAACTGGGTCGGTCGCAACTGGAGCGACGTCGTCACCATCGAGAGCCGGCCCAAGGTGGCTGCGTTGCTGAGGGATGCCGACGACGACCCCGGCCGTCAGGACCGCCGCTGGCGCCATGTCAACCATCCCTCGAAGGACGGTGCCGACGTGCCGGTGATGTATTCGGCCATCCGCGTCGGTGACCCCGGCCGCATCGTCGCCTTCGGGCGCGACATGCGCGCGCTGTCGTCGCTGCAGCAGCGGCTCGTCGCCGCCCAGCAGTCGGTCGAGCGCGACTACCTGCGGCTGCGGGCCATGGAAACCCGCTACCGTCTGCTGTTCGAAACCGTCTCCGAGGCGGTGCTGGTGGTGGATGCCACCACCCACAAGGTGCTGGAAGCCAACCCGGCGGCGGCGCACGCCACCGGCCTCACGCTCGATGACCTCGTCGGCCGCGGCTTTGCCGAATGCTTCGATGACGAAAGCGCTCAGGGGCTGGCCGGCTTCATCGGTGGCGTGCGCGCCACCGGCCGGGCCGACGACGTGCGCCTGCGGCTCGCCAGGGGCAGCGAAGTGTCGGTGGCGGCCTCCCTCATCCGGCAGGAGAACCAGTCGCTGCTGCTGGTGAGGCTGGGCAGGCTGCCCCTGCAGGCGGGCGCATCCGAGGGGGGCCCACGCGACACCCTGCTCAAGGTGCTCGAGAGCATGCCCGACGCCTTTGCGGTGACCGACCGCGATGGGCAGATCCTCGCGGCCAACCAGGCTTTCGTGGACCTGGTGCAGATGGTGTCTTCCGACCAGGTGCGCGGCCAGCCGCTGGACCGCTGGCTCGGCCGCTCGGGGGTGGACCTGAGCGTGCTCACCACCAACCTGCGCCGTCACGGCTCCATCCGCCTGTTCGCCACCACCATCCGCGGCCAGCTGGGTGCCTCGGCGGAAGTCGAGATCTCGGCCACCGCCGTGCCCGATGGCGACGTGCCCTGCTATGGCTTCACCATCCGCGACGTAGGCCGCCGGCTCACGCTCGACACCCGCAACCGCCAGGAACTGCCCCGCTCGGTGGAGCAGCTCACCGAGCTGGTGGGCCGCGTGCCGCTGAAGGACATCGTCAGCGAAACCACCGACCTCATTGAGCAACTGTGCATCGAGGCCGCCCTGCAGCTCACCAAGGGCAACCGCGCTTCCGCGTCGGAAATGCTCGGCCTGTCGCGCCAGAGCCTGTACGTGAAGCTGCGGCGGTATGGCCTGAACGACGGGGGCAGCCTGGATCATTGATCCCGGGCCGTCAGGGCTGCATCGGGCCCTGACCTCGATGAGTGTCAATTTCAATTGACATTGCTTGGTGTCAGACGTAATGTCTGACCATGCCCCGCCCCGCCATTTCGGCCGTTGCCGAACTCTTCAAGCCCATCACCTGGTTCCCGCCCATGTGGGCCTTCGGCTGTGGGGTGG
>Ga0114986_1000395_pt1 | contig 12371 bp, 13 predicted proteins | sample Shrwel1BS1Day17_FD_96988 | JGI IMG/M metagenome (GOLD analysis project Ga0114986, IMG submission 96988) | Subsurface microbial communities from deep shales in Ohio, USA - Utica-3 well 1 S-1-Day17 | ecosystem: Environmental > Aquatic > Deep subsurface > Shale gas/oil reservoir > Produced... | reverse complement strand
GTGCTGGCCACCGGTCTGTATGCCCTGAGCCGGGCGGTGGAGCGGGGTGAGCCGACCTCCTGGCGCCTGGTGCTGCAGACCTGGATGAGCTGGCGTCGCCACGGCAGCAGCGCCGACGGCAAGGATTGGCGGCTGGTGCGCTTCGGTCTGTTGCTGGGCTTGGCCGGTACCGGCTGGGTGCTGACCTCGGCGGCGCTCATCACCTTGATGTCGCCCACCACCATTGAAAAGCCGCTGGATTTCCTGCGGTTCGTGGTGCTGGCGCGCGACAACTACCTGTTCGAAGCCTGGCTGGCACTCGGCGGCCTGATGGCGGCACCCATCTTCGCCTCCAGCGCCATTGCCCTGCCCTTGCTGCTGGACCGGCGGGTAACCGTGCTTCGCGCGGTCGTCACCAGCTGGCAGACCGTGCTGAGCAACCCGGTGCCGATGGCCTGGTGGGCCTTCCTGATCATGGGCTTCACCCTGCTGGGCCTGTTGTCCATGCTGCTGGGCCTGATTGCCGTGGTGCCCATGCTGGGCCACGCCAGCTGGCATGCCTACCGCGATCTGGTGGATGCCTCGGCGCTGCCAGAGCGCACGGCGGCCAAGGTGGAGGCACGCTGATGTTCGGCTACAGCGAGGAACAGATCGCCGCCTTCGGCCTGAGCTTTGGCGTCGGCGCCTTCATGCTCTACATGCTGTTCATCATCGGCCACCTGGCCTGGGAATCCAAGGCCGGCCGCTTCGGCACCTTCGTGCTCTTCCTCGGCCTGGCCTTCGGCATGGTCGGCTTCGCCGCCAAGTTCATCATCCAGTGGCTGCTGGAAAAATAACTTCCCTCTTGCACCGTCCGGTCTTCATCGGGAAACGCCGCGGGTCCGGCTCCGCCGGCCCGCTGGCGTTGTCCCCTTGAGGGGAGAGGGCAGCTACACGCAGTGAGCTGCCAACAGGGGTACCTCTAGATCAACGGCCGGATGCCGATCAGCATGCCGTGCAACCAGAACGCCACCGCCGCCCAGGCGGCGGCACCCAGCACCACCGTCACCACGGACGGCAAGACCTGACCCGGCGCATAGACGGTGCCGGCCACGCGATCCCGCCGGCGTGCCGCCGCAAAGACGGCCACACCCCACAGCAGAAAGACCCCGAACACGAGCTGGTGCACCAGCATGCCGTTGGACAGCAGGTGCGCCAGCGCCCAGACCTTGACGCCGGCGGCCATCGGGTGCTGCAGACGCGCCTTGAAGTGATTGCCCGGCACGTAGGCGGCGGCAAACAGCACGAAGGCAATCAGCGTCAGCAGCGCCGCCAGGTGCCGCATGCCGGTGGGCGGCGTCCACAGCACCAGCGGCTGCTCGCGCACCAAACCGAACCCCCAGACAATCAGCGCCAGGCCGGCCAGCGACAGCAGCGAATACAGGCCTTTCCAGACCCCCTCCCCCAGGCGTGCACGCATGCGGGTGCGCCAATCGTCGGCCACGATGCGCACCGAGTGCACACCCAGAAACAGCACCAGGCCCAGAATCAGGTAAGTCATACAGCGTCCTCGCAGATCAAGCGGCCATCACGCGGTTCTTGCCGGCCCGCTTGGCCAGGTACATAGCGCGGTCGGCACGCTGGATCGCCTCCAGGCCGGCCTCGTCAGGCGCGAACTGTGCCACACCGGCACTGAAGGTGATCAGCACCTTCTCGTTGCCGTCGAGGAAGAAGCGCTTGGTCAGCTCACGCTGCAGCCGCGTCATGGCTTCCACACCCTTGTCCAGCGGCGTGTCGGGTAACAGCAGCACGAATTCCTCGCCCCCGTAGCGCGCCAGCGTGTCCTGGGGCCGCATGCATTCGCGCGCCACGTTGGCCAGGTGCGTCAGGGCCGCGTCGCCGGCGGCATGGCCGCGTTCGTCGTTGATCTTCTTGAAGTTGTCGATGTCCAGCAGGGCCACGCACAGCGGGCTTTCGCGCCGGCGCATACCGGACACCTCGCGGTTCAAGGCTTCGTCCAATCCCTGGCGATTGAGCGCTCCGGTCAGGCTGTCGTGGCGGGCCTGGGCGCTGACGCGGTCCAGCTCGCGGTGCAGGCGCACCAGCTCGGCTTCCGTAGCCTGCGTCTTCTCGCGCATGGCGCGCAGCTCGTCGCGCACCACCAGCGACTCGTTGGACATGGCCCGCGTGGCGCTGATCACGTCCTTGAGCACCGGCGCGATCTCCTCGATCGTCCGGGCCTGCTCGATCTGGCGCACGCTCTCTTCCATCTTGCCCTGGAAAGCGCTGCTGGACTCCGTCATCTGCGACAGCCGCTCGACGAAGGTGGCCAGCATGCGCCGCAGCTCTTCCTGTGCCTCGAGCGCCCGGCCCTTGGCCTCGGTCTGCTTGAAGATCACGTCCTTTAGGCGGCGCTCCACATCGTCCAGGCGGCGCAACGTCAGCGGCGGAGCGGCCGCCTCGCGCAGCGCATCGGTCTGGCCCTTGAGCCAGCTGTCGTCAATGCTCAGCTCGCTGATGTTCTCGATGATCAGCTGCAACAGCTTGAGCAGTGTGGCCTTGATCTCGGCCTGGTCCTCGGCCGCAAACGACAGGCGATGGCCGAAATTGGCCAGCAGGGTCTTGATGCCGATGACATCCGCCGCCGGGTCGCGCAGGGTCTGCAGCAGCTTGTCGACCTGCTCCTTGAAGCGGGCATCGTCTTCGCCCAGCGCTGGCAGGCTGTATTCGATCAACCGCGCGATCTGCTCCATGAACTCGGCGGTGAAGGCTGGCACGGAAGCGATTGGCGCCACCGGCTCCGGTGCCTGCTCGTGCGGCGTGCCGCCGGGCAGCGCAAAGCCGGCATAGGCCACCAGGGCGCTCTGCACCCCTGCCCAGTTGCGCTGGCCGATGGCGTACTCCAGCAGGCCCTTGTGCTTCTGCTGTCCCGGGTTCTTGGTCGGCAGGGCCTGTGCGATCTGGCGCAACGGCTCCTCGGGAAACGGCTGGATCTGGGGCACGCCGGCGATCTCGTTGTAGATCGACTGGTAGTTGACCGGCGTCGGTACCAGCTTGCGCGCGGTCAGTTGTTTGAGGGTTTCGCGGGCAATCTCAAAAGGTTTTTTGTCTGTCATGGGAACCCGTTCGGACTTCGCTAGACGGTGAATCGGCCCGGGCGCAGGCGGGTTGTCATTATGCGGTCATCCCCGAACACTCGCCAGCCCGGGCGCGAGGCCGCCGAGTTGGGCCTGGCGCGCCAGGAACTGCGACGCCGCCGGAAGCGCGCAACGCTGCAAGGCTGACAGCAGCAAGTGATCAGGACAGGCAATGCCATGGCGGGTCCGCAGATCGTGCTGGATGCGCCCCAGCAGTTCAGCCGCCATCTCGGCATCGGCCAGCGCGCGGTGGGCGGTACCGGTGCGCGGGAGCCGGTGGTAGTCGACCAGTGAACCCAGCTTGTGGTTCGGTGCGTGCGGGTAGAGCCGACGTGAAATCAGCAGGGTACAGGCAAACGGCTGGACTGCTGACAAGCCCAGACGCGCCAGTTCGCCGACCCAGAACTTGCGGTCAAAAGCGGCGTTGTGCGCCACCATCGGTGTATCGCCGACAAAGCGGCTGGCCCGCGCCATCACCTCGGCCGCATCGGGCGCCGCAGCCACCATGGCATTGCTGATGCCAGTGAGCTGTGTGATGAAGGCCGGAATCCGGACTCCGGCATTCATCAGGCTCTGGAAGCGATCGACCACCTTCCCGTCTTCCACCATCACGATCGCGACCTCGGTGGCGCGGTCGCCACGGTCAGGCGAGATGCCGGTGGTCTCGAAGTCGATGACGGCGATGGCTCCCATGCCGGTCGAGGAACTGCGGGTCAGACGTCGATGTTGCCGGCGCGCAAGGCGTTGGTTTCGATGAAGTCGCGCCGCGGCTCGACCTCGTCGCCCATCAGCATGGTGAAGACGCGGTCCGCCTCGATGGCGTCGTCGATCTGCACCCGCAGCAGGCGGCGCACGGCCGGGTCCATGGTGGTTTCCCACAGCTGCTCCGGGTTCATCTCGCCCAGGCCTTTGTAGCGCTGGCGCGCGGTGCTGCTTTCAGCCTGCCCAATCAGCCAGTTCATGGCCGAGCGGAAGTCGGCCACCTTCTCTTCCTTCTGCTTCTCGCCTTCACCCCGCATCACCTTGGCGCCTTCGTTCAACAGGCCGCGGAAGGTGTTGGCCGCTTCGGCCAGCGCGGCGTAATCGGCACCATGGACGAAGTCCTGGGTGATGATGCTGCTCTTGACGTTGCCATGGTGGCGACGGCTGATGCGCAGGATGGGTTTGTCGGTCCGGGCATCGAACTCGCCCGCCACTTCGGCACCGGCCAGCTTGGCCTGCAGCGCCACGGCACTGGCTTCCGCCTCGGCTACCGAGTCCAGCTTGAGTTCCACGCCGTCGGCGATGGCTCGCAGCGCCTCGGCATCCATGAAATTCTGCAGGCGAGCAATCACGCCTTCGGCCAGCTGGTGCTTGCGCGCCAGTTCCGCCAGGGTGTCGCCGCTGATCACTACGCCCTTGTCACCGCCGGTATGGATGGAGGCATTCACCAGCGCGATGCGCAGCAGGTAGGCGTCCAGCGCCGCGGCATCCTTCAGGTACAGCTCCTCCTTGCCGGACTTGACCTTGTACAGCGGCGGCTGCGCAATGTAGATATGGCCACGCTCCACCAGTTCGGGCATCTGGCGATAGAAGAAGGTCAGCAGCAAGGTGCGGATGTGGGCGCCGTCAACGTCGGCGTCGGTCATGATGATGATGCGGTGGTAGCGCAGCTTGTCGATGTTGAAATCGTCCACGCTCGATTTGCCGCTTTCCACTGCTGCCTTTCCGATGCCAGTGCCCAGTGCCGTGATCAGGGTCACGATCTCGTTGCTGGTCAGCAGCTTTTCGTAACGGGCCTTCTCCACGTTCAGGATCTTGCCGCGCAATGGCAGGATGGCCTGGAACTTGCGATCACGCCCTTGCTTGGCCGAGCCGCCGGCGGAGTCACCCTCGACGATGTAGATCTCGCACAGAGACGGGTCCTTCTCCTGGCAGTCCGCCAGCTTGCCCGGCAGACCCATGCCGTCCAGCACCCCCTTGCGCCGCGTCATTTCGCGCGCCTTGCGGGCGGCCTCGCGGGCGCGGGCGGCTTCAACGATCTTGCCGCAGATGATCTTGGCATCGTTGGGACGCTCTTCCAGGAAATCGGTCAAGGCCTTGGCCACGATGTCTTCCACCGGGGCACGCACTTCCGAACTCACCAGCTTGTCCTTGGTCTGGCTGCTGAACTTGGGTTCCGGTACCTTGACCGACAGCACGCAGCACAGGCCCTCACGCATGTCGTCGCCCGAAACCTCCACCTTGGCCTTCTTGGCCAGCTCGTTGCTCTCGATGTACTTGCTGATCACGCGCGTCATCGCGGCGCGCAGACCGGTCAGGTGGGTACCGCCGTCGCGCTGCGGGATGTTGTTGGTGAAGCACAGCACCGATTCGTTGTAGCCATCGTTCCACTGCATCGCCACCTCGACGCCGATCTCGGTGCCGGGAATACCGCCATAGCTGTCGGCTGGCCGCGTACCCAGCGCATGAAAGGCATTCGGGTGCAGCACCTTCTTGTTGGCATTGATGAAGTCGACAAAGCCCTTGACGCCACCGGCGCCCGAAAAGTCATCTTCCTTGTTGGTGCGCTCGTCCTTCAGACGGATGCGCACACCGTTGTTCAGGAAACTCAGTTCACGCAGGCGCTTGGCCAGGATCTCGTAGTGGAACTCGTTGTTCTGCTGGAAGATCTCGGTGTCGGGCAGGAAGTGGACTTCGGTACCACGCTTTTCTGTCGCGCCGGTCACCTTCATCGGCGAGACATCGAAACCATCGACCTTCTCGTGGATGCGGTTCTGCACGAAACCGCGGGCGAATTCGAGCTGGTGCACCTTGCCATCGCGCCGTACCGTCAGGCGCAACCACTTCGACAAGGCATTCACGCATGACACACCCACGCCGTGCAAGCCACCGGAAACCTTGTAGCTGTTCTGGTTGAACTTGCCGCCCGCGTGCAGTTCGGTCAGAGCGATTTCCGCGGCACTGCGCTTGGGCTCGTGCTTGTCATCCATCTTGACGCCGGTCGGGATGCCACGGCCGTTGTCCACCACGCTGATGGAATTGTCGGAATGGATGGTGACGACGATGTCGTCGCAATGGCCAGCCAGGGCTTCGTCGATCGAGTTGTCGACCACCTCGAACACCAGATGGTGCAGACCGGTGCCATCCGACGTGTCACCAATGTACATGCCCGGGCGCTTGCGTACCGCTTCCAGGCCTTCAAGAATCTGAATCGAGCCTTCGCCGTAGCCCTCGGAGGTCCCCGGCTGATTGGCATCGATACGGGGTTGGGCCTGGGTAGTTTCTTCGCTCATGATGATTTACTCTGACAATCTCTCAAACTCTTGAATGACCAAACCCGCGATGGACATGCTGTCCATGGCGGGTTGCAATCTGCGACCGATGCAGCCTCAGATGCGCATCGGCATCACGACATACTTGAAATTCGCATTGTCGGGAATGGTGATCAGGGCCGAACTGTTGGAATCCGACAGCTCCACCTTCACCATCTCCTGGTCCATGTTGGCCAGTGCATCGATCAGGTAAGTAACGTTGAAGCCGATCTCGATGCTGTCGCCGTTGTAGTCAATGTCCAGCTCGTCCACGGCCTCTTCCTGCTCGGCATTGTTGGATGCCACGCGCAGCGTGCCCGGATCGATGTTCAGGCGCACACCTTTGAACTTGTCGCTGGTCAGGATGGCGGTGCGCTGCAGGCTGGCCAGCAGCGGCTGGCGGCCCAGCGTGATGCTGTTCTTGTGGTTCTTCGGGATGACGCGGTTGTAGTCGGGGAACTTGCCTTCGACCAGCTTGGTCACGAACTCCATGCCTTCAAAGCTGAACTTGGCCTGGTTGTTGGCGAACTGCATTTCGATCGCACCATCGGCATCGCTGAGCAGACGCTGCATCTCCAGCACCGTCTTGCGCGGCAGGATCACTTCCTGACGCGGCACCTCGACGTCCAGCGTGGCCGAAGCGAACGCCAGACGATGGCCGTCGGTCGCCACCAGGCTGAGTTGCTTGCCTTCGGCCACGAACAGGATGCCGTTGAGGTAGTAGCGGATGTCATGCACAGCCATCGCAAACGATACCTGACCCAACAGGTCTTTCAAGGTCTTCTGCGGCACGCTGAACGCCGGGCCGAAACTGGCCGACTCCTGTACCAACGGGAAGTCCTCCGCCGGCAATGTCTGAAGTGTGAACTTGCTCTTGCCACCCTTGAGGATGAGTTTGGCTTGACTCGATTCCAGCGACACCGTCTGGTCAGCTGGCATGGTGCGCAGGATATCGATCAGCTTGCGCGCACCGACGGTGGTGGTGAAGTTGCCGGCATCGCCGTCGAACTCCACCGTGGTCCGGATTTGGATTTCCAGATCGCTGGTGGTGAACTGCAGCGCGCTGCCGGTCTTGCGGATCAGCACGTTAGCCAGGATGGGCAGGGTGTGCCGGCGCTCGACGATACCGGCTACCGATTGCAGAACCGAGAGCACTTTGTCTTGTGTTGCCTTCAGGACGATCATGTCAGCCTCTTCCTTAATTTCTTTATTTCAAATTAGTAGTAGTAGTTAAAGGGCGCCGGTTTCTGTGGATAGCGCCATTTTCCCTTTTTTTATCAACGACTTGGACACGCTTGAAAACTGTGTGCAGCCGTGCTTTTGAGCTGTTTCGCCGGCCTGAACAACTTTCGCATCAGCTCCCGCTCTGTGGATAACCGGGTAGTTGTTCAAAAACTATCCCCAGTGTTGTTAGGGTGGGTCGAATTCATACCTGTGGCACCCGTGGATCAGCCTTTGAGGGTCTGTTCCAGCACATGCAGCTGCTGGTTCAGTTCGGTCAACTGCTGGCGTTCGCCGGCAATCTTGCGCACGGCATGCAGCACGGTGGTGTGGTCGCGTCCACCAAACAGTTCACCGATCTCAGGCAGGCTCTTCTGCGTCAGTTCCTTGGCCAGGTACATGGCAATCTGGCGCGGCCGGGCAATGCTGGCCGGCCGTTTCTTGGAGTACATGTCGGCAACCTTGATCTTGTAATAGTCGGCCACCGTCTTCTGGATGTTCTCCACCGAAATCTGCCGGTTCTGGATCGACAGCAGGTCGCGCAGTGCCTCGCGCGCCAGCTGGATGGAGATTTCCTTCTGGTTGAAGCGTGAATAGGCCAGGATCTTGCGCAGCGCGCCTTCGAGTTCCCGCACGTTGGAGCGGACGTTCTTGGCTACGAAGAAAGCCACCTCTTCCGGCATCTCGGCACCCTCGGCGTGCGCCTTGTTGATCAGGATTGCCACCCGCATTTCCAGTTCAGGCGGCTCGATGGCGACCGTCAAGCCGGAGTCAAAGCGCGACACCAGGCGTTCATGGATATCGGTCAGACCCTTCGGGTAAGTGTCGCTGGTCATCACGATGTGTGATTTCTTGGCCAGCAGGGCTTCGAAGGCATTGAAGAACTCTTCCTGCGTGCGGTCTTTGTTGGCAAAGAACTGAACATCGTCGATCAGCAGCAGATCAAGCGAATGGTATTTGTCCTTGAATTCGTCAAAGGTCTTGCGCTGGTAGGCCTTAACCACATCTGAAACAAATTGTTCCGCATGGATGTAGAGAACTTTGGCACCCGGGTGTTCGGCCAGCAGCTTGTTTCCCACTGCATGCATCAGGTGGGTCTTGCCCAGGCCGACGCCGCCGTAGATGAACAAGGGGTTGTACAGCTGGCCAGGCGAACTGGCCACGTGCATGGCCGCGGCACGGGCCATGCGATTGGCCGTCCCTTCCACCAGGTTGTCGAATGTAAGAGCGGGATTGAGCCGGTTTCTTGAGGCCCCGGGGGCTTTTTCCTCCAGCGGTTCAATCATCTCTTCTGCCGGGAAATACTCGACCGGCTTGCTGGCAGTGTGTGTTCTCTGCGAGTTTTCCCTTGGAGTGATCGCTAACTCAATCTGGATTGGCTGACCATAGAGTGATTCCAGAATGGCAGCGATCCGGGCGCTATATTGGGCGCGGACCCAGTCAAGCTTGAAACGGTTGGCAACAAACAAGGTGATCTTCGACAGATCATCGGCCACCTGAGCCGCCAGCGGCTTGATCCAGGTGTTGAACTGTTGTTCGGGCAATTCCTGCGCCAGCTGTTCTATGCAGGTCTGCCACAGACTGAGCCCCGCTTCATGGCCCCCGCTGCCGGGGTGACTGTTGAATGATCCCTCTGCCATGGTGCCTGAATGATTCTGTGGATATTTGTTATTCGAACTGCGCCGGATTGTAATTTATCAAGAATTTATCCACAATTTTTTTCGAATGAGCGACCGTTTGCAGCATTACGCGATAAAACCGCCGCAAGACATTGCCAGCATTGGGAAAATTTGCCATAATCTTAGGTTTCCCTGGTTTGCCAGGGCGAGAAGCTGTGGCCGTTGTATCGTCTGTCCTCCGCGAGGGTGATGGGCAGGCCCGATAGACCAACACCCGAGTTGAAGAAGCTCCAAGGATTCCAAAATGAAACGCACTTACCAGCCTTCCAAAATCCGCCGTGCACGTACCCACGGTTTCCTGGTTCGCATGAAGACCCGTGGTGGCCGTGCCGTGATCAACGCACGTCGCGCCAAGGGCCGCAAGCGCCTGGCTGTCTGAGTCGGCCGTTCAGCGCACCGCTGAGACGCCACACCAGCACGACGGCTACGTGCAGCGGCTGAAGACCCGAGAACAGTTTCAGGCCGTCCTGGCAGGTTCGACCGTCGCGCGCACAGCGCATTTCGTCATGCACGGCCTGGCTCCTGATGTCACGATCGATTCGTCGGCATCACCGCAGCCGGGTTTTCCCCGTCCCGGTCAGACATGGATCGGCGCCATGGTGCCCAAGCGTTGGGCCCGGCGCGCTGTGACCCGCAATCTGATCAAGCGGCAGATCTACGCGGTTTCTGCCCAATTCGAACCCAAGTTGCCATCCATGGCTTTCGTCGTGCGTCTGCGCGCCGGGTTCGATCGTTCCCGATTCATCAGCGCCAGTTCCGATCAGCTCAAGCAGGTCGTGCGGGCTGAGTTGAACCAACTGTTCACGCGTCTGGCGGTGGCACCGAAGGTGGCCAGCACATGAAATGGCTGTTGATGGCGCTGGTGCGTGGCTACCGCCTGCTGCTCAGCCCCTGGCTGGGCTCAGCCTGTCGTTTCGAGCCCACGTGTTCCCTGTATGCTCTGTCTGCGCTGGAAAAACATGGCGCGGCGGCAGGCAGCTACCTTACCCTGCGACGTCTGGCGCGCTGCCACCCCTGGTGTGAGGGTGGCTGTGATCCGGTGCCGCATGACAAGCCGCGTCTGTTTACCCGTTTGCTCCCCTACTCGTCACAAAAGAAGTCTCCATGAACGACATTCGCCGCACCATACTGTGGGTGGTTTTTGGTTTTTCACTGGTCCTGCTCTGGGATCAATGGCAGATCCATAACGGCCGCCAGGCCACTTTCTTCCCGGCACCGCCCAAAGCCACGGTGACCGCCGCCCCACAAGCTTCGGGCGACACCGGCACGCCACCGGTTGCGCAGACGCCTGCCGGCAGCGCCCAGATTGCCACGCAAACCGGCACGGCACCGGCCGTATCACGTGAGCGCGTGGAGGTGATCAGCGACGTGCTGAAGCTGACGTTCGATACCGAAGGTGGCTCGCTGGTGCGGGCGGAGTTTCTCAAGCATCGGGATCTGAACCAGCAGGACCAGAATTTCGTGCTGCTCGACGAGAGCAAGGAGCGGGTCTATGTCGCGCAGACGGGCCTGATCGCCGGTGCGGCCGGTGGCACCTTCCCGACGCACAAGACGGTCATGACGCTGGTACCGGGTGAGCGAGAACTGAAGGATGGGCAGGACACGCTGCAGGTGAAGTTCGAGTCGCCCGAGATGGGCGGCGTCAAGCTTATCAAGACCTATACGCTCAAGCGCGGCAGCTATGCAGTCGACGTCCAGCACGAAGTGCAGAACCGCGGCGGTGCTGCAGTGGCACCGCAGCTTTACCTGCAGCTGGTCCGTGATGGCAACAAGCTGCCTGGCGAATCGTCGTTCTATTCCACTTTTACCGGGCCGGCGGTCTATACCGATGCCAAGAAGTATCAGAAGGTAGAGTTCAGCGACATCGAGAAGAACAAGTTCGAGATCGAAAAGCAGTCGCCCAACGGCTATGTGGCCATGGTGCAGCACTACTTTGCCAGCGCCTGGCTGCTGGGCGATGGTATCCAGCGCGACCTGTTCATGCGCAAGGTCGACAACAACCTCTACTCGGTGGGCATGATCACGCCGCTGGAGGCCATCGCGCCGGCCGGCAGCAAATCGGTCGCGGCTCGCTTCTTCGTCGGCCCGCAGGAAGAGAAGGTGCTGGAAGCACTGGCCCCCGGGCTGGAACTGGTCAAGGACTACGGCTGGCTGACCATCCTGGCCAAGCCCTTGTACTGGCTGCTGGACAAGCTCTACGGCTTGCTGAACAACTGGGGCTGGGCCATCGTGGCGCTGGTGGTGCTGCTGAAGGTGGCCTTCTACTGGCTCAACGCCAAGGCCTATGCCAGCATGGCCAAGATGAAGGCCATCAATCCGCGCATCATGGAGATGCGTGAGCGACTGAAGGACAAGCCGCAGCAGATGCAGCAGGAGATGATGCGCATCTACCGCGAGGAGAAGGTCAATCCCATGGGGGGCTGCCTGCCCATCATGATCCAGATCCCGGTCTTCATTGCCCTGTACTGGGTGTTGCTGTCCAGCGTCGAGATGCGCAACGCGCCCTGGATCCTGTGGATCAAGGACCTGTCGGCCAATGACCCCTACTATATCCTGCCGCTGCTGATGACGCTGACCACCATGCTGCAGACGGCGCTCAACCCGGCGCCGCCGGACCCGGTGCAGGCCAAGATGATGTGGATCATGCCGTTGATCTTCAGCGTGATGTTCTTCTTCTTCCCGGCCGGCCTGGTGCTGTATTGGCTGACCAACAACATCCTGTCGATTGCCCAGCAGTGGCTGATCAACACGCGCATGGGTGTGCCGCCGCAGTTCAATCTGCCGAAGTTCAAGTAATCCCCCTGAGCCGCCTGCGGTGTCTTCCCCCGTTGGGGGACGACACCAGCGGCCCGGCGAAGCCGGTTCCGTGGTGTCCTGCGCTTGCGTGGTTTGCTGACGGCGGGGCCGGATAATTCTTCCGTCATGCTTGCCCGCCACCAGGAACCCATCGTTGCCATTGCCACCGCGCCCGGGCGCGGTGCGGTGGGCATCGTGCGGGTCAGTGGCCGTAATCTGACGCCCCTGGTGCAGGCGCTGTGCGGTCGTGCGCTGGTGCCGCGCCACGCGACCTACCTGCCCTTGCG
>Ga0114986_1000394_pt1 | contig 12376 bp, 9 predicted proteins | sample Shrwel1BS1Day17_FD_96988 | JGI IMG/M metagenome (GOLD analysis project Ga0114986, IMG submission 96988) | Subsurface microbial communities from deep shales in Ohio, USA - Utica-3 well 1 S-1-Day17 | ecosystem: Environmental > Aquatic > Deep subsurface > Shale gas/oil reservoir > Produced... | reverse complement strand
GCCGCAAGGCGCGGGCGGCGGCGACCTGCATCAGCTCGCCCGCGATGGCGGTGATCCGCTCCTTGAGTTTGGCCCGGCGGCGCTGCCACGCCTCGCCCCCGAGCTTGTCGAGGGCGACCGACTGTTCGGACGAGCCATAGCGGGTGAGGACGTCGATATTCTCGACCGGGATGAACAGCTTGTCGCCGCCCGCATATTCCAGCGCGACGCAATCGTGCTGGCTCTTGCCGACGGGGATCGCCTCAAGCCCGAGATATCGTCCGATCCCGTGTTCCACGTGAACCACAAGATCGCCCTGCGACAGCGCCTGAAGCTCGGCGAGGAAGGCATCGGAATCCTTGCGCTTCTTCTTGCGGCGCACCAACCGGTCGCCGAGGATGTCGGCTTCGGTGAGGATTTCGAGCGTGTCACTGGCAAAGCCGGTTTCGAGCGGCAGGACCACGACTGCGGTCTTGTTCTTCGCCGCCAGCCCCAGCGCCTGCTGCCAGTTGTCGGCGAGCGCGGTGGGCGCGCCGGCCTCGTCGATGATCGCGGCGATGCGGCGTGCGCTGCCTGTGGAATAGGCTGCAACCAATGACTTGCGGGCGGACTTCGCCACGGTCTTGAGGTGCGCGGCGGCGGCTTCGTAGACATTCTCGCCGCGGCCGCGCTCCGGGGAGAAATCGCGGGCCGAGCGGAAGCCGAAGTCGATGAGGCCCGCGCCTTCCTCGGCGGCGAAGCCCGAGGCGCGGTGGGCTGGCAGGGCGGCCAGCGCGGCGTCGAATTCGTCTCGCGCCAGGTAAAGCGCATCGGGAGCGAGTGGGCGGTAGGAGCCCTTCTTCTCGCCCGCGATCCGCCCGCGCTGTTCGTGGTAATCGCGGATGTCGCCAAGCCGCTCTTCGGCCGCGCCAAGGGCGCCCTGATCGATCAGGACCACATCGTCCTTGGCGAGATGATCGAACAACGTTGCCAGCTTGGTTTCGAACAGCGGCAGCCAGTGTTCCATACCGGCGAGGCGGCGCCCTTCGGAGACAGCCTCATAAAGCGGGTCCTGCGTCGCGTTGGCACCGAACAGCTCGCGGTAACGGCTGCGGAAGCGCTTTATGCTCTCGTCATCGAGCAGCGCCTCGGAGGCGGGGAGCAGCAGGTGGCTGTCGATCCTTTCGACGGTGCGCTGCGTGGCGGGGTCAAACAGGCGGAGGGACTCCAGTTCGTCGCCGAAGAAATCGAGCCGCAGCCCTGCGTCGAGCGACGAGGGAAAAATGTCGACGATCGAGCCCCTTACCGCGAACTCGCCGTGGTCGATCACCGTGTCGGTGCGGCTGTAGCCCTGCCGTACCAGCAGCGCCGAAAGGCTCTCGTGTCCGATCCTCGTGCCGACAGTGAATTCGCGCACGCTCTCGCGAACGCGGAACGGGGTGAGCACGCGCTGGAGCATGGCGTTAACCGTCGTCACCAGCAATTGCTGGGTAGCACCCGGCTGCTGCAACCTGTGAAGCGCAGCGAGCCGTTCCGCGCTGACCGACAGGGCAGGGCTGGCGCGGTCATAGGGCAGGCAGTCCCACGCGGGGAAGGTCAGCACCTCGATCTCGGGCGCGAAGAAGCGTGCCGCCTCTGCCGCCGCGCGCATCGCCGCATCATCGGGCGCGATGAACACTGCACGGCGTTTCGCCGCCCGCGCAAGGTCGGCCAGCACCAGCGGCAAGCTCCCGCGCGGCAGCGAGGCGAGGGTCAGCGGGCCCTTGGCCGAAAGAATGCGGTTGAGATCGGGCATGGGGTCACTTCACTGGACAAGGGGCAACGCAGGAACACCCCCACCTCGTTTCGAGGAGGGGGTCACGAAAATATGCGGGGGCGCCCAAGCCAAACAGCATGGGGGCGGGACTTGTTCCGGGCCTTAACGCGGAATGTCTACGTAATCGAGCTTTCGCATCGTCTCGAGCAGATCGCCCGCAAGGTGCGCCGGTGCGTCCTGCGTGCCTAGTGCCCACGCCATCACATCGACATCGTCCTCGTCGAGCAGGGCTTCGAACCAAGCCAGCTCTGCCTCGCCCCATGCCGCGTGGTAGCGATCATAGTAGCCGCCGATCATGTAATCGGCCTCGCGCGTGCCGCGGTGCCAGGCGCGGAACTTCGCGCGGGCGAGACGTTGCTGGAATGAGGGGGCGTCGGTCATGGCAACGCACCTAGCCACAGCTTCGCAGCGCTTCAACTCGCAAAGACGCAAAGGCAGTGTTAGCGATTGCTTCATGCGCCCCGAGGCTCTCAACCCGCTGTTCGCCGAAGTGACGACGCTTGAAGGCGTCGGCCCCAAGCTCATGAAGCCGCTGGAGAAGCTCGGTCTGACGCGGATCAAGGATCTCGCCTACCACCTTCCGGAACGCTTCGTCAGCCGCAGGGCGGTCGCAGACCTCGATTCGGCGTCCGAGGGCGAGCAGGTGGTCATCGCACTGACCGCTATCGAGCATCGTGCCCCGCGCGCGGGCAGCCGCGGGCCTTACCGCGTGCTGGCTCAGGACGCGGCGGGCAATGTCTGTTCGCTGACATGGTTCGGCAAGGCGGCCTACAGCGCGAAGAAGCTGGTGCCCGTCGGCGAGAAACGCTGGGTGGCAGGCCGCCTCGACCGCTATGGCGACATGCTCCAGATCGTTCATCCCGATCATATCGAGACCGAGAGCGCGGCGCACATGGCCCGCCTCTCCGAGCCAGTCTATCGTCTGTCGGATGGCCTCACCCAGCCGCGCATCGCCGACTTCGCGGAGCAGGCGCTGGCGCGGCTGCCCGAGCTTCCCGAATGGATCGAGCCCGGCCAGCTCGAACGCTCGGGCTGGCCGGCATGGCGCGATGCCTTGCGGCTCGGCCATGAAAGCACCGATGCCAAGGCGCGCGACCGGCTTGCCTATGATGAATTGCTGGCGAACAGCCTCGCGCTGCTGCTGGTCAAGGCGGAAGGCCGGCGCCGGCGCGGGCAGGCGTTGGTGGGGGACGGGGGTTTGCGGGCCAAGCTGCAACTCCCCTTTGGCCTCACCGGGGCGCAGCAGCGCTCGATCGCCGAGATCGCAGGCGACATGGCGCAGGAGGCCCCGATGCTCCGCCTGCTGCAAGGCGATGTCGGGGCGGGCAAGACGGTGGTCGCGCTCAATGCGATGCTGATCGCGGTCGAGGCGGGCAAGCAGGCCGCGCTGCTGGCCCCCACCGAAATCCTCGCCCGCCAGCATTTCGAAACGCTGCGCAAGATGCTCGGGCCGACGGGCGTGGAGATCGCGCTGCTGACGGGGCGCGCCAAGGGCCGGGAGCGCGAATCGATCCTGATGGGGCTGCTCGACGGCTCGGTTCAGCTGCTAGTCGGCACCCATGCGATTTTTCAGGACACGGTCAATTACCGCGATCTCGGGTTGGTGGTGATCGACGAGCAGCACCGCTTCGGGGTCGCGCAGCGCCTCGCGCTTGCCGCGAAGGGCCGGCGCGCGCCGCACACCCTTGCGATGACCGCGACCCCGATCCCGCGTTCGCTGACGCTGGCGCAATATGGCGAGATGGACGTTAGCCGCCTCGATGAGCTGCCGCCCGGGAGGCAGGCGATCGAGACACTTGTCATCCCGCAGGCGCGGATGGACGAGATGGTTGCCGGCGTCGCGCGGCATCTCGCCAGCGGGCAACAGGCCTATTGGGTCTGCCCGATGGTGCGCGAGATCGATGGCGTTCCCGACCTTGCCGATATCGCCGCCGCCGAAGCCCGATATGCCGCGCTCAAGGAGCAATTCGGCGATGCCGTGGTGATGGTCCACGGCCAGCTCCGCCCCGAGGTCAAGGACGCGGCGATGGAGCGGTTTGTCTCGGGCGACGCGCGGCTCCTGATCGCGACAACGGTGATCGAAGTCGGCGTCGACGTGCCGACCGCAACGCTCATGGTGATCGAACAGGCCGAGCGATTCGGGCTCGCGCAATTGCACCAGCTGCGCGGGCGGGTGGGGCGCGGTTCCTTGAAGAGCCGCTGCGTCCTGCTCCGCGGCGACGAATTGTCCGAAACCGGCAAGAAGCGGCTCGCCCTGATGCGCGAGACGCAGGACGGGTTCCGGATTGCCGAGGAGGATCTGGAGCTGCGAGGCGGAGGCGAATTGCTCGGCACGCGGCAATCGGGCGAGGCGGGGTTCCGGATCGCCGATCTTGAACAGACCCAGCGCCTTTTGCCCGTGGCCCATGGCGATGCGCGGTTGTTGATGGAGCGCGACGGGGGCCTCACCTCCCCCCGCGGCGAGGCGGCGAGGATTTTGCTCTATCTGTTCGAGCGCGATTGGGGCGTTCAGCTGCTGCGGGGCGGCTAGATCAGGAGCGTAACGTCGCGGCCTCGCGCGCCAGCCGCTCGGCCCACGCTGTAACCCCGAGGTTGATCACCCGCCATGCCGCATCGAAGGCGGCCGCATCGCCATAATAGGGATCGGCGACCGGTTCGCCCCGGCGCCCCTCGACCGCATCGAGCAGCATCGCCAGGCTCGCCGTTCCGTCACGCGGTGCCTTGATGCGGATGGCTTCGAGGTTGGCGCGGTCGAGGGCGATGATATGGCGGAAACGGTAGAAATCGTCCCGCTCGAGCTGGCGGGCCGATTGGCCGGCTATGTCGATCCCGTTCGCCCGTGCCGCTTCGATGGCGCGCGGATCGGGCGATTGGCCGACGTGGTAGGATGCGGTTCCGGCTGAATCGACATGGACTGCAAGGCCCCGCTCCTGTGCCGCAACACGGAACGCGCCTTCAGCCATCGGTGACCGGCAGATATTGCCCAGACACACGAACAATACGCCAGTCTTGTGTTCCATTCCCCCATGCATGCGGCGCGGATATTACAAACGATTGACCGTGTCCACAGACTATCTCGTTGGTTTCACGTGAAACATCGTTGACGGGTAGCAAAGGGCGGGCAAGCCGTATCTGACGGGAGCCTGGAGGGGGGCAAGGGCGGGTCTGGCCGGTATCAGGCGGCGGTTGCGCTTATCGGCGATGTGCTCGCCAGCACTTCCTCCGTGATCCGGCGGATGTTGACCCTGGCCTTCAGCCGCGCCCCCAGAAGCGCCGTTCCGCTGACTTTTCTCTGCACGAACAGGGTCTCGATCGGCGGGAAGGCCCAGGTGTCCTTGTCCTGCGCGATTGCCCAGCCTTCCTCGCGCAGTAGCGGAATAAAGGCGCGGTCGCCGAAATCGAAGGGGGCATCGGCGCGCATTTCGTTGATGACAATGTCGATCATCCGCCGCACCCGCTCGGGGTGCTTTTCGGCGACGATCGGCATCATGAACCCGGCTTCGATCGTGGCGGCGAGAACCTCCTCGGCATTGCCCTGCAAACCGGCGAGCAGCATCTTGCGATAGCCGTTCGCCACCGCCGGATCGACCGGGCGGCAGGCACCGAAATCGAGCAGGACAATCTCCCCCGTCTCGCGCCGGTAGCGGAAATTGGCGAAGTTCGGATCGGTCTGCATCACGCCGAAATCGAACAGCTCTCGCGTTACCAGCCTGATCAGCCGGGCGAACACCTCGTCGCGGCGTTCGGGGCTCTCGTTGCCCAGTTCCTCGATGCTGACGCCTTCTTCAAAGCTCATCGCGAGGATCGAGCCGCGGGTCAGTCCTTCATGCAAACGCGGCACGACGAAGCCTTCGACGCCGGCCAGCTGCTCACGATAAAGCGCCATCTGGCGGCCTTCGCGTTCGTAATCGGCCTCTTCGTGAAGCTGCTGCTTGGCCGCAGCCATCAGCTTGTCCATCTCCAACTCGGGCGGAGCGAAGCCTGCGACTTTCAGGAGCGTCATGACGTTATCGACATCACTATCGATCGATTTGGCGACGCCCGGATACTGCACCTTGATCGCCAGTTCCTCGCCATTGCGGGTAAGGGCCTTGTGGACCTGCCCGATGCTGGCGGCGGCGATGGGGCGGGGGTTGAACCAGCGAAACTGCTTGCGCCAGTCGGGCCCCCATTCGGACTTCAAGACCTGGTCGAGCTGCCGCGTCGGCATGAAGTTGGCCTGATCGCGCAGCGTGGCGAGAATGCGCGACAGCTCTTCGGGAAGAAAGTCGCCCGCGTCGAGGCTGATCATCTGCCCCATCTTCATCGCCGCCCCGCGCAGGTGGCTGAGCCGGTCGGTCATGCGCTGGACATTACCGGGGGTGAGGATCAGGTCGCGCGCCGACACACCCTCTCCGCTGGCAAGCCGCCGCGCGCCCTCGGCGACCATGCCGCCGGCCACGCCGCCGACCAGCCGCCCGAAGGTGCCCAGCCGCGCGATGCGCCCCGCCGGCACGGCCCGCTGGCGGCTGCGGTCTTCGGGAAGCTTGTCGAAATCGGGAATCTGGTCGTCGTCGGACACGGGGGAGAGGCTTCCGGTTGCGGGGGGGATGCAAGCCTAACGGTTGGGGAAGGGCAGCGTTCCGGCCCAAAACCGCATCACGAGATGCACAGGCCGCCATCCACGGGCAGACATTGTCCCGTGATGTAATCGCTGTGCGGCGAGGCGAAGAATACCGCCAGCCCTTCCAGCCCCGCGTGATCGCCTGGGCGGCGCAGAGGGATGCGGCGGCTCATCCATTCGGCGAATCTGGGATCAGCCTTGGCGGTGATGTCGGTCTCGTAAAAGCCGAACAGCAGGGCGTTGGCGGTGATCCCGTACCGCGCCAGTTCGAAGGCAGCGGCGCGGGTCAGGCCATTCAGGGCAGCCTTGGACGCGGCATAATCGGACGAGCGGTTCACGCCCATGATCGATTGTCCGGACGAGGTCGCGATCAGCTTGCCGCCCATATCGCCGTCCTTGGCGCGTTCGATCATGTGCCGGGTGACATGCTTGTAGACCAGCGCCGCGCCGCGGGTGTTGACGGCCAGCGTGTGGTCCCAGCCTTCGGCGGTGATGTCGGGGATGGCCGTGCCGGCTCCTGAAATCCCGGCATTCGCGAAGCAGATATCGACCCTGCCGAAGGTGCCGAGCGTTTGCTCCATGGCTCCCGCGATCGCGCTGTCTTCGGCGACGTCGCATGTCAGGGCAAGAACGTCGCCCGTGCCGAGCCCGCGCAATTCCTCCACCGCCGCTGCGTTTTTGTCGGCGTTGCGCGCCCAGATTGCCACATTGGCGCCCGCCTTGGCGAGACCGCGGCCCATCGCAAGGCCAAGCCCGCCATTGCCGCCGGTGATAATGGCCGTGCGGCCGGTGAGATCGAATAGCTCCATGGGCTCCCAAGTGGCGCAATCCGGCGCACCTCGCAAGCATGGCGGGAACCGCCGCGCGCGATGCGCTTTGAGGCGCCATGGACGGACAAATTTCACTGACCCCCGCAGCCCGTGTGCTCGGCTATGCGGGGCTGCTGCCCCAAGTGTTCTGCTGCGCGATGATCCTTGCCGGGCACGAATGGCGATATGCGGCGCTGGCGGGCGGCTTTGCCTATGCTGCGGCAATCTTCAGCTTCCTCGGCGGGGTGTGGTGGGGGCAGGCGGTGCAGAGCGGAAGGGCGACGACGGGCGCATATGTCCTTGCCGTCATGCCCAGCCTGCTCGCCGTGGCGCTGTTCCTGCCGTGGAGCTTCGGGTGGGAATGGCCCGGCCCGGCGCTGTTCTATCTGGGCGCGCTGATCCTCGCCTCCCCGCTGGTCGATCGTGCACTGGGATATGCCGCGCCCGATTTCCTGCGGCTGCGCTGGCACCTTTCGGTTGGTCTGGGAACGCTCACCCTTCTGCTTGGCGCGCTCGCGCCGCGGGTGCTCTGAACTTGACCACAGGCTCTCCGGCCCAATCCGTTTGCGATGAATTAACCACTACATCCTAGGGAGGAGCTTGGGTTCCCCTGCGGGATAGCGCGTGTGATCATTGCCTCGTTTCAATCTCTGGCCGACAGGATCCGGCGCGCCTTCGGGTCTGGCCGGAAGGACGTGGCTGATCCGGACATCAAGGCAAAGGGCCAGTCCGGCGGCGACCTGCTGCGTCACAAGCGTATCAAGGTAGCGCTGATCGCGATCACCTTCGGGGTGGTTTCAGGCTATATTGAAATGCCGCTGCCCGCCGAGGATTTTTACAGCGCAGGCCGCGCTGCGCTTCGGGCTCGTCCTGCTCCGCAGGACATCGTCATGGTGTCGGTCGATCATGCGACGCTCAACGAGCTCGGCAAGCCGCTGCCCTCACGAGTTGACGATAGCCGGCTGATGGACCGCCTTGTGGCTTCGGGGGTCGAGAAGATCGTCTGGGACCGCGCGCATGCCGATGCGAGCAATCCTGCCGACGATGCCGAGTTTGCCCGGACGCTGGAGCGGTATAAGGGCAAGATTTGGTTGGGAATTCTTCCCGATGATGGGGAGGGATTTTCAGCTGGCGATACAATGGCCCCTTTGCAGAAGTTTCAGGAACGTGCTGCCCTCGCATCGATGATTGGCTACATGAGCCCCTTCCATCTTTCGGTCACTTTCCCCTCGGAAGTAAAGCAAGCTGGTCGAACATACCCTGCGATTTCGGCGGTTCTCGCAGGATATCGCGGTCCAAAGGTTCGCTATCGCCCGGATTACGCATTCAATCCCAAGACAATCCCGATGTACCGCTATTCAGATGTGTTGCGTGGTCGCATCCCGTCAAGGGATTTGGCCGGCAAGAACGTAGTGATTGGCAAGACGTTCATCGATGACTCCGACGTCTTCCGCCATCCCATTTACGGTAAGCTGCCGGGCGCACTATATCACATTCTCGGTGCTCACACGCTCAAGCGTGGGACGCCGGTCGATCTCTTGTGGTACCCCGCGCTGGCAATGGCAGCCGCGGCGATGCTGATGCAGGCGGTCGCCCGCCGGAGGTCCAAGCCTATGGCGGTTGTGGCGCTGTTTCTGCTCGCTGTTCCTTTCATCCTCGATGAATTCTCGATCCACGTCGACATCATGTCGGCCCTTCTAGCGATGGGCGGAGCGGCATTCGGTTTCCACCGCATCAATCGCAAGTATTACAGCAGCGATGTCGATGCGATGACGACCAGCGCGATCAGCTCGGACAAGCCGAGCGCGGATTGCGATGTCTATGCGCTCAAGATCGCCAACCTTGCCGAGATTTCTGAAGAGTGGTCCTCGCGTGACATCGGTGACTTCGTCAACACACTGATCTCGTATGTGAAGGGACCAGGTCAGATCGGCGATGTGGCCTTCGAGCGTGATCTGCTGGTTTGGCTCGCACCGAGAACGGATGCAATCGATCTCGAACGTCATGCCGATGGCCTCGCGCTGATGCTGAAGACCGCGATCAGCCATGAATGGCAGTCCTCGACCGGCGCGCCGGCACTGGGGGTCGACACCAATCACGACCTGCCCGTGGCGCTGCGCATCAAGAAGGCAATGCAGGCCGCCGAAGAAGCGACGACACGTGGGGTGCGGGTCATCATCAATGATGCCGCCCATCTCGAAGCGCGAAACCACCGTCTGGAACTGATCCGCGTGCTCGAAAAGGGTCTTCGCGATCGCGACATCGGGGTGGCTTACCAGCCCAAGGTCGACCTTGCCTCGGGTCGCATTGTCGGTGCCGAGACTTTGATTCGCTGGCAGCCGGAGGGCGGTGAATTCGTAAACGCGCAGGATATCGTGCTTGCCGCCGAAGCCGGCGACCGGATCAACGAGCTGACATTGATCGTCATGGAATCGGCTCTGATCGACGGCAAGCAGGCCATCGCACTCGACCCGCGTTTCAAGCTGGCGGTCAACATGTCGGCCAAAAGCCTGTCGGATACGCACCTGCTGTTCGATATCATGACCCTGCTTGGCCGTTACAATTTCCCTCCCGAAAACCTGACGCTCGAACTCACCGAGACTGCCAAGCTGGAAGACCACCGAATCGCGCCGCAGATCGCAGCCCTGAAGGCCCGCGGTATCGGCCTTTCGATCGACGATTTCGGCACGGGACAGTCGAACCTCGAATATATCGAAAAGCTGCCGAGCTCCGAGCTCAAGATCGACAAGAAATTCGTCCAGCACATGGCGACGTCCGAGGAAAGCCGGGCCGTGGTGCGCGCCACGATCGAGATTGCGCACTCGCTGGGCAAGGTGGTCGTTGCCGAAGGGGTCGAGGACCTCTCTGTCGCTGCCACCCTGCGCGCAATGGGCTGCGACCAGGCGCAAGGCTATCTCTTCTCACGCGCGATCACCATGCCCGAACTTCTAGCGATGATGGGTGGAGGGCGCGCTGCAATTAACGCTTGATTAGGGTTAATAAAGTGTTACATCTCCAAGCATCGGGTTAACCAATGCTAGGAGGCCGTTATGTGGGCATGGCTCAGGGAAAATCTCGGCGGCCGTTGATTTGCTGTCGAAAGGTTTCTGAAAAGCCCCGGGAAACCGGGGCTTTTCTCGTTTCTTGGGATTGCGCAGAGCCTCTTTTCCGGCACCCCCTCGGGGCACCGTCCGCTGCGAAGTTCCTGCGAATCAGGGTTAATCCGCGCAGCTGAGACCACTTCTCTCGGGGCGACGTCTGCCTTCTCATCGAAATGCCGGAAGAAAGACTCGATCCTGCCGTCGGCCCCTAAGGCGATCAGTTTTGGCAAATCCTGTCGCAAAGCTGGTTGTTCACGACAGGCGGGTTGAATGGCCGCTTTTGTCAGGAGCCGCCGATTGGACGCCCCTTTGTGGGTGCGGCCGGTTGTGCTTCCCAGATTCGGTGATCAAGTTGCAGTCCCTCATTCTCCTCACGGATTTCGTCATTGCCGGACAGTCGATCCGACGGAGGAGGCAGAACTCTACCGTTCAGATGCAGGCTTTTTCATATAGCGTCACCACACAGGCCCCCCAAGGCCGAGGTTGTGCTGAAGCGCGTGCCGCACCCCTTCCACCTGGCGTGCTTCGGCTGTGCCGCGGAGCTGGTGCGTCAGCTCATAGCACTGGGCAAGTCCCGTAGCGCCGAGGGGATGACCCTTGGAGAGCAGCCCGCCAGACGGATTGGTGACGATCCGCCCGCCATATGTGTTGTTGCCGTCGGCGATGAACTGCGGAGCCTCGCCTTTGCCGCACAGACCTAGGCCTTCATAGGTGATGAGTTCGTTGTGGGCGAAGCAATCGTGCAGTTCGACCACGCCGATATCCTGCGGACCGATCCCTGCGGCTTCGTAGACCGCTTGTGACGCACGGCGGGTCATGTCAGCGCCGACCAGTGCGATCATGCTGTTGGTCCCGAACGTCTCCGGCGTGTCCGTGGCCATGGCCTGCGCCGCAATCCTGACTGCCGGATCGAGCCCGTGGCGCTTTGCGAAATCGCGCGAGACCAGCAAGGCGGCAGCGCCTCCGCACGTGGGCGGGCATGCCATCGGCCGGGTCATTACGCCGGGCCAGATGACCTGCGAACCCAGCACTTCCTCGACCGTCATCTCGGTGCGGAAAACGGAAAGAGGGTTCTTGGCTGCATGGCGGCTTGCCTTGGCGCGGATCTTTGCGAAATCCTCGATCGTGCTCCCGAACTTCTCCATATGCTCGCGCCCGGCACCGCCGAAGTATCGCAGTGCGAGGGGCAGTTCGACATCGACCAGCGCATCGCAGGCAGCATCGAAATCGGCAAACGGGCTGGGGCGGTCAGCATAGGCGCTGCCGATCGCGCCGGGGTTCATCTGTTCGAAGCCGACTGCCAGTACACATTCCGCCGCGCCCGAGGCAATCGCCTGCCGGGCGAGGAACAGTGCGGTCGATCCGGTTGAACAATTGTTGTTGACGTTGATCACCGGGATGCCGGTCATTCCGGCGCCATAGACCACGCGCTGCCCGCAGCAGCTGTCGCCGAACACGTAGCCCGCATAGGCCTGTTCGACGTTGGCATAGGAAATCCCGGCATCGGCCAGCGCCAGCTGGATCGCCGCCCGGCCAAGCTCGTCGTATGTCGCTCCCGCACTGGGCTTGAGGAAGGGCACCATGCCGATACCGGCAACCAGAACTTCGCGGGATTGAGCAGACATCGAAATTCTCCAGTATGGGTGCCGGGCGGTCAGGCGATCACGCCAGCGGCCTGCGACGTTTCAAGTTCGGTCACGGTGTAGCCGAGTGCGGCCCAGATCGGTTGCATCCGCTCGGCATCATGGGCAAGCGGAACCGGCGGCGCAGTCGGCGTGCCGGAATATCGCGGCGCAGGCGCAGGCTGGGTGATGCCGTCCACCTCGATAAAGGTGCCGCGCGCCTGATTATGCGGATGCGACGGTGCCTCTGCCATCGACAGGACCGGCGCAAAACACGCGTCGGTATGTTCGAGCACCACGCACCATTCGTCGCGCGTGCGCGTGCGGAACAGGGCGTCAAGCTTGTCTGTAGATTTCCGTTGAGATTTGACCCGGGATTTTCATCGAGAAGTGACCCGGGTTGTTGGTAGCTATGTCCGTTCGGACTTGTGTTTGGTCAAGGGTTGGACATTCTCCTTTTTGGTTTT
>Ga0114986_1000393_pt1 | contig 12395 bp, 10 predicted proteins | sample Shrwel1BS1Day17_FD_96988 | JGI IMG/M metagenome (GOLD analysis project Ga0114986, IMG submission 96988) | Subsurface microbial communities from deep shales in Ohio, USA - Utica-3 well 1 S-1-Day17 | ecosystem: Environmental > Aquatic > Deep subsurface > Shale gas/oil reservoir > Produced... | reverse complement strand
TCTCGGTGTCGAAGTCCGCGCGTGGACGGGGGTTCGGCGGCAAGCTGTTCGACCGCGCCGTGATGCATGCCCGCAACGAAGGCGTGCAGCTGATGTTCATCCATGCCCTGAGCGAAAACACGGCGATGCTGAAGATCGCGCGCAACGCCGGCGCCACTGTGGAGCGTGACGGTTCGGAGAGTGAGGCCTACCTGCGCCTGCCACCCGCCACGTTTGACACGCGCGTGACCGAGATGATCGAGGAGCGGTTGGCCCAGACCAACTACCGGCTCAAGGTCCAGGCCAAGCAGTTCTGGGATTTCCTGAAGAATCTGCAGGAAGTACGGCGCGGGGTGCAGGACGCGCGGCATAAGTCCGCTCCCTGAGGCGCCTCGCCCGCGTGTCACAGGGCGGTCTTGGCAATCCGCTATCCTTAGGGGATCGCAACAAACGCATATCCTGCGCCGTCGTCTGTGTCAGACCCTCATCCTGCGCGGCTTCCTGAGAAGGAAGACAAGCGCACCTTCATCCAGAAGCTGGTCGAGTTCATCCGCCCAGGCCCGGACTCCACCGCCGAGCTGATCGAAACCCTGGCCGAGGCCGAAGGCAACAACGTCATCGGCACCGAATCCCGCGTCATGCTTGAGGGCGTGATCCGCATGGCCGACATGACGGCCGGCGATGCCATGGTGCCGGCCACCCGCATGGACCTGATCGACATCGACGCACCCTACGACGAGTTGCTGCATCTGGTGATCGACACGGGCCACTCTCGTTTTCCGGTCTTCGAGGGGGAACGCGAGAACATCATCGGCATCCTGATGGCGAAGGACCTGCTCAAGCTGCAGCGCGCCCCTGAACTCAACATCCGCGCCCTGCTGCGCCCGGCGGTGTTCATCCCCGAAAGCAAGGGCCTCAACGACCTGCTGCGCGATTTCCGCGGCAACCGCAACCACCTGGCCATCGTCATCGACGAGTTCGGCCGCACCGCCGGCCTCATCACCATCGAGGACGTGCTGGAACAGATCGTGGGCGAAATCGAGGACGAGTTCGACATAGCTGAAGACGAGGGCGACATCTTCGGCCTGGCCGACCGAACCTACCGTGTCAGCGGTGACACGCCGATCGAGCGCGTCAACGATGCCTTCAACGTGACGCTGGTGGCAGATGATCCGGAGGAGACCTTCGACACCATCGGCGGCCTGATCGCGCACGAAATGGGCCATGTGCCCAAGCGTGGCGAGCAGCATGTGCTGCAGGGATTGAAGTTCGTCGTGCTGCACACCAAGGGCGGTGCCGTGAAATGGTTCAAGGTGTCGCCGGCCGTCGAGGGCAGCCTTGAAGCCTGAGGGCGCCCGCTCGCGCTTCGCCGCTTCGATTGTTCCCCTCGGTCTGAGCCTGCTGGCCGGCGGCCTGCAGGCCGTTTCCCTGGCCGCGCCCTGGGATGGGCAGCCACGCTGGTGGCTGCAGTTGCTGGCGCTGGGCGTGCTGGCCTGGCAACTGGAGCGCAGTGGCCACTGGCGGCAGGCGGCCTTGCGCGGCTGGCTGTTTGCCGTCGCCTGGCTGGCGGGCACCTTCTGGTGGCTGTTCATTTCCATGCACACCTATGGCGGCTTGCCCGCGCCGCTGGCGGCCTTGGCCGTGCTGGCCCTGGCCGCGCTGCTGGCCTTGTACTACGCCGCTGCTTGCGGTGCTTTTGTCGCGCTGGCGCCCGACCGACGGGCGTATCGCGCTATTCTTTTCGGAGCGTTCTGGCTGCTGGCCGAGCTGGCGCGGGGGCGCTGGTTCACCGGCTTCGGCTGGGGTGGTGCCGGCTACGCGCACCTCGATGGCCCCTTGGCCGGCTACGCGCCCTGGGTCGGCGTCTACGGCATCGGAGCCCTTGCCGCCTGGCTGGCCATGACGCTGCCGCAGGCTTGGGCTTGCGGGCCCTGGCAACGGGTGGCCGCACTGGCCGTGCTGGCCCTGCCCTCGGTCTACCAGATGGGAACGCCGCAGGTCACGGAGAGCACCGGGCGGCTGCAGGTGGCGCTGCTGCAGGGCAACATCCCGCAGGACGAGAAGTTCCAGCCCGGCACCGGCGTGCCGCAGGCGCTGCGCTGGTATGGCGCGCAACTGCGCGACCGGCGCGAGCCGCTGGTGGTGGCGCCCGAGACGGCACTACCCCTGTTGCCGCAACAGCTGCCCGACGGCTATTGGGATGCGGTGGTGCAACGCTATGCCCGCGGTGAGCAGGCGGCGCTGATCGGCATGCCCTGGGGCAGCCTGCGCGAGGGCTATACCAATGCGGTGGTGGGCCTGGCACCCGGGCAGGTGCAACCGTGGCGCTATGACAAGTACCACCTGGTGCCGTTCGGCGAGTTCATTCCGACCGGCTTCAAGTGGTTCACGGCCTTGATGAACATCCCGCTGGGGGACTTCAACCGCGGCCCGCTGCGTGCGCCCACCTTCGCGTGGCAAGGCCAGCGGCTGGCGCCCAACATCTGCTACGAAGACCTGTTCGGCGAGGAACTCGGTGCACGCTTTGCCGACGTGGCCCGGGCCCCGACCGTGCTGGTGAATGTCAGCAACATCGCCTGGTTCGGCAACACGGTGGCCATCGACCAGCATCTGCAGATCTCGCGCATGCGCGCGCTGGAATTCGCCCGTCCCTTCGTGCGCGCCACCAACACCGGCGCCACCGCCATCATCGACCACGAGGCGCGCGTGCTGGCCGAACTGCCGCGCCACACCGAAGGGTTGCTGACGGGCGAGGTCGAGGGCCGCAGCGGCCTCACGCTGTATGCCCGCTGGGTCGCCCGTTTCGGGCTCTGGCCCTTGTGGGGTGTCGGCCTGGCCGTGCTGCTGCTCGCCGCGGCCCGGCGCTGGCGGGCGAAAGCCTCGTAAAATCAAGGGTTTACGCGGAATCCTCCGCATTGACCCCACCGCGGATGCGCGGCCGGGCCTCGCCCTCCGCGGGGCCGTCCCGCACCCCAGCAAGCAGCCATGTTGACCTTCCAACAAATCATTCTCAAATTGCAGGCCTACTGGGATGCCCAGGGCTGCGCACTTCTGCAGCCCTATGACATGGAGGTCGGTGCCGGCACGTCGCATACTGCTACGTTTTTGAGAGCGCTCGGCCCCGAGCCGTGGAAGGCTGCCTATGTGCAGCCCAGCCGCCGCCCGAAGGACGGCCGCTACGGCGAGAACCCGAACCGCCTGCAGCACTACTACCAGTACCAGGTGGTGCTCAAGCCGGCGCCGAGCAACATCCTCGAGCTTTACCTGGGCTCGCTGGAGGCGCTGGGCTTTGACCTGAAGAAGAACGACATCCGCTTCGTGGAAGACGACTGGGAAAACCCGACGCTGGGCGCCTGGGGCCTGGGCTGGGAGGTCTGGCTCAACGGCATGGAGGTGACGCAGTTCACCTACTTCCAGCAGGTTGGCGGCATCGACTGCAAGCCCATCACCGGCGAGATCACCTATGGCCTGGAGCGCCTGGCCATGTACCTGCAGGGCGTGGACAACGTCTACAACCTGAAGTGGACCGACACCATGAGCTATGGCGACGTCTACCACCAGAACGAAGTCGAGCAGTCGACCTACAACTTCGAGCACAGCGACGCCGATTTCCTGTTCACCGCCTTCGCGGCGCATGAGAAGCAGGCCAAGCACCTGATGGAGCAGCAGCTCGCGCTGCCGGCCTACGAGCAGGTGCTGAAGGCGGCGCACACGTTCAACCTGCTGGACGCGCGTGGTGCCATTTCCGTCACCGAGCGCGCCGCCTACATCGGCCGTATCCGTGACCTGGCGCGCAAGGTCGCACGCAGCTACCTGGACAGCCGCGCGCGCCTGGGCTTCCCGATGGCGCCCAAGGCCTGGAGCGACGAGGTGCTGGCCGAGATGGCCAAGGCCGAAGCCAAGAAAGCTGCCTGAGCGCCGAGGGAAATAACACAATGACTACCAAGAACCTTCTCGTCGAACTGTTTGTCGAAGAGCTGCCGCCCAAGGCGCTGAAGAAACTCGGGGACGCCTTTGCGGGCGTGCTGTTCGAGCAACTCAAGGCCCAGGGCCTGGCTGGGGCTGACGCCGCGGTCACCGCCTACGCCTCGCCGCGCCGGCTGGCGGCGCACATCACGCACATCTGGCTCAAGGCCGAAGACAAGGCCGTGCAGCAAAAGCTCATGCCGGTGTCGGTGGGTCTGACGGCTGACGGCCAGGCCACCCCCGCGCTGCTGAAAAAACTGCAGGCGTTGGGCGCCGACGTGTCTGATCCCGCGGCCGCCGTGGCGAGCTTGAAGCGCGCGCCCGATGGCAAGGCCGAGGCCCTGTTCTACGACAGCCTGGTCACCGGTGCCACGCTGGACTTGGGCCTGCAAAAGGCGCTGGACGACGCCATTTCCAAGCTGCCGATCCCCAAGGTCATGAGCTACCAGCTTGAGACCGATTGCGAGCTGCCTGGCTGGAGCAGCGTGAACTTCGTGCGCCCGGCGCACGGCCTGGTGGCGCTGCACGGCAGCACCGTGGTGCCTGTGAAGGCGTTGGGCCTGACCGCGGGTAACACCACTCGCGGCCACCGCTTTGAGGCCAAGACCGAGACTGTGACGATTGCGGACGCCGATGCCTACGCCGAGGCCCTGAAGAACGAAGGGGCAGTAATCGCCTCCTTCGCCGAGCGCAAGGCCGAGATTGCACGTCAGCTCGCCGCTGCCGCCGCGAAGGTGGGCAATGGCGCGCACCCGATCGAGGACGACGCGTTGCTCGAAGAGGTGACAGCGCTGGTCGAACGCCCCAACGTGCTGGTGTGCGAGTTCGAGAAGGAGTTTCTCGACGTGCCGCAGGAGTGCCTGATCCTCACGATGAAGGCCAACCAGAAGTACTTCCCGCTGCTCGACGCCGCCGGCAAGCTGACCAACAAGTTCCTGGTGGTCAGCAACATCAGCCCGAGCGATGCCAGCGCCGTGATCGGTGGCAACGAGCGCGTGGTGCGCCCGCGCCTGGCCGACGCCAAGTTCTTCTTCGACCAGGACCGCAAGAAGACGCTGGCCTCGCGCGTCGAGGGGCTGGGCAAGGTGGTCTATCACAACAAGCTCGGCACGCAGGGCGAACGGGTGGAGCGCGTGCGCGCGATCGCCCGCGCCATTGCGCAGCAACTCGGCGACGCCAAGCTGGTGCAGCAAGCGGATACGGCGGCGCAGTTGGCCAAGACCGACCTGCTGACCGACATGGTGGGCGAGTTTCCGGAACTGCAGGGCATCATGGGCGGCTACTACGCGCGCCATGACGGCCTGGGGGACGAGGTGGCCAACGCCATCGAAGACCACTACAAGCCCCGCTTCGCCGGCGACGAACTGCCGCGTAATACCACGGGTCTCGTGGTGGCACTCGCCGACAAGCTGGAGACGCTGGTCGGCATGTTCGGCATCGGCAACCTGCCGACCGGTGACAAGGACCCGTTCGCACTGCGCCGCCATGCGCTGGGCGTGATCCGCATGTTGAGCGAAAAGGATCTGCCGCTGGACTTGGGGCAACTGCTTGCAAATGCCTTTGAAGACGCTCAATGGGGGGCTGCATTTAAAGCAGTTTCCGATGCGCGCGGAGCGGCGAGTTCGTCGGTGTATTTGAATTTTGAAGCGGCAAAACCTCTGGCCGAGTTCATCTACGACCGCCTGGCCGGTTCGCTGCGCGAGCAGGGCTACAGCGCGCAGGAAGTCGATGCCGTGCTGGCGCTGCAGCCGCAGCGCTTGGGTGACGTCGCCAAACGCTTGGCCGCCGTGCGCGCCTTTGCGGCCTTGCCCGAAGCTGCAGCCCTGGCCGCCGCCAACAAGCGCATCGGCAACATCCTGAAGAAGGCGCAGGAGGTGGATGCCCACGTCAGCGAAGTGCTGCTGAAGGAGCCGGCCGAGCAGGCGCTGTACGCCGCCATGAAGCAAGTGGTGCCGCAGGCCAATGCTCAGTTCGAGGCCGGCGACTACACCGCCGCGCTCAAGACGCTGGCCGCGTTGCGTGCGCCGGTCGATGCCTTCTTCGATGACGTGATGGTGAACGCCGAGGAGATGGACCTGCGCCTGAACCGCCAGGGCCTGCTCAAGAGCCTGCATGACGCCATGAACCGCGTGGCCGATCTCTCTCGTCTGGCGTCATGAGCGTCATGAAGCTCGTCATCCTGGATCGCGACGGGACCATCAACGAAGACAGCCTCGACTACATCAAGTCCGAGGCCGAGTGGAAGCCGCTGCCCGGCGCGCTGGAGGCGATTGCCAAGTTGAACCATGCCGGTTGGCATGTGGTGGTGGCCAGCAACCAGTCGGGGCTGGGCCGCGGCCTGTTTGATGTGGCGGCGCTCAACGCCATGCACGCCAAGATGCACAAGCTGCTGGCCACGGCCGGCGGCCGCGTCGAAGCCATCTTCTACTGCCCGCATGCGCCCGACCAGGCCTGCCGCTGCCGCAAGCCGCAGCCGGGGTTGTTCGAGCAGATCGGCGAACGCTACGGCGTCGACCTCAAGGGGGTGCCCACGGTGGGTGACTCGGCGCGCGACATCATCGCCGGCGCGGCCGTCGGCTGTGAGCCGCACCTGGTGCTCACCGGCAAGGGCGAGGCGCTGCGTGGCCAGCCGCTGCCTGACAACTTTCCTGCCGGCACCCGCGTGCACGAGAACCTGCTCGCCTTTGCCGACTACCTGGTGACGCGTGACCACGCCACCTGACGAAGAACCACGCATGTCCCTGCTACGCTCCCTTATTCACACGCTCTGGATGCTGGTCACGGTGATGCCGTGGGCCATCATCATGCTGCTGGCCTCCATCCGCGTGCGCGGCAACCCGCTGTACTGGATGGCGGTGCGCTGGCTGCGCTGGGCCATCGACGGTGCGCGCGTCATCCTGGGCATCCAGGTGCGCGTCAGCGGCTACGAGAACCTGCCGCTGGGCGAGACCAGTCCGGCCATCCTGCTGGTCAAGCACCAGTCCACCTTCGAGACCTTCCTGATGCCGACGCTGATGCCGCACCCGCTGGCCTATGTGTTCAAGAAGGAGCTTTTGCAGGTGCCCTTTTTCGGCTGGGCCATGGGTCGGCTGGACATGATCCACATCGACCGCAAGCAGGGCTCGCAGGCCTTTGCCAAGGTGGTGGCGCAGGGCCAGGAACTGCTGGCACGTGGCGTCTGGATCATCATGTTTCCCGAAGGCACGCGCATTGCACGTGGCCAGCAAGGCACTTACAAGACGGGCGGTACGCGCCTGGCATGTGCCACCGGCGCGCCGGTGATTCCGGTCGCGGTGACCTCGGCCAAGTGCTGGCCGCGCAAGGCCTTCATCAAGGTGCCGGGCGTGGTCGATGTCTCCATCGGCAAGCCCATTCCCAGCGAAGGGCGTGAGCCAGCCGAGCTGATGCAGGAAGTCGAGGCCTGGATCGAGGCCGAGATGCGGCGGCTGGACCCCGAAGCGTATTGATGGCACACCCCCAGGCTTGCTCGCTGCGCGTAGCCGCCACCCCCCTTGCAGGGGGCAACGCCAATGGCCCGGCGGAGCCGGTTCCACGGCGTTTCCCGGTTGAGAGTACTTCATCCGACTGGGCTCGCGGTTTTCGGTAGAGTCGTGGGCATGAGGTTCTTGCAGCTTGCCCTCGATCTGTTCGACAGCGCACCCGCGCCGGTCGTTGCGGTGCCGCAGAAATCCAAGCCAAATCAGCCTCTGGCGCCCGCCTCAACTGCGCCAGCAGCTCCTGAATTGATAGCGTCTGAGCCGTCCGTGCCTGCAGCGCCGATTGCCAGCGTCATGACGCCGGCGCGCTTCGCGCACCCGCGCGCCAACCGCGAAACAAGGCTGTGTGAGGCGGTGGTGGCCTATGAGTTCAAGCGCGGCAAGCGCCGCACCATCGGCATGGCCGTGGGGGCCGACGGCCTGGTGGTGAGTGCGCCGCGCTGGGTGCCGCTGTACGAGGTGGAGGCCGCGCTGCAGGAGAAGGCCAGCTGGATCGTGCGCAAGCTGGGTGAAGCGCGCGAGCGCCAACAGCGGCTGGCCTCGGCGCATATCGCGTGGCAAGACGGCGCCACCTTCCCCTTTCTGGGCGAGCCGGTCATCGTGGTGCTCGATCCGAGCCACGCCTATACCGCGGTGGGCGGCAGCCTGCAGTCCGAGGGCGTGGAGGTGGTGTTGCGCACCGATGCGGACGCGCCCAACCTGACGCTGGCCGGCGTGCCGCGCCTGACGCTGCACATCGGCCTGCCGCACACCGCCACACACGCGCAGATCCGCGATGCGGTGCAGGCCTGGCTGATGCGCCAGGCGCACCGCGTCTTCACTGCGCGCCTGGACCACTTTGCGCCGCAGCTGCAGGTGCAGTGGCGCAAGCTCTCGCTCAGCAGCGCCGGCACCCGCTGGGGCAGCGCGCGCAGCGACGGCGCCATCCGCCTGAACTGGCGCCTGATCCACTTCAACCAGTCGGTGATCGACTACGTGGTGGCGCACGAGCTGAGCCATCTGCGCGTGATGGACCACAGCCCGCGCTTCTGGGACACGGTGCGCTCGGTCGTGCCGGATTACGCGGCCTTGCGCGACCAGCTCAAGGACGACCTGATTCCCCGTTGGCACTGAGATGGACTTCAACCTCGATGCCCTGAGCAGCCTGGGCCTGGCCCTGGGGCTGGGGCTGCTGATCGGTGTGGACCGTGAGCGCCGCAAGGGCCGCGGACCGACGCGGCACTTTGCCGGCATCCGCACCTTCACGCTGGTGGCGCTGGCCGGCGCCGGCGTACAGCTGCTGGACCAGCCCTGGCTCACGGCCATCGCGGCGGTATTCGTGGCCGCGCTGGCCGTGGTGTCGCATCTCAAGGACCGCTCGCCCGACCCGGGTGTCACCACCGAGATGGCACTGTTCGTCACTTTCCTGCTGGGCGTGCTCACCGTGCCTTACCCGGCGGTGGCGGCCGCTGGCGGAGTGGTGGTCGCGGGTCTGCTGGCTGCGCGCGAGCCGCTGCAGCATTTCTCCACCCGCACGCTGTCGGAGCAGGAACTGCGCGATGCCTTGGTGCTGGCGGGCTCGGCACTCATCATCCTGCCGCTGGCGCCCGACCAGTCCATCGCCTGGCTGGCAGGTGTCAACCCGCGCACCGTGTGGCTGCTGGTGGTGCTGATCATGGCGGTGCAGGCGCTCGGCCACGTGGCGCTGCGCCTGTTCGGCGCCCGTCTGGGCATGCCCTTGTCCGGCCTGGTGGCGGGCTTCGTTTCGAGCACCGCCACCATCGCGGCCATGGGGGCGCGCGCTGCCAAACAACCGGAGTTGCGTGGCGCCTGCGTGGCAGGGGCGTGGTTCTCCACCGTGTCCACCGCCCTGCAGGTGCTGCTGATGGCGTTGGTGTTGCAGCCGGCCGCCCTGCGCACGCTGGCGCCGGCCATGGGGTGCGCGCTGGTCACGGCGCTGACGCTGGGGCTGGTGGCGTATCGCCGCAGCGAGACGCCGCCGCATGACGGGGATGTGAAGGGCCGTGCGTTCAACCTGTGGCAGTCGATCGGGCTGGCGCTGCTGCTGTCGTCCATCACCCTGGCCGTCGGCTGGCTGCAGCGGACGTTCGGCGAGTTGGCCACCTACGCCGCCACGGCACTGGCTAGCCTGGCTGACATGCATTCGGCGTCGGCGGCGGTCATGCTGTTGGCGGGCCAGAACCAGATTGACGCGACGACGATGCTGACGGCGGTGTTGCTGGCCTTCAGCACCAACAGCGTCAGCAAGGTGGTGGCGGCCTATGCTTCCGGTGGCGGGCGTTTCGGCTCGATCGTGACGGCGGGGCTGGTGCTGGTGGCCTGTGCGGCCTGGTTGCCCTGGGTGTTGGGGCGCTGGCTGGCCTGAGGCGCTGCCGTTTCAGGCGTGCCCGGTCTTGAACAATGCGGCCACCACATCAGACTGCGTGATCATGCCGACCACACGCTGCTGCGCGTCGACCACCGGCATGTGGTGCAGGCCGCCGTCGGAGAACAGGCTCACCAGATCGACCATCGGCTGGTCCGGCCGTGCGACGCGGACCTTGCGCGTCATGATCTCCTCCACGTAGCGCGCTGTGCTCATGAGCGGCAGCTTGCGTGGGTCCGGCGCGCTGCTGCCGATGAAGAAGTCATGCAGCGAGACGATGCCCGCCAGCGTGCCGTCGGCCCGCACCACCGGCAGGGCCTTCACCTTGTGGCGGGCCAGCCGGGCCCAGGCTTCGTCAAGCGAATCGCGCGGGCCGATGTGCACCACATCGCGCGACATGATGTCGGCGCAGCAGACATCACCCCATTTGCGGCGGCTGGCGTGCAGCTGGGCGCGGGTCAGGATGTCTTCCAGGTCGTCCCGGCTGATGTCCAGCAGTTCGCGCTGGCCGGACAGTGCGGCATCCAGGTCGTCCTGCGTGAAGCCCAGGCGCGCGCTGGGCAGCAGGTCGGTCGTGCGGTGGGGGTGGGACTGTGGTGCCGGCTGGTGCGGGTAGCGGCGCTGCATCAAGTTGTTGAACAGCAGTGCCAGCAACAGCAGCAGGCCGGAGTTGGCGGCCACGGGCCAGAGCGCGAAGCCGTAGCCCAGTTGGCTCACGGCCGGCCCGCCCAGCACCGCCGTCAGGGCCACCGCCCCGCCAGGCGGGTGCAGACAGCGCAGCGCGAACATGGCGCCGATGGCCAGCGCACCGGCCAACCCGGCGGCCCCGCCGGTGTGACCCAGCAGCAGGGCGCAACTGACACCAATCAGTGCGGACACCAGATTGCCACCGATGATGGACCAGGGCTGCGCCAAAGGACTGGCCGGCACCGCGAACAGCAGCACGGCCGAAGCACCCATCGGCGCGATGAACCAGGGATTGGCCTCGCCCAGCACTTGATGGCTGAGCCACTCGGTTCCGAGCAGACCGAGACCCGCACCCAGGCAGCCTAGCCAGACCTCGCGCCGGCTGACGGTCAGCGGTGCTGGCAGGAAGGAACGAAGCCAGGTCAGGACGGCAGGCACGCGGCGCTCTCCAGAAAAGGCGCCTGGGGCACCAAACGGGGGCATTGTAGGCGGCGCCCGCCAAAGAAAAACCCGCCGGTGGCGGGCTGGTTGGCGAGGCGGGACGCGTCTTACTGCGCGGCGCCTTCCTTCTTCGCGGCTTTGGCGGCCTTCTTGGCGGTCACCTTCTTCTTCACTTCCGCCTTCTTCTCGGCTTGCACGGGGGCCTTGGTATCGGCTTTCGCTTCCACCTTGGCGGGCGAGGCCGGTACGGCGGGTGTCGCTGGCGTGGCGGGGGCCGCTGCCTGTGCGAACGCCCCGGCGGCGAACAGACCGGCGATCAGGGAAGCAAGGATCTTGTGCATGTCAGTACCTTTCTAGGTTCAGTCTGCCTGCCGGAACAGCCCGTCAGGCCCATGCACAACGAGAGCCGTGAGTCGCACGTTGACGCCCGATGTGTATCGAGTCGTATCAGCAGCTGCTGGCGTGGAAGCGGTAGATGCCATCCACGCCACGCACACGCTGTAGCCGCCCTTCGTACCACAGCGCATGCAGGTGGGCGATCGACTCGCCCATGGCGAAAGTGGTCTGGTGCAGGTCGAGCGCGCGTTTGAACAGGATGGGCAGCACGTCGGCGGCACTGCAGGGCTTTTCCGTGCAGACCTGCAGCACCTCAGCCAGGCGGTCGCGGTGGTGGGCGCGCAGTTGCTCGATGCGCCGGTGCAGGCCGGTGAAGGGCTTGCCGTGCGAGGGCAGGGTCAGCGTGTCTGCGGGCAGCGCCTTGAACTTGTCGATCGAGTGCAGGAAGAGCTGCAGCGGATTGGCTTCGGGCTCCATGTCGAACACGCTGACGTTGGTGGAAATGCGCGGCAGCATCATGTCGCCGCCGATCAGCAGCTTCAGCTCATCGCAGTAAAGCGAGATGTGCTCGGGGGCATGGCCGTAGCCGCTGATGCAGCGCCAGGTGCGGCCGCCGATGGCCAGCGCATCGCCGTCCATCAGGCGGCGAAACTGACGCGGGACCGCGGGCACCAGCGTCGGGTAGTAGCTGGCGCGCTCGCGGATCTTGTCCATGGACACCGGATCGATCAGGCCGTGCGCGGCAAAGAACAGCGCAGCGCTGTCGCCGCCGAAGCCGTTGGTGCCGGCCGAGCCGACGCGTGCCAGGTTGTAGTCGGTGGCGCTCATCCACAGGCGGCAGGGGTGTTCGGGCGTGCTCCAGCGCTGGCACAGCCACCAGGCCAGGCCGATGTGGTCCGGGTGCATGTGGGTCACGATCACGCGCAGCAGTGGCAGCCCCTCGAACTCGGCAGAGAAAAGCTGCTCCCACTGCGCCTTGGCCTCGTCATGGCTGATGCAGCAGTCCACCACGGTCCAGCCTTCGCGGCCGTCGAGCGTGTCGCGCAGCAGCCAGAGGTTGATGTGGTCGAGCGCAAACGGCAGCGCCATGCGGACCCAGCGCACGCCGGGGGCGACTTCCAGGG
>Ga0114986_1000391_pt1 | contig 12449 bp, 7 predicted proteins | sample Shrwel1BS1Day17_FD_96988 | JGI IMG/M metagenome (GOLD analysis project Ga0114986, IMG submission 96988) | Subsurface microbial communities from deep shales in Ohio, USA - Utica-3 well 1 S-1-Day17 | ecosystem: Environmental > Aquatic > Deep subsurface > Shale gas/oil reservoir > Produced... | reverse complement strand
GTCCCGCCTGGGACGGCCGCTATGGGAAGACTTCGGCAGCGAGGCTGGCACCTGGGAGGCCTACCGCGTCATGCTGGATGCACAGCGGCCGTTCGCCGGCCTGCCCACCCACCGACCCGAGCCCGAGGGCCGCACCAGCCTGTGGCTGCTCAGTGGCCGCCCCCGGTTTGACGACAAGGGCCGCTTTGCGGGCTACCAGGGAACGGCCCGCGACGTCTCGGCCCGCGTGGAGCTGCAGTTCGACCGCCAGATCGGCCTGCACCTGCTCGACACCGTGCCCAGCGCCGTGTTGCTGGCCGAAGCGGCTGACGGGCCTGGCGCCCCCTATCGCATCCGGCACGGCAACGAAAGGGCGGCTCAATGCATCGGCCAGTCGGCTTCGCTGCTGCCCGGCCGGGACCTGCTCGCCACCGTGCGCAGCGTGGCGTCGTGGCCCGTGCAACCCCTGCTGTCGGCGCTGGGCGAGCAGGCGAGCCCCCGGGATGCTGAGCCGCGGGAAGCGTCCCGCACCTGGGAGATGCGTGTCGAGCCCTTCCTGTTCGAACACGGTGGGTCCCAGCGCAAGGCCCTGTTGGTGGTGTGCACCCCAGCCGCCTCCACCGCCGACGAAGCCGCCCAGGCGGAACGGCTCGCCGTCGAGCGCGAGCTGGAATCGTTCAGCTACACGGTGTCCCATGACCTGCGCGCCCCCATCCGTGTGGTCGAGGGCTTTGCCAAGATCCTCAAGGAGGATTACGCCCACGCGCTGGACCGCATTGGCAATGACCACCTCGACAGGGTGCTGGGGGCCGCTGCGCGCATGAACGGCATGATCGATGCACTGCTGGCCCTGTCGCAACTCACGGCCAAGCCCATCGCGGCCCAACCCGTGAACCTCAGCCAGCTCGCCCAGTACATCGTGGAAGACCTGCGCCGCCAGGCACCGCAACGGCGTGTCGAGGTACACATCCAGGAGAATCTCACCGTGCAGGGCGACCCCACGCTGATGCGTGTGGTGCTGGAGAACCTGCTGGGCAATGCCTGGAAGTACTCGGCGCGCTCGGACCCCGCACGCATCGAGCTGGGCGTCAGCCACGACGCAGGACGCTGCGTGTACCACGTGCGCGACAACGGCGCGGGTTTCGACATGCGCTTCGCCGACAGGCTGTTTGGTGTGTTCCAGCGCCTGCACAGTGCCAACGACTTCCCTGGCACCGGCGTGGGCCTGGCCACGGTGCAGCGCATCGTGCGCCGCCACGGGGGACAGATCTGGGCCGAATCGGAGGTTGGTGCGGGGGCGTGCTTCTACTTCACGCTGAACGAGGCGGCCGCTGCCGCCCCCCTCACGCGCCCGGCGCGCTGAGGGTTTCGAGCGCAGCCACGAAACGGCTGGCCTGCTCGTCCAGGCTCAGGCCCTCGTGGGTGGCCTGGCGACGCAGCCGCTCGAGCGCCTGGCGGCGATCGAGCGAGAAGCGGTGCATGGCGATGCCCACTGCGATGGCAATGACATCCTTCAGGGCCTCATCGGGCCCCCCGGTAGGGCGACCGGGATCGTTGGCCGGGGCGACCGCCTCCACACGACGGGACTGCTGGTGGGCAAAGGCGGCCTCCACGGCGGGGACGATCTGCCGGATGTCCAGCGGCTTGACGAGGTAGGCCACCGCACCGAGTTCCTTGACCTTCTCGATCGTGGCATCGTCCGAGAAGGCCGACAGGAACATGAAGGGTGTGTGCAGCGAGGCACGCAGGTATTCGGCAACGTCGAATCCGCTCTTGCCCTCCATGCGGATGTCGAGCAGGGCCAGGCCGGGACGGTGCTGACGCGCGAGCAGGATGGCATCGTCGCCGTTGTCGGCATCGATGACTTCATAGCCGGCCTGGGACAGGCCATGCGTGAGCGTGGCCAGCACCAGCCGGTCGTCATCGACCACGAGGATCTTGCCCTTGTTCGTCACGCTGTCCCTTGTCGCTGCCGGCAACATCGCAAAAGTGTATTGTCGTCCAACTACACCCCGGGATCACGCCGTCAGACGCGACACCCCCGGAGGAATCAGCCGGACTGTGGCGTGCACCACACCATCGCCGCCTTCCAGGGCAAAACGGGCGCTGCGCCGCGGCAACAGGGCACGGATCAGGCCCAGGCCGGACACCCCGGCCGGCACCTGATCCAGGGTAAACCCGGGCGGCAGTGCGCCCGGGTTGCTGACGTCGATCGTCACCGCATCGGGTTCGCATTGCAGGCGGCAATGGATGTCGCCTCCCGGGCTGTGCTTGACGGCATTCGTCAGCAGTTCATTGAGCGTGAGGGCAATGGGGATGGACTCGGCCTCGGGCAGCACCCATTGCTGCGCAGACTCGCCCGCCACGCTGAGCACAATGCTGCGGTCGAAAGTGCGTTGCACCGAGCCCGTGATGGCCTCGACCACCTTGTGAAGACGCAGCGGTCCTGAGGCGCCCACCTGCAGGCCGTAGACATGGGCAATCGCCTGGACCTGGCCGGCGACCTCGCTGATCGGCCCGGCCATCTCGGGCTTGCGCTGGGCGATCTGCTGCAGCAGCCCGGCGACCCCCTGCAGGTTGTTCTTGATGCGGTGATGCACTTCCTTCACCAGCAACTCGCGCTGGGCGATCGCCGCCTCCAGCCGCGCCTCTTCGGCCGCCCGCTGCTCGGTCACGTTGGCCGCTACCAGCAGCAACTGATCGGGCGACTCGCCCGGCTGGGCCAGGGGCACGAACCGCGCATCCCACACCGTGGGCTGCCCCTTCACACGCACGCGGTATTCCTTGTGCGTGACGCCCTCGCTGTGCAGGGCTTCTTCCATGTCGGCGCGGAACTGGGCGGCGGCCCGTGCACCGTAGATGTCCTCGGGTGTGGTGCCCACCAGCTCGTCAATGCGGCGCTCGGCAATGTCGGCCGCCGTCTGGTTGATCTGCAGCACCTTGAGCGTGCGGGCATCGCGCAGCGTGATGGCCAGAGGCGCCAGTTCGATGATGCGCTGCAGCGATGCCTGGGCCTGGGCGATGCGGCGCTCGGCCTGGCGACGACTGTCGATGTCCAGCAGGGCGAAGGTCAGCTCGCGGCCCCCCAGGGCGTGCGCCCCTGTGACCACCGCATTGCCCACCACCCAGAAGCGCCGTCCGTCCAAGGCAGCCACTTCGCATTCGAAGTTGTGCGTCTGCCCCTCGTCGAGCCGGGACAGCAGCGCCTGGTCCCGGAAGGGGTGCGACGGGTCGTCGGCCGCCACCACGCCCATCGGCTTGCCCGCGAAGTCGGCCAGCTCCCCGCCGAACATGCGACGAGCCGACCGGTTCATCCATTCGATGCCATGCGGCCCGACCGTGACGATGCCCACGAACACCGAATCAAGGATGGCGCGGGTGCGCTCGGCCTGCGTGACGAGGGCCTGCTCGGCCCTGTGGCGGGCATCAACGTTCACGTAGGAGGCGATCACGCCACCTTCAGGGCGCCCGGGCTGGACCAGCCGCTTGCTCACCTGCACCCACTGGAGGCGGCCATCCTTGCGACTGAGGACGCGTTCGCCAGTCCAGTGTCCCACCTCCGCCAGGGCCCGCGACTCGGAGTCATCGCGACCCGCAGGGTCCCATTCGGCATCGAACAACGACGATTCGGCGCGCTGTTCGAGCTCGTCCAGCGCATAGCCGCTGAGCAGGCTGAAGCCCTCGTTGGCCCGCTGCACGCGCCCCTGCCGCAGGAACACGATGCCCACGTCGGACAGGCTGAACATGAGTTCGCGGTCGCGTACGACGGCCTCGAGTTCCATCTGCTGAGACTTCAGCCGGGTGATGTCCGACAGCACCGCGATGGACTCCAGTTCGGGGCCGGGACTGTCCATCCGTCGCATCGACAAGGCACACCAGCGCGCCTCGCGACCGGGCAGGCGCACCTCGATCTCGGTCTCGAACTGGCCGGCCGAGGCCAGCGTGTTGAGCGCCTCGTCGGCCAGATCCTGCTCCTGACCGGCATCGACCAGCAGTTCCCCCAGGCGTGGCTCGAGCGTCGCGCTGCCGTCCAAGCCCAGCAGTCGCTCGAACTGCCGGTTGTAGCGCAGCAGGGTTTCGCCTCGCAGGTAGGCAATGCCGGCCGAGGTGCTGTCCAGGATGGTGGTGAGTTCGCGCAGCAGGCGGTCGTTGCGTTGCTGGGCCTGATGCTGGTCGGTCACGTCGAGGGTGACCACCGACGTGCTGCGCTTGCCCGAGGTGAGCACACGAGGCTCGACGCGCGTGAGCAGCCAGCGCAGTCCCAGCTCGGGGTGCACGATGGCATAGCGGGCCTCCGTGCGTTCGCCGCTGCGCAGGGCGCGCTGCACGCGATCGAACTCGGCCAGGGTGTCGGAGCGCACCAGTTCCCGGCTGATGGCCTTGAGCTGGCTGGAGGGCAGCACCTGCCCGCTTGCCGCTGCCCCCGATGGGGCAAAGCGGCCACGGTCATCATCGAACACCGCCAGCCCGGCATGGGCCGTCTCGACAAGCGCACCCAGTTGCGACTGGGCGCGATCGAGCTCGTCTTCGGCCGTCCGGTCTTCGATCACACACATGAAACGGCGTCGCCCCCGGTGGGCTTCCAGGCAGCGCACCACCGCGCGCAGCGCCCGCTCCTCACCGCCGGGGTGCTCAACCCAGCCATGGCGATGCAGGGGCGCGCTGCCCGGATGCAGGCCCGCGAGCGGCCCGCCGCTGTACCAGCCCAGCAGTTCGCGCAGGCTGTCGTGCACATCGACCAGCGAACTCGGGAGCTCCCCGACCAGTTGGGACAGGGCCGCATTGGCCCGCACGATCAGGCCATCCTCGTCGAAGAGCACCATGCCCACCGGGGTGAGGTCGAACCAATGCCCGAGTTCGGTCACGGAACGCTCGGCCGCTTCGCGGGCCAGATGCTCGCTCGTGCAGTCCTGCAGCACGGAGAACCGCCAGGGGTTGGCACCTGCCGCGCCGCGCACCAGGTGGGTGACCGCCCGGTACCAGCGGGTCTGCCCTTTCGCATCGATGAGACGGCGTTGCGAGAAGGCGGACGCTTCCTCCCCCTCGCCCAGCGCCAGGCTGAGCTGCTGGCGGCTCAGGCGCTGGGCATCGCGGTCCTCGGGATGGAGCAGCACGAGAGGGTCGAGCCCGATCAGGTAGTCCCGCGGAAACCCGGTGTAGTCGATCAGCGCCTGGTTCACATCCACCAGACGCAACTGGGCGTCCTGGACGGTGGCCGGAAAGGGAGAGTCCCAGAACATGCGACGCAGTTCGCCCAGCGCGGGGGCGTCGGCCACCGATGCTGGCGCCGGGGGCGGCGCGGGGCGCTCCATGGCCTGCGCCAGGCTCAGCCTCAGCCACCAACGCCGGGACGGCTGCTGAGAGAGGGCCACACGCACGGCCTGCCCACCCGACAGCATGACACGAGGCCCCAGCATCCAGGGCTGCTGCCCCTGAGCCGGCGGCTGCCGCGCGCCCTGCCGGAGCTGGCTCAGCATCCATTGCACGGCACCCAGGCCCAGCGCTCCGACCAGTGACTGCACCGTCCCACCCGGCACCACCCGCAGGCGTTGCAGCGCTGCGGCGTTGGCCGCCTCGACACGGCCAGCCTCGTCCAGCCACAGCCCCGGGTCGGTGTGCAACTCGAAGTCGACCGCCACCTGGGGGGGCGTGTTGGCATTGACGGCGCTCATCGCGCCCCAGTGTAGAGCAGGCCCGGGCGCCTGTGATGAACCCCGCCCTCCCCCCGGCTCAGGGGGCCAGCGGCCTCACTCCAGCTGGTTGGCCATGGTCAAGGTGCCGAGCACGGCCCGGTTGACTTCCTGCAGGCTCATCAGCAGGTGCTCGGCATATTCGTTGATCACCGGGGCGGTTTCGGTTTCAACCGCTCGCGCCAGCTCAAGATAGGGATGGTGCGGACCTTCACCTTCGACCAGGGCCTGGTAGACGCGCTCGGGCACCGGGATGGTCTTGAGCAGCTCGCCAAAGGGCTTCTGGAACAGCTTGTCCAGCAGGGAGAACACACCGCAGATGAAGACTTCGCCGCGGGTTTCGTCGTCCCCGGTGTGGGCCACCAGTTGCTCCATGAAGATGCCCCGGCGCACCGAGGCGAACATCACCGGGCGCATGTTGGCGTCCTTGCTCGCCGTGGCCAGCAGCAGCGCGAGCCAGCGCTTGAGCCGCTTGTAGCCGAGCATCATGATGGCGTGCCGGAAGGAGCCGATCTCCACCGACAGGCCGAAGGCCGGCGAGTTGATGTAGCGCATGAGCTGGTAGGCCAGCGTGGGGTCGCGCTTGAGCACCACCTCGAGCTTGTCGATGTCTTCGCCCTCGTCCACCCGCCGGATGAGCTCGACCAGCACGGCCATGTCCGGTTGACCGGAGCGGCTGCCCGCCGGGGTCTCGGTGCTGGTGACGTCCTCGATGGGCCAGCCCAGGATGGCCAGTGCCCCACGGGCAAAGCTGTTCTCCATCTCCGCCACGGTGCGCACGTTGCTCTGGATGAAGCCCATGGAGCGCACGATGCCGGGTTCGACATGCCCAGGGATCTCATTCTTGCGCCGGTCATCGGCCAGGTCGATGATGGAGTGCTTGAAGCACGGCAGGATCTCGCGCGGCAGCAGCGAGGGCGGGCGACCGTGCAGCAGCAGGGTGTTGCCGTTGCCGTGCAACTGCGCAATGACCTGGGTGTTGGCCGGGTCGCAGGCGATGAAGGACGGGATTTCCACCATCACCGACGACAGCGGCTTGGCCCGCAGCAGGTCATTGAGCAGGGTCTCGCTCATGATGTTGAGCGAGACGGGCTGGCCACCTTCAGGCCAGACCTCGGCGATGGCCGCGAGCAAGTGGTCGGCCTTGAGCGACTCCTGGGTGCGCAGCGATGAGACCGTGAGGCGGGTGGCCGTCACCTTGCGGTTCCGGTCCACCATCGGGGAGTAGCTCAGCGCGATGTTGCGCAGAACGTCGTTGTCCATGGGCAGCGGCAGGGTTCGATGCAGTGTTCGGGCCGGCACGCCCCGGGAAGAATCAGCCCAGATACTGGAACAGGCTCATCCGCTGGACCGTGCCGTAGGTCTTGAGGACCGCATCGTAGCCGGTTTGCTTGTTCTGGAAGTCGGAAATAGCCTGCACCATGTCCAAATCTTCCGCATTCGAGCGATCTACCTGGGCTGCCAGCTTGGTGGAAGACAGCCGGTCCTCGACGCCGTCGATGCGGTTCAGGGTGTCGCCCACGGCGCTGCGCACGCTCTGCAGACGGCCCAGCACGGAGTCGATGTTGCGCAGGCCGTCGGTGGTGGTCTGCACCACCTCGGCAGGGATGGCATTGCCGTTGCGCAGGCCGGCGATGGCCCGGTCCAGGGCTTCGAACACGCTCAGCGAGGGTTCGCTGGGCAGGATGCGGAACTCGTCGCCGTTGGCCGGTGTGCCGCTGATGTTGAAGGAAATGCCGTCGATCGCGATGGCAGCGCCAGAGGTGTAGGGCCCGGTGGTCGGGGCCCCCACGGCCACGCCCGTCCCGGGGTCGCGGGGCTGGACGCTATAGGTGGTGACGCCGGCCGCCACGCTGAAGGTCACGTCATACCGCAGGCCCTGAACCTGGGCCGGGTCCGTCACCCGACCCGCATCGATCCAGGCCGCGCCATTGGCGGCGGTGCGCTGCGTCTCGAAGACGCCGTTGCCGGTGGCAGCGCTCATCCAGGCGGTCTGGCCATCGACGGTGGCCGGCAGCACCTCGCCCGAGGCCACCGAGACCGCCCCCCCGATGCCGGTGAACTGCACACCGCCGGGCGTGTTGATGAAGGGCATGCCCGAGGCTCCCTGCCCCGAGAAGAGATAGTTGCCGGCCCCGTCCTGGCGGTTGGCGATCGAGAGCAGCTGGTCGCGGTACTGCTGGAGCTGCTGAGCCAGCCCCTGCCGCTCGGCCGCGGTGTAGCTGCCGTTGCCGGCCGCCACCAGCGATTCGCGGGCCGCCTGCAGCAGTCCCACCGCATCGCCCAGGGCACTCTCGGCCAGGGTCATGGCCGTGCGGCTGGACTCCACGGCCCGCTGCGACACGGTGGCACGCTCGGTCGTGGCCAGGGCCCGCTCGGCTCGGGCCGCGGCGGTCGGGTCGTCGCTGGCGCGCAGCACACGCTTGCCGCTGGTGAGACGCACCTGGGCGTCGGTGAGGTCCACCTGACGGTCCTGGAGGTTCTGGATCGTGGTCTGGTAGGCGGTGGCGGTGGCGATGCGCATGGTGTCGTCTCCGATCGGTCAGGCAGCGTCAGCGGCCGGCGGTCTGCAAGATGGTGTCGAAGACCTGCTGGGCCACCTGCAGCACCTTGGCGGCGGCCTGGTAGGCCTGCTGGAACTGGATGAGCCGGGCGGCCTCCTCGTCGAGGTTGACGCCCGACAGGTTGTCACGCGCGGCCTGGGCATCCCGGGCGATGGCCTTGGACATGTCGGCCGAGGCCTTGGCGCCCTGGACGCGGATGCCGACATCGGCCAGCACGCTGGCATAGGCGTTGGCGATGGTCTGGCCCTGCACCATGGTCTCATCGCGCAGGTCCAGCAGGGCCAGGGCGTTGCCGTTGTTGCTGGCCAGCGCGCCGGAGACCGCTGCGGTGGAGACAACCTCGATGCGGTCACCGGCCTGCGGCACGCCGTTGAGGGTCAGCTCCCAGCCGTTGATCCGGATCGGCTCGCCCGGCACCAGTGTGGTGCTGGGGGTTCCGCTCACCGGTCCGACGATGTTGAAGGTCGTGGGCGAGGTAAAGACGATCTGGACCGGCTGGGCGAGGTTGGCGTCTGCCTGCTTGGGCAGCAGGGTCGTGACGCCCACGGTGCCCTGGTTGGCCGGATCGACCACTGCGGCCACCGGCGACGCGGCGGCGATGCCGTTCGGATCGGTGAGGGCCGCGCGCAGGTCGGTGGCGGCAAAGCGGACCGGCTGGATGAGGAAGCGATCGCCTTCGGCGGGTGCGCCGGCCGGTACCGCAAGGGTGACCCCTGCCACCTCGGTTCCGGGCGTATAGGCCGACCAGCCGCCGTCGGGCATGCGGCGCAATTGCCATGCGCCGCCCTGGTAGCGCAGCTCGAGATCGCTGGCTTCCAGCGCAGTGGCGCCGGTGAGTGTGGCCGTCACCTGGGCGGTGCCCGTGTTGGCCGCATGCGGCAAGGTGCGCGGCGAGCCCGTGCTCAGCAGCGGCCCACCGGCGTTGCCATTCAGGTCGAAACCCAGGGCCTGCTGTTCGTTCAGGCGGGCCGCCAGCACGGCGGCCATGCGCCCCACCTGGTTGATCGCGGCCGGCAGATCCTGGCTCTGGAAGCGCAGCATGCCGGCCAGCGTGCCGCCGCCCAGGCTGTTTTCCACCAGGGGACGGTCCACCCCGCCCTCGCGGATGCCCAGGCGCAGGATGCTGTTGTCGTAAGGATCGGACACGAGCGTGAGCGGCAGGGCATCGTTGCCCAGCACGAGTCGCTGTCCGCCGGCGATGAAGAGACCCACGGTGCCATCGGGCGCCGGGATCTGCGTCACCTGGAGGAACTGGCTGATCTCGCCGATCAGGCGATCGCGCTGGTCGAGCAGGTCATTGGGTTCATGCCCCAGCCCCTTGACGCGTGCGATCTGCTGGTTCAGGTCGGCCACGCGCTTGGTCAGCTCGTTGACGGTGGCGATCGAGGTCTTCAGGTCCTGGGTGATGCCCTGCTGCAGCGCCGTCAGCTCTCCGGCCGCCGAGCGGTATCGGGAGGCGAGTTCCTCCACCCGCGACAGCACCACCTGGCGCGACGAGGCATCCGACGGGTTGCTGGCCACGTCGACGAAGGCATTGAGCAGGTGTCCCGCCGCAAAGCCCAGACCCGATTCCCCCATGCGGAAGGCCTGCTCCATGCGCTGCAGGTAGTCCAGCCGCGTGGCATCCCCCGCGGCCACGGCGGCCGTGTTCGACGCTTCGGCACTGAGGAAGGCGTTGTGGGCGCGCTGCACCGTCGAGATGTTCACGCCCTTGCCAAAGAAGCCGGCACCGGTGAACTGGCCACCCGCGGTTTCGAGCTGCACCGTCTGGCGCGAATAGCCCGGCGTGTTGGCGTTGGAGATGTTGTTCGCCGTGGTGTTGATCTGCGCCTGCGCGGCGAACATCGTGCGCGTGCCCAGGCTGATGAGTCCGCTCATGGTGGATCCTTAACTCGTGGCGCGCTGCAGCCGCAAGGTGGTGTTGATGACGCGCGTGAGCTTGTCGGCGTAGGCGGGGTCGGTGGCATAGCCGGCGTCCTGCAGACCCTGCGCGAAGCCCTGCGCGGTGTGGCCCTGCTCGATGACGCGGGCATAGCGCTGGTTGTTCTTGATCAGGCGCGCGTAGTCGCGGTAGGCGTCCTGCAGCGAGTCGTAGGCGCGGAATTTCTGCACCATCTTGCGCGGTTGGCCATTCACGTACTCGGTGGTGGTCACCTCGGCGACCTTGCCCTGCCAGCCGCCCGTGGCCTTGATGCCGAAGACGTTGTGGGACGAGGTCCCGTCGGCATTCTTGATTTCGCGGCGGCCCCAGCCCGATTCGTGGGCCGCCTGGGCCAGGATGAAGTGCTCGGGGATGCCGGTCTCGCGGGAGGCGATCTGAGCCGCATCCCAGTGCTCGCGCAGGAACTCGCCCTGGGCTCCGGCAACCCGCGGAGCGGCCAGGGCCGTGGGCAGGGGGCGGGAGGCCACCGGGCCCGGCGCTGCCGGGGTCGCCGGGGTGCTCGAGAGCCCCATGTTGCGCTCGAGCTGGCGCGCGATCATGTCGGCCAGGCCGCCGGGCAGGCCGGCCAGCTTGGTGGCGTATTGCTGATCGAGCAGGTCTGTGCCCATGTCGGAGCCGGCGTTGTCGGTGAAGCCGGACTTCATCGTCGTGGCGCGCATGCTCTTCATGAGTTCCTGCATGAACACCGCTTCAAACTGGCGCGCGGCTTCCTTGACCGCCGCGCGCGGGTCCTGGCCGGCGCGCGCACGCAGCGTGTCCAGCGACTTCACATCGCCGGACAGGCCGTGCTGCAGCGCCAGGGGGGAGTTCATCAGATCACCTCGAGTTCGGCCTGCAAGGCCCCTGCGGCCTTCATGGCCTGCAGGATGGCCAGCAGGTCCATGGGCGTGGCCCCCAGGGAGTTGAGCGCGCGCACGACGTCGGTGAGCTTGGTGCCGGCCGGCACCTCGATGAGCGAGCCACCCTCCTGCCTGATCTGGATGTCGGCCTGCTCGGCCACCACCGTCTCGCCACGGGAGAAGGGTGCGGGCTGACTGATGACGGGGGTGGAGCTGATGGTGACCGAGAGATTGCCATGCGCCACTGCGGCCGGCAGCAAGGTCACGGCCTGGTTCATCACGATGGAGCCGGTGCGGGCATTGAGCACGACCTTGGCGGCCGGCGCAGCGCCCTGGACCGCGAGATTCTCGATGTCCGCCAGGAAGGCCACGCGCTCACCCGGGGACTGCGGGGCCCGCACACGCACCGTGCGGCCATCCATCGCCTCGGCGACGCCCTCCCCCTTGGCGCGATTGATGGCCTGTGCCACCTGCCGAGCGGTATTGAAGTCGGCCGCGTTGAGATCGAGCTGCAGGAATTCGCCCTGATGCAGCGGCGTGGGCACGCTGCGCTCCACCGTGGCGCCGGCGGGAATGCGCCCGGCGCTCAGGTGGTTGATCTGCACCTTGCTGCCGCCGGCGGCAGCACCCGCACCGCCGACGATGAGGTTGCCCTGGGCGAGGGCGTAAATGTTGCCGTCGGCCCCCTTGAGCGGCGTGGCAATCAGCATGCCGCCGCGCAGCGACTTGGCGTTGCCGAGCGACGCCACATTGACGTCGATGGCCTGCCCGGGCTGCGCAAAGGCCGGCAGCTGGGCCGTGACCATCACGGCCGCCACGTTCTTGAGCTGCATGTTGACGCCCGGCGGCACGGTCACACCCATCTGCTGGAGCATCGCGGCGATGCTCTGGGCGGTGAAGGGGGTCTGGGTGGTCTGGTCGCCGGTGCCATCCAGGCCCACGACAAGACCGTAGCCGATGAGCTGGTTGGGGCGCACCCCCTGCACGGAGGCGACTTCCTTGATGCGCTGCGCCTGGGCCGGCAGGGGCCACCACAGGGCGGTGCTGGCCGCCAGGGCGGCCAGCGCGATCGCAATGCGCAGGAATCGGTCGGAGGGGGTGTTCATCGGCCAGTGTCCTCAAATCTTGAGGACATTGTTGGCCGTGATCAGAAAGGGATAACGCTCAAAAAGAAGCGTGCGAGCCAGCCAATTCCCTGCGCTTCAGCCTGCTGACCGCGACCGCGGTAGTCGATGCGCGCATCGGCAATCTGTGAAGAATTCACGAAGTTGCCCGGCTGGATGGCGCGCGGGTCCACACGGCCCGTGAAGCGCATGACTTCCACGTTCTGGTTCAGGCCGATCTGCTTTTCGCCACCGATGACGAGGTGGCCGTTGGGCAGCACCTCCAGCACGGTGGCGCTGATGGTGCCGGTGAAGTTGTTGGCTGCCTCGGT
>Ga0114986_1000390_pt1 | contig 12459 bp, 13 predicted proteins | sample Shrwel1BS1Day17_FD_96988 | JGI IMG/M metagenome (GOLD analysis project Ga0114986, IMG submission 96988) | Subsurface microbial communities from deep shales in Ohio, USA - Utica-3 well 1 S-1-Day17 | ecosystem: Environmental > Aquatic > Deep subsurface > Shale gas/oil reservoir > Produced... | reverse complement strand
GGCGGTGGGGCCGGGCGGGCCGCAATGGGGGCAGCGGTGCGGGGCGGTGTGCCGCTCATGGCTCAGCGTTCCTGCAGCGCGGCACGCGCGTTGTACCAGTTCATCAGCAGCGAGGTGAGCAGCGAGGTGCAGAGGTAGATCGCCATCACGATGGCGATGCACTCGACGGCGCGGCCGGTCTGGTTGATGGCGGTGTTGGAGATCGAGACCACGTCCGGGTAGCCGATGGCCACGGCTAGCGAGGAGTTCTTGGTCAGGTTCAGGTACTGGTTGGTCATCGGCGGGATGATCACGCGCAGTGCCTGCGGCAGCAGCACGCGGCGCAGGGCTTGCGCGCGCGACAGCCCGAGCGCCGCAGCGGCCTCGGCCTGGCCGCGCGGCACCGCGGTGATGCCGGCGCGCACCACCTCGGCCATGAAGGCGGCGGTGTACAGCGTCAGGCCCAGCAACACGGCCAGGAACTCCGGCGTGAGCGCGAAGACGACGTCCGGCGTATCGGCCGGGCCGGTGAGCCAGGCCAGACCGTTCTTGTCCAGCGCCAGCGGACCGGCCGTCCAGGCCTCGCCGATGGGCGGCAGCGCCTGCGCCAGCACCAGGTACCACATCAGCAATTGCAGCAGCAGCGGGATGTTGCGGAACAGCTCCACATAGGCCGCGCACAGGCCGCGCAACAGCAGGTTGTGCGACAGGCGCCCGACGCCCAGCAGCGTGCCGAGCAGCGTGGCCAGCACGATGCCCGCCACCGCCACGCGCAGCGTGTTGGTCAGGCCGACCAGGAAGGCGCGCCAGTACGGTTGGTCGGCATCGAAGGCCAGCAGACTCTCGCCGATGTCGAAGCCGGCCGGCTGCAGCAGGAAGTCGAACCCGCTCTGGATGCCGCGCACCTGCATGTTGTGCGCCGTGTTGCTGGCCAGGAACCAGACCAGCAAGGCCAGCAGCGCCACCACCAGCACCTGCCAGACCACACCCCGCACCGCCCGACTACGCCAAGACCAAGATTTCATGCCAGAGATGATTTCGGATAAGAGAGCCAATCTTTGCACGCCAACCCCAAAAGCCAGGGACACCGTGGAACCGGCTTTGCCGGGCCACTGGTGTCGCCCCCTGCAAGGGGCTGAGGCCTGCGGCTCCAAGCCTGCCTGTGCAGGCTTGGACAGACCGAAGAGCCACAGCCTCTGGCGCGGGCCTGTTGGCGGAGCGACACGCCCTTTGCGCAGCCTGGGGGTGTGTCACCGTATCGGCATCGGATACATCAACCCGCCCTTGCTCCACAGGTTATTGGCGCCGCGAGGCAGCTTGAGCGTGGACTTGTCCCCTACGTTGCGTTCGAAGATCTCTCCGTAGTTGCCGGTGGTCTTGAGGGCGCGCACCAGCCACTCCTTGTCCAGGCCAAGCAGCTTGCCGGTGTCTTCGCCGGTGCCCAGCAGACGCTTGACCACCGGGTCGTCGCTGCCCTTCATCTGTTCCACGTTGGCCTGGGTGATGCCGTACTCCTCGGCTTCGATCAGGCCGTGGATGACCCACTTGACGATGGCAAACCACTCGTCGTCACCGCGGCGCACCATGGGGCCGAGCGGTTCCTTGGAGATCAGTTCGGGCAGGATTACGTGCTCGGCCGGGTTCCTGGCCTCCTTGGAGCGGATCGAGGCCAGGCCGGAGGCGTCGGTGGTGTAGGCGGCGCAGCGGCCGGAGAAGTAGGCGCCGTTGGCGGCGTCGAGCTTCTCGAACACCACCGGCTTGATACCCAGCTTGTGGGTGCGCGAGTAGTCGCTCATGTTCTTCTCGGTGGTGGTGCCGGCCTGCACGCACACCGTCTGGTTTTTCAGCTGCCTGGCGCTCCTGATCTTGCTCTTGGCCGGCACCATGAAGGCCTGGCCGTCGTAGTAGGTGACGGCCGTCATGTGCAGGCCGAGCGAGGCGTCGCGCGTCAGCGTGAACGTGGTGTTGCGCGACAGGATGTCGACCTCGCCCGACTGCAGGGCGGTGAAGCGCTGCTGGGCATTGAGCGGCACGTACTTCACCTTCTCGCCATCGCCCAGCACGGCCGCGGCGGCGGCGCGGCAGATGTCGATGTCGAGGCCGTTCCACTTGCCGTTGGAGTCGACGGCGCTGAAGCCGGCCAGGCCGGTGTTGACGCCGCAGACCAGCTGGCCCCGCGCCTTGATGCCGTCCAGGGTCTTGCCCGCATGGGCCGGGCCCGCCTGCAGGGCCGCCAGGGCGGTGGCAAGGGCAGCGAGTCGCCAGAGGGTGTGTGTCATGGGCAATTCTCCAAAAAAACCGGTGACGTGTGACCAGCGCGCAATGTAGCGCCCGCGCACCGGGGCCATATCAGGATAAACGATGGCGATGGGGTGAACCGCAACGCCGGACTGGTGCTGCCGACCGAGGCCGGCAAGTCTCGTGCCAACGACGGAAAGGACCGACGGGTCGCCTGGGTGACGCGATGTGGGGGCATCCCGGGTGCACGCGGGGCGCCGATCGCGCTAGGCTGTGCCATCACAGGAGACAAGACCCCATGCGTGCCCATCACAAGTTCTGGCCCCGCCGCCTGCCCCATGCCATCACCCCGCCGGCCACCTCGCTGTGGGACAACCTGGCCACCAGCGCCCGTCGCTACCCCGACAAGGCGGCCCTGGTGTTCTTCGGGCGGACCTTCAGCTATGCCGAAGTGCTACAAAAAGCAGAGCGCCTGGCGTCGTTCCTGCAAGGGCTGGGCGTGCAAAAAGGTGACAGGGTGGTGCTCAACATGCAGAACTGCCCGCAACTGGTGATCGCCCACTTTGCCATCCTGCGCGCCAATGCCGTGGTGGTGCCGGTCAACCCGATGAACAAGGCCGACGAGCTGCAGCACTACATCACCGACCCGGACACCAAGGTGGCACTGACCACGGCCGACCTGGCGGGCGAGCTCGCGCGCGCCAGTGACGTCCTGCCACCCGGTCAGGGGTTGGCGCACCTGGTTGTGACGCATTTCACCGACGCCTTCGACGCCAGCCTGCAGGGCGAGGAGGCGCCGCCGCCGGCCTGGCACGACTGGCTGTTCACGCGCCATGCCCTGCCGGTACTGGCCGGCGGCCAGGTGCATGTCTGGGACGCGGCGCTGGCTAACACGGCGCCGGTGCAGGCGCTGCAGGTGGGTCCGGCTGATCTCGCCCTGCTGCCGTACACCAGCGGCACCACCGGCCTGCCCAAGGGCTGCATGCACAGCCATGCCGGCATCATGCACAACGCGGTGGCCAGCGGCCTGTGGGGCAGCGGCACGGCGGAGAACGTCACGCTGGCAGCGGTGCCGATGTTCCACATCACCGGCATGGTCAGCGTCATGCACGCCAGCATCTACCTCGGCGCCGCGCTGGTCATCATGCCGCGCTGGGACCGCGAGCTGGCCGGGCGTCTGATCTCGCGGCGCGGCGTCACGCACTGGACCAACATTCCCACCATGGTGATCGACCTGCTGGCCAGCCCGAATCTGGCGCAGTACGACCTGTCCAGCCTGGTCTACATCGGCGGAGGCGGCGCCGCCATGCCGCAGGCCGTGGCGCAGCGGCTGTACGAGCAGTTCGGCCTGCGCTACGTCGAAGGTTATGGCCTGACCGAGACGGCCGCGCCGTCGCACACCAACCCGCCCGATGCTCCGAAGCAGCAGTGCCTGGGCATCCCCTTCATCAGCACCGATTCGCGCATCGTCGATCCGGAGACGCTGCAGGAGTTGCCGGTGGGCGAGGCGGGTGAGATCGTGACCCATGGGCCCGAGGTGTTCCAGGGCTACTGGAAACGGCCCGAGGCCACGGCCGAGGCCTTCATCGAACTCGACGGCAAACGCTTCTTCCGCACCGGTGACCTGGGACGCATGGACGAGGACGGCTACTTCTTCATGACCGACCGCCTGAAACGCATGATCAATGCCTCCGGCTTCAAGGTCTGGCCGGCCGAGGTGGAGGCGCTGATGTTCAAGCATCCGGCCATTCAGGAGGCCTGCATCATCGCCACGCGCGACAACTACCGCGGCGAGTCGGTCAAGGCGGTGGTGGTGCTGCGGCCCGCGCATCGGGGTCAGGTCAGCGAGGCGGACATCGTGGCCTGGTGTCGCGAGCACATGGCGGTCTACAAGGTGCCGCGCGTGGTGCAGTTCGTCGATGCCCTGCCCAAGAGCGGCAGCGGCAAGGTGATGTGGCGCGCGCTGCAGGAAGCAGAGCTGGCCGACGCAGGCGCGCGTGGATAATCGCCCCGGATAAGGCCGCAACCCGCGGCTTCGGAAGCACGAGCGCATGAAGCAGACCGATCCGCAGGACTCCCTGGGCAAGCCGCTGACAGGCTGGCGCCTGCGCCTGTACACCATCATCTTCGAGGCCGACACACGGGCTGGCCGCCTGTTCGACCAGTGGCTGATCGTCTTCATCCTGGCCAGCATCGTGGTGGTGATGATGGACAGCGTGCAGGCACTTGCGTCGCGCTACCACCAGCTGTTTTTCAGCCTCGAGTGGCTGTTCACCGCGGCCTTCACGCTCGAGTACCTGGCCCGCCTGGCCTGCGTGCGCCACCCGCTGCGCTACGCCCTGAGCTTCTACGGCATCATTGACCTGCTGGCGCTGCTGCCCACCTACCTGGCCCTGCTGGTGCCCGAGGCGCACGCGCTGATCGATGTGCGGGTGCTGCGCCTGTTGCGGGTGTTCCGCATCTTCAAGCTCACTGCCTACCTGGTCGAGTACCAGGCACTGGGCCAGGCGCTGCGCGCGAGCCGGCGCAAGATCCTGGTCTTCATTTCAGCGGTGCTGATGGTGGTGCTGGTCATGGGCACGCTGATGTATGTGGTGGAGGGGCCGGCCAACGGCTTCGCCAACATCCCGACCGGGGTCTACTGGGCCATCACCACCATGACCACGGTGGGCTTCGGGGACATCACACCCAAGACCGAACTGGGTCGTTTCATCGCCTCGCTGATGATGCTGCTCGGCTGGGGCACGCTGGCGGTGCCGACCGGCATCGTGACGGCGGAGATGACGGCGCAGCGCGTGGCGCGCACGCCCACCACCCGCACCTGCCACGAGTGCCTGACCGAAGGCCATGCGCCGGAGGCCAACTACTGCCTGCACTGCGGGGCGCGGTTGCCCGCGTACGAGACCGAAGGCGAGTCGGTGCGCTGAGCTGAGGGGCTTGCGCTCTACCAAGTGGTGACCAGCGCCGGCTTGGCCGCAGGCGCCGCGTTGGTGGAGCAGCTGTCGCCGCAGCCGTGCAGTTCCCCGGCCGGCAGCGCCTCGGGCGCGGACACCACGCCGGTGACCGGGTCGTAGCCGACCCGACGCAGGTGCAGTGCCAGTGCGGCGTCCATGCTCTGTGCATGCTGTGGGAACCAGAGGGCGAGTTCCGAGGCCATCTCACGGACGACGCCGAGGCTGCCCTGGCGACCCTGCGCCAGGCCCTCGCGCATCACCTTGAGCACCACCTCGTGCTGCATGGAGTGGCAGTTGGACGAGGCAAAGCGGGTGTGCTTCATCCAGGCATCCTCACGGCCGAAATGGTCGTCGGTGTGCTCGATCAGCGCCTGCCAGCGTGCCAGCAGTTCGGCGTCGGAGGCCGCATCGACCGAGGCGAGCAGATCGACGAATTCGCGGTGGGTGTCATCCATCAGGGGCAGGTCCAGCACCAGGGCCTCGGACCATTGCAGCACAGCCATGTGTCAACTCCAGAGTAGAGCCCGCAGCCTAAGCGTTGGGCGGGCCGAGCGGGTTGACCCAGGTCAGAAAGCTGGCGGGAATTGGCCCGCATGCAGCGCGCCCTGGGCTGCGCGGGTTAAGCTTGCGACCTCATGCCCCAAACCCTGTTTGCGCCACCGGCGGTGGCCCCTTCGGTCCTGAACGACACCTTGCGCCAGCGCGGCTTCGCCGTGCTCGATGCCGCCGGCGTGTGCGCCGCCAGCGGTTGCGCGCTGCCGGCCTTGCAGGCTTTGCTGCCTTACTGGGACGACCTGCCACCCGACGCCTTCCTGAAAGACGGTGGGCGCTACCGGCGCCGGCGCCATTCCTGTTTTGTGGTCGATGAAGCCCAGGTGCGCCAGGTGCCGCACCGCGCTCACTGGCAGCCGATCGAGTACAACGCCCTGCACGGCGGCATGCAGCGCCTGTTCGAGCCCATGGCGCCGGCCATGCTGCAGCAGCCGGCGTGGACAGGCCTGTTGCGCTGGCTCGGTGCCGTGGCGTCCGGTCTGCGCGGGTCGCAGCCCTGGTACGTGGAGGCGCACCCGTTTCGCATTGACACCACCGATGGCATCGGCCGGCCCACGCCGGAAGGTGCGCACCGCGACGGCGTTGATCTGGTGGCGGTTTTTCTGCTGGCCCGCGAGGCGGTCAAGGGAGGGGAAACGCGCGTCTTCGAGGCCGAGGGCCCCAATGGCCAGCGCTTCACGCTGAGCGAGCCCTGGTCGCTGCTGCTGCTGGACGATGCGCGCGTGATCCACGAAACGACGCCGATCCAGCCACTGGCCGCGGCTGGCCACCGTGACACGCTGGTCGTCACCCTGCGCGCCGGTGGCTTTCAGGGCGAGGCATGAAGCGGATGCTTGATGTTGCGCAAAATGACGCAGATCAATTCAGCGCATAGTAGAACCGACGACACACAAGGAGGCGATCCATGTTCAAGCACATCCTGGTTCCGGTTGACGGCTCCGAAACCGCCCAGAAAGCCGTCGAGAAGGCGGCCGGTCTGGCCCAGGCCTTTGGCAGCGCGGTCAGCGTGATCTACGTCATCGACCCTTATCCCTTCACCGGCCTGGGCAGCGACTTTGCCTATGGCCAAGCCGAGTACCTGAGTGCCGCCACCGCAGAGGCCGAGCAGGCCATCCAGGCGGCACGCCAGACCCTGACGCAGGCCGGCATTGCACCGACCACCAAGGTGGTGGAGGAGCACGCCACCTGGCGCGGCATCCTCGACGCGGCCAAGAACTTCGGGGCCGACCTGATTGTCATGGGCTCACACGGTCGCCACGGCATCGAGAAGGTGGTACTGGGCAGCGTGGCGCAGCGTGTGCTGTCGCACGCGCACCTGCCCGTCTTCGTGGTGCGCGACTGATCAGCCCTGCCGACGGGCCTGCATCTGCCGGCCCATGTCGGTCAGCATGGCGTCGTCCATGCGCGCGCGTGCGGCCGGGAAAACCGTCCCTTCCTCGTGGGCAATGTGACCGCCATAGAGGGCGCGAAACGCCGTGACGGCGTTGCGCGTGGCCCGGTCCGGCGCGTCCGTGCAGCCCGGCTCGCGCCAGCGCAGCAGCGGCAGGCGGACCTCGGCCCAGAGCGTCTCCATGCGCCGGTGATCCGCTCGCAGCCTGTGCACCAGGGCATGCAGATCGGCATCGCCCTCGGCCAGCAGCAGCGGAAAGACATGCGTTTCCTCGTCGGCGTGGTGCAGTGGGGCGGCGATGTCGAAGTAGCGCAGCACGTCGACCGCGGCCGAACGGCTCTGCGCGTCGTGTCCCTGCTGTTCGACATAGTCCAGCAGCCGGCCCAGCAGGTCCAGGCTGCGCTGCACGCGCTCATGGCAGGCTTCGAGCATCTCGTAGGGTTGCTCGAACCCGACGGCCGGTGTATCGAACCCTGGCAGGGCGCTTCCCATGCTCCGCCCCCTCAGCCCGCCGGCTTGGTCGTCAACTCGGCCAGTTGCTTGCGCAGCGCCTTTTCCTCCGTGAAGCGCGCTGTGGCATCGCGTGCCACAGCGAGCGAACCCAGCATGAGGCCCTGCGCGTCTTTCACCATCTCGAAGCTCATGTCAACGTAGATGGACTCCAGGCTCTTGTGCAGCGAGCGCGTGATCATGGAGGTGCGGCCGGGCTTGACACCGCCGCGCTCAACGGCCTGATTGAAGCCGTCCCAGTGCGCCTTGCGCATGCGCTCCGGGATGATCAGGTCCAGGCTCTGGCCGATGGCCTCGGTGGCTGACCAGCCGAACACCTTCTCGGCGCCACCGTTCCAGAACCGGATGATGCCGTCGAGGTCGCAGAAGACCACCGCCTCCGGCATGCTGTGCAGGATGGCGGCGGCAGTGGATTCGAGGGTAAGCGGTCCGGACATGGTGTGGTTGGGACAAAGTGTGTGACCGCGCTAGCGTAGCCCAAGCCTTTCGTGGCACCAATAGTCCGACAGAACTAGGCCTGGCGGGTAAGGTCTTTGGAAGGGGCGCTCAGCCGCACTGTCCGACGAAACCACAGGCGGTGCAGAAGTCGCAGCCGTCCTTCTTGATCACGGTCGGGTTGCCGCACTCGGGGCAGGGACGGCCGGCCAGGGCGGCGGTTTCCTCGTTGCCTTGCGGTGTCTCCAGCACGCCCATCTCGCGCAGCGGGAAGCCGTCCTCGTCGAGCACGCCCAGCATGGCGTAGCGGTGGATGATGAGGCGCGCCATGTACGCGACCGTGGAGGGCCAGGTCTGCTGGCGGCGTTCGCCGTGCGGCAGGCCGGGCACGAAGGCCATGAAGTGGCCCAGCGGCTCGGCGTAGTTGAGCAGCTTGCGCAGTTTCATGCCGATCCAGGCCGGGTCGACCACGCGCATGTCGAGCGACAGGATGCGTGCCAGCCCGTCGAGCGCGCGCGGGTAGTTGCCCGACAGGCCGACGGCACAGGGCCGCGTCACGGGCTGGCCGTCCGGGCCGGGGAGCGTGACTTCCTTGAGCATGAGCGTGAAGGCCTCACCGGTGCCCGGGTTGTCGATGTCCACCGCCCAGGCCAGGGTGCCGGACGGGCCGGTCTGCGGCTCTGCGCGGCTGAACATGGCGTCGATCACCGGGGTGCTCGCCGGCGTGGCGCGCTCACGCCAGACGCCCAGCTGCTCGCAGCGCCAGCGGATCACGGCTGCGGTGGCGGCCACCACGCCGGGGAAGAGGCGCATCTCGCCGTGCGGCGGGAAAGGCATCTGGAAGGCGCGTTCCTCGGCCACGGTGGCCAAGGCATCGAGCTTGAGCTGCAGCCAGGCCGGGTCGTTGGCGCGCAGGTCCATGGAGAGCGTCTTGGCCAGCGCCCCCAGGCCGCGCGGCTGTTCGGCGCCGTTGACCCAGACCTCGAAGGGCTGCGGCCGGCCGCCTTCTTCCGCCACCAGTTCGCCGACAAACAGCGCAAACTCACCGAAGGGGTGGTGCACCATGAAGCTCCAGGCCGGGTTGCCGGCCGGCAACTCGGGCCGTCCCGGCCAGCGCAGGGATGACAGCACCGGTGCCGGCAGGCGCTCCAGCGCCAGGCGCCGGTTGGCATCGTCGAGCTGCATCGGCGCGGCTGCGGGGGTCACGCTCAGCACCGAGCCCAGCACGGCATTGGGCCGGTAGGTGGCCAGGCCCTTGAGGCCGGCCTGCCAGGCCTGCAAGTAGAGGTCCTGGAAGTCGGCGTAGGGGTAGTCGGCCGGCACGTTGACGGTCTTGGAGATGGCCGTGTCGATGTAGAGCGCCACGGCGGCCACCATGGCGGCGTGGTCCTGTGCACTCATCTCCAGCGCCGTGACAAAGGCCGGTGTAAGGGCCGCGGTCTCGCCCTTGAGGTGGCGGTACAGGCGCCAGGCGTGGTCTTCCACCGCGTATTCCTTCAGGCTGCCGTCGGGCATGCGCTTCTTGCGCGTGTAGTGCCAGCTGAAGGCGGGTTCGATGCCATTGCTGGCGTTGTCGGCGAACGCCAGGCTGATGGTGCCGGTGGGTGCGATCGACAGCAGGTGCGAGTTGCGCAGGCCGTGGGCGCGGATCTTGTCCTTCAGCGCTGCCGGCAGGCGTGAGGCGAACGCCGGGCTGCTGAGGTAGAGGTCGGCATTGAAGAGCGGGAAGGCGCCGCGCTCCCGCGCCAGGTCGTTGGACGCCTCGTAGGCGGCATCGCGCATTACTTCTGTAATGCGGCGTGCCATCTCGCGCGCCGGCGGCGTGTCGTAGCGCAGGCCCAGCATCACCAGTGCATCACCCAGGCCGGTGAAGCCCAGGCCGACGCGCCGCTTGTTGCGCGCTTCCTGCTGCTGTTGCGGCAGCGGCCAGACCGTGACGTCGAGCACGTTGTCGAGCATGCGCACGGCGGTGCGGCAGAGTTCGGCGAAGCCGGCAAAGTCGAACTGCGTCGTCTCTTCAAACGGGTTGCGCACGAAGCGCGTGAGATCGATCGAGCCCAGGCAGCAGCAGCCATAGGGTGGCAGCGGCTGCTCGGCGCAGGGGTTGGTGCTCGCTATCGTCTCGCAGTACGACAGGTTGTTGTCGCGGTTGATGGTGTCGAGGAACAGCACGCCGGGCTCGGCGTGGTCGTAGGTGGAACGCATGATCTGCTCCCACAGGTCGCGCGCGCGCAGCTTGCGGTAGACCCACACGCCCTTGTCAGGGCGCTGGTAGGCGCCCGCGGCCTTCTGCCCTTCACCCGGCTCGGCGCGGTGCACCAGCTCGATCTCGCCGTCGGCCTGCACCGCCTGCATGAAGGCGTCGGTCACGCCGACCGAGATGTTGAAGTTCCGCAGGTCGCCGGCATCCTTGGCGTGGATGAACTCCTCGATGTCCGGGTGGTCGCAGCGCAGCACGCCCATCTGCGCGCCGCGCCGGCTGCCGGCGGACTCCACGGTTTCGCAGGAACGGTCGTACACCCGCATGTAGCTCACCGGGCCGGAGGCGCTGCTGCGCGTGCTGCCCACCCAGGCACCGCGCGGGCGGATGCGCGAGAAGTCGTAGCCCACACCACCACCGCGGCGCATGGTCTCGGCCGCTTCCATCAGTGCCACGTAGATGCCGGGGTGGCCGTCGTCATCGTGCGCGATGGAGTCGCCCACCGGCTGCACGAAACAGTTGATCAGCGTCGCGGTGAGGTCGGTGCCGGCGGCGGACTGGATGCGCCCGGCCGGCAGAAAGCCCTGCTGCAGCGCGTGCAGAAAACGCCCCTCCCAGTGGCTACGCTGCTCCGGCGCCTCGACCTGGGCCAGCGCACGGGCCACACGCTGGTTCACCGCCAGGATGGAGGTTTCCTCGCTCTTGGCGTATTTCTCCAGCAGCACTTCCTCGCTGATGCTCTGCACCGGCAGTTGCGCGGCGGTCTGGGTCGGGTGCGTGGTCTCGCTCATGAATCCTCCATCAAAGACTTCACCGGAATGCTAGGGGCGTGCCGAGGCGGGGTTTTGACCTGCCACAAACCTTGCGCGCCCACCATTCAACCGTTGTTTCGAGGGGAACACCCTTGCCAGTGTGGCACGCTCATGACGAAAATCAAGCCATGAATATTTCCAACTTTGATGACCTGCTGGCCGCAGCGCAGCAGCAGCCCGAGCAGCAGCGCTTGCTGCTCGTTTTTGCTGCCGCCGAGTTGCCTGCGGACAGCACGCCCGAACAGGCGGCCCGATTTGAGGCGGGTCAAGGCGGTGCCCTGGTGCCGCTGATGTGCGTGGACAAGACGCCGCAGGAGCTTGTCTCCTTTGCGTCACTCACGGAAGAGGCCAGTCAGTTCGGCCAGTCCTGGGCACTGGTCTTTGTGGCCGGCTTGCCCGATGGCCGCGATGTCGAGGCGCCGCTGCAGCGTATGGTGGAAGACATCAAGGCCGGCGCCTTGGGCCAGTACCTCCCTTTCAACACTGCGGGCGAGGCGGTGCGGCTGGGCTGAGGCCAGACGTAGCCAGCGAGCATGGAGACACCCAGACTGCGCGTCGGCCGGCCCATCACGCCGGACGAGTTCGAGTTGCTGGAAGACGAGCAGCTGCTGCGCCTGATCCCCAAGGCCTACCGGGAGTATTTCCCTGGCAAGGACTTCTGCGCCGACGGTCATTTCTACCTGCACGACGGCACGGCCTGGAGTTTCTACAAGGGTGGCTTTCTCGATGAGTAGCGCAGTGGTGCGCCCGACCGCAACCCGATGCGAACAACTGACAACTGTTCAGGACCCTAGGAGTCATTCATGTCAGCAGGCGATTGGAAAGACTTGTACGCGGCCGCACAGGCGGGTGATCTGCCGCGTGTGCGCTACCACCTCAGTGCTGGCGTGAATCCCAACTACCAGCACCCGGAAGTGTTGTGCACGCCGCTGGTGGCCAGCCTGATCCACGGCCATGACGAGGTGGCGCACTGCCTGCTGGCGCATGGGGCCGACCCGCTATTGCGCTCGGAGTTCGATGACCTCACGCCCTTGCAGGCGGCCCGTCGGTACGGACGTGCAGACTTGTTGCGCGTGTTGCAGGAACGTGGTGCCACCGAGCCACGCCCGTCGTTCTGGCGGCGCTGGTTGCCGATCTGACGCTCGGGCCGGGCCGAGCGGGCCTCAGTCCGCGCGCTGCAACCAGCGATGCACTCTTTTGTACAGATTCCATCCCCACCACAGGCGCGTGGCCCAGGCCAGGGCGCGGCGCGGGCGCAGCACGGCCAAGGCCAGCAAGGCGCCCAGCGGCCATTGCGGATGGCTGCGCAGCCAGCGGGCGCCGCTGACGGCCTGATCGGCCAGCGCCAGCGGTGCCTCCAGCGCCTGGGCCTGATGGGCCAGGGTGACG
>Ga0114986_1000389_pt1 | contig 12469 bp, 7 predicted proteins | sample Shrwel1BS1Day17_FD_96988 | JGI IMG/M metagenome (GOLD analysis project Ga0114986, IMG submission 96988) | Subsurface microbial communities from deep shales in Ohio, USA - Utica-3 well 1 S-1-Day17 | ecosystem: Environmental > Aquatic > Deep subsurface > Shale gas/oil reservoir > Produced... | reverse complement strand
GAAAATTTCCCATCATTCACGTCCGATTCCTCCTGGATTCTGAAGATATGAATCATGCCAGTGCGACGGGGTGGCGTGGCCCTGTCCTGAGGGTCAGAAGTGGCCGTTCGTCGGCTGGCCGCAACAAGGCGTGACACGCCTGGACGATCTGTCCGCAGACTTGCGCACGCAATGCCCGCATCCCGTCACGGCGCGTTGCGCTGATTGCGCCGCAGGCGCGAGGCCGTGCTTCCGGCGTCGGGCACGTGATGCAGCGCTGCACAGGCGCGCCGATAGTCCTGCAGCGTCTTCTGCGCGCGGCCCAGCACGGTGTCCGGTGGGTAGCTGCCGGCTTCCAGTTCACCGAAGGGCACGCCCGTCAGCAAGGCCATGCCCTCCCCGGCCGTCTCGGCGGCGTACAGGTGGAAGCGGCCCTGGCTGACCGCCTCGATCACGCGCGGCGAGAGCATCAGGTGGCGGCGGTTGCGGTGCGGAATCAGCACCCCCTGCTGACCGTTCAGGCCCAGCAGCTCGCAGGCGCGGAAATAGCCTTCGATCTTCTCGTTGATGCCGCCCACCGGCAGCATCTCGCCGTACTGGTTGATGGCGCCGGTCACGGTCAGGCCTTGCCGCAGCGGCAGCCCCGACAGGGCCGACAGCAAGGCGTAGAACTCGGCGCAGGAGGCCGAATCGCCTTCCACGCCGCCGTATTCCTGCTCGAACACCACCGCCGCGCTGAGGGCCAGTGGCGCGAGGTGGGCGAAGAGGGCCGAGAGGTGGCTGTGCAGGATCATCACGCCCTTGTCGTGGATGGGGCCCGAGAGCTTCACCTCGCGCTCGATGTTGAGCAGGCCCTCGTCGCCGGCATGCGTGCGCGCCGTGACCCGCACCGGGAAGCCGAAGCGGTAGTCGCCGAAGTCCACCACGGTCAGGCCGTTGACCTGGCCGATGCGTTCGCCGTGGACGTCGAGCAGCCGCTCGCCGTCGAGCAGGGCTTCGTGCAAGCGCTCTTCGGGGGCGTTGTGGCGGCGCTGGTGGGCGGCCAGTGCCGTGGCCACATCGGTGGCCTCTACCAGGGAGGCACCCCGGGCGCGGGCCGCCGCGGCGCTTTCCATCAGCCAGGCCTCGGTGCGTGCAAAGACGGCGCTCTGGCGCGCCTGGTCCTCGGCTTCGCGGTGGCTTTCCTCGATGAGCGCCGCCACCGCCTCGGCCGAAAAGTGCGGCAGGCCCAGGCGCCGGCAGCTGTGCGCCACGAAGACGGCCGTGGCATGCCAGGTCTCGGGTGTGGCGAGGAAGCGCTCGGAGAAATCCACCTTGCAGCGAAAGCGCCGGGCAAAGTCGGGGTCGGCCTCCTGCACGATGTCGTAGTCCTCGTCGGAGGCGATCAGCACGATCTTCACGTCCACGTCCACCGGCTCGGGCAGCAGCGAGACGGCGGCCATCGGCGCCATCACCAGGCCGGGCTCCTCGATCTGCAGGCGCGCGCTGCGCAGGAAGCGGCGCAGCTTCTCCCACACGGGCTCGTCGGCCAGCAGGTCGCGCAGATGCAGCAAGAGGAAACCCCCATGTGCGCGCAGCAGGCTGCCGGCGCGCACGCGGGAGAAGTCGGTCACCAGCACGTCCTTCTCGGCCTCGTACTCGATGCTGCCGAAGAGGGCGCGGAACACCGGGTTGTCCTCGACGATCACCGGGGCCCCCTGCAGGTCGTGGTTGTCCACCACCACATTCACCTGCAGGCGGTAGAGCACCTCGACCAGGGCTTCCAGTCGCTCGGCGTCATCGTGATCGGCGCCGTCGAAGACCTCCACGTTGTCCAGCACGTGCTCCTGCACCTGGTCGAGGTAGCGGCCGAGCTTGACGCTGTCCTTGATCTGCTTGCGCAGCTGCTGGCGGATCTCCTGCAGTTCGTGCTCCAGCAGCGGCTTGACGGCCTGACGGCGCAGGGTTTCCAGCTGGCCGCTCGTGGCGCGCTCCAGCACGCGGGCGCGGTCGAGGAAGCGGGTGATGTCGCCGCGCAACTCGTCTTCCGCGCGCGCCATCGCGGCGCGTTCTTCCGGCGACAGCGCGTGGATGCGCTCGGGGGTGAGCGGTCGATCCTGGTCGTCGAGCTGGGTGAAGACCAGCCGCTCCTCCTCGCGCATCAGTGTGAAATGACGCGCGCGGGCGCTGTCGCTCAGCGCCTGGTAGGCCCGGTCTTTCTCTGCCTTGGCCTGGGCCTCGATGCGCTCTCGCGCGGACTTCACGTCCGCCGCCGCCAGCCGCTTGGGGATCTCGGCCTGCAGCGTCTTGGACAGCTGCATCATCAGCTGGCGCAGCAGCCGCCCCTCGCCGGCCGGCAGGCGCAAGGCCCGGGGGCGCTCGGGGGCCTCGAAGTTGTGCAGGTAGCACAGGTCGGGCGGCACCGGGCGGGTGGCTGCTTCGACGGTTGTCAGGTCGCGCACGAGGGAGGTGCGGCCGCAGCCCACTTCGCCCACCACGAAGAGGTTGTAGTCCGGATGCTGCATCTGCAGCCCGAAGCGCGCCGCTTCGCGGGCGCGGTCCTGGCCGATCCAGGGCAGGGGCTCACCCACCAGGGCGGACGTCGTGGCAAAACCCAGCGAAGCAGGATCGACCCGCAGTCGCAGGTTGATCGGAGGCAGTTCGGTCAGGGGCATGGTGCGGGGGCGGATCGGTGCCGGTTTGCAAAGCCTAGCTTAGCCGCTGTGGCCCGGGTCGAGCGGGTAGAGTCAGGGGTCCGACACCCACAGAGGAGAAACCGATGACCCGAGACACGAGCCGCTGGCGCTTCGAGACCAAGATGGTTCACGCGGGCTACACGCCCGACCCGACCACCCGTGCCGTGGCCGTCCCGCTGTACCAGACCGTCGCCTATTCCTTCGATAGCGCGCAGCATGGGGCCGACCTCTTCGACCTGAAGGTGGCGGGCAACATCTATACCCGCATCATGAATCCGACCCAGGCCGTGCTGGAGGAGCGCATCGCCGCCCTCGAAGGCGGCCTGGCCGCACTGGCGCTGGCCTCCGGGCAGGCCGCCATCACCTACGCCATCCAGACGATCGCCGAGGCGGGCGACAACATCGTCTCCAGCAACGCGCTGTACGGCGGCACCTACAACCTCTTTGCGCACACGCTGCCGCAGTACGGCATCGAGACGCGCTTTGCCGACTACCGCAACCCTGCCAGCTTCGAGCCGCTGATCGATGCGCGCACCAAGGCGGTCTATGTGGAAAGCCTGGGCAACCCGCAGGGCAACATCACCGACATCGCAGCGCTGGCCGAGGTGGCCCATCGTCATGGTGTGCCGCTCATCGTGGACAACACCGTGCCCAGCCCCTACCTCTGCCGCCCGATCGAGCATGGGGCCGACATCGTCGTGCACTCGCTGACCAAATACCTCGGCGGACACGGCACGAGCATCGGCGGCGCCATCGTCGACAGCGGGCGCTTCCCCTGGGCCCAGCACAAGGCGCGCTTTCGCCGGCTGAACGAACCCGACGTGAGCTACCACGGTGTGGTCTACACCGAAGCGCTGGGCCCGGCGGCTTACATCGGCCGGGCGCGTGTGGTGCCGCTGCGCAACATGGGCGCGGCGATCTCGCCCTTCAACGCCTGGCAGATCCTGCAGGGCGTGGAGACGCTCGCCCTGCGCATGGACCGCATCTGCGACAACACCCTGGCCGTGGCGCAGCATCTGAAACAGCACGCCAAGGTGGGCTGGGTGAACTACGCGGGCCTGGAAGACCACGCCGACCACGCGCTGGTGCAGCGCCAGATGGGCGGGCGCGCCTCGGGCCTGCTGACCTTCGGCGTGAAGGGGGGACGGGCCGGGGGCGAACGCTTCCTCGATGCGCTGCAACTCTTCACCCGCCTGGTGAACATTGGCGACTGCAAGAGCCTGGCCACGCACCCGGCCAGCACCACCCACCGCCAGCTTTCGGCCGAGGAACTCGCCCGCTCCGGTGTGGGCGAGGACACCGTGCGCCTGTGCGTGGGCATCGAGCACATCGATGACCTGATCGAGGACCTCGACCGCGCGCTGGCCGCGGTGTGAGGCTGGCCCGGCGCCCTTCCCGGGGCGCCGGCGTCAGGTGATCCTTCTCAGGCGGCCTTCGACACGGCCTCGCCGCCACGCCACTGGGTCATCAGCGCGTCCCACTTCGGCAGCGCCGCCTGCAGGTGGCGCTCCTTCACGTGGCCGTAGCCGCGGATCTGCTCAGGCAGGCGGGCGATCTCGATGGCCAGCGCCAGGTTGCCGGCGTTCAATCCGGCCATCAGCTCCTCGATCGTGTCCTTGTAGCGGCCGATCAGGGCGCGTTCCATCTGGCGTTCCTCGGTGCGGCCGAAGGGGTCGAGCGCGGTGCCGCGCAGGCCCTTGAGCCGGGCCAGCAGCTTGAAGGCCGTGCGCATCCAGGGCCCGTAGGCCTGCTTGACGAGTTCGCCCTGGTCATTGCGCTTGGCCAGCGCGGGCGGGGCCAGGTGGTGGCGCAGCGTGTAGTTCCCCTCGAACTGCTGGGCGATCTTGTCGAGGAAGGCCGGATCGGTGTGCAGGCGGGCCACCTCGTACTCGTCCTTGTAGGCCATGAGCTTGAAGAGGTAGCGGGCCACGGTCTCGGTGAGCTTGGTGCTGCCGAGCTTGGCCTCGGCCACGCGCACGCGTTCGACGAAGGCCTGGTACTGGCCCGCGTAGGCGGCGTTCTGGTAGCCGGTCAGGAATTCCACGCGCCGGGCCACGATCTCGTCGATCGTGGTGGCCGGCTTCTTCACGAACTGCACCACCTGGCCCTGCGGCTGGGTCAGGGCCGTCACCGAGGCCAGGTCGTGTGCGGCGCGGCGGCCCCATTCGAAGGCCAGCTTGTTGTTCTCGATCTGCACGCCGTTGAGTTCGATGGCGCGCATCAGCGCGGCATGGCCCAGCGGAATCCAGCCCTTCTGCCATGCGTAGCCCAGCATCATCGGGTTCGTGTAGATCGAATCGCCCAGCAAGCGCACGGCGAGCTGGTCGGCATCGAAGCGGCCCACCTGGGCCTCGCCCACGGCCTGGGCGATGGCGGTGTCGCAGGTGGCCGCCGGGAACTGCCAGTTCGGGTCGTGCACGAAGGCCGCGGTGGGCGTGCCGTGCACGTTCAGGGCCACGCGGGTGCGGCCTTCCCGCATCGCGGCGAGCGTGGTCTTGGTGGCCGCCACGATGGGGTCGCAGCCCAGCACGAGGTCGGCCTCGGCCGTGCCCACCTTGGTGGTGAGGATGGCCTCGGGCCGCTGGGCGATCTGGATGTGGCTCCAGGTGCTGCCGCCCTTCTGGGCCAGGCCGGCGGCGTCCTGCGTGACGACGGCCTTGCCTTCCAGGTGGGCCGCCATGCCCAGCAACTGGCCGATGGTGATCACGCCGGTGCCGCCCACGCCGGCCACGACGATGCCGTAGGCGGTTTCGGCCAGCGGCAGGGTCGGCTCGGGCAGGGCCGCCAGCACGTGGGGGTTGGGCCGGTCGGTGGCCTTCTTGGCCGACTTGAGCTGCCCGCCTTCCACGGTGACGAAGCTCGGGCAGAAGCCCTTCACGCAGGAGAAGTCCTTGTTGCAGGTGCTCTGGTTGATGCGGCGCTTGCGGCCGAATTCGGTTTCCACCGGCTCCACGCTCAGGCAGTTGCTCTGCTCAGAGCAGTCGCCGCAGCCTTCGCACACCAGTTCGTTGATCACCACCCGCTTGGCCGGGTCGGCCATCGTGCCGCGCTTGCGGCGGCGGCGCTTTTCGGTCGCGCAGGTCTGGTCGTAGATGATGGCGGTGCAGCCGGCGATCTCGCGGAACTCGCGCTGGAGGCGGTCGAGCTCGTCGCGGTGGTGCACGGTGACGCCCGGCGACAGCGCCGCGCCCGCGTACTTGGCCGGCTCGTCGGTCACGATCACGAGCTTCGCCACGCCCTCGGACAGCAGGCTTTGCATGATCTGCAGCACCGAGTGGCCCTCGGGTCGCTCGCCCACGCGCTGGCCGCCGGTCATCGCCACGGCATCGTTGTAGAGGATCTTGTAGGTGATGTTCACGCCCGCGGCGATGCTCTGGCGGATCGCCAGCAGCCCGCTGTGGAAGTAGGTGCCGTCGCCCAGGTTGGCGAAGATGTGCTGCTCCTTGGTGAACGGCGCCTGGCCCACCCAGGGCACGCCTTCACCGCCCATCTGCGTGAAGGTGGAGGTGCTGCGGTCCATCCACACGGTCATGTAGTGGCAGCCGATGCCGGCCACCGCGCGCGAGCCCTCGGGCACGCGGGTGCTGGTGTTGTGGGGGCAGCCGCTGCAGAACCAGGGCGTGCGGTCGGTGGCGGCCACCAGGGTCTGCTCGCTGCGCTCCTTGGCCTCGATCAGCGCCACGCGGGCGCGCACATGCGCCTGGCGGTCGGCGCTCAGGCGCTGCATCAGGCCGGTCTTGTCCAGCCGTTGCGCGATGGCCTTGGCGATCAGCGCGGGGTTGAGGTCGGCCTGCGCGCGCAGCAGCCAGTTCGAGGCCGGGTTGGGCATCGACCATTCGCCGCCGGAGTGGTCGCCCTCGGGCTCGTGGAACTTGCCCAGCACGTTGGGGCGCACATCCTCGCGCCAGTTGTAGAGCTCTTCCTTGAGCTGGTACTCGATGACCTGGCGCTTCTCCTCGATCACCAGGATCTCGTCCAGCCCAGTGGCGAACTCGCGCGTGATGCTGGCTTCCAGCGGCCACACCACGCCCACCTTGTGCAGGCGGATGCCGATGGCGCGGCACAGCTCGTCGGAAAGGCCCAGGTCGTGCAGGGCCTGGCGGGTGTCGTTGTAGGCCTTGCCCGAGGCGATCAGGCCCAGGCGGGCATCGGGCGAATCGATGACGGTGTGGTTGAGCCGGTTGGCGCGCACATAGGCCAGGGCGGCATACCACTTGTAGTTCATCAGCCGCGCCTCCTGCTCCAGCGGCGCGTCGGGCCAGCGGATGTGCAGGCCGCCGGGCGGCATGATGAAGTCCTCGGGCAGCACGATGTTCACGCGGTCGGGGTCCACGCTCACGCTGGCCGAGGACTCCACGATTTCCTGGATGGTCTTCATGCCGGCCCACAGGCCCGAGAAGCGGCTCATCGCGAAGGCGTGCAGGCCCAGGTCGAGGATCTCCTGCACGCTGGTGGGGAAGAACACCGGGAAGCCCACGGCCTTGAAGACGTGGTCGCTCTGGTGCGCGGCGGTCGAGCTCTTGGCGATGTGGTCGTCGCCGGCCAGCGCGATCACGCCGCCGTGTTTCGCGGTGCCCGCCATGTTGGCGTGCTTGAACACATCCAGCGAGCGGTCCACGCCCGGGCCCTTGCCATACCAGAGGCCAAAGACACCGTCGAACTTCTTCTGCTCGGGGTAGAGGTCGAGCTGCTGGGTGCCCCACACCGCGGTGGCGGCCAGCTCCTCGTTCACGCCGGGCTGGAAGACGATGTGCTGCGCGGCCAGGTGCTTCTTGGCGGCCCACAGGGCCTGGTCGTAGCCGCCCAGCGGCGAGCCACGGTAGCCGCTGATGAAGCCCGCGGTGTTCAGCCCGGCCAGGGCATCGCGCTGGCGCTGCAGCATGGGCAGGCGCACCAGGGCCTGGACACCGCTCATGAAGGCACGGCCGTGGTCCAGCGTGTACTTGTCGTCCAGGGTGACGGATTCGAGCGCGCGGCGCACGGCGTCGGGCAGGGGGGCGTTCATCGCGGGACTCCTTGTGGTGGTCCGGGGGTGGCCGTCCCGCAAGCGGGCTCGTGGCCCGCCCACAGGACCTGGGAATGCCTCTCAGTGTAAAAAGCCCGTGCTGACAAGTCTTTCCTTTCTTTGCCAGTCAGGTGGGCTTTCAAGGAATAATTGACTCTTCGATGACCGATTCGAGGAACAAGTGCCCTCCAAACCCGCAGAATCAGGGAAAACCCGAGTCCCCGCGCCAGCGACGGACGAAGGGGTGCTGCGCCCTGAGCCTCACGAAGGCCTGGACCGCTATGACGTGGCCATCCTGGCCGAGCTGCAGCAAGACGCGCGCCTGAGCAATGCCGAACTGGCCGCGCGCATCGGCCTGTCGCCCACGCCCTGCTGGCGGCGCGTGAAGTGGCTGGAGGAGCAGGGCTATATCAAGGGCTACCGGGCCGAGATCGACCGCCACAAGATCGGCCTGGGCGTGCTGGCCTTCGTGCGTGTGGACGCCGAGCGCAACAACGCCGGCGCGACGCAAGAGCTGGAAAACGCCATCCGCGCGCTGCCCGAGGTGATCAGCTGCCACTACATCTCGGGCACCGGCACCTTCGAGCTCACCGCCATGGCCACCGACCTGGAAGCCTACTCACGCTGGGCCATGGACACGCTGTTCCGCCTGCCCAACGTGAAGGACCTGCACACCAGCTTTTCACTGGGCGAGGTCAAGGCGAGCCGGGCGCTGCCGCTGAACCATCTGGGACGGCGGGAGCGCCGCTGAGCCGCGCCGCGGCCTCCAGCTGACGGGCCAGCTCGCGGGTGTCGACGGGCTTGACGAGGTAGGCGGCGCAGCCGGCAGCGAGCAGCTCGTCACGGCGGTAGCGGTCGTGGAAGGCGGTGATCGCCACGACGGGGATGTCGCGCGTGTCGGGCTGCGACTTGAGCTGCCGCACGAAGGCCAGGCCGTCCATGCCGGGCAGTTGCAGATCCAGCAGGATCACGTCCGGGTGCTTGTGCTGCACCGTGTGGGCGGCGGCCTCGGCCGAGGTGTTCGCCAGCACCATGTGGCCGTTGATCTCGAGCACCTCGCCCATCAGGCGCAGGTCGATGCGGTCATCCTCCACCACCAGGATGCGCACCCTGGTTTCGGTCTGGCGGCTGCCACCCGCCAGCACCTGCCCCACCTGGTGCGCCAGGCGCCGGGTGTCGATGGGCTTGGTGATGTAGGCGGCGCAGCCGGCGTCCAGGGCCTTGCGGTCATCACCCTTCATCGCGTAGGCCGTCAGCGCCACCACCGGGATGTGGCTCCAGCGTGTGTCTGCCTTGATCAGTCGGCAGAAGCTCAGGCCGTCCATGCCGGGCAAGGCCAGGTCCAGCAGGATCAGGTCGGGCAGCGGTCCCGAGAGCAATTGCAAGGCCTCCTCCGCGTCGCCCGCCGTCACGACGGTGTAGCCGCCCAGCTCAAGGACATCGCGTGCCAGCTTCAGGTTCAACGGGTTGTCGTCGATCAGCAGGAGGGTGGCGCTCATGGCAAGGCCTCCATCACCTGGGGAGCCGTCGGGAGCCAGACGGTGAAACGACTGCCTTGGCCGGGTGCGCTTTCCACACCGATGCGGCCGCCCTGGAGTTCGACCAGCTTGCGTGTGAGCGCCAGACCCAGGCCGGTGCCCTCGTAGCGCCGCGCCAGTCCCGAGTCGAGTTGCTGAAAGGCCTGGAACAGCCGCTCCATCTGCTCGGGGGCGATCCCGATGCCGGTATCGCGCACTGCCAGGCGCAGCTGCGGCGGCGTGGCCGAGGCGTCCAGCGCGGCTTCAACACCGACCTGTCCGCCGTCCTCGGTGAACTTGACGGCGTTGGACAGGAGGTTGAACAGCACCTGCTTGAACTTCTGCCGATCGAGCAACACGGCCGGCAGGGTTTCGGCGATGTCAGTCTCCACGCGGATCGACTTCTTGTGCGCCTGGGCGTTCACGACGGTGCAGACCTCCGCGACGGCATCGGTCACGGCAAACACCTCGGGGAAGAGTTCCATCTTGCCGGCTTCCACCTTGGACAGGTCGAGCACGTCGTTGATGAGCCGCAGCAGGTGCCGGCCGCAGCCGAGGATGTCGTGCACGTACTCGCGCTGCTTGGCATTGAGCGGCCCGGGAAGCTCGTCCACCAGCAGCTCCGAAAACCCGAGGATGCCGTTGAGCGGCGTGCGCAACTCGTGCGACATGTTGGCCAGGAACTCGCTCTTGAGGCGGTTGGCCTCGTGCAGCGAGGCTTCGAAGCGCTTGCGCTCCGTAGCATCACGGATGGCCGCCGACACGACGCGCCCGTCCTCGGTCTCGATCGGGCTCAGGCTGATCTCCACCGGGAACTCCGAACCGTCCTTGCGCAGCCCGGACAGTTCGCGGCCGGCACCCATGGCGCGCACCTTGGGGTTGGCGACGAAGCGGCTGCGGTGGGTGGGGTGGGTGTTGCGCAGACGCTCGGGCACCAGCATCTCGATGGGCTGTCCCAGCATCTCGTTGCGGGCCCATCCGAAGAGCTGCTCCGTCTGGGTGTTGACCAGCACGATGCGTCCGCCCGCGTCGACGATGACCATGGCATCGGGCGCCGATTCCAGCAAGTCGCGGAACATGCGGTCGGCCTTGCGGCGGGCCTCCTGACGTTCGGTCACGTCGCGCACGGCGCTGACCACCATCGGACCTTCCTCGGTCTCCATCGGGCTGAGGCTGATCTCGACCGGGAACTCCTCACCGTTGCGGCGCTGGCCGTGCAGCTCCAGCCCGGCGCCCATGGTGCGCGCGCGTGGCGCGTGGAAGAAGCCCCCTCTGTGGGCAGCGTGGCCCCCGCGGTAGCGCGGCGGCATCAGGTGTTCCACCGGCTGCCCCAGCAACTCGCGATGCCGGTAGCCGAACACCCTTTCGGCCTGGGTGTTGGCAAAAACGATGCGCCCGCTGGCGTTGACGATCACGATGGCGTCGGGCACGAACTCCAGCAGCGAGCGGTAACGGGCCTCGACGAGCTTGGCGTCACGCAGCACCTTGAGGTGGGTGACGTCCTTCATCGTGCACAGGTAGCAGGCGAGGCTGCCCTGGGTGTCGAAGATGGCCTTGGTGGACACGCTCACATAGACGTGGGAGCCGTCGCGCCGGCGGCGCACCGACTCCTCGACGGTCAGGCCCTCGCTGCGGGCCTGCGCAAGCGACTGAGCGATGGCGTCGGCCTGTCCGGCCGGGGCGATCAGCGCGGCCAGCGGCTGGCCGACGGCCTGCGCCGTGGCGTGGCCGAAGATCTGTTCGGCGGCGGCCGTCCATTCCGAGACCTTGCCATCCGGCAGCACGACGACGATCGCGTCCGGGTTCTCGCGCGCCAGGAGGTCGGAGAGTGCGATCTGCATGGGAAAGCCGCCGTCGTTGCCCTGACGGCACCATTTCCCAGGCCTTGATGTATGTCAAACCCCCCAAAAGGGGGTGTCCTGCGACAAGCGGAGGGTTGCCGCTCAGCGCACGCTGTAGCCGCGTCCTTCCATGCAGGCCGACCAGGCGCGCACGTAGTTGTCGCGCAGCGTCGGGCTGTCGTTCATGGGCTGGCCGCTGCCCAGCAAGGTCGGGTCGAACTGGCTGAGCTGGACGGCCCATTCGTGACACTGGAACTGGTCGTCGGCCTGCTGCTGCGCACTCTGGTTGCGCGCCGGATAGGCGATGGGATAGTCGAAGGTGGCACTTGCGGCCTCGGCGGGCGGCTCCACCACCTGATAACCACCCGTGGCCACCGGTGCGTAGTAGACGTCATGGGCCATGTAGTAGACCGAGGGGCCCACGTACACCACGCGGTGGTAGTAGGGCAGGCTGGTCATGTACAGACCCACGGGGGGGCGCACCACCACGTAGGCGCTGCCGCGCTGGCTGTACCAGGCGCCCTGATAGAACCAGTAGGGTGAGCCCAGATAGACCGTGTGATAGCTGGCCGGCGGCCGGTGGTACACGGTGTAGCCCGGGCGCGGCGGCGCCCAGCGCGGGGCGGGTTGCCAGCCAGGTTGGCCCGAGTGGTAGGAGTTGTAATGCGGGCCGGACCCCGGACGGCGGCGGTCGTCGTCGCGATCCCGGTCACGGCGGTGGTCCTGCCAGCCGCCATCGCGAGAGCCGTCGCGCAGGCCGGCGGGGCGTTCGCCCCGGCGGTCCGGCGGCGGTCGGTCGCCCGAGAGGCGGGATTCGCCGATGCGCGGCTGGCGTTGCCCTTCGCCATAGCGTTCGCCGACCCGCGGCCCGCCTTGCCAGCCGCCCGCGTTGGTGTGGCGGCGCTCGCCGGCGCGGTCATCGTCGCGGCCGCGCCGCGAGCGTTCGTTCTGCTCCACCGAGCGGGTCATCGGGTGCTGGCGTTCGCGCGCCTCGCCGCGGCCGTTGCTTCGCCAGCCCTCGTCGGCCCAGGCTGGGGAAATACCCAGGCCGGCGACCAGGGCCAGGGCGGGCAGGGCGCAGAGCAACGGGCGAAGGGGAAGGGAGGACATGTCGGTCTCCTGGTGATCTGGGTCAGCGCACCGCATAGCCGCGGCCGCTCATGCAGGCGGCCATCGCGCGGCGGAAGTCACCGTGGGTCTGGGTGGACGGGGTCTGGGCGGCGGCCACCTGGGCATTGGCCTGGCGGGCGTTTTCGGCCCGCGCCTGGTCGGACACGGCGCCGATGATCGCTCCCAGCACCAGGCCCACCGCGGCTGCCTCTCCGGCATGGCGCGGGGAGGAGGCGGTCATCCCACCGATGATGGCGCCGGTGGCCGCACCCAGCGCGGTATCGCGTCCGGGCTGGGGGTCGTAGTACACGGCGGGGGGAGGTGCGCCCACGTGGCGCAGGG
>Ga0114986_1000388_pt1 | contig 12488 bp, 14 predicted proteins | sample Shrwel1BS1Day17_FD_96988 | JGI IMG/M metagenome (GOLD analysis project Ga0114986, IMG submission 96988) | Subsurface microbial communities from deep shales in Ohio, USA - Utica-3 well 1 S-1-Day17 | ecosystem: Environmental > Aquatic > Deep subsurface > Shale gas/oil reservoir > Produced... | reverse complement strand
GGCCTCGGCCGAGGCCGAACGCAGCAACCAGGTCATTTGCGTCGACCTGGGGTACGAGTCGGTATGTGACAAGGCACTGACAGACCGCATCCTGGCGGTGCTCGCTCAGCACAAGCAGCAGGCCATGCGGTTGCAGTTCGACGTGGACGAAACAGTGGCCTTCGAGCATCTGGCGGCCTTCACCAGATTCTGCGAGCGGCTCCGCCCGCTGGGTTGCCGGGTCGGTATCGAGCGTCTCGATCATCATGTCGGTCACCTGGGGCGCTTGCATGGCCTGGGGCTGCACAGCGTCAAGCTCAGCCGTGCCGTGGTGCAAGGCGCACTTCAGGACACCGCGGCCCAGGCCCTGCTGCGCGGGCTGTGCAGCATCGGCCATGCAATGGGTGTGCAGGTGATTGCCGATGGCATCGCCCGCGCCGAGGACGCAACGCTGCTGTTCGAATTGGGTTTCGACGGCGTCAACGCCTTGTCCCCCGACTGAGGGCGCGGCGCGGTCAGCAGACGCTGGCGATGAAGGCAGGATTGGTCATCGCCGGCTTGCCGTAGCACAGCCGTTCACCCTCAAGGTTCAGCACCTTGCCACCCGCTGCTTCCAGCACCGCCTGGCCCGCCGCTGTATCCCATTCACAGGTCGGGCCCAGCCGGGGGTAGAGATCAGCGCTGCCCTCCGCCATCCGGCAGAACTTCAAGGAGCTGCCTGCCTGGACGAGTTCATGCGGCCCCAGTTGCTGCAGGTAGGCACGGGTCTCGGCGTTGAGATGGCTCTTGCTGGCCAGCACGCGCAGGGGGCGTCCAACGCGTTCCGGTGCCGCGGCCACGCGAATCGGCTCCACCCGGCCATCTGCCTCACGCCAGGCTCCTAGGCCTGCGATGCCCCAGTAGCTTTGCCCCCTTGCTGGCGCCACCACCACCCCGAGCACGGGGCGCCCGTTCTCGATGAGGGCGATGTTCACGGTGAACTCCCCATTACGCGCCACGAACTCCTTGGTGCCGTCCAGCGGATCCACCAGCCAGAAGCACCCCACGGGCTTGCGGTGCACCTCGGAGGTGCTGTCTTCTTCGGAGACCACCGGAATCGACGGCGTCAACTGCGACAGCCCGCGCGCAATCACCTGATGGGCTGCCAGGTCGGCCTGGGTGAGGGGGCTGCCGTCGGCCTTGTAGCTGACCTCGTCGACCGTGCCGCGCGTGGCGTTGTAGATGGCCATGATGGCCTGCCCGGCGTCCTGGGCGATGCGTTGTACTTGCGGCAGCAGGTCCGCAGGTTGCAGGGGAGTCGGGCTGGCAGCTTGCATGGCGGGTGAGCAGGTTGAGGCACGCATCATGCGTCATTCGCCAAACCCTGGCTACCTTGACGCCGGTACGCAGGGCCTTGCCTCAGGTCCGGCTGGTGTTGCCCGTGTATTCGTGTGCGCGCAGCTGCGCCAGCGTCACGTAGTCCAGAGCCCGTTCGTGCGTGCACTCCAGCACCACGGGTGGTGCGACGCCGGCTTCCAGGGCTTCCTTCCAGCGCAGCGCGCACAGGCACCAGCGGTCGCCAGGCTTGAGGCCGCGGAAGCGGTGTTCCGGGCGCGCGGTCATGAGGTCATTGCCGCGGGCCAGCGAGAAATCCAGGAAGGACTGGGTGACGCGCGCGCACACCACGTGCGAGCCGGCGTCGTGGGCGTCGGTGTGGCAACAGCCGTCGCGGAAAAAACCGGTCAGCGGGTCATAGGAGCAGGGCACCAGCGGTGCGCCCAAAACGTTCTTCGCATTCATCGGGTCAGGCTCGGGATGGGATGGCGCCTAGCTTAGCCAAATCGCGCAGCCAGACGGGTCTTGGGGTCTTGCCGCGGCCGTCATGGCAGGCCGCCGATCTCACCGTCGCGGATGGCCGCCGCACGCGCCTGTATCGCCATGCGCTCGGGGGTGTCCAGCCGGGCCAGGTTCTTCACCTGCAGCGCGGTGCGCGGATTGGCCGCCAACCGGGCCTCGTGCCGCAGCAGGAAGTCCCAGTACAAGGTGGTGATGGGGCAGGCGCGCTCGCCGGTGCGTTGTGCCGGGTCGTAGCGGCAGCCTCGGCACAGCGGGCTCATGCGCTCGATGTACTTGCCGCGGGCGATGTAGGGCTTGCTGGCCAGCAGGCCGCCATCGGCGTACTGGCTCATGCCCAGGGTGTTGGGCAGCTCCACCCATTCGACCGCGTCCACATAGACGCCGAGGTACCAGGCGTGGACCTCCTTCGGTTCTACGCCCAGCAGCAGGGCATAGAGGCCGGTGACCATGAGGCGCTGGATGTGGTGGGCGTAGCCGTACTGCAGTGTCTGCGTGATGGCGTCGCGCAGACAGGCCAGTTCGGTGCGGCCGTCCCAGTACCAGGCGGGCAACTCGGCTTGCGCATCAAGGGCGTTCTGTTCGAGGTAGCGCGGCATCTGCGTCCAGTACACGCCACGCACGTACTCGCGCCAGCCCAGCACCTGGCGGATGAAACCCTCGGCGCTGGCCAGCGGCACCCGTCCGGCGCGATACGCCGCCTCGGCTGCCGCCACAACCTCGCGCGGGTGGAGCAGCTTGAGGTTGAGTGCGGCCGCCAGCTGCGCATGGTAGAGCCAGGGCTGACCGGGCCAGATGGCATCCTGCCAGGGGCCGAAGTGCGGCAGGCGCTCACCGATGAAGGCGTCCAGCGCCTGCAAGGCCTGCTCGCGCGTGACGGGCCACGCAAAGTGTTCGAGCGAGCCCGGGTGGTCGGCAAAGCGCGTGCGCACCAGCGCGATCACCTCACGCGTGATGGCGTCGGGCTCAAAATGCGGCGGCTGCGGCAACCAGCCCGGGCCGTCCGGGCCGAAGGCCTGGCGGTTTTCCGCGTCATAGTTCCATTGGCCGCCGGCGGGAGTCTCGCCATCCATCAGCACCCCATGGCGGCGGCGCTGCTCACGGTAGAAGAACTCCATGCGCAGCGTCTTGCGGCCGCGGGCGTGGGCGGCGAACTCGCGCACCGTGGTGTAGAAGTGGCGGTCCTCGCGGATCTCCAATGGCAGGCCGGCGGCCTGCGCGGTGGCTTGCAGCGCCTGCAGCACGCGCCAGTCGCCCGGCGCGGTGAGCACCAGCTCGCGTGGACGCAGCGTGGCCAGGTCATGTGCGAGCTGGGCCGCCAGGCTGCCACGGTTGTCGGCGTCGTCCAGCCGCACGTAGTGCAGCGGTCGCCCTGCCGCTTGCAGGGTCGCAGCGAAATGGCGCATGGCGCTCAGGAACAGGGCGATGCGCGGCTGGCCACTGCGGATATGGGTGGACTCCTCGGCCACCTCGGCCATCCAGACCCGGTCCTGTTGCGCGTCGAAACCGTCGAAGGCGGCCGCCTGCAGGTCGAGCTGGTCGCCCAGCACCAGCACCAGGCGCCGCAGCCCGCTCATGCGCTGTCCTTGGCGCGCCGGCAGGCTTCGGAGCAGTACTTGACCTGCTCCCAGCTCTTCTCCCATTTCTTGCGCCAGCTCATCGGCCGGCCGCAAACGCTGCAGGGCTTGCTGGGCAGGGACTGCTTGTTGCCTTTGTGTCCGTCGGGGCGTGCCATGGTTCGAAGGCGGTGATCAGGGGCGGCCGGGGAGGCTGGAAAAACAAAGGCCTTGGATGTCGCTGGAAGCATAACCGCGCCGCGGCGGGAAGCATAACTGTGCCGGCTGAGGTAGAAGGAACCTGAGGGTGGTAGGTTAGTACATCTTCCGTCATGGAGAATAACAGCGCCCAGCGCTGATGGTCTGCCATGGCGCTCACTCCATCGTTTATCAGGTTCGGCTACGTTGAAAATCTGATGAGGAATCGTAATCAAACCCACTAGGTTTCACCCCGTCAATTCAAGGGCCGCAGGGATTCCTTTTGTCATCCATCCGCGGTCCATTCGACGCTTTCATTCAGCTGAATAGTCTGCAGTAGGACCATCTTTTTAGCAGATCATCCGAGATGACCATCACCTTCGTCCCAGATCACACCAGAGCATAACCTGCAGCATGAGCTGGCGTGATGAGTGCTGGGACACCGCGGCGATGGAGAGCTTCTTCTCCTCCTTGAGAACGAAGCGAACCAGCCGCAAGGTCTATCGGGCTCGGGAAGAGGCCCGTTTGGACGTGTTCGACTACATCGAGCGGTTCTACAACTCAGTGCGCAAGCACTCCGAGCTAGACTTCCTCAGCCCGGTTCAGTTTGAAGAAGGCTTAAAAGGCTAAGCAAACCGTCCGGGGAATCGGGGGAAGCCCACTGCGCAACTCAAATAAACAGCGTAGCACGATAGTGCCATAGTTCGTAAACTCGGTAAACGTGCGGCCGCTGAGTTGCTCGCGGCGAAGAGTTAGTTCCCGGTCGTCTTCGCTTGCTTTCTTGCCTTGCGCATGTCTTCGAGCAGACGCATCACTTGTCGATAGCCGGCAACGGTTCTGGCTGACGCTTCCGGGGTAATTCCTCCCAGTTCGGGGTGCGGTGCATCGAGCCATTTGCGAACTTTCTTTATCGAACCAAGAGCCTTCAATGCGAGGGCATCCAGCTTTTCCAGTCGCTCATAGTCGGGACTTCCGAACTCCCGCCCGACTGGCGGTGTGGCTTCCCACGCCGCCAGATCCGCAGGCATGGCAACACGCATGTCTTCAATTGAGACCTTCAGGCCTGCGGGAGGCGCAAACATGCCTTTCATTTCGGTGACCGACCGGTCCTTCATCTGAGTGGCGATCAGCTTGATCTTCGGGCGCTTGAGCTTCATGGCTTGGTGGAGGTCGAACTTCAGCTGCATGCCTGCCCAGAACTCTGGATCCGTTCCAAAGGCCTGGCCTAGGCGGACCGACATGTCCGGGGAGATTCCGGATGCGCCTGACAGGATGCGTGAGAGGGTCGTGCGGTTCACGCCCAAGACCCGCGCCGCTTCAGTCACGGGGATGCCATCCAGGTACTGCCCGAGGACTTCTCCTGGGTGCGGTGGATTCGGCTTGCGTTTCATGGCGTGATATTCAGGTGCTCAAGAATCGTTCCCTGAGCCGCTTCATGATCCAGTCGAACTCGACCTTGCCCAGCTCCCAGCCCTTGCGCCGGATGCCGGCGTCGATCTCATCGAGCGGGCGGTCGATAGTCAGGTCGGGGCGCTGCAGTTGCTTGCCTTCCGTGTAGTCGGTCAGCTGCTCCACCAGGTCAAGGCAGACCACGTAGCGGCCCTTCCTTTCATCCTCGGTGAGACCGACCACGTATTTGCCGTCGATCTCACGAGCGACGACCTTCATCTGTGCGCCGGCCAGCGATGCGGGGAAAGGATCCCACGGAAAGTCCTCGGGGACAATGACGTCGTCTTCATGGTGATCGCTCATTGAGACCTCCGGTCGGATGCTGAACTTGGCCTGCAGTCGCCGCAGGGATCAATGCTGGCACCGATTGAGCAGGAAAGGAAGTCCCTATCGCACGAGTCCGGCCAGTTTGAGTCGATCATTGAAGGAGTTCCTAGCCTTGCAATTCATTTCCCACCTTGACTTTGCAACGTGCACTCCAGTCGAGACGGCAGGCGGATGTCACTGGCTGAAATGGACAGCTTCTTGCGCAGCGATGCAAAGCCAGAGGCAGGCAAGCGCAAAGATGACGACTTCTCCGAATTGGCCGTTCTCCCCAAATCGTACTTTCCCAAAATCTTTACAGTCGCTTCTTGAACTTGGACGCGGCGCTTGAGCGCGGCAGTCTCAGTGCGGTAGGTCGCTGCGCTCCAAAGGAGCGAGGAAGTGCCCACACGGATCTTGGCAAGACTGCTTGGACCAATCACCAAGTCGTCCTTGCTGCGGTTCGATTGCCAACTGACGTTTCGCTTGAAGACTTTGATACCCTCGCATTTGAGTAGTCTGCGGGAGCGACCCCAATGGCTTACAAAGTGGTCATAGGCGATGTTTCCCCCGAGCTCGATGGAACCGCAGTTGCTTAAAGACAAACCGTCACGTTTTGCGCATTTTCTCGTTTACTTCCGTAGATTTTCAGTCGTCAACTTGATCTCATTTGCTTGTACAGATGCATCAAGTCGGGCCGCATCAACGACAGCTGCCGACAAGAAAGTTCCCGGTTGACCCTGCGACGGCTCGGATAGACGTTGTCCGATTGAAGCCTGTGAACGACGGTGCTCAAGAACCGGTGATCCTCCTGGTACCTGATCGCCAGCGCGCGATCATTGCTCCACCGGTTCTTCCGCACGATCTCCTCAGACTGCCGCCTGAACCAGTACTTCAGCGCATGCCGTGACAGCCCAACTTCCTGGGCCACCTCCCGAAGAGACGGATGCCGGTCGGTCTGGCGCAATACCATCTCCAGCTGCCTCTCAATCCGCTCCCGCTGCCGATACCCCAGCATTGGCCGCTCCTGGCGTACCCCAGACGGAGCCTTAATCAGCTTCGCACCAATCAGCCCGTCAAGCCCATCCGGCAGGAAAACGCGAGCCGGAAACAACCCAACCCCATAGCAAAGCCGCAATAGCAGTGCGATCGACGGCCGCTCCTCCTTGCCCATCCACCCATTGATCGCCCGCGGCTGTAGCCCGATCGCCTCGCACAGCTCCTTCCGGTTTTCTCCCGTCAATCGATTGGCGATGCCCTGCAGGTTGGTCCGCATCTGCCGCAGGCTCCCATCCATCTGCAAGTTCGGAATGCGCGCGACCAGATCCACCAGCGCATTGGCGCACCACAACTCAAAATCCCCGACCACCGGCTCCTCCGGGCAGTAGTCCCCCGGCGGCTTGGCGATCAGCGACTCCCCGCAGGCACCGCAATGCAACAGACTGGGATAGACCGGTAGAAATGCCTGCGTGGCGCCGCAGGCCGGGCAGTGCTCGCTCATGCTGGCCCGATGCACATGGCAGACCCGGTAGTGCTCGAACGACCACACCAGCGGGTGCTGGGGCCGCTGCCCACACCGCGCCTGGTCGCACAGGCAAGCATGACACCAGCGGGGATTCCTGGCCAGCAGGCCCTCCCCATTGGACGGCAGCAGGTGGGCTAGCCCAATCAGAGTCATGCCCTGGGCTGTCGGAGCGGCGGCCTTGCCCACCAACTCCAGCATCATCCGGGCGTACCGCCCCAGTCCATTGACCGTGCCGCAATGCCGTTCGAAAAACGCCGCATCGCTCCACAGATCGGAATGGGCAAACTCCCTGCGCGGGAAGAGATGGCACGGTGCCATGCCAATGCCCGTTGGAAATGAAAATGGCGAACCCGAATGCTCCTCCTCGGTGGATCGCGATACCATATCGTGGATGTTAAGACCATGAAGCTACTAATCCTCAGCGACCTGCACAACGATATGGATGAAATGTCCGTCATGGTCAATGGGCGCCGCATCGATGCAGACGCCGACGTCGTGGTGCTTGCCGGTGACATCGAGGAAGGCATGCGCTCACCTGAGTGAGAACGACGGTCCTTCCCGGACAAGACGATCATCCTTGTCGCCGGCAAGCACGAGTTCTATGGCCGTTACTGAAACCGGAACTTGACCCGAATCCGCCAGCGATCGAACGAGCTAGACATCAATTTTCTGGAAAACGATGCAGCTGATATCGATGGAGTCCGCTTTCTCGGGTGCATGCTCTGGACGGACTTCATGATGCACGGCTCATCGCGCCGGCAGACAGCCGTTCATGAGGCCCACCGGCGGATGACCGACTACCGCCAGATCAAGCATGATCGCCGAGCCGGCGAAGACCTTGAGTGGAAGATATTCGATACGTCCTTCCTGCATACCGAGTCCACTGTGAAGCGTCACCTGGCCAGTGTGGAATGGCTGAAGAACGAGCTTAAGAGGTGCAACTTCCATGGGACTGTCGTGGTGACCCACCATGCCCCTTACCCCCAGTCCGTGCCACCTCACTATCAGAACAACGCACTGGCGCCTGCCTATGCCTCCAACTTGGACGACCTTATGGGGCGCTGTGCCCTTTGGATCCATGGCCACATATGGGACAGCACCATGACCTGGCACATCATGCGGGTCGGCCAGACGCTACGGCGCCTGGCGATGAAGGCGTACTTCACTGCGGGCCCTTGGCAAAGTAGCCGAGTGCGTTTTTGGGATGTCGCGCTCCATCGTGACGCGGCGCAGTTCGCGCTGGAGTCCGTCAACCTCCGTGGCCGCTTCGCTGCGGATAGGTCGATTCGGCAGTATGTCCAGAATGCCCTCACGCTCTTGGTTGGCCCGGCGCCTGAGTGCGCTGGCCTCGATTCCTAAATCCCGGGCAGTGTGGGTGACAATCGCCACCGGCTGCTTGACCAGCTCCAACACTTCACGCTTGAACTCGTTAGTGAAGCTCCTTCTTTTCCTCGTCCTAGAAATCCCCTGAACACATCATGTCATCGAATGCGTCCGGGAAACCTGGGGAAGCCCTTGAAAACAGTCCAAACCAGCAGAGAGTTATGCTCAAGGTCCTTCGAACTGTGGCTTGTGTCTCGTGTCAGGCACACAAAAAAGACGGAGTGCGAAGACGTACACGGCGCTATCGCGTCAAGCTTGAATTTTTATTAGTAGGAAGCAAGCTCGGCAGGTCAAGAACAAACCTGAGAGCCGAATTCGCAAACTTGCTGCCATGACATGCGTGAATCAAACTCATCGATGCGTTTCGCAATTCATCTGCACCGCTGCTTGAGTCTTTCTGACTTCTATACACCTGCGCGAGCGCGAGGTGTACGGGTTCCACTCGGACGCGGGTCTTCTTTGAGAGCATGCTCAAAATGACATTCGCAAGTAAATCGGGCACGATCGACGTCGTCGACAAAAGCGCAACTACATAAGGCCTAACCTCATCAGACAGCGCGTCAACCCGGGTTTGCAGCTCATTCAGCAACCCATCATCTGCTGAACCGATGGCGAGGAATGGAGGCTGGCAGGAAGAGTTCGCGGCGATTTTTGGATCAAGGCTTCCAACATCGGAAAGCTCATTGCTGATCAGCAGAAATTCGCCCTCAATCTCGGCAAAAGCATCAACTACGTCCGGGTCAAAGTGGGTGCCACGGCCTTTGATGATGATATCGATCGCTTGCTCGTGAGCCATCTCATCTTTGTAGACTCGGCGGCTAATGACTGCGTCGTAAACATCCGCCAAAGCCATGAGCCTCGCCGAGACCGGAATCGCGTCGCCTTTCAATCCGCGGGGATAGCCGGAACCGTCCCATTTCTCATGGTGACAATAAGCAATTTCCTTGGCGATGGACAAGAACTCGACTTGGCCTCCGACTCTTTCTTCCGCGCTTTCCAAGGCATGCAATCCCAGTAACGGATGCGATTTCATGACTTCAAACTCCTCGGGAGTCAGCCGCCCAGGTTTTAAAAGGATACTGTCGGGAACGCCGACCTTTCCGATGTCGTGAAGCGGAGCGGACTGGTATAGCAGGTCAATATAGTCTCGCGTGAGAGTTTTCGCGAAACGGGGGTGATGGCTCAAATGCTCGGCGAGTGCCTTGACATAGCGTTGCGTTCTCTGGATGTGATAACCGGTCGAATTGTCGCGAGTCTCCGCCAGCGCCGCCAATGCATGTATCACGACACTGCGAGTTGCGATTACTTGTTTGATGCGTTGCTCCGCCTTCTCCTCGTAATAGCGCTTGATTTTTCGGACCGTCTCAAAAGTGAACTGGTGAGCAAGGTGCGATTTGATGCGGGCAGTGAACGCTCTTTGGTCAACGGGGATCGGGATGAAGTCGACGGCCCCCTTTTCAAAGAATTCACTTTCGTTGTCGGCGTTTGCGTTGACTCCAAGAGCAACAACAGGTAGATGTTGTGTTTCTGGGTTCTGGGTGAAATGCTTGCAAAGCTTGCCTGCCATCGGCGTATCTGCATCCAGAAGTATGAGGCGCGTATCGTCGATCAAAGGTCCCAGAAGTTCAGCCGGAGCTTTATGTGCAGTCACAACTTCGAAGTCGCAGATGTCTTTCAACCAGGCATTGACGCTGGCGGCTCTGCTAGAGCTCGTTCCGACATAGAGGACTTTCGGTCGCTCAGGGAAGTAAAGATCCATTGGCGGCTCCGTTGGAATGATTCAGGGCGCCTTGGTCAAGATCGGCACTCGAATGAGTCCTGCGGCGTAACCATGTGAGTATCTGAAGCGGACTGAAAGGCTTGACGAAGTAACCGTCGGCACCGTACCTTTCCCCAAGAGCGAGATCACCTTCCTGCCCTCGCGCCGTCACCATGCCAACCAGAATGTGCGCTAGAGCGGGATCAGTTTTGATCGCATTCAGAACCTGCAATCCATCGAGCTCGCCTGGCATCATGACGTCGAGTAGAACGGCGACAGGCTTCTCCTTTTTAGCCACTCGCAGCGCCTCTTCGCCATCAGCCGCTTCAAGAACCCTGTAGTCCCCCTCGAGCGTGATGGAAAGAAGGGTGCGAATGTCCTCGTGATCGTCGACAACAAGTATGGTTTCCATCTTTACATCCGTTCCCGATTTGTCTTCAATGATTGACCTGATGTATGAGTTTCGCGAGCATTTCCAGTTCGTCGGTGCTCATTCGAGCTGGGGAAGCTTTTCGCGCGAGTAGCTGCGCAAGATCAGTCGCGAACGATCGCGCCTGCTGCGGATAGATGCATTGCGCGCAGGTGGTGGGGGACCGGCCTCTTGCGGAAACGCCGGTTGGCAACAACAAGGTGAAGCCATCAATCAAGCCTGAGGTAGAGTCCGTGTCAGACGAATCGAGCCGCAGCTGACCGCCGTGCAACTCGATAATCTGTTTGGCCAAGGTCAACCTTATTCCGGCGTCGATTCGCAGTGTTCTGTTCAAATCGAGGTCGCCCAACATATCGCGTTGTTGCGGCGCTGTCTTGCGTCGTCTAGACCACTCCTGCAAACTGACGAAGCCCCCGGTGATGACGATAAAATTTCCGTTTTGCCGGATGCGTATCTCGATCTGACAGTGCGGGGGGGCGCTGCTATCCAAGGATTCAACCAGGGCCTTGAGCGCTGTCTTGAGCCATTGCCGATGGCCGTAAACGAAGCCCTGTTCCCCTGCCTGGTCGCTTTGCTCATGGTTGAGTACGAAATCTCCCTGAGAACCCCGCATCTCAGTCAGCACCTCTGCCAGTAGCATCTGCGCTGAAATACGCTCCCCTTCGACGAACTCTGGGGCACGGAAGGTATCTGCCATGAGCTCTAGGAAAACAAGCAGTTGACTGAATCTCTCCAGTCTTCGTGGAAAATCTGTCTGCACTAGGCTCGTCGCGGCCTTGAGCTCGGTTAACTCATCGAGCAGTGCACCGATCTCTGATCGAATCTCGGTTCCGAGCAGAAACGCAAATGAAAGGTCAGCATTTGTTGCGGCGATGCTCGCCGTGGACGCGGATGCTCGGTTGACAGGGAGCAAGAGCAACGAGAAGCCGGCGGAACCTTTGCTAAGCCAGACTTCAATTGAATCTGCGTCTGGTTTCCCGCTCGCAACACGTTTCAAAAACCGTGGTTGATGGCAGTGACTCGCTGCTAATTTGACGATCTCACCTCGGAGCGTCGGTAGCATGTCGATGCAAAGCCGAAGGTAGGGCTTTGCTGCGGGGTTGTAATCAACGATCTCCCCCGCCGCGTTCAGACTGATGACGGCATCCGACAGACGATGGGTGAGCAAGGAGTTCAGCCTGAGCATGGAGGGCGGCGTAGTTGGCAGCAACGGACCCAACACATCGTTGCTGCGACAATAAGTAATAGACTATCGCCATACGGATCTCAGCTTCTTGCAATTTCTTTCAGATTAGCTGCCTCGCAGAAAACAGGGCGCATTGAAGCTGTAGCCTTGGTTCCGGCAGGCCTTAACAGGCAGCGCGATGCCTGTCGTTTCTTGAACCTTTTTCCTTAACCGGCTGATCCCCACTTCTATGCGGCGATCGTCAAAAGCCAGGAAATCCACGCCTAACGCTTCGACAAGTTGCTGCCGGCTCGCGACTTTGTCGTCGCGAGACATCATGGATGTGAGTAGTCGGGTCTCCGTCATGGTCAATGGCACCTTGATGCCATTCGGCGCTGCCATGACGCGCTCCCGAGGGTTCAGTTGCCAACAACTATCAATGTTTTCATTCACAGTGCGCAGGCGCATCGCCGCTCGCTCGACCACTGCCTCCAGCTCTCTGTAGTTGACTGGCTTGACCAAATACGTGTCTGCGCCTGCTTCGTAGCTTTGCACTCGGTCTTCTGATCCGCTCCGAGCGGTCAGCATCACGATACTCACGCTACTGTGTTGGCTCAGCCTCTTTGCGAGGCTGATGCCATCCTCTCCTGGCAGGCCGATATCCAGCAAGACGAGCTCTGGCTTCTCTCGAGTCATGGATTGCTCCAGCTCGATTCCGTTGGATACACCAACACTGCTGTGGCCCCGCTTGTTCAAAAAGTAGACCAACTCCTCGCGAAGATCGAGGTGGTCCTCAACGACGACGATTTTCATATCAGAGCAGAAGTGAATGCATGCAGCAGTAAAGGCTTTGGGGCAAAGACAGAACTTGTGTGATTGATTATCAATATTATCTAAAGTATCATTAG
>Ga0114986_1000387_pt1 | contig 12496 bp, 10 predicted proteins | sample Shrwel1BS1Day17_FD_96988 | JGI IMG/M metagenome (GOLD analysis project Ga0114986, IMG submission 96988) | Subsurface microbial communities from deep shales in Ohio, USA - Utica-3 well 1 S-1-Day17 | ecosystem: Environmental > Aquatic > Deep subsurface > Shale gas/oil reservoir > Produced... | reverse complement strand
GCCGAAGTTCACATCCGCGGCGCAGCCGACACGCCCGCCGCCGCCTGCGCCGCGGATGTGAACTTCGGCAACGGCCTGCGGCGTGCCGTCACGTTGCGCGTGCTGGTGCCGAAGCTGGAGGGGTGACCGTGTCGTGTCTGCAAACCTGGAATCGTCCCTGTCGCCGCGGCAAGCGCGCAATGCGCGGCCTGTCGCTGGTGGAATTGATGGTGGCCATCGCGCTGGGACTGGCCTTGCTCACGGCCCTGACGGCCCTTTTTGTCAACACCAGCGGCGCGCGGCGCGAACTCGACCGCTCGGCCGAACTGCACGAGGCCGGTCGCTACGCCCTGGGCTTCCTGCGCGACGAACTCTCCCACGCCGGCTTCTACGGGCCGCTGGTGGGTGCCACCGGCACCAACGACCAGCCCTGCGCCACCGACAGCGCGGTGTGGGCCGACTCGCTCGCCTTGCACGTGCGCGGCCGCAACCAGGACGAAACCGGCGCGCAGTTCTCCTGCATCGACGCGCTGCGCAAGCCGGGTACCGACGCGATCTTCATGCAGCGTGCATCCACCTGCGTGGCAGGCGCGGCCGGTTGCGACCCGCTCACGCCGGGGCTGGCGTATCTTCAGGTCTCCGGCTGCGGCGAAGAGTACTCCACCAACCCCTTTGTCGCGGCGATCGCCACCAGCGGGGGTGAGGCCTCGCCCTTCACGCTGCGCACCCGCGAATGTGTCGTCACCCAGCCCGCCCCGGTGCGGCGCATGGTGCGGCGCATCTTCTTCGTGGCCACCGATGACAGCCTGAACTACGTGGACATCACTCCGGTGGGCGTGAGCGACCCGGTGCTGGTCAGCGCCGGCATCGAGAACCTGCAGTTCGAGTACGCGATCGATACCGACCGGGATGGCTCGCCCGACACCTACAGCTTTTCGCCGACCTCTGCGCAATGGCCCGATGTCGTCGGGCTGCGGTTGTGGGTCCTGTCCCGGGCCACGGAGGCCAGCGCGCGCACGGAGGGCAAGACCTTCACGATGGCCGACGTTGAACAGGCCGTGGGCGCCGACGACCGTTTCAAGCGGCACGTCTTCACGAGCTTTGTCACCTTCACCACCCCCCAGGGTCTGCGGGAGTAATGCATGTCCAGGCTGCAGCCTTCCTTCCCAGCCCGCGGGCCTCGCCGCCAGCGCGGCGCCGTGCTCATCGTCGGCCTGATCATGCTCCTGCTGGTCACCCTCATCGTGGTGGCCGCCATCCGCATGTCGACGGTGCATGTCCAGGTGGTGGGCAACGAACAGTTTCGCACCGAAGCCGGTGCCGCGGCCCACTACGCGCTCGACCTCGTGATCAACAACGAGAACTTCGTCGACGCCAACCTGTCGGCCAACCCCGTGAGCGTCAACGTGTCCAATGACGGCCAGTCGGGTGCGGTGTTGACGGCCTCCTACACCGATCCCGAGTGCACGCGCTATCGATACATCAAGAAGCGCGAACTGGTCGAGCGCGTCGAGACCGGCGGTGGCTACACCTACACGGTGCGCCCGCGCGACGTGGCGTGCATCACCGGGCAATCGACGACCGGCATCACGATCGTGAGCGAGCCGACCATCGGCAACCCCGACGACAACTCGCTGTGCGTGACGACGCTGTGGGACGTGGCCGCCACCGTGGACGACCCCAACAACACCGGCGCTTCCGTGACCATGAACCAGGGCATCGAACTGCGCATGGAGATCACCGAGGCGGAGAACCGCTGCGCGCCTTGAGCGGCCCACCCATTGGAGAAGATGATGCTGCCCTCTACTTTGACCCGATCACGCTGGTGGCGTGGCACGCCGTCCGTGCTCCTGCCCCTGCTCCTGCTGTTGGGCCTGCAGGCTGCGCCAGCGCTGGCCGAGGACATCGACATCTACACCTTCGGTGGCGCCCAGGCCGGCGCACCCAATGTGCTCTTCCTGCTCGACAACTCGGCCAACTGGTCGAACCAATCCCAGGCCTGGAACCGCAGCGACGTGCTGGCCAAGTGCGGCGGTGATGCCCGGTGCCAGCGCTATGTCGAGGAGGTGTTCGGGACCGCCAGCAACCTGACGCAGGGCCAGGTGGAAGTGCGCGCCCTCAAGCTGGTCACACGTGAACTCATCTGTGCAGACGCGACAACGGCCCTCAGCGTGAACATCGGCCTGATGCTGCTGAGTGCCGACAAGGGCAACATCGATGGCTCGGACAACAGCTGGACGGGCGGCTGGCTGCTGCACGCGGTGAGCGATCGCAGCCGCTGCGGCTCCCTGCTGGCCGCCCTCGACCGCATTGATGCCAATATCACGGCACCAGCGTACAAGTCGTCGCAGGACGCGAGCTATGGCGGCGCGCTGTTCGACGTGTTCAAGTACTTTGGTGGCAACCAAGGCCCGGCGGGGCGCTCCGAGCCCCGCGGCATCACGGGATACGGGCCCAACCGCTACACGGGCGCGTACGACCTGGAAGACGCGGCGGCCTTCACCGATGCAGGCAAGCGCACCTATCGCAGCCCCGTGACGGAAACCTGCGGCCGCAACTTCCTGGTGGTGGTGGGCAACACCTTCCCCAAGCTCGAGGCGGAGGACCGCAGTTCCCCGGTCTACGACAAGATGCTGAAGAACCTCGGCTACGCCAGCACCGGCCAAGTGGAGACCTCTCCGGCCACGCCGAGCAACAAGATGCGCTATGCCGATGAGTGGACCCTCTTCCTCAACGGCTCGGATGTGAGCTCCCTGCCCGACCGGCAGAACGTCACCACCTACACCATCAACGTCTACAACGAACGCCCTGACGAGGACCAGCGCCGCCTGCTGAGCAGCATGGCACGCACGGGCGGAGGCAGCTACTTCGAGGTCGGGGGCGACCTCGGCGCCCTCATCGATTCGATCCGCGACATCTTCCGCCGCATCAATGCCCAGAGCACCGTGTTCGCCTCGGCCTCGCTGCCGGTGAGCGTGAACACCCAGGGCACCTTCCTGAACCAGGTCTTCGTCGGCATGTTCCGGCCCGACCCCGAGATGCGCCCGCGCTGGTGGGGCAACGTCAAGCAGTACCAGCTTGCGCTCGACCAGTCCGGCAACGTCTTCCTCGCCGACCGCTTCAACCGGCCCGCGGTGGACAACGCGGTGACCGGCTTCTTCGACGCCTGCGCCACCAGCTTCTGGAGCAGAGATTCCGGCACCTACTGGAACGGGGTCGGCCAGACCCCTCCGGGCAGCTGCACGACGACCACCCTGGACCCCTACTCGGACGCTCCGGATGGCAACATCGTGCAGAAGGGCGGTGCCGGCCAGAACCAGCGTGCCACCTCGCCAGGCGGACGCGTCGTCAAGACCTGCACCGACGCCGCCTGCTCCAGCGTCGTCGACTTCAACACCACGTCCGCCACCGCCCTGGCTGGCAGCCTCGGCCTGGCAGCCCCTTCGAGCGACCTGGTGAACTGGATCCGGGGGCAGAACACCGGGGATGGCCCCGCAGACCCGCTCTACGAGCTCAACGGCAAGGACACGACGGTCACCCGGCCGACGGTGCACGGCGATGTGGTGCACGCCCGTCCGCTCGCCATCAACTACGGTCGCGGGGACACGAACGACGTGGTGCTCTACTACGGCGCCGGCGACGGCCTGCTGCGCGCCCTCGATGCCAACCAGTCCGGCACCGACGCCGGCCAGGAGCAGTGGTCCTTCATTGCGCCCGAGTTCCTGGGCCGGCTCAACCGCCTGCGCGAGAACAGCCCGCGTATCAACTTCCCCAACCTGCCGCCCGGTGAAAGCCCGCCCGCCCAGCCGAAAGACTACTTCTTCGACGGCTCCATTGGCGCCTACCAGGAGCGCCGCGACGGCGCCATCAGCCGCGTCTACCTCTACCCCACGATGCGCCGCGGCGGCCGCCAGGTGTATGCCTTCGATGCCACCAGCCGTCCACGTGCCGGCACCGAAAGCTCGATGCCGACGCTGATGTGGAAGTTCGGCTGCCCCAACCTGGACAACGACACAGGCTGCACCCCGGGCGCGTCCGCGATCGGCCAGACCTGGTCGGCCCCGCGGGTCATCCGTGTGCTGGGCCACGACACCCTCTACCTGGTCTTCGGCGGCGGCTATGACCGTTGCGAGGACGGCGACAGCTGCTCGGGCACCGCCAAGGGCAGCCAGCTCTTCGTGCTGAATGCGCGCACCGGCGCCCTCGTGACCACCATCGACCTGGGTGCCAAGAGTGCCGAAGCCGGTCGGGTGATCGCCGATGTCGTGCCGGTGGATGTGAGTGGTGACGGCTATGCCGACGTGCTCTACGCCGTGGACACGCGTGGCAACCTGTGGCGCACGAGCCTGAGCGACCCCTCGGCGACGACACCCTACACCGGGCACCCGGCCAGCAACTGGGATGCGCGCACCTACCGAGTCGCCAAGGTCGCCGACTGGAGCGTCGCCGAACGCCGCCGCAAGTTCCAGTACGCCCCCGACGTGGTCGTGCTGGGCGGCACCGCCAATGTCTTCATCGGCACGGGCGACCGCGAGAAGCCGCTCCCGGGCTCGACCGCTTCCCGCGTGAAGAACCGCTTCTACGCCATCCGCGACAACTACGCCGAAGGCGCCTATGGCAGCCCCTCGGCGCCCGTGCTCATCGATGACAGCCAGGATTGCGATGGCGCCGGCGATGTCACGCTCGACACCGGCTGCCAGTTGCTCAACGTGAGCGCCCTGTCCGCCGACCTGAACTACAACACCGCACTGTCCAATCCGCAGACCAGGGGCTGGGTCATGGACTTGAACGTCGGGGCACCGCCTTACGAACAGGTGGTGACGACCCCGGTGGTGGCCGGGGGGGTCGTCTACTTCAGCACCTTCCAGCCCAATGCCGAGAACAGCAACAGCTGCAGCAACCTGGGCACCGCGCGGGGCTATGCGGTGGACTTCCAGACCGGCGGCCTGCGCCGCGGCGACCTCGACCGGGCCTCGGAGTTCGTCGGCGGCGGCTTCCCGCCCTCCCCGGTGGCCGGCATCGTGCAGATCGGCGATCGGCGGGTGCCCATCATCCTCGGCGGCCGCCAGCGCGGCACGGGTTCCGCCCTGGAAGGCGGCAGGATCCCGATCGACGTGAACGCCATCCGGCGCAAGGTCTACCGCTTCGAGAAGATCGACCGCTAAGCGCCCCCAGGGGCCGTCAAGCCGGCGGTCCTTCGGCGCGCTCCCGCATCGACCCGCTCACGAGGTCGAAGCGGAACAGGCGGCACTCGATCGGGCCGTTCCACATCGGGATGCGCCTCGACTCCTTCAGGCGCATGCGGGTGGGCAGCTTCATCTCGGGGCTGAGCACCCAGGCCGTCCAGCCGCCGAAGTGGCGCTTCCAGTGTGCCGCGAGACGCGGGTAGAAGTCGTCGGCCATGCCCGTCTGCTCGGCGCTGCGCGCCACGCTGCCGCGCGCCTCGATGCGCTCACCGTAGGGCGGGTTGAGCATGAGCGTGCGGGCCAGGCATTCGGGCAGGCGCGGGGCCGGCCGCTCCAGCACGTCGCCACCGTGGAACTCGATCGCATGCGCCACACCGGCGCGCTCGGCGTTGCGGCGTGCGAAATCGACCATGCGGAACGCCACGTCGCTGGCGAACACCGGCACCGCGGGTGCGTGGATGCGCGCCTGTGCGGCCTGCTTCAGGGCCTGCCACTGCGCGCGGGCCTGGGGCCCGGCAAAAGGCGCCAGACGCTCGAAGGCGAAGCGGCGCTTCAGGCCCGGCGCGATGCCGCACGCGATCTGCGCAGCCTCGATGGCAATGGTGCCGGAGCCACAGCAGGGATCGAGCAGCGCGCCACCGGCCTCGGGTGTGCCATGCCAGCCGGCCGCCGCCAGCATCGCCGCCGCCAGGGTTTCCTTCAGCGGGGCATCGCCCTTGTCTTCGCGCCAACCGCGCTTGAAGAGAGGCTCGCCCGAGGTGTCGATGTACACCGTGGCCTGGTCTTCCGTGAGGTGCAGCATCACGCGCACGTCCGGGTGCCGGATCTCGACGTTGGGCCGTTCACCAGCCTCCTCGCGCAAAACGTCGCACAGCGCGTCCTTGATGCGCAGGCCGGCGAAATTGAGGCTGCGCAGCGGTGAGCGCTGCGCCGTCACGTCCACCTTGAAGGTCTGCCTCGGGCTCATCCAGGCCGACCAGGGCACCTGGCGGGCCAGGGTGTAGAGGTCGTCCTCCTGGCGATAGGGGCCGCGTGCCACCTGCACCAGCACGCGCTGGGCGAGGCGGCTTTCCAGGTTGAGCGCCATCACCGCGCGTGCATCGCCGCTCAGGGCGATGCCACCGCGCTCGATCGTGCCGTGGGTGTCGGGTCCGAGGATGGCCATGGCCTCTTCGGCCAGCCATTCTTCGACGCCGCCGGCGCAGGGGAGGAACAGCGAGAAGCTCACAGCGATTTCCGCAGGTTGGCGGGCGCGATCTTCAGCGCCTCGCGGTACTTGGCCACCGTGCGGCGCGCCACCTGGATGCCCTGTTCCTCCAGCATCTGGCTGAGCTGGCTGTCCGACAGCGGCTTGGCCGGGTCTTCGGACGACACCAGCTGCTTGATGAGCGCACGCACCGCCGTGCTGGAGGCATTGCCCCCCGCTTCGGTGTTCAGCGAAGAGCCGAAGAAGTACTTCAGCTCGAAGGTGCCGAAGGGCGTGGCCATGTACTTGGCCGTCGTCACACGCGAGATGGTGGATTCATGCAGGCCCAGCTCGTCGGCGATCTCGCGCAGCACCAGCGGCTTCATCGCGATCTCGCCGTGGGTGAAGAAATTCTTCTGCCGCTCGACGATGGCCTGCGAGACACGCTGGATGGTGTCGAAGCGCTGCTGGATGTTCTTCATGAACCAGCGTGCCTCCTGCAGCCGTGCGCCCAGGGCCTGCCCGGAATCGCTGCTGCGATGCTGGCGCAGCGCCTGGGCGTAGAGGTCGTTGATGCGAAGCCGGGGCATCACGTCGGGGTTGAGCACCACCTTCCAGCCGCGGCCCGCCTTCTGCACGATCACGTCGGGCACGATGATGTTGGCTTCGGCGCGCGTGAAAGGCCGCCCCGGCTTGGGCTCGCAGGCCACGATGAGCGCCTGGGCCTGCTTGATCAGCTCTTCTTCGGCCCCGGTGGCGGCCATCAGCTTCTTGATGTCGCGCCGGGCCAATGCCTCGAGGAGACCTTTGCAGATGAGCAAGGCCACCACCTGGGCTTCGCTGCGCGGCAGCGCACGCAACTGCAAGCACAGGCATTCGGAGAGGTCACGCGCGCCCACACCGGTGGGTTGCAGGTTGTGCAGCCACTTGAGGGCGCAGCGCAGCCGGTCGAGCAGTTCCTCCCGCGCCTCGTCGTCATCGCCGGCCAGGTGAGCCGCGATCTCTTCGAGCGGGTCGGCCAGGTAGCCGTCCTCGTCGAGCGACTCGATCAGCACCATCACCGCCGCCGCGTCCTCGGGCGCCAGGCGCATGCCCAGCAGCTGCTGGCGCAGGTGGTCTTGCAGGCTGACACCGGGGCTGGCCCGGTCGATGGGGTCGAGCTCGTCGTCATCGCCGCCGCTGCGACTGCCCGGGGTCTCGCGGATGCCGTCGAAGTCGTCGCGCTCGGTGCCGTTCTCCCAATCGTCGCGTTCGGTGGCGCCCGCCTCGACGGTATCGACCCCTGCGGCGTCGCTGGCCTCATAGCTCTCGGCGCCCTCCGACTCGGCCTGGGAATCGCGCTCACGCGTGAGGGATACCTCGGCCGGCGCGAGGGCGGGCAGCGGATCGCCGCCGTCGTCCTCGGGCTCCAGGAAGGGGTTCTGCTCCAGCATCTGCTCGACTTCCTGGTGGAGCTCGAGCGTGGACAGCTGCAGCAGGCGGATGGACTGCTGCAGCTGCGGCGTGAGCGCCAGGTGCTGGGACAGGCGGACCTGCAGCGAGGGCTTCATGTCACATCCGGAAATGCTCGCCGAGATAGACCTTTCGCACGTCGGCGTTCTCGACAATCTCGGCAGGGGTGCCCTGGGCCAGCACCCGGCCCTCGCTGATGATGTAGGCGTGGTCGCAGATGCCCAGGGTCTCGCGCACGTTGTGGTCGGTGATGAGCACCCCGATGCCGCGCGACTTGAGGAAACTGATGATGCGCTGGATCTCGATCACGGCGATCGGATCGACGCCGGCGAAGGGCTCGTCCAGCAGGATGAAGCGCGGCTGCGTGGCCAGGGCGCGTGCGATCTCCACGCGACGCCGCTCGCCGCCAGACAACGCCGGGGCCGGCGAGTGGCGCAGCTTTTCGATCGACAGGTCGCCCAGCAGCTGGTCGAGCTGGCGCGTGAGGCTTGCATCGTCCAGCGGACGGCCCTGGGCGTCGCGCTGCAGTTCGAGCACGGCGCGGATGTTGTCCTCCACCGTGAGCTTGCGGAAGATCGAGGCCTCCTGCGGCAGGTAGCTCAGGCCCAGGCGCGAGCGTTCGTGGATGGGCCGGCGCTCGACGCGCTGGCCGTCGATGCGGATCTCGCCGGCATCCACGGGCACCAGGCCCACGATCATGTAGAAGCTCGTGGTCTTGCCGGCGCCGTTGGGGCCCAGCAGGCCCACCACCTCACCGCTCTTCACCGACAGGCGCACGTCCTTGACCACCTGACGCGCCCCGTAGCGCTTCTGCAGGCCCGACACCTCCAGGCGGCTGCCGGCACTGTCCGGCCTGTCCTTCACCCCGGGCAGCGTCAACGTGTCTCTCCGCGGCTGCTGGCCGGTGCCGGCGTCAGGACCCCGCGCACCCGGCCGTCGGGGCTGCCCTCGGCCCCACCTTGCACGGTGAAGGTCTCGGCGGTGTTGTCCCAGGTGATGGTCTGCCCCTGGATCTCGTCGGCCAGGTCATTGCCGCGCAGCCGACGGATCATGGCATTGCCGCTCAGGCGCACGGTGTCGGTGCGGCTGTCGTAGTCGATGCGGGCGGCCCGTCCTTCGACATGCTCATCGACGCCTTCACGCTTTTGCCGGAAGTAGGCCGGCTCGCCCGCCCCGGTGGCCTGGGCGCTGTGGTGGCCTTGCGCCGACTGTTGCACCTCGACGCGCTCGGCCCGCAGCAGGAGCGTGCCTTTGGTGATCTCGACCCGGCCCGTCAGGACATTGACCCGCCGCGCATCGTCGTAGCGCAGGGCATCGGCGGTGAAGCGCAGTGGCTGGTCCCGGTCCGCCCGCTCGGCGCCCACCGGTCCCGCCGCAGCAGCCAGCACCCACAGGCCGGCGCAGACCGCCAGGCGAAGGGTGGAGGGACGAAGTGGCGTCATTGCGGCATGAAACTTGCAGTTCGCCGCATTCTAGCCCAGGGTGGCCTCCAGATGGAGAGCCACTGAGCATTTTTCATGCCGGGCCGGCGCCCGGCAGGCCCTCACTTGCCGGCGCGGGCCTGGGCGATCAGGAAGTCGGCCACCTGCAGCGAGCGCTCCAGCGAGCCGGCCAGCGCCCCCGAGGTGTAGTAACGGCCATTCACGCCGATGGCGGGCACGCCATCGATCTTGTAGGCCTCGGCCGTCTGCTTGGCCTGGCGGGTCTTGGTCTGCACGCCGAAGGAGTTGTAGGCCTCCAGGAACTTCGCACGGTCCCCCCCATGGCGGGCCACGAAATCGGCCATCGCTTCGGGCTTGTTCAGGGGGTTGCGCTCCACGTGCACCGCATGGAAGACGCGCTTGTGCATCTTCTCGAGTTCCCCCATGGCTTCCAGCGCGTAGTACAGGCGCTGATGAACCGTGAATTCGTCACGGAAGGCCACCGGCACGCGGCGGAAGCTCACGTCGGCAGGCAACTTGACCGCCCAGGGCTCGATCACCGGTTGGAAACGGTTGCAATGCGGGCAGCCATACCAGAAGAACTCGACCACCTCGACCTTGCCATCGGCACCACCGGCCAGCGGCTGGCGCAGCACCACGTAGTCCTTGCCGGCTGCCGGGGCCTGGGCCCAGGCGGCGGGCAGAGTGAGCCCGGCCAGCGTGGCGGTCAGTCCGGTGGCAAATTCGCGTCGCTTCATTGATGTTGTCCTTTCGTCTGCACGTGTGTAACGCCTGACAGATGGATCAGGCCGACACCGTGAAGTTCAGCCGCCGGTCCGCTGCCGTGCGACGTTCGTCTCAGCGCTGGGCGCGCACCAGGGCCGCGTCGATGCCCTGGCTGCTGAGCTGACCCTGGGCCCGGTCGGCCTCGGCCTGGGTGTCATAGGGGCCCAGACGCACGCGGTAGACCGTGCGCCCGCTCTGCTCCAGCTCGGTCACGCGGGCGGTGAGCCCCATCATGGCCAGGCGGGCGCGCTGTTGCTCGGCATCGGCCGCGCGGGTGTAGGCCCCGGCCTGCACGAAGTAGATCAGGCTCGGCGGCGCCGTGGGAGAGGCTCCGGGCGTGGCGGCGCCAGAGAGGATGGCGGCCGGGTCGCGCGCCGGTGCGGTGGGTGCCGTGCCCTGACGCAAGCCGGGCGGGACCTCAGGCAAGGCTCCGCCGGCGGCCGGCGCGGTGGGGGCAGAGGCGCCAGCCGCCGGGCTGCTGCGGCCCTGCAGCGGCGCATTCGGGTTCCAGTTGCGGTTGCGCTCGGCCTCGGCCGCCTCCTGCTCCGCCGAGCGGGCCGGCACCTTGTTGACGAAGGGCACAGGCACCTTGGTGATGTAGAGCGCCACCGCCAGCGCCACGGCCAGGCCGATGAGCACTCCCACCACCAGACCCAGGGCAAAACCGCCACGTTGCTTTTTCATCCGACATTCAATCCTTGCAGGAAGGCATGGCCCATTGTGGCGCAGGCCGACCCGGAGTTCACATCTTGGCCGGCGCGCTCACACCCAGCACGGCCAGGCCGTTGTGCAGCACCTGGCGCGTGGCCACGAGCAGGGCCACGCGGGCTCGCGCGAGTTCGGCATCGTCCACGAGGAAGCGCTCGGCCGCGTAATAGGTGTGGAAGGCACTCGCCACGTCGCGCAGGTAGAAGGCCACGTCGTGGGGCGCGAGGTCGCGCGCAGCGGCCGACAGCATGCCCGGGTACTCGGCCAGCTTGAGCATCAGTGCCGCCTCGGCCGGCATCACCAGGCGGCCCAGATCGGCCCGGGGCAGCAGGTCGAGGTCACCGCCGTGCTGGCTGCGCCACTGCTCGACCACCGAGCAGATGCGCGCATGGGCGTACTGCACGTAGTACACCGGGTTCTCGTCGTTCTGCTTCAGCGCCAGGTCCACGTCGAAGGTGAACTCGGTGTCGGCCTTGCGGCTGATCAGGAAGAAGCGCACCGCGTCGCGGCTGGTCCAGTCGATGAGGTCGCGCAGGGTCACGTAGGAGCCGGCGCGCTTGGAGATCTTCACCTCCTCGCCACCCTTCATGACCGTGACCATCTTGTGCAGCACGTAGTCGGGGTAGCCCACCGGGATGCCCGCGCCGGCGGCCTGCAGGCCGGCCCGCACGCGGGCGATGGTGCCGTGGTGATCGGTGCCCTGGATGTTGATGACCTGGGTGTAGCCGCGCTCCCACTTGGTGATGTGGTAGGCCACGTCGGGCACGAAGTAGGTGAAGCCGCCATCGGACTTGCGCATCACGCGGTCCTTGTCGTCACCGTATTCGGTGGTGCGCAGCCACAGCGCGCCGTCCTGCTCGAAAGTCTTGCCGGCCTCCACCAGGCGCTGCACGGTGCGCTCGACCCGCCCGCTCGTGTAGAGGCTCGACTCCAGGTAGTAGTGGTCGAACTTCACGCCGAAGGCCTGCAGGTCCAGGTCCTGCTCGTGGCGCAGGTAGGCCACCGCAAACTGGCGGATGCCGTCGAGGTCGTCCGGGTCGCCCGAGGCGGTGAACTCGCGGTCGTCGGCCTTGACGGTCTTCTTCGCCAGGAAGTCGGCCGCGATGTCGGCGATGTACTCGCCGTTGTAGGCCGACTCGGGCCAGCCGGCCTCGCCGGGCTTCAGCCCCTTGATGCGGCATTGCGTGGAAACCGCCAGCGTCTGGATCTGCACGCCGGCGTCGTTGTAATAGAACTCGCGCGTGACCTGATCGCCCTGCGTCTCGAAAAGGCGGCAGATCGCATCGCCCAGCGCGGCCTGGCGACCGTGGCCCACGTGCAGCGGCCCGGTGGGGTTGGCCGAGACGAATTCCACCATCACGTGCCGGCCGGTGGCGGCCTGGCGGCCGTAGGCATCGCCGCTGGCGAGGATGTCGGCCACCACCGCCTGCTTGGCCGCAGGCTTGAGGCGCAGGTTGATGAAGCCAGGCCCGGCGATCTCCAGGCTGTCCACCCAGCGCACGAAACCCTCGCGCTGTTGCAGGCCCGCCACCAGGGCTTGCGCGAGTTCACGCGGGTTCTTCTTCAGGGGCTTGGCCAGCTGCATCGCCGCCGTGATGGCGAGGTCGCCATGCGAAGCCTGCTTTGGGCTTTCGAAGATGGCCGCCGGGGCCAGTTCGGGCGCGAGCGCCACCAGCTCGGCGGCGAGGTCGTCCAGGAGTTCTTGCTTGGCGCGGATCATCCCGGGATTCTACGTTTTGACCTCGTCACACCTCGATACACCTGCCGTGACACCGGCT
>Ga0114986_1000385_pt1 | contig 12515 bp, 8 predicted proteins | sample Shrwel1BS1Day17_FD_96988 | JGI IMG/M metagenome (GOLD analysis project Ga0114986, IMG submission 96988) | Subsurface microbial communities from deep shales in Ohio, USA - Utica-3 well 1 S-1-Day17 | ecosystem: Environmental > Aquatic > Deep subsurface > Shale gas/oil reservoir > Produced... | reverse complement strand
TCGTGGCACCGTGCGCGGCGTTCTCGACTGCAAGCTCGTGCTGGAGCGCCGTCAACTTCCTGCGCGCCTCATCCAGACTGGCCTCGGCGGCGGCGGTATCGGACTGCAGCTGAACCAATTTGGTCGCGTCGGACGCGATCTGTTGCTCAAGCTCCGAAGTCCTTTGCGCCATAGCCTCCAACTGCGCCGAGGCCTTAGCCGCCGCCGCATGCGCCTCCGCGAGGTGCCGGGCGTAACCTTCGGCCTCCTGTGCGTATCTCTCTTCCAGCGCTGCAACGCGCTGTAGAGCGGCATCAAGCCTGCCAGCGGCTTCGGCGGCCTCGACACGGGCCCGCGCCATCGCCTCTCTGTGGGCTGCGGCCTCCGAGGTGAGCTGACCTTCGCACTCCGCGGCCCGCTGCTTGGCGTCGGCAAGTTGTGCCGAAGCGGCCAGCGCGGCCGCGTTCGCCTGCGCTAGAGCCCGAGCGTGCTCGTCCGCCTCGGCGGCGAGCCGGCCTTCAAGCTCAACGAGGGCCTGACGCGCGGCTTCGAGCTCTGCTGCCGCGGCAGCGGCTTCGTTATGCGCCTTATACAATTCCTGAGCATGCGCTTCATTGTGCGCCGCGATTTGATCTTCAAGCTCCCCGGCGCGCTGCAGGGCCGCCTCAAGCTGCGAAGAAGCATTGGCCGCAGCAGCATGTGCCTGCGCTAGAGCTTCAGAATGCGCTTCAGCCTGCGCCGCCAGCTCGCTGGACGCGGCACTGATAACCTGATCATTCTCGGCGGACATATGTGCTGCCGAAAAGTGCGTTCGCAAAACCTGGAAGCCGTCGAACACATTGGGACTGAGAGCAAGTGCCTCTGCCCGATGTGCTTCTGACTCGTGCAAAAAATAAAGGCTTAGGCCATCAAAAAGAACTTCGCGGTAACCGCGCTGCGTGACCAGAGTATGCCAATGCTCATATGCTGGCTCTTGAGTGCTCGGTTTAGTTGCCTCAATCACCAATGCCGCCGGACGGGCCGGGTGATCTCCCCAGCTCGCGAGCACATCCGGCTCCATCCCTTCGACATCTATCTTGAGCCAGTGAATCGGACCTTCCCCCATAAACTCGAAAAGGCCGGCAAGCGTAACGGTAGGGACGAGGATTTCGCGAAAGCTCCAACCCGCCTTCTCGTGAAATTTCGCGATTTCCGGCACACCCGTGGAAAGGCCTGTGTTGGGGATCTCAAAAAATGCTAACGGTGCCGGTGAGCGGCTCACGGCCGCTTCTATAACGTGCTCGTCGGGGCGAGCGCTTCGCATTGCTGCAGCGTAATGCGGCGTCGGTTCCACATGTACGCCGCGCCAACCGCGGTCATAGAATAGACGGCTGACAGAGTCCTGATTTGGGTCATGCGTCCCGACATCGAGGTACCGCCCATTGGTGACGTCGCGAAAAGCACGCCACAACCGGACGTCCTCAAAATTTTGCGCGTAGCTTATCAATTCCATGACCCTGCACACACCATCCTACTGATCGTCCTGCAAGATCCGCCTGCGCGCGTCAAACGCGAGTGTTGGTCAATCTGCCTCCCTCCGGCCGGGGCGCACATATCCCGCAGTCGTGAACGATTGCCACACAAGCGATATTTTGAGTAGCAATTTATGGCCGTATCCCATAGGCGCTTCGCGGCAATGACAGGGTGCTTCCGATGACACGTGAACTGATCCACCCGGTGATCCTCTGCGGAGGCAGTGGGACCCGCCTTTGGCCGTTGAGTCGCAAGCAGGCTCCAAAGCCATTCCTTCCGCTCGTCGCCGAAGAAACCCTGTTCGAGGAAGCTGTGCGCAGGGTCTCGAAGGATGACCTTTTCGCACCGATCACGGTCGTTGCAGGCGCAGCGCATTGCGAGCTTATCACTGCTCAACTTGGCGGTGCACCTAAAGCGCGGCTGATCGTCGAGCCTACGGCCCGCAATACTGCGCCGGCGATAGCCCTTGCAGCTGCGCTTTTGCCGGAAGATGCTGTGATGCTGATCTGTCCCAGCGACCATCACATCGCCAATGTGCCTGCCTTCCAAGAGGCCGCGGCGGCAGCTGCGCTTCTGGCCCGCGAAGACCGGCTGGTTTCATTTGGAATCAAGCCCTTGTATCCAGAAACGGGTTACGGATATCTCGAACATGGTGAGCCATTGACAGGAGGCTTCGAGATCCGCCGCTTTGTGGAAAAACCGGACCTAGCAACCGCTAAAGAATACCTAGAAAGTGGCAAGTTTAGCTGGAACGGTGGGATCTTTGCCTTTCGAGCTGGCTATTTCCTTAATGAACTTTCCGAGCACCGCCCCGAAATGTCGGAGCTCGTCAGGCAATCGGTGGCGCAAGGAAGTGATGATGGCGCGCGGTTCTGCCCAGCGCTAGAACCGTTCGCTGCTATCGACGGCGATTCAGTCGATTACGCCGTTATGGAGAAAACCGCACGCGCTGCGATGGTGCCAGTTGAGATGGGATGGTCCGACATCGGCAATTGGGCTGCGCTATCGGATGCGCTTGCCGACAAGTCGGACGAAGCGAAAAACATCAAGCGTTTCATCAAAGGTCACGGAGCGGTAGACTTTGACCAGTGCCGCGGCGTGTTCGCGATGACGGACGGACCCCGCATTTCGATCGTCGGCCTTACCGACATCTGCGTTGTCGTCTCTGGAGGCGAAGTCCTAATCACTAGCCGCGAGGGTGCCCAGCGAGTTGGCAAGCTCCCAGGCGCGGTCAATCAGTAAGCGAGAAATCCCATGTTAGCGCGGAAGCTTCCGACCAAGATGGTGGCGAAGGTTTGGGGCCGCGAGGACCTGCCAGCTCCGTTCTCGCCTCCCCCAGGTGAACGCATCGGCGAGATCTGGTTCGAACCGCCGCCGGAGTTTCCGCAGATTCTGGTAAAGTACCTGTTCACCTCGGAAAAGCTTTCGGTGCAGGTCCACCCTTCGGACTCCCAGGCGCTTGCAGGAGAAGCGGGCAAGGAGGAGTGCTGGCTTGTCCTCGACGCCGAACCCGGTGCGTGCCTCGGAATCGGATTCGATCGCGAAGTCACTGCCGAGGAAATTGCCGTCGCAGCGCAGGACGGGACCATCGAGGGGCTGATGACCTGGCACCCGGTACACGCCGGCGACCTGTTCTATCTGCCCGCCGGAACGGTCCATGCGATCGGCCCAGGTCTCGCGCTGGTCGAAGTCCAGCAGAACAGCGACACCACCTTCCGGCTCTACGACTATGGCCGTCCGCGCGAACTGCACCTCGAGCGCGGGCTCGCCGTTGCTCGGGGCGTGCCCTACGACAAGGTTCATCGCACCAGCGTCGGGGAGCGCGGCCCCGAGCTCGTTGATTCGCCCTACTTCCGGCTTGTCAGGATCGAGGGCGAGCCGGATGCCTCGCTCGTATCCGCCTGGACAGGCCCTGCGCTCGTGCTTCCGCTCGAGGGCTCGGTTTCGGCCAAGGCCGAAACCGGTCGCGCCGCTGCCGGCGAATGTCTCTATGCCGAGACCCTCACCGGGCTCGATTTCGAAGGCGCCGGCGTGACCCTGCTTGTCGGCATGCCGGCATAGTGGATGACCGCCGCCCGCACGATCTACAAATACCCTGCACTCCAGGCAGCGCGTATCCGGTGGCGACGCCTTGATCCCGAGGCACCCCCGGAGGCCCGGCTTCCCGAACGGGCGCTCCAGTTCTGGAACGAACGGCCGGACCTGCAAGGCGCTTTCGACCTGACCCGCACCAAAGGGCGCGAAGCTCTGTTCTGGTGGTGCCTTCGCCACGGCTTCCGCGAGACAGGAATACGCTTCGATCCGACGCTGGATGGCGACTTTCTCGTCGCCAACGAACCTTACCCGACGATCCGGCAGGCCGCCTTCCTGCCGATCACCTACCTCATGCGCGCGCTCTGGGCGGACTCGCCTTCCAGCAAGGGGAGCCTTCGGGAGCCCGCGGAGCAGGAGGCGTGCCTCGCGCACTACTTCGCGCATGAGCTGCTCGACGCAAACCTCGGCGGCTTGCTGACGGCGGAGCAGGCTCGCGCCCTCGTCGAAGACGATCCCGCCACCGGTATCCCGCGGCTGTTCGGGCTGATCTGGCACTGCGACCCGGCCTTGCAGGAACGGTTCAGATCGCCACGCGCGGATGCCTTCGCGGCCTGGTGCCGCTCGGATGGCGCACGCGATTGGCCGATCCTCTCGCATCCCCTGGTACGGCTCGCCCCTATGCCGGAGCGCAGGATCCGTCGCGGCAGATCGCGGGGGGTCAACCTCTTCGGTCACGTGCTCGGCCGGCTCGGGATCGGCGAGGACGTGAGGATGGCTGCCAAGTCGCTCGAGGCGGTCGGCATCCCCTTCGTGATCCGCAATGTCACGGCCCATGCCGCGGGCGAAGAGGAAGGGCTAGACGGGATGCGTCTCGCTGACAGCTCTCCTCATGATATCAATCTGTTCTGCATGACGGGCATCTCGACGGTCGGCGCGAACCTCGCCGCGAAGGGCGAACTGATGCAGGGGCGCTACAGCATCGGTTGCTGGCCTTGGGAACTGCCCGAATGGCCGAGCGCCTGGAGCCACGCCTACGACTATGTCGATGAGATCTGGGCGGCCAGTTGCTTCACCTACGCCTCCTACATGCGCAGCGCGGCAATGCCGGTGCTTCATCTCACCTCGGCCGTGGTAGCCGACGCGAGCGAGGGCTGCGGGCGTGCGGATTTCGGGCTGCCGGACCAAGCCTTCCTGTTCTGCTTCAGCTTCGACGGGCTTTCCAGCCTCGCCCGCAAGAACCCTAAGGCAGTGGTGACCGCCTTCCGGAAGGCCTTCCCCGCAAGCGAACGCGGCGTCGGCCTGGTTCTCAAGGGCATCCGGGCTCCGGTGGGTTCCGCGCAATGGTCGGATCTCGCCGCCGCGATGGCGGGCGACGAGCGTATCGTCTTCATCGACCGGTCGCTGTCGCGCGGACGGCTGCTCGACCTTTACCGGTGCATCGACGCCTACGTCTCACTGCACAGGAGCGAGGGCTTCGGCCGCAACATCGCCGAGGCTATGCTGCTGGGCAAGCCCGTCATCGTGACGGCCCATTCGGGCAACATGGACTTCACCCTGCATGACAATGCCGCCCTCGTACCCGGGCGGCTGCGCACCGTGAGGCAAGGGGAGTACCCCTACGGTGCAGGACAGTTCTGGGCCGATCCCAACATCGACGCCGCCGCGGAGGCAATGCGGCGCATGATCTCCGACAGGTCGTGGCGCGAAGGTCTGGCCGAGCGCGGGCAGCGGTACATCCAAGAGGCTCATTCTCCCCGGACTGTCGGCCAAGCCTGGGCGCGAAGGCTGGAAACCTTGTTCTGAGACCGTACGCAAGATGTGCTCCGCTCCTCCCCCACCTTTGGGCCTGCGCATCGCGACAAGATGGCTCGCGATCCTCGTCCATCTCGACGCCTTGCGCCTGTTCCCCTCCCGGTATCTCACCGCGGCCAAGTGGTGGATCTTGCGCAAGCGCGTGAGAGCGCGTGGACAGTTCGCCCCCCTGCTGAGCCATTCCCCGCGAGCATATCGGCTGTGGGCGATGCGGGAGGCCAATGTGCCGCCGACCATCGGCGATGCGGTGAAGGCTCCGATCCTTGCCCTAGTCGAGGCCGGAGAGGATCCAGTCGCGCTGCAGGCGACCCTGGACAGTTGCGCGGCAGCCGGGATCGCAAGCCGCATCCTGCGCCCGGGCGCTGCCGGGTCGCTGACCGATCAGGTCGCCGCGAACGGCCTCACCGGAACAACCTGGTTGCTCCCGCTGCGCGGGGGCGACCTGGTCGCGCCGTCTGCCGGGACCCATTACGCGGCCGCGATCGGCAAGGCTGAGAGAGATTGCAGCCTCGTCTATGCCGACGACGACCTTCTCGATGCGCGGGGCCGTCGTATCGATCCACATTTCAAGCCCGACTGGAATCCGGAGCTGCACAGCCATCACGACTTCTTGGCGGGCGCCTGCATCGTCCGCGCCGACCCGCACGCCCTCGCTGCGACGATGCGGCCGGATGACTGGGCGAAGGCGCTCGTCGACGAGGCGCTTCGTCGCGGCACGGTGACGCATCTTCGCAAGGTCTTGCACCATCGCCGCGCGCGCCCCGCGGTGCCGGTGAAGGTCTCGCCCCTACGGCTCGCGGAGCACCTGCCGCCGGTCAGCGTCATCATCCCAACCCGGAACCGCGCGGACCTTCTGCGCACCTGCATCGCGGGCCTGCGCGCCACCCGCTACCCCGGCATCGAGATCATCGTGGCCAACAACGACAGCGACGATCCGGAAACTCTCCGCTACCTTGCCGCCCTCGCCGAGGACGGGGTGATAGTGCTCGATCAGCCGGGCCCGTTCAACTACGCCACGATCAACAACAACGCCGTCGCAATCGCGCGGGGCGATTTGCTGTGCCTCATGAACAACGACATCGAGGTGCTTTCGCCCGACTGGCTTGCGATCATGGCGACCCAGGCGCTCCGCCCCGAGGTCGGTGCCGTGGGCGCGCAACTCCTCTACCCGGACGGGCGCATCCAGCATGCCGGGGTGGTGATCGGGGTCGGCAACGCAGCCGGACATGCGCACCGCTTCCTGCGCCCCGAGGCGGCGGGCTATTTCCGGCGACATGCGCTGCCGCAGTTTACTTCGGCCGTGACCGCGGCCTGTCTTGTCGTGCGGAGGGATCGGTTCCTGGCCGTCGGGGGCCTCGACGAGGAGAACTTCGCCGTGGCCTTCAACGATGTCGACCTCTGCCTCAAGCTCAACGAGCGCGGCTGGCAGTCCTTCTACGAGCCGCGCGCGGTGCTGGTGCATCATGAATCGGTCTCGCGCGGACATGACACCGACCCGGTCGGCGCCGCCCGCTTCGCCGTGGAACTGGCAGCGCTGCAGCGGATCTGGCGGACTAACGAAATCACCGATCCCTTCCACCACCCGATGCTGAGCCGCGCTTCCGAGCAGTTCGCGCTAGATCTCGCACTGGCGGCGGTACCGGCCTGATGGCGCGCCTCGACCTTCCACAGGTGACGCTGATCTCCGCGACCTCGATCAACCTCGAAGCGACCCTTCAGGCGATCGAAGCTTGCCAGAGCCACGTCCGCTTCGCCTCCTGCAAGCTGCTCACGCACGAGAAGCCAGCGCGGACACTGCCGGCGCTCGAGGTGGTCACCACCCCGCGCCTCGGGTCGGCTGAGAATTACTCCCGTTTGCTGCTGACCGAGCTGGCCCGCCATGTCGACACCTCGCACTGCCTCGTCGTGCAGTGGGACGGCTATGTCGTTAATCCCGAAAGGTGGAACCCCGCGTTCCTTGACTACGACTACATCGGCGCATCCTGGCCGCAATTCACCGACGGGCACGACGTCGGCAACGGCGGGTTTTCGCTACGCAGCCGCCGCCTGCTGGAAGCCTGCCGTTCTGACCAGTTCAAGCCCAGCCACCCCGAGGACGTGGCGATCGGGCGGCACAATCGCGGGTGGCTGGAAGCGCAAGGCTTGCGTTTCGCCCCTCGTGCCGTGGCTGACGACTTTGCCGCAGAGCGAAGAGGGTCGCCGGAGCACACTTTCGGTTTCCACGGGGTGTGGCACATGCCCGCGCTTGTTGGTGCCGATCGCTTCTGGGACTTGTACTGTGGGCTTGAAGACCGATCCTCAGTCCACCAAGACAGGGGGGCAATCATGCGCGGTATGGCAGCACAACCGCACGGTTTTCGGCGCTGCGTGAAGATAGGATGGGACGGACTGTGGCAACCTTCGCGACGACGGAAGAGATGGGCGTGACCAATCCACTGCCGGGCTTGCCGCTCATCGAATCTCCCCTCTTTTTCGCCATGGCGGACGCATCGGAGCTGAACGAGGAGGAGAAGCGCATCGGCCGCGACCTCTTCGAGCAGGGCTACGCCGTGTTCGACTTTCCCGACCCGGATCTCGACTCAAGGATCGCGGGGATCAAGCGGCGGCTCGGGCCGCGATACGGCGTCGACCTCACAGATCCGGAAGCCGACAAGACCATAGGTGAACGTCGCATTCAGGACGCCTGGCAGACCGATCCCGACGTGAAGGCGATCGCCGCGAACTCCGCCGTCCTCGAACTGCTCAGCAAGCTCTACGGTCGGCAGGCCTTTCCCTTCCAAACCCTGAACTTCCCAGTTGGAACCCAGCAGGAAGCACATTCTGACATCGTTCACTTCTCGTGCCTGCCCGAGAAGTTCATGTGTGGCGTGTGGCTCGCGATGGAGGACATCCACCCGGACGCAGGTCCGCTATTCTACTATCCCGGGTCGCACCGTTGGCCCGTGATGAGCAACGCCTTGGTCGGCCGGCGCGGCTTCGAGACGAGCCTCGGCTCGGCGCAGGATCCCTACGAAGAAGCTTGGCGGGCCTTGTGCGCCGCTCAGGACGCCCATCCGAGCACCTTCCTCGCCCGCAAGGGTCAGGCCCTCATCTGGTGCGCCAACCTGCTGCATGGCGGCAGCGCGCAGACCGACCCGCGCCGGACCCGCTGGTCGCAAGTCACACACTATTACTTCGAAGACTGCATCTACTACACCCCCGCCTTCTCGGACGAGGCGCTGGGCAAGCTGCAGATGCGCAAGCTCACGAGCATCGCCGACGGCAAACCTCGCCCGAACCTCTACCAGGGTCAGCCGGTAGAAGCGGCTTGCGCACAATCGGGACCGGCTGCAGCCGGTTCCGCTGGAAAGGGGAGCGGTTTTGGTCCAAAGGCACGACGAGCGCTGCGCCGCGCATTCGGGCGCTGAACGGCTCGTGCGATCGCACGGAAACGGGTTGGAACGATTAGGATGATTTTCAAGAAGATTCACGCTTCAGGCCCGTCGGTGCTAAGCAGAATCGGGCTTGTCGCGCTAGCGACTATCACTCTCTCGAGCTGCGCTACGCTTCCGACCAGCGGGCCCTCCGGGTCAGACATCCGCTCGCAGGTGGCGAAGGACGCGGGCCAACTTGGCATAACGCTCGTGCAGGTCGAAAGGGTCGACGACCTGCCGCGCCCGCCCGCTCCTCCGGCACCGTTCCGCCCCGATTACACGCCGCCGCCCTCGACGGAACTGGTCGGACCGGGCGACGTCCTAAACGTCGCGATCTTCGAAACCGGCGTCGCCCTGTTCGGTCGAACCGCCGCGATCGGAACGGAGGGCAGTTCCAACTTCGATGCCGCGTCCCGTGCGGAAAGGTTCCCGCCCCTTAGGGTCAGCGATCAGGGGACGATCACAATTCCCTATGTCGGGCAGGTCAACGTTGCCGGCCGCACCACCCGCGAAATCGAATTGCAGCTGCGTCAGGCGCTGCGCGGGAAGTCGCAGAACCCGCAGGTGCTCGTGTCGATCGCCGAGGGGCTCACCAATTCCGTGATCATCGGCGGCGACGTCGCCCGCCCGGGACGCCTCGTGCTGCCGACCAATCGCGAGAAGCTGTCCGAGGTGATTGCGCTCGCCGGCGGCAACAAGGGCGAGATCCGCGACCTCGTCGTTCGGGTCTCCCGCAATGAGGAAGTGCAGGAGTGGCGTCTGAGCGATGTACTCGACAATCCGGCGATCGATCTGCGCATCTTCCCCGCCGACCGGATTACCCTAATCCGCCAGCCGCGCAGCTTCACCGTGCTCGGCGCACCGGGACAGACCAGCCAGTTCGCGTTCCCTAGTGCGAAAACGTCGCTGATTGAGGCCATCGCGATGGCCGGCGGGGCCAATCCCAATGCGGGCAATGCACGAGCGATCTTCGTTTTCCGCATCGATCGCGACGAGACCGGCAAGGAAGTGCCGATCGTCTATCATTTCAACATGATGCAAGCGAGCTCCTACATCCTCGCGCAGAAGTTCGACATGAAGGACAAGGATGTCGTCTACGTCGGCAACGCGCTGGCCAACCAGCCGTCGAAGCTGATCCAGGTGCTCAGCCAGCTGTTCTTCCCGCTCGTCGCCCTTCAGCAAGCTGGCGCGATCTGACGCGAGCGCCGGGAGCATGGCCGCCACGGAGAACAGCGCGCCGCTGCTGCTGGACGTGACGCGCCAGATATGGCGGCGCTGGGAGGGCGTGAGGCCCACCGGGATCGACCGGATCTGCGACGCGTGGCTCGAACACTTCGCGCCCCGGTCGCAGGCGGTGATCATCACGAGGGGACGGCAGGTGATCCTCCCATTGGCTGCCTCGCGCGCGCTGTTTGCAGCGCTCGCAGCGCCGAAGTCGCCTAAGGGCTCCGCGGCGGTTTTCCGGCGCAAGCTCATCGCGATCGCGCTGCGATGGGGCTGGTGCTGGCTGCGCAACCTCGATGGCAAGGGCCGCTTCTGGCTCAACGCCGGGCATACCGGCCTACACAACCTTGATTTGGTAGACTGGTGCGCCCGGGCAAACGTCCGCCCGATCTACTTGGTTCACGACCTCATCCCGATCACTCATCCTCAGTTCTGCCGGCCCGGGGAGGACGCGAAGCACGTCAGACGCATTCAAACCGTGCTGAACACTGCCTCTGCCGTGGTCGCGAACAGCCGCCACACGCTTAAAGCCCTGACCTGCTTTGCGGATCAGGCCGGCTTGCCGGTCCCCCGAGCGGTCGTGGCGTGGCCCGGCTGTTCGAGCCTGCGCCGCGCAACCGCGACGAACCGGCACGATATGCCGGCCACTTTCGTGATCCTTGGAACGATAGAGGCCCGCAAGAACCACGCGCTGCTGCTCCGCTTGTGGAAGCGCCTAATCGCCACGATGGGCGAAGCCTGCCCGCGCCTCGTGATCGTCGGGCGGCGCGGCTGGGAGGCCGACGACGTCTTCGCACTGCTGGGACATGAGGATTTCCGCGGCAAGGTGATCGAGGCGGGGACGCTCGACGACGCACAGCTGGCCGAAGTTCTCGGCCGCGCACGCGCGCTGTTGTTTCCCAGCTACGCCGAGGGCTTCGGCATCCCGCTGGTCGAGGCGTTGGCCGCGGGGATCCCGGTGATCGCCAGCGAACTCGATGTCTTCCGCGAGACCGCCGGAGACATCCCCGACCTGCTTCCAGCAGACGACGAAGATGCCTGGATCGCGACGCTGATGGATTATGCCGGCGGTAGCAGCGCCCGGCGCGAACGCCAGCTGGAGCGGCTGAAGGATTACAAGGTGCCGACTTGGGCCGAGCACTTCGCGCGCATTGATGCGCTGCTCGAGGAGTTGTCCTAAGGAATAGGCTTGCGGGCCTTAACCGCCACGCCCGAGGAGGCGGTTGGTCCGTCCGGCAAGCCTGCGCACCGCAACCACGGCGCGAGCGTTCGCATCGAGCCGCACCTGCTGGCTTGTCAGACGCCGCACAAGCACCTCGGCCGGACAGGGCAGGCCGGTCTCGGGGTCGAGGTAGCGCGGGTAGACGAGCAGGGCAGCGGCGACCAGTTCGTCGAGCGTGCGGCGCGTGGTGCGGCGCGGCGGCACGGGGCCGCGATCGGTCGTAAGGCCCCAGCCGGCATAGAACGGCACCCCGTGCACCGTCACCTGCTTGCCGCGCATCAGCGCCTCGAACCCGGCGAGCGAGCTGTTGACGTGCAACTCATCGACCATCGCGATCAGCGCCGCCATCGGGCTGCCGGTCTCGACCCTGTCGGCAAGCGCGGCGACCTCGCGTTCGGGGATCATGCCGCGGCGGTGGCCGGCCAGCACATCGGGGTGTGGCTTGTAGATGAGATAGGCCTCGGGACCGGCCTCGGCGCGGGCGCGGCGGAGCAGTTCGAGATTGGAGGCGAGCGCGCCGCCGCTGGTCACCGCGCGATCATCCTCGACCTGCCCGGGCACGAGCACGTGGCGGCGTGCTCCGCCAAAGCGGGGGAGCGCCCCGGTGCCGCCGGTCTCGTATTTCGAAAGCCCGCCGGCGATGATCGCGTCGCGCAGGGCGCGGGCGCGGGCGAGAAGTTCGGGCGCAAAGGCGCCCTCCTGCAACAGGGTCTCGAGTTCGCTCGGCGCGCCGGGCGCGAAGTGCGGGCCCGAGGCATCGGCGATGATCGAGAGCGGCGGCACGCAATCGGCCCCCAGCCCGGCGGAGCGGATGAAGCCGTCCTCGATCTCGATCACCGGGGGTTCGCGTTGTTCGAGGGCGCGCTCCTGCGCGGCAGTGAGCCGGGCGCGCCAGATCGCCACCGCGCCGCCCTCGGGCAGGTCGTCGAGCGTGCGGCCATAGGGTACCTTCGCCCCCGCCCACAGCAGCGGGGTCACGGTCGGCTTCTTCCAATAGGCGATGCCCAGCACCGAATGGATGCGCCGGTTGGCATCGATGAGGCGGCGCCACAGGCCGCACAGCGCGATGGCCTCGGCAGACTCGATCGACCGACCGGTGAAGGGGTCGTGCCACTGCCAGCCGGTCAGCCCCATGACGAGCAGGCGCTCGCGCTCGGCCTCGCCCGCTTCCCGCTCCACCCCGCCATCGGCGACGAGCGTCAGCGGCACCCCGGCGGCGAGCGCCAGCAGGCCGCGCGGGTCACCCTCGGGCAGGCGCACGCGGGCGGCGGCATCGAGCGCGGGCCAGGGGTCGCAGGCGCGGTCCCACACAGTGGCAT
>Ga0114986_1000384_pt1 | contig 12534 bp, 10 predicted proteins | sample Shrwel1BS1Day17_FD_96988 | JGI IMG/M metagenome (GOLD analysis project Ga0114986, IMG submission 96988) | Subsurface microbial communities from deep shales in Ohio, USA - Utica-3 well 1 S-1-Day17 | ecosystem: Environmental > Aquatic > Deep subsurface > Shale gas/oil reservoir > Produced... | reverse complement strand
TACCGCGCCTCACCGGGCAGCGCGTCCGGATCGTGCCGCCCGCCTATACGGGCCTGCCGCCGCGCTTTTCCGACAGCCTCGATGTCCGCGCACCGCAGGGATCGCGCATCGAATGGACCTTCGCCTTCGCGCCCCAGCCCTCTGCCGCCGCGCTGCAACTGGTCGGCGGCCAGCGCCTGCCGCTGACGCAGGGCGCGGACGGGTGGAGCGGCGCGCTGCGTCTGGATGCCCCCGCGCTCTACCGGCTCACGGCAGAGGGCCTGCCCGGCGAGATGCCCGCCCACCGGCTCGAACCCGTCGCCGATGACCCCCCGCAGGTGCGCGTGATCGAGCCTGCCTCTGGCCTCGTGACGATGCTGCCCGGCCAGAAGATCTGGCGCGTGGTCTTCGAGGCGAGTGACGATTACGCCGTCGATGCCCTCGCCCGCCTGACCCTTACCACCGCCATCGGCGAGGGCGAGAACGTGCGCTTTGCCGAACGCACGCAGACCGCGCGCGGGTCGGGCAATCCCAAGCGGCGGCGGTTCGTGATCGACCTGCCGCTCGGCAGCTTCGGCCTTGTGCCGGGCAGCGATCTGGTCGCCCAGCTGACCATTGCCGATACCCGCTCGCCCGGCCCGCAAGTGGTGCGCGGCCCCGGCGTGATCCTGCGTTACCCTGCCCCGCGCCCGCCCGAGGCCGAGGGACTGGACCTGATGGCCAAGCAGCAGATGCCCGCCTATTTCCGCAGCCAGCGGCAGGTGATCATCGACACCGAGGCGCTGATCAGGCAGCGCAAGAACCTGTCCGCCGATGAATTCCTGCTGCGTTCGGACACCATCGGGGTCGACCAGCGGCTGCTGCGCCTGCGCTATGGCCAGTTCGTCGGCATGGAGGCCGAAGAAACGCCCCGCCCGCCGATGCCGACGTCCGACAAGGACGAACCCGCCGAACCAGAGCATTACGACGGCGACGGCCACGACCACGGCACCGCGCCCGAAAATCCGGTGTTCGGCGATCTCGGCAATGTGCTGGCCGATTACGGCCACGTCCATGACGAGAGCGAGGCGGCGACGCTGCTCGATCCCGATACCCGCGAACTGCTCAAGGCGGCGCTCGATGCGATGTGGGAGGCGGAGGTCAACCTGCGCACCGGCAAGCCCGAAGCGGCGCTGCCGTTCGAGAACAAGGCGCTGGAATACATCAAGAAGGTCCAGCAGGCGACGCGCATCTACCTGCCGCGCATCGGCAGCCAGCAGCCTCCGATCGACATGACGCGGCGGCTGACCGGCAAGCGGGCGGGGATTGTCGGCGGCGGCGCGCAGCTCACCCCCTTCGCGCTGCCCGATGCGGTTCCCGCGACCGCGTGGCGCGCGCTGGCGCGGCCGGGCGCGATCGACCTTGGCGGGCTGGAGCAGTGGGTGCGCGGCAACAGCGGGCGCATCCGCGATCCGCTTGCCGTGCTGGCGGCGATCGATGGCCTGCGCGGCAATCCCGACAGCCGCACCGCCCGTGAGAAGTTGCGGGGGGCCTTGTGGACGGTGCTCACCCGCCCGCCAGCCGGGGTGCGCCGCCGCCATGACGGAGGCACGCTGGGCCGCCGCTATATCGAGGGGCTGCGCTGATGCCCTCTGCAGAAACCATCGCCGCCCTACTGATCGGCGCGGGCGCGCTGGCGGCGGCGGTGCGCCTGGCGCTGCTGCGGCGCGGGTGGCTGTCATGGGCGCTGGCCGCATTGTCGCTGGTGAGCGGGGCGTTGCTATTTCTCACGTTGTTCCCCCCGCTGCTGCCGTTGGGCGGCGAGACGCTGCTGGTCGCCACGGCGGAGACTCCTGCCGACACCAAGCCCGCCCCCGACGAGCGGCTGGTCGCCCTGCCCGAAGCGCCCGCCATTGCCGGGGCCGAGCGCGTGCCCGATCTCGCCACGGCGCTGCGGCGGCATGCACAGGTGCAGCGCATCCGCATCCTCGGGCGCGGGTTGCCGCAGCGTGACCGTGACGACGATGCGGGCCTGCCCGTCAGCTTCACGCCGCTTGCGCCCCCGCGCGGCCTGATCCGCCTCGATTCCCCCGCCGACACGCCTGCCGGAAGCGCCTTCACGCTCGGCGGCGAGGCGGCTGGGCTGGAGGGAGGGAGCGCGGAGCTGCTCGATCCGGCAGGCCAGCGCGTCGATGCACGCGATATCGGGGCCGAGGGCGCTTTCACCCTTGGCGGCACAGCACGAAGCGAGGGGCTGGCAATCTTCACCCTGCGGCTGCGCGGGAGCGACAAGGCGATTGTCTCCGACACGCCGGTGCCGCTGCGCACCCTTGCTCCGCCCAAGCCCTTGCGGGTGGCGCTGGTCGGCGCGCCTTCTCCCGAGGCCAAGTATCTGCGCCGCTGGGCGGAGGATGCGGGGATCGATCTCGCCAGCCGCCTCGATGCAGGCGGCGGGGTAGACCTTGGCGAGGGCGAGGTGCGGCTTGATGCGGCCTCGCTCCGCGAGATCGATGTGGTGATCATCGACGATGTCGCGCTGGGCGGCACGGCGCGCGGCGCGCTGGCACAGGCGGTCGCGGGCGGGCTGGGCGTGGTGGTGCGGATGACCGGCCCGGCGACATCCGGCACCCGCAGCGCGTGGCGCGCGCTGGGCCTCAGCGTCGAAGGCGGCGCGGACAGCGTGCCCCTCACCCTCCCCCCGCTCGCCGCCGATGCGGAGGCGCTCGCCTTCCGGCGCGGGCCGGGGAGCGAGGATGTGCCCGATAGCCTCAACACGCTAGACGATCCGGTGCCGGAGCTTGCCCGCTGGGAGCTGCGCACGGGCGCGGATTTCGTGCCGGTGGTGCGCGATGCCGATGGCGGGCTGATCGCGGGCTGGCAGCGGCGCGGGCAGGGGCGTGTCGCGCTGTGGGCGATGGCTGACAGCTTCGCGCTAGTGCTGGCCGGGCAGCCGGACCGCTACGAACAATGGTGGAGCGCGACGCTCAGCGCGGTCGCCCGGCCCGAGGGGCGCTTCCGTCCGGATGTGCCACCGCTCGTGGAGCCGGGGGAGAGGATCGCGGTGTGCGCCATCGCGCCGGATGCCCGCGCAGTGGCGCCCGGCGGCAAAGCGCTGGCGCTCGCGATTGACCCGCTCGCCGGGGCGCGGGGTTGCGCGGCCTATCGCCCTGCCGAAGCGGGGGTGCACAGCATCACGCAGCGGGTGGACGAGGCCGAGGCGCGGTTCGAGTTTCCGGTTCTGCCGGCAGGTTCGCTGGCCAGCATCCGCGCGCACGAGACGGGGGAGGGAACCGCGCGCTGGGCGGCGCGCCAGAACGCCCCTGCCGCCGCCCGCCCCGCCGGGGAACGGCGCGGCCCGGGTTGGCCGTGGCTGCTCGGCTGGCTGGCGGCCAGTGCGCTGCTGTGGTGGGGAGAGCGCCGTCTTCGGGCGCAGGCGCGCGCCTAGTTCGCGGTCTTCCAGTCGCGCCGCAGCTTCTTGGCGAGGCTCCACTTATGGACTTCCGTGGGCCCGTCATAGATGCGGAAGGCGCGGATTTCGCGGAACATGGTCTCGACGATGGTCTTGTCGGTCACGCCGGTCCCGCCCATCACCTGCACGCATTTGTCGGCGACGCGCATCAGCGCTTCCGACACGGCGACCTTGGTCATGGAGCTTTCGACCGTGCCCAGCGATCCGGTGTCGAGCACGCCCGCGCACCAATCGATCATCAGCTCGCACTGCTTCAGGTCGATCATGTTCTCGGCGAGCATGAAGCCCACGCCCTCGTGATCGATCAGCGTCTTGCCGAAAGCCATGCGGCGGTTGGCGTAATCGACCGCGATCTCCTGCGCGCGGATGCAGCCACCCAACCAGCGCATGCAGTGGGAAAGGCGGGCGGGCGAGAGCCGGATCTGAGCATATTTGAACCCCTCCCCGGCATCGCCTAGCATCTGGTCGGCGGGCACGCGCAGGTTGTCGATGGTGATCTCGGCATGGCTGCCGGGCATCGAGCTGTCGATGGTGTTGGGCACACCCGTGATCTGGATGGCAGGATCGGGCAGGTCGACGAGGAACATGCAGGCCCCGCCGGCGCTGTCCGGGTCTTCGGACTTCGCCATGACGATCCCGACCTTCGCCCCTTCCGCGCCGGTGATGAAGCACTTCTTGCCGTTGATGACCCAGTGGTTGCCGTCCTTGCGGCAGGTGGTAATCATCATCGAAGGGTCCGCGCCAGCGCCGTTCAGATCAGCGGGCTCGGTCATGAAAAAGGCCGATCGCGCCTGGCCCGACACCAGCGGCGTGAGAAAGCGCTCCTTGAGGTCAGGGCTGCCGACCTTGCCGATCAGGTACATGTTACCCTCGTCCGGGGCCTGGGTGTTGCACGCCAGCATCCCCAGCGGCGTGAGGCCGGACTTGATGAGAATCACCGCCGTCTCGCGCTGGTTGAAGTGGCTTCCATCGGGCCGGATATGCGGGGTCAGCACCCCGGCCGCGCGGGCTGCTCCACGCATTTCCATGACGAGTTCGTCGGTCGGCGCGCCGTGGTGGTCGCGGCGCGGGTCCTGTTCGTAGGGGAAGATCCGTTCGCGCACGAAGGCCTCGACGCGTGCGGCCATTTCCAGCGCCTCGGTGCTGATCGTCATGTCCCTTGATCCCTTGCAGCTATGCCCTTCCCCTATGCGAGGAGAGCGGCCCGCGCCAAGCGCGTTCCTGATAGGGGTAGCCTGACCGGGAGGATCAACCGGCGAGTGCGCACTCTTGCTGCGGCGCGGCCTGCACCGGAGCGGGCGGCATCTCCAGCAGATCGCCCAGCGTCAGCGGGTTCGCCTGCAAGGTCGGGTGCGGGGAATAGCCGTCGTGCCAGTATTTGCGCTCGATCATGTCGCGCGCGATGCTCATGCCGAAAAACCGCCGCGGCTGGGGTGAGCGGTTGTCCGGCCCCGCATGCATCAGATCGCTGCGGTAGAGGATCACCGATCCCTTGCGAGGTGCGGCCTGCACGAGGGCAAACAGCCGGGTCAGCTCGTCGCGGTTGCGGTACAGCTTCCATAGCGTGCCGGGGGTGAGGTTGCGCAGGCTGAACTGCGCGTTCTTGCCGGTCAGGAACCGCAGCAGATTGGGCTGGTGCTGGTCCCACTTGGTCGAGAACACCCGGTCGCGGAATTCGCCGGGTGCGAGAGGGGTGGCGGTGCTGCCCCGCATGGCCCGCAGCTTGGTGAGATTGTGCCGGAAGATGCGCGCATTGCAGAGGATGCGGAACAGCTCCATCAGGGCGCGCGCCTGCCCACCGTGGGTGTTCTCCATCCCGCCATACAGGTGCGTGCCGGGCACGAACACGGTCCCGCCCTGCGCCTGCGAGACATCCTCCAGCGCCGCGAACAGGCTGATCACCCCCGCCGGATCGCGGTGGATATACTGGTGCGAGGAACCGAGGTAGCTGGTGAAGGTCGCCACCTCCAGCACCGGTCGCGAAAGCCCGCAGAACTCGCGGTAAATGCCCTCCAGCCGCTGCGCCAGCATCGCAGCAAAGCCGTTCACCTCAGCGTTGGCAGGGAGCGAGCAGAAATCGCGGCGCTTGTAGCTGTTGTCGGTCTCGCTGGCGAAGGTCGAATGGCTGCGGTCAGGGTCCTCGATGGTCCGGCGGGTCAGTTCGAGCCCGAAATCGGCCTCTGCGTCGGACAGCAACCCGGTCAGCACCACCAGCCCATGTGTGTCCATCATCGCCAGCGCGCGCGCGGTGCAATCGCCCGTCAGCCGCCCCTGCGCATCCAGCACGGCCGGCACCTCGAAGGCGGAGGTATCGCTGGAAACCCTGAGTTCTTGCATGGCCGTGCGTTTCCGGTGGATCGGGAGCGGGCGCCCTCCTTGCCGCAAAACATTCACCGCCCGGTTAATGCCATGATAACCGGCGCCTTTGGATCGGCTGTCAGAACATCCGCGCGAAGTTGGCGACACCGGGGGCAGGCGTGTCTGCCGCAGCGGTCCTGCTGGCTGCCGTGCCGCTTTTTCCGCCGAGTTCCGCGATCCGCGCCGACGTCGCTTCGACCTGATCGGGGGCGATGGCGTAGAACACGAGCTTCGCCGCCTTGCGCGTCACCACCAGCCCTGCATTCCGCAACACCCCGAGCTGCTGCGAAAGCGCCGGCTGGCCGATCCCGGTCGCCGTCTCGATATCGCCGACATTGCGCTCCCCGTTCGCCAGCGCGGCGAGGATGCGCCAGCGCAGCGGATGGGCCAGCGCCTTCAGCGTCTCGATCAGGTCATCGTCGCCCATCAGCTCTGCGCCTCGCCATCGCGCAGGAACCAGCCCGCCGGGTCTTCCGCCGCGAAGACCGCGTCGAGATCATGGCTCGGCGCGGCGAGCATCGCATCGCCCGGTTGCCAGTTGGCGGGGGCCAGCTGGCCGCTGGCATCGATCGCCTGAAGCCCGTCGAGAATGCGCAGCATTTCCGGCACCGAACGGCCGAGGTTGGCGGGATAACAGGTCATCGCCCGGATCACGCCTTTGGGGTCGATGAAGAAGGTGGTGCGCACGGTGGCGCTGTCATTGTCCTGCGCGGAGACCATCCCGAAGGCCCGGCCGATCACCAGCGTCGGATCTTCAAGGATCGGGAAGCGCACTTCCACGCCGAAACGGTCACGGATCATCCGCAGCCATGCGAAATGCGAGAACAGGCTGTCGACCGACAGCGCCATCAGCGCGCAATCGCGCGCATCGAAGGCGGCTGCTTCGCGCGCGAGCGCGACGAATTCGGTGGTGCAGACCGGGGTGAAATCCGCCGGGTGCGAGAACAGCACCAGCCAGCGTCCGCGATGGGCCGATAGGCGCACCGGGCCGAGGGTGCTGCGCGCCTCGAAATCGGGGGCGAAATCTCCGATCCTGAGCCCGGCGCAGGGGGGCAGGGGCGATGGGTTCTGATCCATGCGGCCTGCATAGACCTTGACTTGCAAATTGCAATACATATACACGATTTATGAAAACGAATTGGAGAGATGGGGTGCCCCCTCACGATACCGTTCTGCAAATCGCCGCCGCGCAGGTAACCCGCGCGAGAGGCGATGCCGCACTTCGCCCCGCAATCGCGAGCTTCTTCGACCCTGCGACCTTTACTGTCACCTACGTGGTGCACGACCCCGCGACCGGCGAGGCGGCGATCATCGACTCGGTGCTGGACTTCGATCCGGCTTCCGGCCGCACGGCGACGCTCTCGGCGGACAAGGTGATCGATCATATCACTTCGCATAATCTGAAAGTGACTTGGCTGCTGGAGACCCACGCCCACGCCGATCACTTCTCCGCCGCGCCCTATCTTCAGGAAAAGCTCGGCGGGAAAATCGCGATCGGGGCAGAGATCACTGCCGTGCAGCAGGTGTTCGGCAAACTGTTCAACGCCGGCACCGGGTTCGAACGCGATGGTTCGCAGTTCGATGCGCTGTTCAGGGACGGAGACACCTTCACGATCGGCACTCTGCCGGTCACCGTGATGCACGTCCCCGGCCACACCCCGGCTTGCATTGCCTATGTCGTGGGCGATGCGGTGTTCGTGGGCGATACCATGTTCATGCCCGATTACGGCACCGCCCGCGCCGATTTCCCCGGCGGGGACGCGCGCACCCTGTTCCGCTCGCTGCGCCGTATCCTCGCGCTGCCGCCGGAGACGCGGCTGTTCATGTGCCACGACTATCTGCCCAAGGGCCGCACCGCCTATGTCTGGGAGACCACCGTCGCCGCCGAGCGCGAGGGCAATATCCACGCCCATGACGGCATCACCGAAGACGAATTCGTAATGATGCGCGAGGCCCGCGACGCGACGCTCGACATGCCGCGCCTGATCCTGCCGAGCGTGCAGGTGAACATGCGCGCCGGCCACCTGCCGCCGCCGGAGGACAATGGCGTCACCTACCTCAAGATCCCGGTCAACGCGGTATGAGCCTGCCCGGTTTTCCCGAAGCCGCGCCGCTGGCGGGGCTGATCGGCGGGGTGCTGATCGGGCTGGCGGCGGCGATCATGCTGCTGGGCGCAGGCCGGATCGCGGGTGTTTCCGGCATTGCCGCCCGCGCCTTCGGGTTGGCCGAAAGCTCGATGCCGCGCGCCGGTGCATGGGCCTTCGTCATCGGTCTGCCGCTGGGGGCATGGATCGTGACCACCCAGACCGCCGCGCCCGCCCCCGCCTTCGCCGGCCCCGTGACGCTGGTGATAGCGGGACTGGTGGTCGGCATCGGCACCCGTCTTGGTTCGGGCTGCACCAGCGGCCACGGCGTGTGCGGCATGAGCCGCCTGTCGCAACGCTCGCTGGTCGCCACGGCCACCTTCATGCTCACCGGCTTTGCCACGGTCGCGCTGATGAACGCGTTCGGCATCGGAGGGCTGCGATGATGCGCGACATTCTAGTTCCGCTTGGCGCCGGCACGATCTTCGGCGCGGGGCTGACCATCGGCGGCATGACCGATCCTGCGCGGGTGCGCGGGTTCCTCGATCTGTTCGGCAACTGGGACCCGACCCTCGCCTTCGTGATGGGCGGCGCGGTGCTGGTGATGGCGCTGGCATGGATGCTCCAGCGCAAGATGCTGCGCCCCTTTCTGGCCGAGAGCTTCTCGCTCCCCGACCGCAACGATATCACGCCGCGACTGGTCGGCGGATCGGCGCTGTTCGGGGTCGGCTGGGGGATCGCGGGTCTATGCCCCGGCCCCGGCTTTGCGGCGCTGGCAATCGTCCCCGGTGAGGCGGCGATTTTCGTTGCCGCCATGCTCGCAGGCATGCTGATCGTGCGGCTGGCCGAAGGGCGGGGTTAGCCGAGGAACAGCTCCGCCATGGCATCGATGATCGCATCGCTATCGAGCCGGTAGGTGCGGTAGAGATCGACAAGGTCGCCGGTCTGTCCGAAGCGGTCCGTGCCGAGCGGGCTGACCCGCTGACCGCGCACCCCGCCGAGCCATGACAGGGCAGCAGGCGAACCATCGAGCACGGTGACAAGGCCCGCATCGGGTGCCAGCTGGCCGAGCAGCGTCTCGATATGGCTCGCCTGACGCGCGCCGCCATTCCCCGCCCCCTTCTGCCAACGCGCCGCACGGGCTGCGGACCATTCGCGGTGCAGCCGGTCGGGCGAGGTCACGGCGAGCAGGCCGAGGCCGGGCAAGTCGTCCTGCAATTGCTCCCATGCAGCCAGCGCCTCGGGAGCGACCGCGCCGCTATAGGCAATCGCCGCCTTGGCGCCCGGCGCAGGTTCGCGCAGCCAGTAGGCTCCGGCCAGTGCGCCCGCCTGCCATGCGCTGTCGGCGCGGGGTTGCTGCTCGATCTGGCGGGTGGTGAGGCGCAGATAGACCGAGCTGCCGTCATCCGCCTGCATATGTGCGAAGGCCCACTGCATCAGCAACGCGACCTCGTCGGCAAAGGCAGGCTCGAAGCTTTCGAGCCCAGGCTGGCCCATCCCGATCAGCGGCGTGTTGATCGACTGGTGCGCGCCCCCCTCGCCTGCCAGCGTGATGCCCGAAGGCGTGCCCACCAGCAGGAAGCGCGCGTCCTGATAGCAGCCGTAATTCAGCGCATCCAATCCGCGGGCGATGAAGGGATCATAGACCGTCCCCACCGGCAGCAGCCGCGTGCCGAAATGCGGCGCGGCAAGGCCCAGCGCGGTCATGGCGAGGAAGAAGTTATTCTCGGCAATGCCCAGCTCGATATGCTGGCCCGCCGTGTGCGCGGACCATTTCTGCGCGGAGGGGATGCGCGCCTTCTGGAACACGTCCGCCAGTTCCTGCCGCCGGAACAGCCCGCGCTGGTTGACGAACGCGCCGAGGTTCGTCGTCTGTGTGACATCCGGCGCGGTGGTGACGATCCGGTCGGCAAGGGCCGCATCGGACTTGGCGAGATCGAACAGGATGCGCCCGAAGGCGGCTTGTGTGGACTGCACGCCCCCTTCGGGCACCGGCAGATCGGGCACGGCCACCGCGGGCGCGCGGTGTTCGGAGGCCTTGCGGGCGATCGGGCTGTCCTTGACCAGCGCCTCCAGCCGCGCGGCGAGATTGTCGCCCAGCCCCGCCCACTTGTCCCATTCCTCGCCCGGCGCGATGCCGAGTTCATCGCGCAGACCTTCGATCTGGGCGGTGTTCATCATGCCGGAATGGTTGTCCTTGTGCCCCGCCAGCGGCAGGCCGTAGCCCTTTACCGTGTAGGCGATGAACAGGGTCGGCCGGTCGTCGGTGACGCTGTCGAACGCCTGCGTCAGGGTTTCAAGGCAATGCCCGCCGAGGTTCGTCATCAGCCGGGCGAGTGCGGCGTCGTCATGATCGGCGAGAAGTTCGGCCACGCCCCGCACCCCGGCCAGATCGCGCTCCAGCCGCTCGCGCCAGGCGGCGCCGCCAAGATAGGTCAGCACCGCGAAATCGGCGTTGGGGCAGTTCTCGATCCAGTCTTCCAGCGCCTTGCCGCCGGGCCGCTTGAACGCCTCGCGCTGGAGCCGCCCGTGCTTCAGCGTCACCACCCGCCAGCCGCAGGTCTCGAAGATGTCGTCAAAGCGGCGGAACATGCGGTCTGCGGTGGTCGCATCGAGGCTCTGGCGGTTGTAATCGACGATCCACCAGCAATTGCGCAGGTCGTGCTTGTAGCCTTCGATCAGGCATTCATAGATGTTGCCCTCATCCAGTTCGGCATCGCCCATCAGCGCGATCATCCGGCCCGTGTCGGCTTCCGCCAGCTGACCGTGAGCGACGAGATAATCCTGCACCAGGCTGCTGAACGCCGTCACCGCCACCCCGAGGCCCACCGAGCCGGTCGAGAAATCCACCGGGATCGTGTCCTTGGTGCGGCTGGGATAGGATTGCACCCCGCCCAGCCCGCGGAACCGCTCCAGCTTGTCGCGGGTCTGTTCGCCCAACAGATAGTGGATCGCGTGCAGCACCGGCCCGGCATGCGGCTTGACCGCCACCTTGTCCTTCGGCCCCAGCGCGTGGAAGTAAAGCGCGGTCATGATCGCCGTCATCGAGGCGCAGGACGCCTGATGCCCGCCGACCTTCAGCCCGTCCCGCTTCTCGCGCAGGTTGTTGGCATTGTGCACCGTCCACGAAGACAGCCAGCGCAGCCGCTGCTCGATCGCTTCGAGCATGGCGATATGGCCGGTTTCGCCGGCGACAGGGGGCGGGGTGAGATTAGCATCAGGCATGGTTGGGGGCTCCGCGGAAATGCCGCGCTGTCCCAAATCCGCGCCGCATGCAAGACCGCTCTGCCCTGCTGCCTGCGACCTTGCCCCGTCCCTCCCCGACCTTTCAGCCGTGAGCGCAGCGATTGTGTCGTCCCGCTCAGAAGCGCACCTGCACTGTCGCGCGGGCGCTGTGATCGGTGCGCGTTTCACCGAGCAGACCCGCATAGCCGAGGCTGATGGCGAGGTTCTCCTCCAGCTCCAGCGTCGCATCGAGGCGGGCAGCCAGCGCCCACTTGTCGAGCTGGACGCCCTCGACCGCGAAGGCCTGCTGCGGAGCCACGGCCAGCGCGAGCGAGGCCAGCGGATCGCGATCGCCCAACTGGTGGCGAGCGGCCAGCGTGCCGCCGAGCCTCAGGTTCTTGCCGACCTGCACCGCCCCGTCGACCCCGCCGGTCAGCGTAGCCGTGTCATAGCGTTGACGGGCCATCGCCAGCGCCGCAGCGCCGCCGCGTTCGGTCAGACCATCCAGCCGGAAGCTGCCGACCGATCCTGACACGAAGGGCCGAAGTTCCGCCTGCCCGCTGCCGATGGTGTAGGACACCTCGGCAAAGGCCTGACGCGCCTTGCCCTCGGTCACGCCAACATTGCTTTCGGCAAAGCCCGGCAGGCCGATGTCGCGGAAGGCGCGCAGATCGGTCTCGGCCAGATAGCCGCCGAGTGCCGCTCCGAACCTGCCGGTGGTGAACGCGGCATAGGCGCCGCCGCCCGACTGCATCACCTCGGCGGCAGAACCGCGCGCGGCAATCGTTACGTCGCTCTGGATCCGCATGCCGAACACGCCCGCGCGCCAGCTGCCGCTCTCGTTCGCCCGGCCATAATCGAGGCCGGTGACAAAACCCATGCGGTCGGCATCGAAGGCGGCGGCATTGCCGTTACCCTCGCCGTCACCCCAGCCGCCGAACAACTGGCCCCAGGCACCCAGGCCCGTTGCCGTGTCCGGTGCGTTCCGGGCCGCCATCGCCGTGCTGCCGAGACGGCCCAGCACCGCCTCGCGCACCATCCGCTCCTGCTCGATCCCCACGCCGGCCGCCGTCGCATAGACCTCGCCCGAAAGCTGGTCGAAGGCATTGGCGAGCTGCGCGGTGGGCAGGCTGTAGATCGCGAACAGCGGCTGCGGGTTGTAACCCGCTGTAACGGCGGCATCGACACCCCCGAGCACCGCGCGCTGGTTGGCGGTGAGGGCCGTGTTGCCGGCGATATTGCCCATCAGGTTGGCCGCCATGCGCAGCCGGACCTGTGTGCCGGTGTAGACCAGTTCGGGCCGGTAGAGGATCCCGAACTGTAGATTTCCGTTGAGATTTGACCCGGGAGGGTGGTGAGTTTTCGTTGAGATTTGACCCATGTTTTGACCCGTTCCTTGCTGTGAGCAGCGAGGGAGACAGGAGTGATCGACATGGCGTT
>Ga0114986_1000383_pt1 | contig 12541 bp, 9 predicted proteins | sample Shrwel1BS1Day17_FD_96988 | JGI IMG/M metagenome (GOLD analysis project Ga0114986, IMG submission 96988) | Subsurface microbial communities from deep shales in Ohio, USA - Utica-3 well 1 S-1-Day17 | ecosystem: Environmental > Aquatic > Deep subsurface > Shale gas/oil reservoir > Produced... | reverse complement strand
TCACCTCCCGCATCGGCACGCGCACGCTGGGGTGCAGCCCGCCAGCTTCCCAGACCTTGGTGGACGCAGGAAACGGCTCGCGGGCCTGGGCCAGCTGCTGGGAAAATTTGTCGGGTGCGTTCATGGGGGCTCCTTTCCGGTTCATGGGTGCTCCGGAAAGTGCCCCTGGGAGCGGGCCGGCCCCGAGGGGCCGGCTGCGAGGGACAGATTCAGCTCTTCTTCCGCCGGTATTAACCGGATCAAGTTCATCGGGTTTGGCGTCACACGCCATCTCAGCACACAGTGCACCCCGGAGCGGGACGCAGTGTAGGTGCGATTTCGGCGAGGCGTCAAGGCGGCCGCTATAGTGGCCGGCTGTCCATGCTGACTCTCACCCGCATCTCCTTCCGCCAGTTGCTGCTGGTGGCCTTCCTGCTCATTGCTGCCTTGCTGGCGGCCGTGTTGCTGCGCGGGCTCTACACACTGGAGGACCTCGTCAACCGTTCGCGCGAAGGGGCGCAACGCGCCGTGGTGCTCAGCGCCCAGGCCCAGGGCCTGGGCGAGTTGCTCGCCACGATGGAGCGCTCCGCCCGCCAGTACCTCGTGCTTGACGACCCGGCGCTGCGGGAGCGTTTCGAGCAGGCAGCGGCCGATGCCCGGACCCTGCTCGGGCAGCTCCAGGAACATGCCACCCCCACACAACAGTCGGCCTGGCAGGAGTCGGTCGATCAGATCCACCTGCTCTTGCAGGGGCCACGCGAGACCGTGGGGTTGCGCGAGCGCGGGGTGAGCGAGTCCTTCGGCCGGCTGGTGGACCTTCATGCTGCGCTGACGGCGCAGGTCCGCGCTGGGAACGAGGACCACAACCGGGCGCTGCAGGCGGCACTCGATGCCAGCCGGGTGCAACTGGGCCGGCAGGTGCTGGCTGCCATCGTCGTCGCGCTGGTGCTGGCGCTGGTGTTCGGCCTGTGGCTGGCCCGGCCGCTCAAACGTCTGGAGCGCGCCATCGTGGCGCTGGGGGAGAACCGGCTCGACGAGCCCATCGAGATCAGGGGCCCGGCCGACGTGCGCGAGGTGGGCCGCCGCCTGGACTGGCTGCGCCTGCGGTTGGCCGACATCGATGCCGACAAGGCGCGTTTCCTGCGGCATGTCTCACACGAGTTGAAGACGCCGCTGGCGGCCATGCGCGAGGGGGTGTCCCTCTTCGAGGACGGCGTGGCGGGCACCCTCACCGACAACCAGCGCGAGATCGTGGCCATCCTTCGCCAGAACACCCTGATGCTGCAGCAGCAGATCGAAGACCTGCTGCGCTTCAATGCAGCAGCCTTCGAGGCGAGGAGGCTGCAGTGCGAGCCCACCGATCTGGTGGCGTTGCTGCGCGAACGCATCGACGAGCAGCGCCTGCAGTGGCAGGCCAAGCAGGTGACGGTTCACCTGTCGGGCCACGCTCCCACCTTGGTCGTGGACCGAGACAAGCTCGGCACCGCATTTCGTAACCTTTTGTCCAATGCCATACGCTACAGCCCCGTGGGCGCTAGCATCCGGGTGACGCTGCGAGCGGACGCCGACCGCGTCTGGCTCGACATCATCGACGAGGGGCCAGGCATCAGCGATGCTGACAAGGCCCGTGTCTTCGAACCGTTCTACCGCGGAGAACGCCAGCCCGTTGGCGCCGCACGGGGAACAGGCATCGGGCTGTCCATCGTGCAGGAGTACGTGGCAGCCCATGGCGGACGCATCGAGGTGCTTCCGAATGCGCCTGGCGCCCATTTCCGTATCGAGTTCATCCATGCTGTCTGACTGGCTCTTTCGCTCGCTGGCCCTCGGGGTCGCCGTCGGCCTGGGTGCCTGTGCACCCACGCCACAGGTCACCGAGGTGCGTCCGGTGCCGATGCCGGTGCGCGTGGAAGTGCCCGTGGCCGTGCCTGTGGTCGAGTCCACCGATGCCGTGGCCCGGCGCTTTGCCGCCTATCACGATCGCGTGCGCACCCTGAGCCCTGCGGAGCTGCAGCAGGAGGTGGCGCGCATTGGCGACCCCGGCGCTTCCGTGGCGACCACGATGGAACTGGCCACCGTGCTGGGCTACACGCGCAGCAACGGCGACATGGCGCGTGCGCTGGGGCTGCTGGAGTCCCTGTTGCGAGCGCCGGCGCCCGAGGCAGCCGAATGGCTCCCCTGGGCGAGATTGCTTCGATCGCGCTATGCCGAGCAACGCCGCGCCGAGGAAAACGCCGAACGCCAGGCACAGCAGTTGCGCGACACCCAGCGACGTCTCGAGCAAGCCCAGCAGCAGCTCGAGGCCCTCAAGGCCATCGAGCGCAGTCTCACCCAACGCCCGGGCAGCCCTGCTGCACCTGCCGCCTCCGACCCTCGACCGACGCCATGAGCCGCATCCTCCTGGTCGACGACGACCCTGACCTGCTGCGCCTGCTGTCCATGCGGCTGATCGCCGCCGGCTACCAGGTCCAGACCGTTGAAACGGCCGAGGCCGCCCTCGCCCAGCTCAGCGTTGAGCGGCCCGACCTCGTCCTCAGCGACGTGCAGCTGCCCGGCATGGATGGGCTGGCCCTGTTCGATGCCATCCGCATGCGGCATCCGGCGCTGCCCGTGATCCTGCTCACCGCCCACGGCACCATCCCCGATGCCGTGGACGCCACCTCGCGGGGGGTGTTCACCTACCTGACCAAGCCCTTCGATGGCAAGGTCCTGCTCGACCGCATCGCCCAGGCCCTGGCCCTCGTGGCGCCGTCGTCGCGCGACCACACGGCGCGCGAACCGTGGCGGGACGCCATCGTGAGCCGCTCCCCGGCGATGGCCGATCTGCTGGCCGAGGCCAAGCTGGTGGCCGCCTCCGACGCATCCGTGTTGATCCGCGGCCCCAGCGGCTCCGGCAAGGAGCTGCTGGCCCAGGCCCTCCACAAGGCCAGCCCGCGCGCCAGCCGCCCCTTCGTGGCAGTGAACTGTGGCGCCATCCCGGAGGCCCTGCTGGAGTCGGAACTCTTCGGCCACGTCAAAGGCGCTTTCACCGGAGCGGTGAACCACCATCGGGGGCTTTTCCAGGCGGCCGACGGAGGCACGCTCTTCCTCGATGAGATTGGCGACATGCCGCTCGCCTTGCAGGTCAAGCTCCTGCGAGTGCTCCAGGAGCGCAGCGTGCGCCCGGTGGGCGCCAGCCAGAGCGTGCCGGTGGACGTGCGCATCGTCTCGGCCACCCACCGCGACCTGGATGCAGCGTTGCTGGAGGGGCAATTCCGCGAGGACCTGTACTACCGGCTGAACGTGGTGACGCTCACCCTGCCCTCGCTGGCCGAGCGCCGGGAGGACATTCCCCTGCTGGCCCAGCACTTCGTCGAGCGGCTGGCGCGCAAGTACGGCAAGCAGATCAACGGCTTTGCGCCCGATGCGCTCAAGGCCCTGGCCACGGCCCCCTGGCCGGGCAATGTCCGCCAGCTTGTGAATGTGGTGGAGCAGGTCTGCGCCCTGTCCACGACGCCGCTCATTCCCCTGAGCCTGGTGCAGCGTGCCTTGCGCGTGCCCAGCGTGGAAGTGCTCGGCTATGCCGAAGCGCGCCGGCGCTTCGAGCGGGAGTATCTGGTCGGGCTGCTCAAGCTCACCGATGGCCATGTGGCGGACGCGGCCCGACTGGCCGAGCGCAATCGCACCGAGTTCTACCGCCTGCTGCAAAAGCATGGCCTCACGCCGGAACTTTTCCGCCAGGAAGGGTCTGTCGCCGACGAGCGACAGGAAAAACCGGCCCCCTGACAAGCACTTGCCGGGGCGTGAGGAATTCACGTCGCCGTTCAGCGACAAAACCACCCGTCGGGAGGCCCCTGAGCCTCTCGGCTTCTCATATTTCACTTGAGAAAGTGCGTCTATCTATTTGATATTAAATCAAAACATTGCTCTGGCATGTCGATTGCATCCACGCTTTCACTGCCCGTGCACGACGGGCTCCCAACGGAGTTTTCATGTCGACCTTGGACACGTCCTTTTCGTCTGCCCCGCACAGCGCGCCATGCCCGCCTCGTTCGGCCGATGCAGCGATGGCGCCGCCTTTGCACAGAAGCGCCATGCCGGCCCGCCCCTGGGTGGGTTTGCGCACAGGACTGGCGCGTGCCCTGCGCGGCCAGCAGGTGTCGGCAGGGTTGTCGTCATCGCCCGACAGCCCGGCCCCCTGGGAGCAGGCGGCCGCCCGGCGACGCCACGCCTTCCTGGCAACCATCGCCGGACTCACGGTCGTGGCCACGGTGGGGCTGGCGCAAATGCTGCCCGCCGCAGAAACCACCAGTCTTCAGGCCCTGCGGACGGCACAGATCGGTCTCTTCGCCCTGCTGTTCGCCTGGGTGTCTGCCGGCTTTGCCACGGCCCTGATGGGGTTCGTGGTCCATCTGCGGGGGGACCGTTACGCCCTGTCCGCCGATGCCGTGCGACATCGCCCGCTCCCCGACGACGCACGCACCGCGCTGATCATGCCGATCTGCAACGAACACGTCCCGACCGTGTTCGCCGGCCTGCGCGCCACCTGCGAATCGCTCGCCAGCACAGGCGGACAGCGCCATTTCGATCTCTACATCCTGTCCGACAGCTCGAAGCCCGAGCTCTGGGCCGCCGAGCGCGCCGCCTGGGAACAACTGCGCACCTCGCTCGACGAGGATGGGATCGCCGTGCAGGTGTATTACCGCCGCCGCAAGCTGCGCCGCCATCGCAAGGCCGGCAACGTCGCCGACTTCTGTCGCCGTTGGGGGCGCAACTACCGCTACATGGTGGTCCTGGACGCCGACAGCGTGATGAGCGGGCGGTGCCTGACGGACCTCGTGCGCCTGATGGAGGCCCACCCTCAGGCGGGCATCATCCAGACCTTGCCGCAGGCCGTGGGGCAGACCACGCTGCACGCCCGTGCCCAGCAGTTTGCCTCGCGCGTCACAGGTCGCCTGTTCACGCTGGGCATGCAGTACTGGCAACTCGGTGAATCTCACTACTGGGGGCACAACGCCATCATCCGCGTGGCCCCGTTCATGGCCCACTGCGGGCTGGCTGACGTCCCCGGGCGCGGTGCGCTCAGCGGTGAAATCCTCTCCCACGACTTCGTCGAAGCCGCCTTGATGCGCCGCGCCGGCTACCACGTCTGGTTGGTCTCCGACCTGGGTGGGAGCTACGAGCAGAACCCTTCCAACCTGATCGAGGAGTTGCAGCGCGACCGCCGGTGGTGCCAGGGCAACCTGCAGAACTTCCAGCTCATCGCCGAGCCAGGCCTGCATCCCGTGCATCGGGCCATGCTGGCCACCGGCGCCATGGCCTATGTGTCGGCCCCGCTGTGGCTGGGCTTCCTCGGCCTGGGCGTGGCGAGCTGGGTGCAGCATGCGGCTCAGTCGGGCGGGGCCGGCCTGGCGCCGCCCAGCCACCTGCTCGCCTTGTGGGGTCTCACCTTGATCCTGCTGATGCTGCCGAGGGCGCTGGCGGTGGCCGTGGTCTTCCTGCGGCGCGAACAGGCTGAGTTTGGCGGGGGCTGGGCCCTGGTGCGCAGCGCCATGGCCGAAGCCGCCTTGTCCGTGGTGCAGGCACCGGTGCGCATGGCGGCCCACACCGGTTTCGTGGTGGCAGCGCTCACCGGCTGGCGGATCGGTTGGACCTCGCCGGCCCGCGAGGCGCTGGCACTGCGTTGGCGCGATGCCCTGCGCCGCTTCGCCCCGGAATCGACCGGTGCCGGGCTGGCCTTGCTGGCGCTGGGCGTGGCCCATCTCCCGGCCCTGCCCTGGATGCTGCCGGTCGGGCTGCCCTTGCTGGCCGCAGCCCCGCTGGCTGTCTGGACGAGCCGGGAGAACGACCTGTCTCAGGCCGCTCGCACCCTGCTGATCCCCGAGGAGCGCCAGGCACCGCGCGTCTTGCGTCGGGCCTGGCGGTTCGCGCGCCAGCCCCAGGCCGTGGCGGCCTGAGGTCCTTGACCCTCAGCGCGCCGGGCGCAGCGTGAGCGTCGCGCCCCCCTGCCCGGTCGGCATCCAGACGGGAACGTAGTCCACGGCGGCCCAGCGGGGCAGGAAGTCGTGATAGTGGCGCGACAGCGCTATGCCCGACTGGCCACTGGAATGCATGATCCGCGACTGTGACGGGTCCTTCAGGTCGTAGAGCGCTCGCAGGCTCGGGCCGTGCTCGTTGAGGTAGCGCTCGCCCGTGGTGCTGTCTGCCCGCAGATTCACCCGGGCCACGTTGACGGTGTAGGTGTCCCCGCCCACCGGGGTACGCAACTCGAACAGGGGCGACAAGGCCTTGATGCGGCTGAAGGGGCGGTGTTCGGCTCGCGCCACGTGGGCACTGCCCCACTGCCACTTCGAGGGGTCCGGCCCCTGCAGGGCCTCCACTTCCTCGAGCGCGCGGGTCAAGGCCGCGTCGATCTGCTGCTGGCAGCTCTCGGTGACATCGGGGGTGCGCTTGTCATCGCACCACCAGGCGTCATTGCGCTCGACGATGCCCTCTATCGCATCACGGTAGTTGCGTGAACCCACCATCGTGCGCGCAAGGAACTCCGGCCCCACCTCGTCGGCCAGCACGGCCTCGGTCAGGTGACGGGCCCAGGCCCAGAAGACCAGGGGCTCGGCTCGCTCAGCGGCCATCACCCCGTCGAACGTGGCCAGTTGTGCCTGAACCGTGGCGGCCAGGCGATGCTCGGACCGGGCCGACCGCAGTGCCGGCAGCAGCTTCACGGTGGCCAGCGAGAGTTCGTCGGCCTGGATCTTTCCGAAGCTGTCCAGGTCATGCGTGGCGCGGGCCTCCAGCAAGGCTTCGATGCGGTCTTGCCGGTAGGGCAAGGCCCATTCGCTGCCCAGGTAGTGCGGATAGTCGGGCCCATGGATGCGCTGGTTGGCCGTGGCAATCCAGCCGATCGGTGGGTCGATGTCGCGCGGCGTCAGGGACGGGTCCAGGTAGCCCACCCAGTCATAGCGGGCATCCCAGCCCGGCGAGGGCACCTGGCCCTTGAGGTCGTTTTCAGGCGAGCGCAGCGGCACGCGCCCTGCAGCGACCCAGCCAATACGCCCCTCGCGATCGGCCACCACCATGTTCTGCATCGGGGCGATGTTCAGGGCTGTGGCCTCGATGAACGTCTGGACGCTGCTCGCGCGGTTCATGGCCAGGGCAGATTCCATCGAGGTGTTGGGCACGTCCAGGGCCGTCCAGCGCATGGCCAGGGCGTAGCGGGGGGCTCCCTGCGGCCCCGTCAGGCCCTGGGTCGCCGCGATCTGGGCGTCCGAGATCACCGGCCCATGCCGCGTGGAGCGCACGGTCATCCGCACCTCGGGCTTGCCACGCACCTTGATCACTTCCTCGTGCGTCTCGAAGCTGGCCCAGCCCTCGGGGGTGCGGTACTGGCTCGGGTCATCGGCCTTGATTTCTTCGAGATACAGGTCCTGAACGTCCGGGCCGGTGTTGGTGAACCCCCAGGCGATCTGCTCGTTCTGGCCCAGCACCACCACCGGCAGCCCCGGCATCGTGGCGCCCGCCACCTTGAAGCCCGGGGCTTCCAGCCGCGCGAAGTACCACAGGGCCGGGGCACTGAGCTTGAGGTGGGGGTCATTGGCCAGCAGGGGCTGGCCGGTGGCCGAGCGGGCGCCCGACACCACCCAGTTGTTCGAGCCCTGGCCCTCGATCCCCGAGGGCGGGGCAGCGTTCAGGGCCTGCTGGCCCAGGCTGCCGTCCACCTTGAGCTCCCGGTACAGGGCCGCGTAGTCGGCCAGCGGGAGCGGCTGCTCGCCAGGATACGGTGGCATCAATTCGTTGATGCGATCCACCGGCAGGTTCAGCGCCAGGCGCATGCGGATCAGCTCGGCATTCCAGTTGGCCCCCAGGTCCCAGGCCATCATCGTCGTCCAGGCCAGGGTGTCGGCCGGCTCCCAGCGCCCCGGCTGCAGGCCGAGCACGATGAACTCCGGCGGCCGCGCCTCCATGTGCTGCTCCACGAAGGTGTTGATGCCGGCCGCGTAGGCCTCGAGCACCGTGCGAGTTTCCCCTTCGACGGCCGCCCATTGCTGCTCGGCCGTCCTGCGCACGCCCAGGGCACGCAGGAACTGGTCGGTCTCCAGGGCCGCCTCGCCGAACGCTTCGGCCACCTGGCCGCTGCCGATGCGGCGGTGCGTCTCGAGCTGCCACAGGCGGTCCTGGGCATGCACGAAGCCCAGGGCAAACATCAGGTCCTCGATCGACTGGGCCTTGATCGTGGGAATGCCGTGGGCGTCACGGGTGATGCTCACCGGCGCCGACAGCCCCGCCACGTCCAGCTCCCCCTGGGTCTTCGGCAGCACCAGCACCCGGTAGGTCCACAAGGCAGCGCCCGCCGCCAGCACCAGCAGCAGCACGGCCGCCAGGATCCCTCTGAGCCACTTCACGTTCTCTTGTCTCCGTTGTCGAATCGCACCCACCGTCCGGCCAAGGCGCTCTCGCGGAGTGTGTCACAGAGTCCGGGCGCCCCCTGTTGTGCCCGCGCACTGCGCGCCAGCCCGGAAGCATGCAGAATCCCGGCACATGAACATCATCATCCTGGACGACTATCAGGACGCCGTGCGCAAGCTCAAGTGCGCTGCGATGCTCGAGCCCTACCACGCCAAGGTCTTCACCAACACGGTCAAGGGCATCGGTCAGCTGTCGGTGCGCCTGCGCGACGCCGATGTGCTGGTGCTGATCCGGGAACGCACGCAGTTCCCGCGGCAGTTGCTGGAAAAGCTGCCCCGCCTGAAACTCATTTCCCAGACAGGCCGTGCCGGCCCCCATATCGACATCGAGGCCTGCACGCGTCTGGGCATTGCCGTGGCCGAGGGTGTGGGCTCGCCCGTCGCCCCGGCCGAGCTGACCTGGGCCCTGATCATGGCAGCCATGCGCCGGCTGCCGCAGTACATCGGCAACCTCAAGCATGGGGCCTGGCAACAATCAGGCCTGAAAGCGGCGTCCATGCCGCCCAACTTCGGCCTGGGGATGGTGCTCAAGGGCAAGACGCTGGGCCTGTGGGGCTACGGCAAGATCGGCCAGCTCGTGGCCGGCTACGGCCGGGCCTTCGGCATGAAGGTGCTGGTGTGGGGCAGCGAGGCCTCGCGCCAACGCGCCCAGGCCGATGGCTTCGACGCCGCGTTCAGCCGCGAAGCCCTGTTCGAAGCCAGCGACGTCCTGTCGCTGCACCTGCGTCTGGTGCCCGAGACCCGCGGCATCGTGAAGCTGGACGACCTGCTGCGCATGAAGCCCACCTCCCTGTTCGTCAACACCTCGCGCGCGGAGCTTGTCGAAGACAACGCCCTCGTGAGTGGACTCAACAAGGGGCGACCGGGCATGGCCGCCGTCGACGTGTACGAGGCCGAGCCTCCCCTGCCCGGCCACCCGCTGCTGCGGCTCGAGAACGCGGTGTGCACCCCGCACATCGGCTACGTCGAGCAAGACAGCTATGAGCTCTATTTCGGCGCGGCCTTCCAGAACGTCATCCAGTTCATTCAGGGCCAGCCGACGAACCTGGTCAACCCCGACGCCCTCAAGGTCTTTCGGGGATGAACACGGCCGGCCATCCGCTGGGCCCGACCCGACGGGCCCTGATGATGGGCAACTTCGTCATCGGTTGTGGCGTGATGGTCGTGGCGGGCACGCTCAACGACATGGCGGCCTCGCTGCAGGTCTCCGTGGCCGTGGCCGGGCAGCTGATCGCGATTGCTGCATTGGTGATGGGAATCGGGGCGCCGCTGCTGGCCGTCTGGGTGTCGGGATGGGACAGGCGCCGGCTGCTGGTGGCCGCCCTGGTGTGGTACGGCCTGGGCCATGCGTTGAGCGCGCTGATGCCCGACTATGGCGCCCTGTGGCCGGTGCGGGCCCTGACGATGCTGGCGGCCGCGGTCTTCACCCCCCAGGCTGCGGCGGCCATCGGGCACATGGCAGCCCCTGCCGAGCGCGGCCGCAGCATCACCACTGTCTTTCTCGGCTGGGCGCTGGCCTCGGTGCTGGGCATGCCGATCAACGCCTGGGTGGGCGAGACCTATGGCTGGCGCGTGGCCATGGGAGGCGTGGCGCTGATCTCTCTTGTCATGGCGGTGGTGGTGCATCGCAGCATGCCGGCGGGCATCCAGCCGCCCGGGCTGAGCCTGCGGGCGTGGCGAGGCGTGATCGCCAACCCCGTCCTGATGGCCATGGTCGGTGTGACGGCGCTGGCCGGTGCAGGCCAGTTCACGGTGTTCTCGTACTTCGCACCCTACTTCCGCGACGTCATGCAGGCCAGCCCTGGTCAACTCGCCCTGGTGTTCGGCTGGTTCGGCCTGTTCGGGCTGGCGGGCAATCTTGCGCTCTCCAGACAGGTCGATCGCATCGGCGCTCACCGGGCCGTGGCGTGGTTGCTGGGCTTGATCCTGGTGAGCCTGGTGCTGTGGCCGCTGGCGCGCAGCGTCGGGCCGATGTTGCTGGTGCTGGTGCCCTGGGGCCTGGGGTGCATGGCTTCCAACTCTGCGCAGCAGGCGCGCCTGGGCCACGTGGCTCCGCTGTTGGCGCCGGCCCTGATGGCCCTGAACACTTCGGCGATCTACCTGGGGCAGGCGGTGGGAGCCGCGGGCGGGGGCTGGCTGGTCAGCCACGGCGGCTATGCCTACCTGCACTGGGTCGGCTTGCTGCTCGTGGGCGCCGCCCTGGTGCTCAGCCTCTGGGCGGCGCGCGCCTGCGCGCGCGGCGCCGTCGTTCCGGCGCCGCACTGAAGACGGCCGCAGCCGCCCGTCACACCGCCAAGGCGCTTTGCAGGAGGTCAGGCAGCGGCCGAATCGCCTTCAACTCGTCTGGCGCTCCCTCTGCGGCATCTGCGCTCCACATCCAGGGTTCGTGAAAGCGGACCTCGGTGCGCCCATCGTCCCCGCGGACGACGTCGATCTGCAGGGGCAGTTCGATGTCGGTGGCGTGTTCCCCCATCATCACGGGCGTCACGCCGCCGGAAAACCCCAGCACCAGGGTGGCCTGGCGCCGCTCGCCGGAAGCCCGCTTGGCAAACACGACGAGCCCGTGCGAAGACGCTGCCGCTTCGATCTTCGAGACGGTTTCCTCGACACTGTAGGGGCTCACCATCGCATGGCGACCAGACCGCTCGAGTGCCTGCTCGGGCTTGGCACGCGCCAGATTCGAACCCATGGCGGCCATCACGACGGCGACGCAGCCGGTCATCCACAGGCGCAGCGGGGTGCGGCGGGACGTGGAACGTGGCATGGACTCCTCCTTCCGTCTTCAGCGGGACAACGACACGGCTTTGCGCCGAGCCGTACTGGACAACAGCGGTGTTTTTACAACGAAACGATGTCCTCTGCGTGAATTTTGATTGACAGAATGGAGTTTTTACAATTAAGCACCTGCTGCGCCTGACGGCTCAGTCGTGCTTGGTCCCGAAGATCTTGTCGCCCGCATCACCAAGGCCCGGAATGATGTAGCCCTGCGCGTTGAGGTGGCTGTCAATGGCCGCCGTCCAGCAGCGCACGTCCGGGTGGGCGCTGTCCAGCGCCTTCACGCCCTCCGGCGCGGCCACCAGCACCAGAGCCCGGATGTCCTGGCAGCCCTTGCGCTTGAGCAGGTCGATGGTGGCGTTCATGGACCCCGCGGTGGCGAGCATGGGGTCGATGATGAGCGCAGTGCGCGCCCCCAGGTCGCCCACGAAATTCTCGAAGTAGTGTTCCGGCTGCAGGGTGTCGTGGTTGCGTGAAAGGCCGACCACGCTGATCTTGGCGTTGGGGATCATGTCCAGCACCCCGTCGAGCATGCCGATGCCCGCCCGCAACACCGGCACGACCGTCACCTTCTTGCCCTTGATGCGGTCCACCGCGGTCGGCCCGCTCCAGCATTCCAGGGTCACCTTCTCCAGCGGGAAGTCGGCCGTGGCCTCGTAGGCCAGCAAACGGGCCACCTCGGCCGTGAGCTCGCGGAACTTCTTGGTGGAGATGTCGGCCTCCCGCAGGAGACCGATCTTGTGCTTGACGAGGGGGTGCTGGACTTCGATGACGGGCATGACAGGAACCAGGGAGGAAAGAGGCAAACGCCAGTGTAGCGAGCGCCGCCGCAGGATCCTCCGGAACCTCAGCGGCGCTGCCTCAGGGCCTCGTAGAGGCAGATGCCGCTGGCCACCGACACGTTCAGGCTCTCGACCGCGCCTTGCATCGGGATCGACACCAGCTCGTCACAGGTCTTGCGCGTGAGCTGCCGCATGCCCGGCCCTTCGGCCCCGAGCACCAGCGCCACGGGCCCCTTCAGGTCCACGTCATAGACCGTCCTGGGCGCGTCCTCCGCCGTGCCGAGGATCCAGATGCTGCGCTCCTTCAGCTCGCCCAGGGTGCGCGCCAGGTTCGTCACCATGAAGTAGGGCATCGTCTCGGCCGCCCCGCTGGCCACCTTGGCCACTGTCGCGTTCAGGCCCACGGCATGGTCCTTCGGGGCGATCACTGCGTGGGCGCCGGCCCCGTCGGCCACGCGCAGGCAGGCCCCGAGGTTGTGCGGATCGGTCACGCCGTCGAGCACCAGCAGCAGCGGCGGCTCGTTCAGCGTGTCGAGCAGGTCGTCCAGGGAGCGCGCCTGGGCGATG